>Ga0208181_1000306_pt1 | contig 28867 bp, 33 predicted proteins | sample MalvirDeepMed_s6_FD_184244 | JGI IMG/M metagenome (GOLD analysis project Ga0208181, IMG submission 184244) | Marine viral communities from the Global Malaspina Expedition - Malaspina viral metaG DeepMed_s6 (SPAdes) (version 2) | ecosystem: Environmental > Aquatic > Marine > Oceanic | place... | reverse complement strand
CTATCAAGAGATTGAAGAACACTACGGACACGGAGAAGAAAAACAGTTTCGAGACACCATTGACAACAAAATTCTTAGGGCAAAGTTTGACCAACTGATTAGCACACCAAGAGATTTGTACAGTAAAGAGTTTAAAGAAGAATTAAACAATCTCTTTGGAGACAATCATTTACTTACTGTCAACTTAAAGGAGAACAACCATGAGTAAAGAAATCAAAGACTTAGTAGATGATTTAGGTTGGGAATATCAAAGAATGACTTCAAGTGGTAGAGCAACGTATAAGAAATTATGTCTCAAACTTGGTTGGGAGTTTGAATGGGATGATGAGGAGTTAGGATAATGAAAACCTATCACATACGAGTTAGAGAAGAAAAAGTTGGTTACTATTCTGTTAGAGCTGAATCTTTAGCTAAAGCAGAAAGGAGAGCCTTATACAATCTAAGAGGAGAAACAGAAGGCGAAGTCTGTCCTTCTGTTGATTACGAAGAATTTAACCCAAAAGATTTTGAATAAAGGAGATCTCACATGCCTAAATGGATAACCCAAGTCGGTAGTGTACGCATTACCGCTAACGAGCTGGAAGATTTTATAAACCTGGTTGGCCTGCATCTGGATAAACAGACCGCAAGCAGACCGCAAACAAAAGGAGACCGCAAATGAGGAAACAAGAAATAAAAGACTTAGTAGAAGTTGCGTACCATATTTTAAATAGTACAGACGAAAACGACAACTCAGTTCTGCCAGATACAGTTTGGAAAAAGAACAGTCATGATAATTTAATAGAAAATTTATCGGCACGAATGCAGAGATCGCCCCATCATTTATATCATTTAGGCAAGATGGCTTCTACGCACTTGAAAGAAAAATGTTTTTTAGATAAATACTATTGTGACGACCTAGATTCTTGCGACCACCCTAAGATTAATGATTCAAAAGGAGACCGCAAATGAGTGAAAAGCTATATGTAAATATAAATGTATTAGATATAACATTTTATGTGTCTGATGAAGAGGGTAATGCACTACTAAACAAAGACGGAACTATAAAAGAGTTTCATCACGAAGGAAGACTAAAACCTCTTGAATATCTTTGTGACGATATGCAAGTTGAAGACTTAGAGGAGAAAGCTAATGAGTAAACACGAATATCAAAAACATAAGATAAAAGATTGGAAAATAGAAGTGTGTTCAGATAGTGATGGTCACTTAAATCTCTATGTCCAACATAAAGATCAGTCTGAAGTAATTATTTGTAATGCTGATATTACAGATAACGAAACAATGTGGGCAGACAGATTTACAACAGAAAAAATTGAACAAGAATATGAAAAAGGACAAAGCTAATGAGTGATATTTTAGAAACTATAGAAAGTAAAAACTACGTTGCCAATATACAGTTTGACACATCTCCGTTTAATCCTAGAGAAGATGATAATTTGGGAACTATAATCGCATTTCATTCAAGATATAACTATTCAGATAACAATGATTGGACAAAGGAAGAATTGTTAGAGCATATCCAAAAGGAAGATATTTTATCTTTACCTGTATATATGTACGAACATTCTGGTATTGCTCTTAGAACTACACCTTTTAACTGTAAATGGGATAGTGGACAGATAGGTTATATATTCGTATCTCATGCAGAGATTATTGAATGTTTTGGCAAACTTAACTTAGACCAAGCTGGGAAGAATTTGATAGCAGAAATAGACGAATTTTCAGATTACTGTAATGGGGAAGTTTATGGCTACCAAATTTATAAGAAGGACGAATCTCGACATGATTCAGATGATGTTGAGTCTTGTTGGGGATATATAGGGTATGACCACATCAAAGAAACTGTAGAAGAACAATTAAAGTATTTAGAGAAGGAGAAAACTAATGAGTAAACCAATAGAAGATGTTATTAATAATGAATATAACAATATATCTGTATGGGATGTAACCTTTTACAGACTTGATGATGATGGAAACCCTCTCGAAGATAAGAATGGGAAAACGATTATTTATACTTCATATAAAGTTGATTGCTCTTATCTAGCAGAGGGATTAGAGGTTGAAGATTTAGTTCCAGAGGACAACCCCAATCCCTAACAACGACCTATTCTGGATTATCTTGTGTGGCTTCCTCCTCACTTGTGCCTGTTTCCTTGTCTAATTCCTGGCCCTCTACCAGCTCGGTAGGATCTTTCCCGCCATTAACACCAGGCTTAGTCTCGCCCGCAGATTCGCCCGCAGATACTGCGTCCGCAGATTCCTCCTCACTCACTTCCACCACTTCCGCGTCCGCAAATTCCTTATCCAGGTCTGCCTGCACCGCAGCGCCCGCAGATTCTATCTCCTCGGCCCGCAGATGTACCTCGTCTGCGTCCAACTGCTTGAACGCCTGGCGATCCTTTGTCGACAGCAGACTCGCGAGCTGATTCTCTGACAACAACTGCTTCAAGCGCCGTTCCACTTCCGTCCGGTCCATCTGATCCACGCGTCCGTACTTGACTTCCTTCCGATCCACCATCAGACCACCGAGCTTGGCCCGTGCTACTTCCGCACCCAAAGCCGCATTAAAACTGCCCTCCGCCAACGCCGCATCGCGTATCTGCGCCAGCTTCTTCGCCGTCTTCTCGAAACGGATTTCGTATTTCTCCTGCTGCTTCGCCTGCTTCTTCTGGATCTCTTCCTGCACATGCACGAATTCCTCCCCGTGCAACAGACGCGTAGCATAGACGCCCGGATGTTTAAAGCCCGCTTCGTGGGCGCATTGCGTCTGCGTCTTGTCCTCGTACAGATACAAATTAATAAAAGCACGCTGGCGTTTGGTGATAGCTTTCTTGGCCATACTATTCCTTTACCTCCCCCTGCTCTTCCATATCACGCTCTTCTATATCACCGCGCTTGATACGAAAATAGTTTTCAAACGGCATACTCGCAAAGCGGATATACAGGTGCGTCTTCTGCTCGTCCTCCGTTGACAGTTTCTCAAACACCGTTTCCAGGTTCTGCAACAACGCCGTCATCAGGTCGGGTTCCTCCTGGCGTATCTGATGGAAACCCACCGCACCCGGCACCAGCTGCAACCGAATGCCCTCACCCTGCGTATTCATCTCTGCCAACGGCTCCAGGATTTCAATGCGTTCAAACTCCTTCACTCCCTCGACTACCTCACTTAACTTTTTGTTACTGCTACCCATACTGCTACTCTACCTTCCAGTCTCTATAACGAGAGGGCTTTTTAAAGCCTCTCTACAGTATCTCTGTAAGAGATTGCACAACCGCACAACTGCACAACCCAGTAAATATAAGGCTTTCAGCGGGGGTTGTGCGCATGTGCAGGGGTGTGCAGCTGCACAATCGACACAACCACTTAAGCCTTTGATTCTATTCAGCTTTCCAAAAGTTATCCACAACACTGTGCAATTTGCACTTTGCGATTTTGCACAACGGTTTCGCCTTTTAAACGCGTTCATTTTCTACCTCCGTTTCACTAACAATTGTGTCGTGATTTTCCAGAATTGCGTGTCCCACCAGAGCCACCAGTTGCGGTACCACGGCATTGCCGAGCGCCATCAGTTGCGCCTTGCGCTGGGGGATGTTGACGCCGACCCGTTCGAGTCCGTGTTCCCAGGAGCCGTCCACCCACGCGGAAATCCCATAAGTGCCGTCACCCACCCAGGATTCAACTGGGCCGAGCGTCCCGTCATTGCGTTGACCCGATCCGGCAGTGAGTTGCTGGGCTTGCGTCCCCTCTGCTCCAGCGTCTCCGGCGTACGTCCGCCCTTCCAATCCCTTACGAGAGGAGTCGGGTACAGCTCCACTTCCGTTTCCAGCCTGCGCTTGGGGTTGCCCGCCGCTATTTCCTTCCGGCTCGGACCGTTCGCTGAACTCACTCTCGGGGTCGGCCACATGTGAACCTGTTGTCCCAAGGGAGGTTTCTGACCTCCTCCCGGATGTTTCTTTCTCGGTTTCATTATATTGTTCGCATCGAAAGCTGTCGGTGTACTCCACATTTTCTGGGGAGTCGGGTACATGTGAACTGCCGTTTCCAGTGCATTTCCCTGATGCATTCCTCTTGGATTGTCCGGATTTTTGCCTGGACCGCCGCTCGAAGCTCTCGGTGTGAGCCACATGCGGCTCGGTTGTGGATAAACTACTTGCTCTCTTAGAGTTGAATGTGTTTTCCTCCCCTTCCTGTTTTTGTCGTATTGTTTCTTTAGAGCTTCTGGACTTCTCGCTTCTAATGCATCCATCGCGTTTGGACTCAGCCACATCTCGGGTATCCCCGTCTCTTGCGTCTCTTTCGGCGATCCAGAAGATTCTTTCGCGCCGGTGCGGGGCGCCGATACACGCAGCTTCAACACTAAAGCACCGCGCGGTGTAGTTCTCGCTGTCCAGATCCTCGAGGACGGAATCCAAACCGAGTCGAATATGTCCACCCACGTTTTCTCCAACGGCGTAACGTGGACGTAGTTCTCTAATGAGTCTAAAGTATTCCGGCCACAGGTGTCGCGGATCTTCTTCGCCGCCTTTACGTCCGGCGACGGAAAACGGCTGACACGGGTAGCCTCCGCAGATGAGGTCGATGTCCCCTTGTTTTGAAATAAGTCCGTCTGTTTCCAATTGTCCATAGTTAAGCTCCTTAATGTCTTTGTATAATTTTACCTGCGGCCAGTAACGGTGCAGGATTTCCTGGCAGAAGGGTTCAATTTCGCAGTGGGCTACCACCTCGAAACCACCCGTCGCCTCCAGCCCGAGGCTGAAGCCGCCGATGCCGGAGAATAAATCCAGTACCCTCAGTCTAGCCACCCTTCCATACCTTCATGACTTCGCCGTAGGACAGCTTGCCGAGTTCGACCTCGACCTTGCCGCTCGCCGTGTCCTCGCGGATGCTCGTGCCGTCGCGTAGCTTCGTCTCCACTACGCCGTTGTTAGCGTGGATGTATTTGAATTCACGCCAGCGCCGTTCCCGTGCCAGTCGCTCCCGTGCCTTTTCCACCTGTTCATTGTATTCCGTCATCTTTTTTCTCCCTTTGTTTAAGTAATTCAACCACATAATCGTAGTCGGGTACAAAATCTTCGACCTGTTGCGGTGTAGTGGGTTTGCGTTTAGTCATCGGTTTCCCACGGTTTCTTGCCTTCATTCTTAGCCAGATAATGCCACGTTTGTTTGCCTGGAACCACATGCGTTCGCACACGATCGCCCAAATACTTCTGCACGTAGCTGACTGCGTAACGTGCTGCTCTCTCACCACTAGCCATCTTTGCTTTCTTCAAAGCCTGGCGCGCCACGAATTCCATGTCGGCACGCGTGTAGAATTTAGTGATGTCCATTTGCTTTGCCACGACGCTCGCTATTTCAATCTCGTCGGGTCCCTGTTCAAACTCCACGCGCGTCCACTTGCCCTTGCCGTAGTCAAACGCCGCCGCGTGACTCTCGGGTTCACGTGCGTTACGCGCTTCGTAGAACATAGTGACGTTGGGCTTGTCGCCCAGCAGTTTAATGCCCGAGTCAAACCAACCGGCGAACACCGAACCACCACGGGCAGACATGAAGGACAGGTCGTCGGCGCGTTCTTTGCCAGTGTGATGAGCGATGATGAAGGCGATGTTGTGTAGGTCGATCAGCTTGTCCACGCGATCCAAGACCTTATGAATGTCGGCGTTGTTGTTCTCCTCGCCGTCAAAGAAGTTGATGAAGGGGTCGAGCATGACTATATCGGGCTTATGAAAGGCAATCTCCTCGCTAATCATGTCGATGTCCTGGTCGCGCATGAAGTTTTTGCGTAGGCGTCCCGACGGAATCAGGTTGGACTGACCCAGTGCCAGCAACTCGGGGTCGCCGAGAAACTGCTGGAAATATAAATCGATTCGGTTCTTGAGGAACTCCTGGATAATCTCGGCCTGTAGCCACACCACCTTCATCGGTCTCGAGAAGGCTGTCCCCATGAATTCGGTCCCCGTCGCTGCCGCTACCGCAAAGGCGCCGAGCCAATGCGACTTGCCGATCTTGGGTTTGCCGATGAGCAGCACACGCGCACGTTCAAATATAAAGGCGTCGCCCCAATACTGTTCGATGCCGTCAGAGTCCATCTCCTGCCACTCGTTATCCGCGTAGGATTTTAAAGCGAGCGGTCCGCCCTCTGGCTCGGGGACGGAGGTATCGAGGATGGGATCTTCCTGTTCCAGTATTTCTTTCAGTTCGTCACCGAGCTGCACTTCCCAGGTACTCGTGTTCCAGCGGATAACCCCGCCGTCGAGGTCTTCGGGGTGACGTTTCATGTGGCCGTTGATGATCGACTGCACGGTGGTGGCGACTTCGACCATGGCCATTGGCGGTTGATTACTCTGATTCCAGTCGTGTGCCTTGATTAAGAGTTCGCGTTGTCCCCAGCCTTCACGAATCCAACGTCCGACCAGGCGTGACAGGGTAGCGTTGCGCGTTCCCGAATCGACGCCCTTGGTGGTCAGTGGTTGTTTGACGATGGATTCGACCTTGCCTTTATTATTAAAAGTATGAATGGCGTCGAGATCTTGTTGGGTCAGCGACGGCAGTTCGTCGAGCGATTCAATCGGCAAAGTGTCGGGGGTGTGGAAGAAGTAATGTTCGGAAGGACACACCATAACGTACCCGCCGGTCCCACGCACGTCTAACTTATTGTGTCCAGCACTGTTACGTACTTCGAGGTTGGTGTTGATGGAATAAAAATAGTGGAAACCACCACGCGGAGTGGATTGTTTGAGGGTAGTACGGGTGGTGTTACCTTCTTCAATGAAATCAACAGCTTCCTGTGAGTCGGCGTCCAGAACCACGAAGTTAATGCCCGTCAACGCCGCCCAGTTAGCGCCCGGATATATCTTTAACCAGTTGGTCAGCTCCTCTTCGGTGGGTTGACGACGCTGATAATCAGACCATTTAACGCGCGGGGTCTTCGACCAGCGCATCTTGACTTCCTCTTCGGTTTCAAACGGGTGTTTGCTACGGAAGTATTCGGGGATAAAATCCTGCTTAGAACCGCATGGAATCAGGTGTAAACCGTGTTCCCAGAAGCTCTCCAGCATTTCATCTTTAGTCTCTTTAGCAAGTTGCTCCCACGTCTGATTGGCATTTAATTTCAGCGCCACTCCATTCTCCAGTTAGGACTACGCGATCGATTGTTCTAGTTCAAGTTTTTCCTCAACTTTGCGTCGGGCGTCGTGAAAGATGTCCTCCCACGTCAACAGCCCGTCGGTTTTTATCATCAATTCGATGGCTTTCTCTACACTTGGCTGACGTACATTCCAGCGCCACGCATTGACGGTTCCGGGGGACAGATCCAACATGTGAGCCACTTTTTTCGGTCCCATTTTTGCTACGTATTCAGTTAGTGTCATGATTGTTTTCCTGTGTTTAAATTTGTTAGTAGGGATAGTAACAAAAAGATAGTTGACTTGCAAAGCCTTTTCGTTATAAACTTATCACTGCATTATTAAACAGGAGAAAAAAATGACCGAACCTTCAAGCACTTCTACGCTTTCTTTGGCTCAACTGAGAGTCCAGAAAGAAAGGCTCGACGAGAAAAAACGGGAACTCACTAAACAAACTCAGGTCCTGTCCGAACGCATCGCTGCGCATCCGGACCTAGCTCAGACCATCCAAATTTTAAAGCAAAGCGGTGGCTCCAAAACCACTGAACATTTTATCGTTAAGCTGGGTCGTAAAGAAACCTGGGACCAAACTGTGCTGCAACAAATCTTTGACACGGCAGGCATCAACGAAGCGCTGTGGCCTTTCAAACGGGAATGGATTGTTGATACGCTGCTGATGAAAAATATAAGACGCGATTGGCCCGACCACTACAACACTTTAACCGACGCTTTAAGAACAAAGATAGACGAGAAACCCTACATACGCGTCGTGACACCGAAGGTAACGTCATGAACACATTAAAAGAATTAATTAAAACTGGCGTCATGAATGAAAACAAAACCTTAGAGGACGTTCATGATTCCGTAAACCAACCAAGACACTACACTCAAGGAGAGATTGAAAGCATCCAGGCGATTGAAGCCATGCTCGGTCAGAACGGCATTCGTGCCTTCTGTCGTGCCAGTGCCTTGCAGTACATCTGGCGTGCGCCGGACAAGGGCAAAGTGGAAGATCTAAAAAAAGCCGTGTGGTATCTCAATTACGCCATCGGCACTTACGGGGGAAAGAAATGAAAGCCAAAAAAATAAGACAGGTTCTTAAAGCTACGGGTATCGATGTTAAAGATGTAGCTTACCGAGACATAACACAGATGAATAGGAACGTCACTCGCATCCTAGATACTAACTGTGGCAGAGCAATTTACCAACGAGCCAAAAGAGGGATAGCATGACATTAGAAGGTATAACACAAGGGGTAAGTATGGTACCCGTCAAGGTAAACATCTACGGTCCCAATGGCATCGGCAAGAGTACCTGGGCAGCCCAAGCTCCCAAGCCGGTGTTCGTTACCACCGAAGAAGGTTTGAAGTACATCGACGTACCCCACTTTGAATTGTCCCCGACGTATCAGGACGTGATGGATAAAGTCACACTGCTCGGCAAGGAGAAGCATCCTTATAAGACAGTGGTGCTGGACTCTACCGATTTCCTGGAAAGTCTCATCCACGATGCCGTCTGTGAAGACAAGAACGTGGAAGGCATTGAAGCCTTGGGATTCGGTAAAGGCTTTACGGAATCGGAAGAGAGATGCCGTAAGCTGTTGCGTCTGTTGGATCGACTGCAACAAGTTAAAAAGATGAACATTATCTTAGTGTCACACGCGGCCATCAGAATTTATGCAGATCCCGAGCGCGAACCTTACGACCGCTGGGAATTGACCACACACAAAAAGATTTCTAATCTCATTCGCAACTGGGTGGATTTTAATTTCTTTGCCAACTACGAAGTCTCTACGACTTCAGCGGGCAAAGGCTTTAATGAGAAAGCCAGGGCGGTGAGTTACGGAAAAAGAGCGCTGTTTACACAGTTCAGTGCTGCCTATGACGCGAAGTCACGGGTAGCCTTACCAAAGAAACTGCCGCTCGAATGGGATGCGTTTTATAACGCGTATAAAGAAGCACTTAATATAAAGGAGACTAAAGATGAGTGATGATTTTAATGTAGAACTGGAAGGAGTTGAAGTTCAGGGTGGTGAGTTTGAAGCCTTCCCCGAGGGCATTTACGAAGCCCAAGCTGATACCTGGGAACAACGCGACTCCGCACAAGGCAATAAGATGCTGAAGGTGGCTTTCAAAATTTTGGGACCCGAGTACCAAAACCGTTTGATCTTTGAGTATTTTGTACTCAATAACCAGGTGGCTTTGTCGAGACTCAAGCAGTGGCGTATCGCCACGGGTGCGGACGGCAACGATCCGTTGAACGGCGAAAGTATTGCCGATCAAATGCAAGTGCCGTTCACGGCCACGGTGAAGATCAAGAAGAGTGATGATGCAGATTATCCCGATTCCAACACCATTGCCAATTTTCGACCACTGCAACAGGATTCAGCTCCTAAAGAGGCAGCGGCAGACACCGCAGCTGACGAAGGAGCGGATGATTCGGATATGCCTTTTTAGGTAACAGTCTCCGGTCGGGGAGTTCGGGGCATCTTCCTAATAAACAAAATGCCTCACTTTATTAACAGGAGAATTATGAAATCGAACGACAACACCAAACGCTTGGCCACGCTCGCCATCAACCGCGTTACTCAATCCCTGGAAAAAACTTACCAAGACCAGGAAATGCCACCCAAAGTACGCCAGGCTTACGAACATGCTGCCAATACTTCGTTGCATTTAGAGCTGGAATTAGATAAAAAGGGGAACGACCATGGGACAAATTAAACTGATGCTATACGATGTGGACGTGACTTACGATCCCGACATCGAAGCCAAATACGGCAAGGAAAAAGCCATTGAGGAATGCTCGAAGGCTTTAATCAAACAGAACACGCGCGTGGATAAGGACCTGATCCGCCAGTGGCGTAACAATCAAGACTGGACAAATATAATATGAGCAAAGAAAAAAAAGTAGTGTCTATTAAAATGAGTGACAATCCTAAATACTCGGCGGGAGAAAGGGCGATATTTAGAGCCATGGATTTTTACATAGAATTAAAAGAGAAAGAGAGTGAGAGTAAAGATTTCAACCCGTGGGAAGCAACCCATGACTTGTTTTATAACCTGGCATTAGTGCATTTGTCCTTCGCTAAAAGTCACGAACAAACTGCGCAAGTAATGGCCGTAATTTTGCGGGCGGTTGCGGAAGCAACCGATATGGCGTTGGAATGTGCTGATAGAGAAAACAATGAGAGCATTTAGACAACCAACCAAGATGAACGAACACAAGTCTCCTAAAAAGACTTGTCAGTCCAGGAACAGAAATATCGCTACCTCAACGATGAATAAGCACACACGCAGAATGAGGGGTAAGTCTCTGCGTTACAGAGGACAAGGGCGATGAATCTTAGAGACATACCAGAAATCCAAGCTATCCAGATGCGACAGGATATTAGGATGCTTATAGAAGAGTATGGATTTACTTATGTCTCGATAACTAAATACACTGGTTGTAGCGAAAGGGCAGTAAGGGAATTTTATATAAATCCTACAAGAGGTTTGAGTGAGGAAAACCACAACAAGTTGTATAGGTGGTTAAGTGAAATCAAAGAAGTTATAGAAGAAGCAGAGGACAAGGACGTTAAATATTGAACGTTCAATGTTTATCTGTTTCTGTCTCGTTCTCTTTCTTCTACGAATTCTTCTATCTGATCAAACATACCTTTCTCTAAAGCTACCCTAAGTGTTCGTGCCTCACGGAGTAATTCATTACGCAGGTTTTTGATTTCGAGGATTATTTCCCTTTTCTCCTCTGGAGTCCTGTCGTTATCATTGATGATCAGTTGTTGCAGTTCTCTAATCTCTGCAAGATTTTCGCCCTTGTCGAGAGAAGCTATTTGATTCAATTCTTTTTTAAGGTCTTTTACTGTATCCACATATTGAAGCTGATATATGTCGTCATAGTGATAGGCTCTCTTGTCTCCTACCTCTATTAAATCTTCCAATGCCTTTGAATTAGCTAGAAATTCATCCGTTAGGTCTTGCAATTTATAGAACTCATTAACCAAGCCACTCGACTCTGCGGGATGAACCAGACCACCAATGAATAATGACTTCTCCCACCCCGTAGAAGGCTTGGTCGGAGCATCTGGATTAACATAATTGGTTATCAGACCGTCAGCTACCATAGCTATATAAGCACCGTAAGGTCCCGTATATCCCTCCCATATCTTTTGCACCTGCAAGGGAGACATATTCAAAGCTTCTCCTACCTCCACATAGGCATTCGGAGTAGTTGCCCTGCGTTGTAATTTAGGATCAGTAGGAGCAGAAGGTCTTTCTGAAACGACAGGTTGTCCTGTGAAGAAATCATAATTAAAGGCTACTTCTACTACAGGTTTAGTCGCTTGTATTTCCCAAGGTGCCAATTTCAATGTGCCTGTGGCTTGTCGCCACATGGCTTCCCGTACATCCCGCCACGTTTCTCTTTCATCCATTAAACGTAAAAGCATTTCTGGTAAAGTTCCAAACATAAGTCCCAACTCAAACGGTTTGGGTATTCTCGGTGTGAATCCAAGCCACTTCTTAAAACCGGGTATGATCCAATACAGTTCCCTTTCTTCCTCCGACATCTCCTTATATTCATCAGAATCCTTGACTGCCATGTAATACAATGGGGTAAGTGACATAAACATAGCGGTTCGGAACCAAACTGCCGTTTGTCTTTCTCGCTTGGTAAGGGGTTTACCCCCTTTAGCTTTCTTACCGTAAGTACCTGTATAAGCACGGGCAAAAACATCCATCCCTTGCCACCTTGGGTTCTGGAAGGGTAACAGCGTAGATAAAATCTGAACCAGACGATTCTTACCCCTACGGGTAAAGTTAAGTATTTCCATAGCTTGGAAAATAGCTTCAGCTTCGTCCCCAGTTTCCTTTAAAATTTCGTTATATACCACTAAGCGAGTCGAGGTATCCGTAATAATAGTACCCTGTCCTAATAAATCCCATACACCCATAAGAATATCGAAAGGTAATCCTTTTATGCCTTCCACCGATGCAAGGTTTCGTATTCCCGATTGACGATAAGCCTCTTTAACTACCTTGTCGGCATCTTCGTAATCAGCAATTACCTGATCATAACGGGTAACAACCCCAGCATTTCTTAATTTAAAATACCCTTCTGGTAACGTCATTTCTTCAGTCACTCCGGGAACCTGTGCCAATAATTTACCATTAGCTAATTGCACTGCATTACCCATAGAGCGGAAAACCGTTGACAGGACACCCGTACCCAACAGTGATCCCGCAGTTAATCCGTCTCTCATTACTTGTTTTGCCCAGAACACGGGAACTCTGGTAATGGATTCACTGACAACCCGCTTGGGAAAAGCTGCCGCACTTAAAAATCCACCCATAGGCATTTGACCGTCAGCAAAATTCTGGAAGGCTTCAAACAAAGGTCTGTCCAATACCCTAAAGGCTTTGTTCTTTCCACCCACTCTGGTCTTTACTACCCTTGAATCCTTGGAACTTAACGGAACCTGCTCTGCCTGTCCCGCATCAATCATGTTCCTCATAACTCGGTTAGCTGCTACATTCTTCATTCCCAAGACAATAGCTGCCCTTAGATTCTGGGAGATAGCCGTTATTGGATCGAGGGTTTTCTTGGTTTCACTACCCTTGGCTTTGATAAATATATTCTTACCGAATGGGTGCATACCTCGAAAGAGTTGAGGTCCCCTCGTCCTGACATCATCTCCTTCGTCAATAGCGAGTACACGATAGAAGGGGAAATAATCTGCATTAGCTGTCCACTGTTTAGCGGTTGTTTCATCCAGTACCTGCGTATCCACCAAGAATTTAACAATGTGCTTGTCCCACCTGTCGTAAGCTTTCGAAACATCATTTAACCAAGGATTTTCCTTTAAAATCTTTTTCGCATCTTTCTTGTCTTGTGCAGTAATTCTGATCTTTCTTCCTTCCTGATCAAATCGAGTTTCACGTTTTACCACTCTAATAGCATTCCAAAGCCATAAATTATTTGGATTTCTGAATAAAGGACGCATGAATTCCATAGGGGGTATCACAGGTTTGCCGTCCATAGGGGATAACTTTGCTACATGAACATAACCCTTATCATAAACTACGGTGCCTTCCATGAAAGCACCTTTCCAAATCTCTCCTGATCTATCTGAAAACATTAAAGCAGATATAGCAGAGGTACTTGCCAGTAGCTGTTCCTCACCAAAACCTCTTGCTCTTTGTGCTACGGCTTCACTGGTAGCAAATGTGGCATACTGATCCACCAGTTGTTCACGAAGGTTTTCTATAGTAAAAAACTCCGTAGCTTTTAAAATACTTTCCCCTATCGTAATATCTTCAGCAAGCTCGTCCCTAATGGTAAGCCTACTGATAAGCCTCTCGGCAACTTCATCTAATTTCTTGCCACCCTTAAGAGAATACTTCTTACGGAGGGCATTCGGTACTTCTACTACAGTATCTTTGGTTAGCTCCTGCGTATAGGCAATATGGATTGCATCTGCCGAAGCGTTAAGGTTGAATTTAGCGGTGTACCCCGCAGAGACAAGCCTTTCGTTGATGCCCTTGGCACCCTCGATGGCTTCTTCTATACTTACTGCTCTTGTTTCTGAGAAGGCTTCTGATACAACTTCTTGAATAGGAGAGTCGCTAGTCTCTCTGATTCTTTCTCCCAGAGTTCCTCGTTCTCTACCGATAGAAGCGGGTAGGATACCTGTGTCCTCTCTAACGATTTCTTGTCTTTGTTTGCCATTATTGTCTATCCATGCAAATCCGTCATGTGTTATATATTTTACCCTATGATAAGTGTCAGTAGGAGTATTTCCTACACTGGCTATGTAAGAAGGAGGAACTAATCTACCTGTTTGAGTAAATCTTAAAGATGATCTAGCTTGAACTAAAGGTTCAGTAACCTCTACAAGTGCAATATTAACTGTATAGCCTAATTCTTTTAGATTACGCACATCATCTAAAACTTGTGCTCTTTTACCAATCCCACCCACTTTTGGAATAAGTATATCTTTATTCCTTCTGACCATTTCTTGTGTGGCAAGCCTAGATAATACAGAAGCTTCTCTATGAACCGCATTTGCCCCTATACCATCTCCGTATTCTGGAATAAAGCGTTTAACATCATCATTATCAATAATAGCTAAATTATTCTCTCTTGCTACGCTCTCAGCAAAATATGATTTACCCGCAGCAGGAGGTCCTAGAAAGTACCAAGCGATTTTATTATTACCCACTCTGCCGTCTGCATAGCTTTCTGCTTTCTTTATAGTGGCATCAATAACATTCTTCACTCCTTTAACTTTCTTACCGTCAATAACAAATTCCCGGTTGTTTAGGTAAGAAGGATTAAGTGCCCAATTTTCTCCATACCTTTGTAGGTATTTATCAATAGTTTCGGGAATTTCCATCATGCGTCTTTCTCCCTCTACTATAGCGGGATGTTCCATGAGATCATTAACAGGGGTTCCTGATTCCAATAACTCTAATAAATTTCTTTTACTCTCAATAAATTCCTGATCAGTAGTAGGGTAGGCTAACTTATATTTAACCTTCTGCCCTATCATGTGAGCAGGAGTTGGATATTGTTTTAACCTGTCAGTAATCCATTTACCCCTTCTTTTCTCTTCGGGTTGTGCCATGTATTCAGCAAAGTTCTCTCCGTAAGGGAAGCGGTAAGTATTTCTTGGTACTGTTCTTTCTCTCTCTGCGTATGTGGGGGCATTCTTTATGGCGGGTTCTCCTATTTCACGCAATAAGGTTTCACTGGCAGATGCTTCTGGAAAGAAATTAAATGGGAAACTAAAATCAGCTAATGTTTTATTAACTTGTTCTTCTGTCGCAGTCACAGTAGGTAGACCAAACTCTTCTGCAAATATTTTCTGTTGTGCTTTGAGCTGTTGCGGGGAAGCATCAAGAGATACTTGAGTCATACCCATAAATCGGGTAACTATATCTTTGACTCTATCGAGTGTTTCTGGAGCCGTGTAATCTACATAATCTAAACTGCCTTGTGCTTCAGCCGTTTCTTTAGCAATCCTTAAACCGTCTGCATCTACTAATAATTCATTTTCCCAATAACCTAAAGGCTGAAATGCGTCTATATTGACCAAGACTTCGCTCTTGTCTATTAGCCAAGATTGCAAGCTAAACCTGCCCACTTCATCTTTTCTCATATATGCAAATGCTTTGGCTACTTCAGGACTCAATGTGACAGGCACCACTTCATCTGACTCAATTACTGCACCACCCTGAATACCCCCTCGGTAAACCCTGATCTGTTGCGGGAAAGCATCAAGAGATACTTGTGTAATATCTATTATTTCCTGTGCTGCTTTATCTACTTGAGCCTCAGTTAATTCTGGATTATTAGTCGAGTTCCTAAGATTATCCAATGATTGCTCTAAACGGTTAGGACTTTTGTTTAATACATTGAATACATCACTATAAAGTTCAGAACCAAAAGGAGTTCCTATTGCCCATGCTGCTTTATCGGGATCATAGGCATCAGCCATATCAAATAAGTCTCCCGTCAGACCAGATAGCTTGTACTTCATTATTGGGAAAGGTTTGCGTGGAGGGACAGGAATAACTTTACCCGTTCCCGTAGTAAATATTCTTTTATCTGGAGTAGTCGGAGGTTCTTTGGATTCGTATTCTATTTCTTGACTGGGTGCTGTGATCAATCTGCTTGAACCAACGTGCAAATATTCAGTACCCTCATAAGCGGCTTGTGCCCAAGCTGGAATCCTTCCGTCAAAGAGAATGGCATTATTTAAAACTACAGAGGGACGATCAATCGTATATGCAGTTATCTTCGACCTGTCGCCCTTGATTTCAAAAGGAGGATTGACAAAGCCATTCGCCATCATTTCCGCTTCTGACCTGTTATTGGTAACTACGTTAGTGGAGATGCTTCTGTCCACATCTCCTACTCCATAAACTCTAAAGAGAGTGGGGTGTTCTGGGAAGCCTTTCTCGGCAAGATTTTCTTGAGTGTACTGATAGAGTTGACTTTGAGTTGCCCCTACTTCCTTATTCTGTACTTCCCTACCAAATCTTCTAGTCATATTAGGATCGCCAATAATGCCTTTCTCAAAAATAACTTGAGGAATGTGGGCGAGATTATTGCCGTACTCACCAGAACGGGCAGAAAGTGTGAACTCGGAAGTTAGCGAAGTAGGTCGTCTCTGCTCTTCACTTAGTTTAAATTTTAGATTAGGAATATCTGATAAAGGACGGGTAGGAATGGGAGTTGTAACATCAGCTTCTTCCGAGAAAGTGTCGTCTGTATCCACTGACTGCCCTGTAGCAGCAGATAACATTGAATAATATGTCTGTTGGTAATGCCTTTCCATTTCAACAGTAGTTCTACTCGCTGGACGAGATATCTGATACGTCTCTTGGGGTCTGCCGAATTCATCATAACTCTCTACTGTTACCTCTTCTTTCGTAACATCAGTTCGTGTTCGTGCCCCTATCTCTCCTGAGATAAGCTTGTCGTAAATGTCTTCTGTAGTCTGGAATCCAGCTTCATCAAAGCCACGATAAATACTTTCAAGGAACTTGGTAAAACGATTTGCCAAAGCACGGGGTTGACCTACCACCTTGCTTTTACCTTCATGTATATCCTCTATGAGCATGGCTGATGCTTCTTCTTGTATGTTCTCTGGAGTGGTGCCAGCATAAACAATTTCGGCAACATCCATGTAAGTCGGGGCACGACCTAACCTGTCCCTTAATTTCATAAACATTGTTTTATCCCCACCGAATATTTCATTGACTAGAGAACGGGATATTTTTTTGGTTTTAATGGAGTCTAGGAAATTCTTCTTCTCACTGGGACTAAACAAATCCATATCCACAGCACCGTGCCAAGATTCATGGGCTAGGGTTTTTAGTAGTTCTTCATATACAGCACCCCAAGTAACGTCTGCCTCACCAGTCTTGTTTTTGGCAGACCGTACTGCGGAAACTACGTCCAACATAATCTTTCTTAAAGCGGGATTGAAGACACCAGTTACCTCGCTATCCCTTACGCTGTGTGCCCTTTCTATCTCATTATCCAGCATAGGAACTACGTTAAGAGTAATTTCAGGTATATTCATTTCCACCAACGCTTTTTTCAGGTTCTCTAAATAATCTAAATTTTGTTTTAGATTTTCTTGTGCATTTGGATCAGTGGCTAAATCTTGTTGGGTTTGTCTGTTGAGCGACCATGCACCGCCCTTATTCAAAACGTACTTGGTTCCCTTCTTATTGATGATTCCAGCACTAATCAAATCGTTTCTTAAACGGGTAGCAGTACGCTTGCTATTTATATTATTAGGGTCTAAGCCCAACATACTAGCTATGTGATTAAGAGTGGGGGGATTGCCGCTAAAGAGGGAATCTACAACTCTGCTGTAGTCTTCTTTAAGCCAAGTTCTGGAAGTGAGATCGGGGAGAGAAATGGTATCCCCTTCGTGTGCTGGAAGGCTACTCAAAAATGAGTAGATAAATGATTTCTGGGCATTGGAAAGTTTATTGTAATTGCTTTCCCCAGTGAGTCTCTGGGCGAGTCTCTTGAATGTATCAGATTTTGTATCAATATTAACATTGAGTTTTTTCTTGAGGTTCTCAAACATTTTACGACTGACTCTCGTAGGTGAATTAACACCCCGTGTCCTGTCGCTGAGAGAATCAGCTTTAGCCTTCATTAAGATATTGAAGTCTTTTTCGCTAAGAGCTTTTTTAATAACCTGTATGTCAAAGGTGGTAGCATCTCTGCCTACAGCATTCAATATACGTTCAAAGGCTGCTTGATTTGAAATTCCAATATCATTGGTTTCCAATTCACCCAGTTCTACGGTATTGAAATAAGGATCGTTAAGGAGGGAACCTAACTCTACACCGAATTCACTGTCTTGTATTCCCAGTGATTCCAGCGTATCTGATACAAGTTCATTAGAATAACGGGATTGGCTGATGATATTGAAAGCACCTGATACACCCGCAGCTTCTTCCTCTGTTGCAAAGGATTCGCCCACCTTTCTGTCATGGCTATCCTTTATCTGATAACCGCCCTGACCGTCAGCACCTACATAAAACTGATTAGGGGCTATAAGGTTTGGTTTACTGCTTTTAGCAAATGTAGGAATACTGTCCCAGTATTGATTATAGACATCCCAAGCTCTTTCAAAGAAAGGAATTCCTGTAGTTCGTATGATGCTATCGTTACTTTGGGGATCAAGAACGGCATCCCCCTTATGGGCTAAATGACCCAATCCTTTATCCTTGGCTTGTTCCATCCTCCTATTAACAGCTTTGTTTACTTTTCTATTTGATTCCTCTTTAGGTGAATAATTCTTATACGCCTGTGCGGTAGCAACCATACCCAAGGATATATCAGCAGGTACGAAAGCAAATTCACCGATACCTTCCGCTAATACTTCTCCAAAATTAATTAATTGTCCTTCTTCCAAAGTAGCTAACTGGGCAAAGTATTCAGCTCCTGCTGGAAGAGCTACTTGTGCGGGAGTTTGTAACGCAAAATTTGTCATAAAGCGATTGGCGGGAGAAGGAGTATCACCTACTGCTCGGAAACCTGCTCTGGGTAAGGTAGCTCCTGTAGGCTTATAAATATAAGGCATGATGCCTCTGGTACTTCTAGTTACTATTGTAGGAGCCATGATTTTAGTTGCTAAACCACCTGTTAATCCGTCAATGGAACCAATTATCAAGCCTCTGGTATTCGCATAATCTTCTGCTTCTTCTATGAGTTCTTCATTATTAAAGGTATCAATAATTGAATTACGATCAGTTACGTCCAATCCTTCTGCTTTAAGATATTCATAAAAAGAATGTACGTTTTCTACGCCATAAGAAGCTGCCCCTGTTGCTAATCCTGTGCCGAGAAAGTTTGTCAATCCAGAATAACCTGCTAAACGCAACGCACCCGCAGTTCCAAAACTAGCCATAAGTATTAAAAGCGTAGATGCTCCAGACATCCCCACCACATCACCCATAAAATCCATTTTTTGAGGAGCAGTCAAATCACGAAAAGCTTCCCTTGTGTTTTCCCAACTTCCCTGTCCTGCGGTAAAGATATACTTAGAAGCATTACTTAGTTCAGCTTCAGCTAAAGCATTTGATCTACGAGCCGACTCAATACCCCGTTCTTCTAAAGATTTATAAAGTCCCTTCTCTTGCTTCTCAACCTCAATGCCAAATTGGGTAAGGTCTGCTCCTCCGTATATGTTGGGTTCAAAACTGGGTGGCAACGAGGTAATTCTTTCAGCTATATCTGCTTTTATTTCATCATCTGACTTACCGCTTCCATTTAATATCTTGTCTATTTCTTGAAGACGTAAACTCTCATCATCTGTTAAGGTGCCTCGAATGTCCTTCATTCTTAATTCGGCATCTTCGTTTTCAAGTGCGTCAATCTGAAAAGCCATTTCCTTTAAGTTATCTAAAGTAGTTTCTCCCCTTGGGGACCATTCTTCAAGAACAGTTCTGGCTCCAGTAAAGGATTTACCTAAAAGACTCCAAAAATCTTCTCCTTCTGCTTTAGTAGTTTCTCCGAACCATTCTGCTTGTTCGTATCCGCCCTCTTCTACAGGACCAATCTTCAAATCAGTTCGTAACTTTCCCCTCTCATCTTCAGAAAGAACTTTTCCCACAGGAGGTATGAATTCTTCTTCAATAACTTCTTCAGATACCACTTCATCAGGAGTTTCAATTACCTCTTCTTCCACTTCCTCTTCAACCTGAAGGGGAGTGTTGGCAATATAATTCTCCAGAGCTTTTAATTTTTGCTCCTCAGATAAATCATCAGGTAGCCAAACTTGACGACCATCTGGAGTGGTTTCTAATCCCATGTTACTCCAGCATTTGTTGAACGGAAGGCAATCCTACTGGAGTAGGGGTGGACAATACCCTGCCCCCTCCCTGTTGCTTTATTCTAGTAGATTTTTTTATGGCTTGAACTGCATCGTAAATAGCCTGATTTTTTCGTATTTTTTCTATTTCATCTAGCTGTTCTTGAGTTGGATTTGGTCCATAAGTTGCCTTGGCTATACGCATGATTTCTTTAGGATCATTTACAACATCCATGATGTTTGACTGATTCTCCACATACTCTGTAGCCTGATCCCAAAGTGCAGCTTCGTGTCTCATTTCGGCACTTATAATAGTTCCTTGTTGAGAAAGTTCACCTGCAAACCTCGCACCTCGTTCCGTTAATTTTGATTCAAGGACGGGACTTCCTTGTGCATCTAATTTAGGAACACCCTCTTCCATCACTTGTTCCCATATAACAAATTCATTATCTGAGGTTCCTGCTTTTCCACCGGGAGGACCACTTCCTGCTAATTCCCGAACTATCTGGGTTTTCACAGTGAACGCATCAGGCTTAGTCATGTATTGTCCATAAGCCTCTGCCTGTTTAGCTTGAATTCCTAATTGAGCCAACTTGAGTTGTCTATCTCTTTCTGCTTGAGCCATTGTTGATTGTGCACCTGCTAACGCTAAATCTTCTTTTTCTCCTGCCGCTCTTCGTGAAATAGCTCCCTCTATAACGGGACCCATACTTGCTGATAACTGTTCTGGAGTTCTCGCAGTACCAACGGCTAATCCTGCTCTGAGCATATTCATCCCTTTACTAAATTTATCCCTTTCTTTTCTTCTTTCAGGGGAATAGTAATCTAACATCATTTCTTGATAAGCTTTTTCTGCTTCCGTTTGCCCATAGAGGGAAGGGTCAAATTGAGGCATCCCCCCTAGTTGAGGTATTCCCCCTAGACCGAGTGTGGCATCCTGATAATTTGTTTTACCCAACATGACTCGGTTGGTTCTACCGCCACCTGCCATACCTTCTTCTTCTTCTTCTTCTTCTTCTTTTTTCTTCATGTAATATTCATAGAGTGCTGGGAGCATTCCCCCCATTGATGTATCGCTTTCTATACCAGCCTCAAGTGCCCCTAAAATTCCAAAAGGAGGTAATCTTCCTCCACCTTCCATTCTCATAGGCATTCCTTGAGGCATTCCTTGACCTTGAGGCATTAGGGATTCTAGTCCTCCGCCTTCTATGGAAGCGGGTTGATTAACGGGCATTCCTTGAGCCATAGGCATCCCTTGTGGGGGTGCTCCTTGGGACATATTACTGGGCATAATACTAGAGATACCTTCTTGAACTGTTTCTTCCGCTATAGTAGGACGAGGTGGAGTCTTTTCATGGGCTGCCATACGACCTTTGTAGTCGTCTCTCATTTGTTTCCTGCGTTTGATTTCGGATAACACCAGATACTGTGGAAAACCACCAGTAGGTGCTTGCATTTCAGTCATTAACCTGTCATCAGGTAATGATTTTATGTCGTCTTCTAGTTGTACTATATTCATAATTAACCCATTCCTCCTCCGCCACCGAGGGCTTGATAAAGTCCTAAACCACCGAGTCCTAAACCGAGCATATTCTGTGCGGTAGAAGGTCTAGGTAAATATTGAGAAACCTGTGTACCGGGCTGTACTGGCAATCCTCTGAGTATTTGTGAATAGAATCCAAGTTGTTGTCTGGGATAAGCTAACTGATCTTGAAACTGCTGATAACCGAGATCATATATTCCTTGCTGTTGTGCTTGTCTAGCTGCACCTGCTTGACCTAATTGTTGTAGTCGTTGCATCTCGGCTTGTTGGTCTAATTGTCCTAAACCGCCTAACTGTTGTGCTGCTCCCATTCGTTGTTGCATTTGCTGTGCTTTCGCTAGTCTATCAGACTCCCACGCTTGTCTTGCCATATCATAACCTCTCTGGGAACCTCTGGTTTGTATGTCGGCTTGTAATTGAGCAGCATTTTTTGCTAGTTCGGCTTGCTCTATACCTTCCCGATAACCGCCTAATCCTCCTGCACCTGCAGCTTGCAATCCAAGTCTAGCTTTTGCAGCATCTGCTTGTGATTGTGCTTGTCTTAGTTCTATATCCGTAACTTTCTGTTGATAAGGATTGGTATAAGAAGTAATCTCATCAGCAGTCATTTGAGCAGTGGGGTCTTGATAGCCGACTTTGGAAGCTATGTCAGAAGCTTGTTGCATCTGCCAAGGTGTCCCCGCTGCTGCCATCCCTGCAGCCCCAGTAAATGCTAACTCTTGATAGGGGTCAAATTCTGCGAATCGTTGTCCACCGTAAGGGGTATAGGGTGTAGTAGATTCTTCCTCTGTACGAGTTAATAACCTCTCAAAATACGGCTGTGCGTATTCAGGTAAATTAGTTTGTGTTACCGTTGATGTGGTTTCTTGTGGACCACCGCCTCCGCCTTTACTCATTGTTAAACCTCTTTTCAAATACCGTATAAGCCTTCTTCCATTTAAGACGACTTAACCATTTCCAAAAACCGAATCTAGCTGTACCTTCAATACCGTCACAACCAGAATCTTTTGCCCATGCTTCCAGCTTCATTCCCAGCATGAAAGCCCATTCTTTAAACTCATTACCACCTATGTACTGAATAGCACACATTAAACTATTGGGGTATCTAACAAATTGAGTAGTGGCTACTCCCAATATGTCATTATCATTATTAAACGTAACCCATAATTGTTGTTCATCTTTTAACAAGGCTTCATGCACAGAATTAATTGTCCAGCGACCTCCTGACTTGATGACTGCCTTTTCTAAATGTGGCTCAACATCTTCCCAAACCGTATGAATATAGTGAGCAGGAACTAAAGTTATAATGTAATCAGGATCACTTTCCTTGATCTCAACATAATTAGTATCCTCTTCAAATAAAGCTACTTCTGCTTGGTTCATGTGGGTAATACCTCCTGCTCATCAATCTCTTCAGCCTGTACTGTAGTTCCTGTCTTATTAACCCGAATTTTCTCTAACATTCCATCAAGCTTATCGGCACCTGAATCGCTACTGCCATCACCTAACATGGAAACGACATCCGCAGGAACTATATATTCTCCGGGAGAAACTGCGATACCTTGCTGATTACCGATCATGCCATTAACCATATCATCCATACCCCCACCCTGTCCTGAAATGATGCCTTCTGTCTGGGCATTAGGTACTTGTTGCTGTAGGACAGAATCCCTAAGTTGAAGGAAAGCATCTATTCCGTATTTTTCTATAAAAGCTTGTATAACTGAATCTGGATCAGGGTGTTGACCCAATACAGCAGCTATAACTTGTTCTTGCAATTCTTGTTGTGGAGGTATCTGTTCAACAGGTTGTTGCATTGCCGTATCTCTCATACTTTCTTTTATTACTGCTTGTACCTCGGGCTTATTTAAGCTCCCCGTAGTTATTAATCTTTTTACAAAGAAAGGAATAGATTCAAAGCTACCTACTGTAAACCCAGTCAAGCCTATTAACTTGTCTAGCAGGAAGCTTTGTTCTGGTTTTGATAAACTAAAAATATAATTTGTAAGAGGCAAATCTTCAGCATATTCGCCAAGAGGTTCAGCATCTACAGGAATTTCTGTTCCTGCTTGCATTTCTATCTGACCACCTCCCTGCATCGCCATTTGTTCATCATTACCGCCTCCCTGAGGATCATCTGTAGAACCCGAAAAATCTCTCTTAGGATCGTAGAGAAAACTATATGGATCGAATCCCTGACCACCTGCGTATTGATCAAATATATCCTTCCAATCGTAAGATGTTGGATCAAATTTTGAAAAGTCTTGACCGCTTGACCAGTCTTGAAATTCCTGATCTGTTGCAAATTGATCCCAGTCAATACTATTCGTCCAGTCTTGGAAATCCTGATTTGTTGCATATTGTGACCAATCAATATTATTCATCCAATCTTGGAAGTCCTGCTTTGTTGCAAATTGTGAAAAGTCTTGACCACTTATCCAATCTTGGAAGTCCTGATTTGTTGCAAACTGATCCCAGTCAAATTGACTATACCAGTCTTGGAAATCTTCATTTCCATATTGTGACCAATCTTGATTATTTAACCAGTCTTGGAAATCCTGATCTGTCGCAAACTGACCCCAGTCAAATTGGTCATACCAGTTTTGGAAATCTTGGTTCTGATATTGTGACCAATCTTGATTACTTAACCAGTCTTGGAAATCTTGGTTTGTTGCAAATTGACCCCAATCAAATTGATCATACCAATTTTGGAAATCTTGGTTCTGATATTGTGACCAGTCTTGATTACTTAACCAGTCTTGGAAATCTTGGTTTGTTGCATATTGTGAAAAGTCTTGACCTGCATACCAGTCTTGGAAATCCTGCTCGGACATAAAGCCTGTTATATCTGGACCTAAACCACTAATATAATCCAACCAATCTTGCTCACTATAACCTCCAGTTGCAAGTAAATTGTTGATGTACTCTTGAAGTGATGAATCGCCAGTACCACCAGTTTCTGTTTCATAATCAGTGTCACTGCCACCACCATCAGTGCCACTGCCACCACCAGTTATTGAACCAGCACTTCTGACTCTTCCGGGAAAGTAGTTGAATTCAGGATCAATGCCGGGCATATAAGTTTTAGGAGGAATAAGTTGTCCTTCGGGTCCATACAAGTATGGACTTTCTGTATAAACAATATTGCCATCATCATCATAGACTATCTCTCCAGCTTCATCGGTTTGTGCAACTGGTTGCATTTGCCAAGGTGCAAGACCTGATTTGGCAAATGGACTTTTTAATGTGGTATGAAGTGGTAATCCAGCAGCATTAGCTTGATTGTATCTTTCCAGCACACTGCCCGTTGGGGCATCTGCAAAGATACTTGGCTCTGGGGGAGTATAAGCAGGAGGGTTGCCCCAAATATTGGAAGTATCAGATGTGTCATCACCTGTGTCATCACCTGTGTCATCATTCATCCAAGGATAGAGTGATGTATCAGTAATAATTTGTGTTCCTCCCGGAGCAGAAGATAACTGTCCTCCTTCTTCGTAGTGGGGTATCTGTCCTCCTTGAGCACCGTATAAGGGCGGTTGATAATAAGGAGATCGAGGAGAGATTTGTTCGGGGTATTTCGCTAAAAGCTCCTCTCTTCTTTTGCCTTTTCCTGCTCGCCATTCTGCCATATCTCTTTCAAATTGTTCTTGGGCTTCTTGAGCACCCAATGAACCGCCCCCTAAAGCGATGGGTAAATAGTTTTCGGATAAAGAACTTAAAGTATTTTTACTAAATAAATTTCTTCCTATATCTCCAAGTCTTTCTGTTCCGCTTTGAGCTATCCAATCTGACATGGCTTCTTTGCTTACTTCTTCTCCTGCTGTTTGTGCTGCTCGTTCTGCTACCCATTGTGTCGGCACTGGTGTTTGTAGGGCTGCTGCTTTAAGAGATTCTTCTGAAGCTATCTCTCCTAAAGCTTCTGAACCAGAGCCTACCTCTCCAAATACACTTCCTAAACCATAGCCCATAATTCCAGACATAATTCCTTTCTCAAGATCACCTGTCTCTGCCCACGTTCCGAGTGCTGAACCTATCGCTCCTGCTCCCGCAGCCCCTAACATAGAACCTCCAGCTAATCCCGGCAGGAAGGTACTTCCGAGTAAGCTTCCCAATAAAGCTCCTATAAACATCTCAGGCTGTCCTGTCTGGGGGTTAGTCGTTATTGGTATTAAAGAAGCTATGCCCTCTACTTCCTTTGGATTAACGTGCATAAGCATTGTGTCGCCATAACGACCCATTCCTGCTAATTGCTGTGCTTGTCTTCTAGCATCCATATTATCTTTCCTCTTTGGTTTCACATCCAAATACATTAAAACTCATATCTACTGCACTCGTATAAACTTTTAAAACATCATCTTGATTAAGCGTTATCCCTATCACTATAGTTAGAGAATCATTAGCTGCAACCGATTTATCATAATACAGATACTGTTTATCATCAGCAGAAGCACCGCCTACATGAACGCTTAACCTAAATGTAATGGCAGAACCAGTCCTATTCGCTGCCACAATAGAACTTATTGTTGTTTGCGTCAGGTCTGGAACCGTATATAAAGTTGTAGTAGTAGTAGCTGCAGGGTCTACCTGACCCAATACTTTTAAAGTATCCGTCATTGTTTAGCTCCCATTAACAAAAACTGATGTCTTTTAACAGATTTACTGGTTACGCTTTCTGTCATATTTTTTAATAAAGTAACTTCAGTCTGCAAATTCTGTATTATCTGTTCCAGTTGTCTACGAGTCATAGACTCATTAGCTGAATTGTATTCAAGTGGAGCAACGGGTAAGGGTACTGGATTCTTTCCTGCCATAATTATTTCCTTCCGTCAGATCGCATATCTATTCGTGTTGCTCCCAATCTCCACCCGTAACCCAATCCACTGCTCTCAAATCTAAGAATTGTTTGCCTTGATCGTGCTCTTATAAAAGCCTGTGTATAACTTGGAGTAACATCACTGGTTGTTAATGTAGTCGCAGTAGTTAATGGATAGTCTGTACCTTTTACTGTAATCGTTACCGTGTCATCTGAATCAGAATTCTTAAACTTCAAGTCGGGTATGATCCGACTTAAAAACATAAACCTATCTCCATCTGGTTCCAGATCAAAGTCAGCACTCTCAATATAAGCGGTCATCGCACTACCGTCAGCATCATCTCCTCTTTCTTGGTCATAGAGATAATTCTCATCGCTACCAGATGTTTTACCCGCACCAAGTGGAAATTGCAAAGCGGGTGCTTCTATCCATGCGGTTCGGGTAAATGAATCCGTGTTAGTTCCTATTGACCAGACATTCTCTAAATAATTATAGATAACATAACGATCAATCTCATCAGAACTTTCTGAACAATAAAACCATATAATTTCATTCTTATCTACATTACTTGATCCAAATACTTTATATGCTTGACCTAAATTTATATCGGAATAAATATAGTCCTGTACGTCACAATTAAGAGCTTGCACTGTTCCTGTGTACATATAGAAACCACCTCTATCCATAAAGAATACTCGATTATCGGCATTAACAGCAGCGTTAGGAGAAATCAATGAAGGTCCTTCTGTTATTTCATTGAAAGTAAAAATGAAAGGTGCTCCCGCAAATCTCATGGATTGCATTCCCACATCAGTCCAAATCAATATTTCCTGACGAGTTCTTATAGCTCCTATAATAGTAGAACCTGAAGATAACTTTTGTCCTCCTGCCGTATTGGTAGAAGTAGGAGTCCAATCAATAGCACTTTCTTGGTCTGACCATCTAACCAATAGAGGGTCTAAATCAGAAGAACCAATCGGATTAGAGCCAAAGCAAATAATATGCCTATCTACATCAGATACCATTATCTGTAGAGCTTTGGTAGGAGGATTGCTTGCACTGCCCAAGCTAGTAAAAGGTATTGCTCTAGTGCCAGTACCTGAAGATTCGTCCCAATAATAAATTCCTCCAAGTCTTACACAACTTATTAAATCATCTCCAAAATTATCCGATGACCACAAGCGTAATTGGTTAGTATCAGTGATAGCTGTAACAGCCCCCCAAGTACCAGCACCCCAAAGTCCTGCACCCCAACCAGTAGATGAAACGTAGTTAATTATACCAACATTAATTTGATACGCTCCAACAACAGAACTTCCACCATTACCACTGTCACTGCTATTAGCCGTAACTTCATCTCCATCAGTGTCTTTGGCTTCTATGGTGTAGCTGTTCGTATCAACAATGGTAGCAATTTGATATTCTTGGTTGAGTACCGTAGCAGTGATATTGCCACCCAAAGTAGCTGCACCACTAAAGGTTACAAAGTCATTTTGTACTGCTCCATGACTTGAATCAGTTACAGTTATAGTTGCATCTCCATTACTTGCTGAAAATGTAACATCTCCTGCTGAAGTAGTAGCCCGAATTGGAGTGATATCGTTAAAATCAGCACCTTCTTTTACATATAATTTTAAATGAGTTCCTAACCCCAAATAATCAGTCTGTGCTTGATCTCTCCAAGAGTGCATATTTCGGCAAGTACCTATAAAAGTATTAGTAGTATTCTTTTGCCAACCGCCTATTTTTTCAGGCAAACCGCTTCTAAAACGAATTTTGTCAGCATCATACCAACCACCTTCTTCTGAATAAGAAGTTCCTTCCCTGTCTATTCCCGGTTTAAAAATATACTTTTTTAACATTATCCTTGTAATACTCTATTTCTTAAACGTATTGCTCTGTCACCCACTTGACTTGACCACTTAGAATCCATCATTTCTTCAGCAGCTCGTTCCCAGTCGGAAGTCTGCATAGCCTGAATAAAATTTTTAAATTTATTGAAACGTGGGTGTCCTAAATTAAAACACATATTTGCTATTACTCTCTGGTGATTATCACTAAGATTTCTCCACCAAGGCTCTTTCATATCTAATTCATCACAAACTATTTTTATATCGTTATCCAGACACTCTCTGATCCTTTGCTCAGAAACAGGAGTTCCTACAGGCTTTCCGTGTTCTTCATCTTTCTCAGTTATTAGATGACCTACCCCTAGTGTGGGATAGCCAAGATGATCTAAATAGATTTCGTATTCAAATCCTTCATCAGCAATAAGCTCTTTCATTAACTGGTCTTTATCCATCGTCTTCTTCCTCGTCATCAAGACTTCTGTAATACTCAACAATCGCCAAAATATCTCTCGTATAACGCTTAATTTCTGCCATATTATTGCTAATATTTTCATAGTCTTTAGTGGTTAGTGCGTAATAGGCTTGTTTGGGTGCCTTTCCTTCTTCAATCAGTTGCAGGTATTCTCTCATTATATCGGGGGTCAATATCTCCCAATCAAAATTAACCATCTGCATTTCCATAGGTAGCGGT
>Ga0208181_1000304_pt1 | contig 29085 bp, 28 predicted proteins | sample MalvirDeepMed_s6_FD_184244 | JGI IMG/M metagenome (GOLD analysis project Ga0208181, IMG submission 184244) | Marine viral communities from the Global Malaspina Expedition - Malaspina viral metaG DeepMed_s6 (SPAdes) (version 2) | ecosystem: Environmental > Aquatic > Marine > Oceanic | place... | reverse complement strand
CACATTAACCAAGGCAATACAAAACTATTATGAGCGATAAAAGCTATAAAGAATACTTAAGAGACATCACAACCTTTATTTTTGACGTAGATGGTGTGATGACCGACGGATCATTAATGATCAATACTGAAGGCGAAATGTTTAGAACGATGAACGTTAAAGATGGGTATGCAATCAAATGTGCTTTAGATAACGGTTATAATATCTGCATTATCAGCGGCGGAACCAATGAAGGTGTTCGTAACAGACTTGCAGCACTAGGTGTGACCGACATTCATTTAGGCGCACACACTAAGATGAAGCAATTCACCAAATACATTGAAGAAAAAAACATCAAGCCTGAAAATGTATTGTATATGGGTGATGATATTCCTGATTATCCTGTGATGAAAGAAGTTGGGCTACCCACTTGTCCACAAGATGCTGTAAAAGAAATTAAAGAAGTTGCTAAATATGTTTCTCACAAAAAAGGCGGAAAAGGCTGTGTGAGAGATGTGATCGAACAAGTGCTTAAAGTGCAGGACAACTGGATGAATTATTTTGACGCAGGTTTAAAACAGCACTAGATAAAATTTAAACTACTACTGAAATTCTAAGCCACCTTTCAAGGTGGCTTATTTATTTTGATAGCCCGTTATGGCAGCTTCAAGCACGTGTTGGGCAGCATCTTTATCTCCAAAACCTTTGGAAACCATTTTAGACGGACATTTATAATTGCTGAACCAAAGCTTTATGATATCAGCAACTCCATTATACGTGGCCTCAAGATCTTCTAATGAGTCTAATTGATAAAAAGGTGAGTCCTTTGCCACTGCGATCAACTTGTCGTCTTCCTCTCCGCGATCCTGGAGGTATAAAACGCCAATGATCTTACATTTAATAACGCTTCCGCGATTTACAGGACTGCCCAAAACAAGAACATCAAGGGGATCACCATCTCCTCCATCTTTCTCAGCAAGCAGTGTTTGCGGGATAAAACCATAATTACCGGGATAACCTATATAATTTACAATTCGACCGGTACCGTCAACCTGCTCCCATTCTATGATTCCTGAGGTTTTATTGACTTCCCATTTCTGTTGTGTGCCTGCCGGTATTTCTATAACCGCATTTATATTTCCATCGTCAGCAATTGCAGGATAATCGGTAAGCAGGTTTTCTTCAGTAGAAGTCTTACAGGAACATGTGGCAACTAGTACGAATACTATACAGGTTAATCTAATGATCATCAGTCAAATTTTAAATCATACTGGTAATGCTCGGCAAGCTTTTGCGCTTCGGTCATGGTTAGTTGAATTACAGCTCCGTGTTTAGGCGAACTAAAATTAGTAGTCTTCATCTTCCCCTCATTGAAATGCCCTAGATCTTCAAAATTTTTGAAGTCGGTGGTTTCTACAAATCCAAAATTATGCGGATTGATACTGTAAATATCGTACATCAACACAAAAGAATCAGTACCTATACGCTGCCATACATTAGGCGCTTCGCACGAACCCGGTTCCATGTCAATCCACTCAGGATCATAAACATATCCGGAATTGATAGTATCTGAAAAGGCCATTTTTACCCCTATAGGATTTTCTTGAGCGACATACATCATACAAAATCTACCGTCAGGCATTTTAGTGATATCAGCATCTAATACCTGAATAGAGGCATCAGGATATTCAAAGAGTTGCTTCGGCTGAGTTTCTAAAGCAGTAAAATCTTCATTCGCATAGGAGTAATAGAGTTTAGTCAAACCGTGCTCCATACGCATCGTGTAATAAACCATCATTTTTCCTTCTTTAGGATCGTAAATACTTTGAGGCGCCCAAGCGCAACCTATTTCATCAAAACCTTCAAAGTTTTCATTAAACAGAAAATTACTATGCGTCCAATGAATCAAATCATAAGATTTCATCATTACAAAGCCTCTATTATTTCCCCAATCATAGTCTTCAATAGGGCGCTCCCAAGTGGTATCTCTATACCCAAGATCTTTTGCAAAAAGATGCAGATCAGTCATCACTACATAAAAAGCACCGTCAGGCCCTCGTGAAATATGCGGATCCCGAATTCCTTTTTGACTTGCAATGGTATCTCCTGCAACTACGGGATTTCCTTCATTTATATCTGTAAAAGAATACCCGTCTGAACTCAATGCCATATGCAAGCTATGCGTATCATCTTTAAAATAGGTAAGCAAATAGGCCTGCATTGCGGTGGAGTCTGCCACAGCTTTAGCGGTTTCGTCTGTTCTATTAGAAGTCGCATTATTTTTGCAAGCAGTAAACGCCATAAGCAGAAGAGCAAACGGCAGATAAAGTTTTGTGGTCATTAATTATAGGATTTTTATATCAGCGTTGAGACTTAAAATGGTTTTGATGAAATCGTCATTATTTTGCGGACTTATATAAATTTCATCATAGAGATTGTATTTAATGATAAGCCCCTTTCTTGCAGTTGCAGGCTTCCGCCCTACCCATAGGGTTTTATCTCTAATGATCTCTCGAATATCTTTTAACGGAATAGAGCCAGTTAATGGACCTGATTTATATTTTAATAAAGAAGCTGACAAAGAATAAGAAGTGCCAAAATAAAACCAAATAAAAAGTAAAGAAGTTGGCGTTATACCTAACAGATACCAATACCAACCCGTTGCACTACCCGAATCTGAAAACACACCAATCAACACAAAAAGGGTGATCAGCACGAGCAGAATGCTGAAAAATAAGGGATCTTTTCTACTTTTGAAATTCATAAGGAAGGTTAAGTTAACTAAAAAAAGGCTGCAATTTTAAAATTGCAGCCTTTTTAAGTTTTTCCAAGTCTTGATCTCTTATATGAGATATTTAGATTGAATTACATTAGCATGATGAATCTCGTGCCCGCAAATTATAAAGCCTGCGGCTCTAGTAGTCAACGTGGAATCGCTGGCTGTTCCTTTAAAAGCCAAAGCTTCTTCATCAAAATGCTTAAACAAACTAATCGTACAATCTCTTACGAGCGCATACTCATCTAGTAATTCGTGCATTTGTCTTTGGTTTGCTCGAGATGGCGTTATATAATCATCTTGCTCAAATCCCGGTAGCGTCGTACGATCTCCCCTACCTATTCGCAATGCGCGATAACAAAAAATACGCTCGGTATCAATTACGTGTTGCAATACTTCTAAAATGGTCCATTTTCCATATTGGTAGGCATACGACCATTTATCTTTAGGGATATCATCATAAAAAGCTATGTTTTTCTCCTTCCCTTCAATCAAAGCATCTAACAATAATTGATCAGGTTTAACGAGTTCTACATAATTCTTGTAGAACGCGTTAAACTCACTATGATCAAGATCTACAACTTTAGCCATTATGCTGAATTACGACTCGCGTTAATATTTCCGAATAAAGAGCGCGTCACCATTTTCTCAAACATTTCTAGCTTTTTCTCATCCGGATTTTCTTCGCGTTGCATTTCTTGAATTTTCTTCAATGCAAATTGTTGAATGGTTAACAACGGCAATACAATACGCTCCCGTTCTTGAATTGAAGCCTTACCTGCTTGCTCATCTTCCATAAGTTCGCTGTAACCGGTAACTTTTAGCAATACGCGTTTACTACGCTCATATTCTTCATAAATAAGCTCCCAGAATGCTCCAAACTCAGGATCATCTTTCATATAAGCCGTAAGTGCAAAGAATGATTTAGTCAAACTCATCATACTGTTTTCTAGCAAAGTTCTAAAGAACATACTATTGTTGTATAATGATTGCACACGATCAAATTCACCTCGCTCCTCTAATTTTTCGATTGCAGTACCTACACCAAAAAATCCAGGAACGTTTTGCTTTAATTGCGACCAAGATCCTACAAAAGGAATCGCACGTAGATCAGAGAAGTCAAGTTTATCACTTCCGCCACGCTTACTAGGACGGCTACCAATGTTAGTCTTCGCATAGAATTTTAAAGTACTCATACGCTCTAAATACCCTAAGAATTTAGGATGCGCTTTGAAGTCAGAATATGCTTTATAGCTGATCTCTGCAAGCTCTTCCATCGTCTTACGATCTTCATCCGGGAAAGCTTTTGTTTTTTGAGAAAAAACTCCGTTAAAGATCCCTGAACTTAACAACTGCTCTAAGTTGTATTGGCAAGAGTCTGGCGTACCAAAGTTTGAACTAATGGTCTGCCCTTGAACAGTAACCTGAATTTCTTCATCTTCAATAGTATCGCCCAGAGAAGCGTAAAATTGATGTGTTTTACCACCACCACGTGCTGGTGGTCCACCTCTACCATCAAAGAAAATCACTTTAATTCCGAATTCTCTCGAAACCTGCGTAAGCTCTTCTTTCGCTTTAAAAATACTCCAGTTTGCCATTAAGTACCCTCCATCTTTAGTACCATCACTAAAGCCTAGCATAATGGTTTGCTTCATATTACGCTTTTTCAAATGCGCAGCATAAGCCGGATTGGTGTACAAGCCACGCATAACTTCTTTAGCGATTTTTAAATCAGGAACCGTCTCAAATAAAGGCACAATGTCAACAGTAGGATCTTCCCAACCGGTGAGATGTATCATAGAGAACGCCTGCATTACATTGAGGCCGGTCTGGTTGTTACTAATTATGTAACGATTACAACTACGCTCGCCGTTTTGCTTCTGAATATCTTGCATCGCATAAATACTTTCTAAAGTTTTACGCGCAATATCATCTTGCAGGGTTGAAGGATCAACAGAACCTTTTACATCCTGAAGTACTTTAATTTGTTCTTCTTCTGAGAGTTCAAGATAATTATCAGGGAAAATACCCAAGTTATCCTTAGCACATTGCTTTACAATCTCTTCCATAACGTGCATATGCACACGACTATCCTGACGAATGTCTAGCACAGCAAAGTGATAACCAAACATTTTTACTTTATTCAGAATATCATCAATTTCTTCTAGGAATAAGCTTTCGTGGCGCTCAACTACAATTTTACGTATACGAAGCAGAGTAGTTTCTAATTCTTCAAGGGACACAGTAACCTCGTCTCCCGGAAGGAAAATACTCTCATATAGCCGTTTTTCTAAATCTGCAAGCGGTTCTTCGGTTCCTACAAAAGTGATGCGGCGGCGAAGACTGCGTATATCACGATAGTAGTTCTTAATAATGGTGTTACGTAAACGTGCAGCAACCTTTAAGGTGATTTCGGTAGTTACAAATGGGTTTCCGTCACGGTCACCTCCAGGCCAGAATCCTAAGTCGATTACTTCGTTATCAAAAGCTTCTCCTTTAAATACATTCTGACGTACGTAATTGTAAATGTGGCTTGAGGCCTTGTAAAATACATTCTCAAGATACCAGATTAAACTTACTGCCTCATCGTATGGCGTAGGTTTTTCTTTCTTAAAAAATGGTGTTTTACCTAATTGAGACAATAACTTCTTAATCATCTCAACGTTATTTTCATTAATGGCTTTACTCAAGTCATTAATGATCCCCAATACAGCTCCCGGATAAAATTGTGTAGGGTGTGCTGTAAGTACAGGTCTTATTTTAAAATCCTGAAGATAGGCTTTAAGCTCTTCGGTTTTTGATTGCGCTTCTGCCTCTTCTTTAATGTTACGAAGAGTTCCGCGCCCGTCCATATTATTTACGGTACGATACGCAGCATCTTCGATTGCATCAAAGAGTACCACCTGACGCTCTATATATTGAATAAATCTAAAGAGCAGGTCATAGCGCTCCTCTTCAGAGACATCACGTTGATACTTATCAAAGAAGTAATTAACGATTTTTTCTGGGTTGTAATGCTTATCATAACCACGGGTACAAATACGATCAAAGAGTGGCAAAAGCACTCCGGTATCGGTTATTCCGTGGAATGGTAAGGTCATGAACAAGCTGTTATAGACCTGATATTTAGATTTTACCAGGTTATTAAAGCGTTCTAATTTTGGTTGTCTGGACATAAATAGTCTGGTTTTAGAATAAAAAAACCCTTTGTCAACAAAGCCAAAGGGTATATTATAAAAATATGCTTTGGTTTACTTTACAAATCTTGAAAAATACTATGCATTAAACGTTTCTTATCGTTAATGCTTTCATCAAGAGAAATCATTGTTTCAGTACGGTACACCCCTTCAATATCATCTAACATAAAGATAATATTTTTAGCGTGCTCTGTATTCTTAGCACGTACCTTACAGAAAATATTAAACTTGCCTGTAGTTACGTGCGCTACCGTAACATAAGGAATTTGGTTAATACGCTCCAAAACAAATGTGGTTTGACTGGTCTTATTTATATAAATACCTACGTAAGCAATGAAAGAATAGCCAAGTTTTGCATAGTCAAGCGTTAAGGATGACCCTACAATAATACCTGCTTCTTCCATCTTTTTTACACGTACGTGAACAGTACCTGCAGATATCAACAACTTCTTTGCTATATCTGTAAAAGGAGTTCGGGTATTCTCAATCAGCATATCTAAGATTTGATGATCAACCTCGTCTAATTTGAATTTTGCCATTATTAAGTAATTAAATTATATATAAATCAAAAATAATATAAAATCACTGAATAATTCATAATAAATTGTTGCTTTTTACCGAAAACGTTGTAGGTAAATTACTATTTGCTTGAAGATTCTCAAGATTTGCTCCTACTTCTAGTTTCATTCCTTCTGGAATTTGAATCTCTTTTTGATGAAAATCTAACTCCTTATGCCCCACAAAACCATCTAAATCAGCGATCTGGGCTATTTTAGGTACAAAATACAAGGTACCATTCTTTAAAGTTTCTTCATATTGAATAGCCATATCGGTTACTCCAATTTGGGGAATATTCACATTGCGAATTATGCAATCAAAGTAGCACTTTTTGTTCTCCGGAATAGCGAAATACGAATTTGAGTCCCCTATTTCTTCAGATTTGAGCAATAAAACCGACTCAAAAACGCGAATTAATGATAAAAACATAAAACATCTGGTTTGCTCCCGCTCGTAATCTTCGGGAAAATGACCAGCTTCAAACAAGATGGTAGGTATATTTAATTGCTGCAAGGTATCCCCCACACAGTTAATATTAAATCCGTCATCATAACGCCCTACACCTCCCGGAATAAATTGCTGAAGCATTTCATTTAGATCACTTATAATAGACATTCCTATTTTTCTAGATGCCGTCACGGTGCGCAATTCATCCTGAGATGGTGATAAAAAGGATACTATAGCGCTCTTGGCGGGACTTTCTACACCAAATATGGTGCGCTGTCCGTGTAAATTAAGACAATAATCAGGTTTGATCGAAGTATAAGCCTCCTTAAGAATACTACTTTCAGGCTGGGTCAAGTTCTGCGCATCTCTATTTAAATCTACCTGATTGGCATTAACACGAGTATATGCCTCAGCGCCGTCAGGATTGAGCATAGGGATCATAGTAAACGTGCACGCATTTAAAAGGTGCTTCACCTCATTTTGATCCTGATGTACAGCAAACCATTTAAAAAGGTCAAATAAAGCTTTGGTTGTGGTGCTTTCATTCCCATGCATTTGAGACCAACCTAAGACCTGAATAGGACCGGTACCAAAAGTCACCGATTGTATAAGACGCTTCTCAACAGAATAGCCTAAACTTTTTACTTGAAACAGCTCTGGAAGTTGATCAATTAGCGGTTGTATATGTGAAGTTGTAATGTAACGCCCAAACAAGGCATTCTCGTGATGAAGCTTATGCCAATCACGCAAAGAGGTATAATTCATAAGGATTTAAATAAGTCACAAATGTAAACATTCGCGATGTTACAAATGTAAACGGAAAGCTATTACTCATTTGTTTACATTAATAAACAACATAATTTAATAGTAAACAACACAAAAGGAATTATTCCAAAGAACACTTTTTTTATATTAATATACTTTTTTACAGTAATTTATATTGTTCTTATTAAATGAAAACTTTAATTAAAAATACATCTGTTCACAAATGTAATTTTACAATTGTGTTTATATTTTTTACATTTGTAATCTAATGTAGTGCTTATAGAATTTACAATGGTAAACAGCGAATTATTTACTAAAAGGCTTCAGAAAATAATGGATGAGTACGATTTGAACGCTACTTCATTTGCTGATGCTATTGATGTGGGCCGCTCTTCGATCTCTCATATTATTTCCGGTAGAAATAAACCAAGTCTAGAATTTGTAATGAAGATCATTGAGGCCTTCCCTGAAGTAGAGCTATACTGGCTCTTAAATGGCAAAGGAAGCTTTCCTAAAAGTCAAGTCACAAAACGAGCTCCTATTGTGAGTTCGCAGCTTGCAGCAAACTTTGATGATGAACCGGTAGCGCTAGCTTCTAATTCCACAGATGCTTCAAGCACTACTCAGCCAACTCCAGACACTAGTCCATCAACTAAATCAGAAATTGAGCGTATTGTGATCTTTTATAAGGACGGAACCTTTAAAAGTTTTAATCCATAATCGCCAGAATGTTTATTCTTCGCTAACTTTGACCTAACCAAAATAATGTGATCTCCTATGCGGTATTTTTGCCTTTTGCTGCTCGCAATGCTTCTTCTCAACTCGTGTTATAATCCTGAACGCAACTGCACCGATTTTAAGACGGGCTCCTTTGAATTTGAGACCTATTTGGATGGAGAAGTTGTAAAGACAACATTTACGCGTAACGACACTTTGGAAATTGATTATTATAAGGGTCAAGCAGATTCTTCAAGCATTCGTTGGATCAATGATTGTGAATATATTGCTAAAAAGATCAATCCTCAAAGTATGATGGATCGCAAAGCGCTACATTTTAAAATTCTTACAACTCAAGGTAACTCTTACACTTTTGAATATGCCTTGGTTGGAGACTCTAAAAAACAAAAAGGTACTGCCGTTAAAGTCAAATAATGCGATTTACATAAAATCCGAATGTTTGATTATATAACGCAAAAGCATCTGTTTAAACTTTGTACTATATTTAATCCTGTTTTATAAATGATGTATTTTACTCATCATTGTCACAGGAAAAACCCTAAAGGCAATTATTAGAAACGAATTTTTAATTTCGAGGCATCCCGATAGCGATCGGAATGGAGTATTAAATACTTTGAGGTGCTCGTAAAATCTGAAGCTTTTGTCGCGTGCTATTTTTTATACCTTCCTATGCTTTTGTCTGTTTTGTTTCAGACCCTCTTTTGGTCAGGATACCAATGTAAAAAATATCATTGATGAACTTCTGCAAAAACGATTCACCACTTTTGATTCTTTGCAGAAATACACCTCTCGATTCAGACGCGATTCGCTAGGCATTACTACTTTTATTGATCGATCTCAAAAAGCCAATTATGATTTTGGCGAAGCCTTTGGTGAAAATTTATATGGAATTTTTTTAAGAGATCGCTCGTATTATGACGAATCTATAGCGCATCATCAAAGAGCTCTAACCTTAGCCGAAGCCATCAATGATGTAGAATTAGAAGTTTCTATTCTCAATATGACCGGGGTTGTGTACCGAAGAATTGATGCGGTAAGTTCTGCCCTTGACAATCATAATGCTGCACTCGCTTTAGCGGAAAGTCAAGCTAAAAAATCCAATGCGCTTTTAAAAGGCATTGCAATCTCACAAAACAGCATAGGAAACATCTATTTGCTTTTACGCGATTATGAGCAGGCAGAAAAATTCTTTAAGCTGGCCATTAACAGCGAGATCAACTTGACGAGCGATCTGGGTATGGCGATCAATTATGCTAATCTGGGGATCACTTATGAAGAGCGCGAACTTTACGATAAGGCGTTGATTAATTATCAGAAGTCTTTAGAATATAATGAGAAGATCAATAGTGATTTAGGAAGGGTCATTTGTCACAATAGTATAGGCCAAGTCTATTTAAAACAAGGAAAGCCACAAGAAGCCCTAACGCTTATAAAACCTTCATTGCCCAAAGCTCTTGAGATAGGCGATAAATTTTATATAGCGTTGACATATATAAATTTGGGCTGGGCCAATAGCGAAGTGGGCAATTTAAGTCTCGGAGAAAACTATCTCCTTAAAGGAAAAAATATAGCCAAGGAGAACGATCAAAAGCAGTTTTTAAGCCTGGCTTATATGCACCTTTCTCAACTTAAAGAGAAAACCGGGGATTATAATGCAGCTTTACAGTATCAACGCAAATCTCAAGAAGTACAAGAAGCCTACCTTAACGAAGCCAATCACAAATATGTAAGTAACCTCATTTACAAATACGATACAGAACAAAAGAAAAATACGATTAGCTTACTGCAGCAAAATAATGAGATCGCGCAAATTCAACTCAGTCAAAGCCGTAAAAATAACATCTTTATTCTCTTAGTTGCGTTTCTTATCTTGATCATTCTCATCATTTTATATCGTCAAACCCAATTAAGAAATCAAAAGCAACGCTTAAATGCAGAGCAAAAATTAATGCGCTCTCAAATGAATCCGCATTTTATTTTTAACGCGTTGCTTTCCATTCGTATTTATTTACAGAACAGCAATCTTGAGGATGCTACCAATTACCTCAATCAATTTGCAAAACTTATTCGGTCTATTTTATCCAGTTCGCTAGAAAAAGAAATTACACTTGCCGAAGAACTCGAAACGATGCGGTTATACGTAAATATTGAGAATATCAGATTTTGTAATGAAATTGATTATAAAGAAACTATTGATAATCAAGTAGACATCTCGGCAATTAAAATTCCATCGCTCATATTACAACCTTTTTTAGAAAATGCTTTATGGCACGGCTTGCAAGCTAAAGAAGGTTATAAGCGACTTGCACTAGATGTAAAGAAAAAAGATGAGCATTATATAACAATTACCATTACAGATAATGGCATAGGCAGAAAAAAAACTATGGAAATGCCTAGTGAAAAAATCAATACGCAAAAGAAATCAATAGGGATCAATCTTACATTAAAGCGACTGCAAAACTTCTCGAAGAATCTAAGACACAATTACACCCTTAATTTCATTGATTTGTATGACGCTAATGAAAACCCTAAAGGCACACAAGTACTGCTGAATTTGCCTATCAAATAACAATTTTCTGAGAACCACCTATCCCAAAGTGCTCGTTAAGCACTAAGATCAGTTTGCTTTTATCAATTGGCTTGGTTAGGTAATCACTCATTCCGCAATCAATTCCTTTATCCATTGCGCTTAGCGTAGAATCTGCTGAAAGCCCTAAGATCACCGTTGCTTTGTTAGCCAACTTGATTTGTTTGGTTGCCTCATACCCATCTATATCCGGCATATGAACATCCATAAAAATGAGGTCATACTTCTTTTTCTGAGCTTTAGAGACAGCATCTTTACCGGTGTACGCAATATCTGCGTCTAAGCCGAGCTTTTTGAGTAATTGCGAGAGTACAATTACGTTGAGCTTGTTGTCATCAACTGCAAGAATATTAAGATTCGGAATCTCAGATTTAGGGGTAGTATCTTTTGTTGTGCAATTTTCTACAGCTGTTTCAAAAGTAAGCGCAATGCTAAACTCAGAACCTTTACCCTCTTGACTCTTGACCGAAATCTTTCCTTTTAATAATTCGACCAAATGCTTAGCAATAGAAAGGCCAATTCCGCCTCCACTGTGCTTTTTGCGCATTCCAGTATCCAGCTGAATAAAGCGCTCAAAGATTTTATCTAATTTATCCTGAGGAATACCTATTCCCGTGTCTTTGACGCTGATAGAGAGATGGGTTTTGTTTTCACCCACCTCCTCTTTATAATACACCTTTATACTTCCGGATTCGGTGAACTTGATAGCGTTACTTATAATATTATTGATGATCTGCTCATATTTAGCACGATCTCCCAAAACAAAACTATGTTCTTCAGCTTCGATTTTTAATTCAAATGCAATGCCTTTGTCTTTTAAAACCTGAAGGTTAAACTGTTCAATATTCTTTAAAACATCAGACGGGCAAAATTTAATATGGGCAACTTCAGAAAAGCCAGACTCAATCTTGTCTAGACGCAAAATATCGTTGATTAGATTGAGTAAGGTTTTTGACGATTGTTTTAAAAGAGATAAGTAATGTTCTTCTTCAAACGTATTCGTTCCGGAACCTATAAGATCGGTGATCCCTACAATTGCATTTAACGGAGTTCTGATCTCGTGACTCATATTAGATAGAAATTCCGTTTTAGCGATTGAAGCTTGATTGGCACGCTGCGTTTGTTCCTCAAGATGCTGATTGACCTTTTTCAATTCTTTGTTGATAATAAAGGTGCGTCTTGCGGCAACTTGAGCGTTTCGGTTGAAAAAAGAAAGCAAGCCAATTGCCAGAGATAAAATTAGCCCCACTGCCAACGCAATATTGATCAGCAACATTTCTTCAGCAAAGAAATCTGGATTAGAAAAGGTAAGTTGAAAATTCCAGGATTCATTTAAATCAGAATCCATAATCATCGCAGTCTCAAAAATGTAATACGGATCTTTCTGAGCTAAATCATAATTATTATAATTATAAAACTGGGTCCCTTCTTCATCAAAAATTTGAATTGCAAAGTCTTTCAGGTAATAACTTAGCCGATCAAATTCCTCATTAAAATTCATTCCACCGGTTACGGTTCCTCGAAATTCATCATTAATATACACCGGGACATCAATAAGAAAAGAATCACCGCCTTGCGAAAGGTGCAACCATTGAGTAATGTTTGTAATCCCTTGGTTTGATTTACTTTTCCAGTCCTCAAAACGGTAGGCTAACTTTGAAATATCTAGTCCTATAGCAGGTACATTAGGCCTTCTAGGATACACATCTTCAATAATACCATCTGCGTTGATGATCTCAACAAAATCTAAAGACTCATTTTGCTTGAGCAAACGCTTCGCATCTTGTTTCCAATAATCATAGTATGCCCCGTCAGTTTCTTCAATGCGCTCTGTAAGGTTTTGAAGCGCCTGCACATTACTGCGTACGGTGCGCTTAAAGTCTTGTGTGGCCAAGCTTCCGGTTAATTGTACCTGGTCTGAAAGCTTCTGAGGTAAGGCTACTTTGTAGCTGTGATACACATAAAAGCAAACGAGCGCCGGTATCAAAAACCAGAGGAAGGCTATAAAATAGTGTTTGGGGGGTATTCCTTTTGCCATCTAGGAAGTAGCTGTCGCTTATTTATAATTTAATGTTAAAAGTACAGATTTTCTTGCGAGTGAAGCACTATAAAACAATAAATAATCGATTAACCACCAAAAATAATTATTAAAAATAATTTTAACGAAAGAATATTCTTACTTTTTGCTTTTTTGTTGATTTCTTAAAAGCTGATTTTGTTCTTCAAGCAAGGTTTCCATTCGTGACAAAAGCTGAATGTTTTTTGGAGTTTCAACAGCAGGATTCTGATCATCTTCACTTTGTCTTTTTAAACTATTCATCAATTTTACCACAATAAAAACTACAATCGCAATGATAAAAAAGTCGATCAATACCTCTATCAATTTTCCATAGCCAATGGCTATTTCTTCAACAGCAGTGCCGTCTACGGCGGTATATGCGTCTTTCAGCACAATCTTTTTATTGGCTAGACGCACACCATCTGTGAGTAACGAAAGTGGAGGCATCATAATTTTTTTTACAATGACATCCACTACACTTTGAAAAGCTGCACCGATGATCACACCAATAGCAATATCAACCATATTGCCTTTTACAGCAAAATTCTTAAACTCCTCAATTAATCCCATAATTTAAAATAATGATCCTTGACTCCCATCCCCTTTTATGTGATCCTCTTGATCGTTCTCAGAATGAGCTGTCTCTTCTGATTCTGAAGGGGTTTCATCATCCTGTTCAGGCTGTGCTTCCACGGGCTCCTCATAAGGTAGCGGGTCTAATAAATTGATCTGCTTGAGCCTTTCTGTATAAAATTGATTACCTAAAGCGTTTATTCCTTTAATCGATATAAAATCTTCTATATCAACAGTTTCGTTAGGCTTTTGATCCTTGTTGCGCTCTTTGTAAAAAACCATTTCTACCACTGGCCTATGGTCTGTAGAAACAAGCTCTAATTGGGTATTTTCGTGATCAGAAACAAACGATTCTTCTTTTTCAGGATTATCAATCAGAAAGCGTTTTACATAATAACGTTCTCTGTTTCCATCCCAATAGATCGCCGAAATAGGTTTAGCAGGAATCCACTTTTCTAATACGATCATTTTATCGTCAAAACGCGTGGTAAGTTCCGGAGTTATGGTTTTGGCAATTCCATCTTGGGTGATGATCAGCAGCCTGTCTTCTCCTTTAAATTCTCCCAGAAGTTCTCCTCTACCATCTACATTTAAACGCTGAATGGTATCATCAAACCATATTTTTCTAGGCTTTAATGTAGAAACTCCTTTCTCTTTAAGTTCTACAGTACGTACGGCGTGTTTGGTCGCAAGGTTTCCGTTGGCGTTTCGGCCTTTGATAAGAATGTCAGAAAAGTCTAGATCAAACTTTAACTTCTTTATATTTCCTACCGCTCTCAAATAAACGGATACCACTTCAGCCTCTCCATTAGGATTTGCAGAAAAATAAAGCACTTGAGAGCCTTTTTTCCCTTTAGTCATATCATACTCGCGGTCTCGCGTCGTACTGGTGACATTAAAGCGCTTAACATAAGTTGCGCCTCCTTTTCCATCTCGATACAACATATTATAAATGGTACGCTTGTCTTTCTTTTTAAATACGGCTACGTGTATGATGTCTTTACCCACAAAGGTTTTGGTGTCCACTTTAGAAACCATCATTTTTCCTTCTTTAGTAAAAACGATAATATCATCAATATCAGCGCAATCTGTGACATACTCGTCTTTCTTGAGAGACGTACCCACAAAACCTTCTTTACGATTCACATAAAGTTTTGTGTTGCGAATTACTACTTTTGACGCTTCGATATCATCAAAGAGTTTGATCTCAGTTTTGCGTTCTCTACCGGCGCCATATTCTTTCTTAAGTCTTTTGAAATAAGTAATGGCGAACTCCGTAAGATGCTCTAAATGATGTTTTACTTCAGCAATCTGATCTTCTAGTGCTTCAATGCGCTGCTGCGCTTTATCAATATCAAATTTTGAAATTCGCTTGATACGAATTTCAGTCAGGCGCACAAGATCTTCTTCAACCACAGGACGTTTTAGATGTCCTATATGTGGCTTTAAACCTTCATTGATCGCGTGTAAAACGCCTTCCCAAGTGGTCTCTTCTTCAATATCACGGTATATTCTATTTTCGATAAAAATGCGTTCTAAAGAAGCATAATGCCATTGATTTTCTAACTCCTCAAGTTGTATTTCAAGCTCCTGACGCAATAAATCTTTAGTACGCTCTGTTGAAATACGCAGCATCTCACTGACGCCTACAAACAATGGTTTGTTATCTTCAATCACACAACCTAAAGGCGAAATAGAAACCTCACAATTGGTAAACGCGTAAAGCGCCCCAATGGTTTTATCAGGAGAAAGTCCGGCTGGTAAATGCACCAAGATTTCAACTTCAGAAGAGGTGTTATCCTCTATGCGTTTTATTTTAAGCTTTCCTTTATCATTTGCTTTTAGGATACTATCTATCAGAGAGGTAGTAGTTGTTGTAAAAGGTATTTCGGTGATTACTAAAGTATTCTTATCCTGCTGACTGATCTTAGCACGTACGCGTACTCGACCGCCCCGTTTTCCATCTTTGTAATCACTAAAATCTGCTTCTCCTGCGGAAGGAAAATCCGGTAAGATTTTAAATTTCTTTCCTTCTAAATGCTTTACTGAAGCATCGATCAATTCGATAAAATTATGCGGAAGCACTTTAGTACTTAAACCTACAGCAATACCTTCGGCACCTTGTGCTAACAACAAGGGGAATTTAACCGGAAGATTTATGGGTTCTTTTCTTCTTCCATCGTACGAAGCTTGCCAATCTGTGATTTTCGGACTAAACAATACTTCCAACGCAAATTTTGAAAGTCGGGCTTCAATATAACGCGAAGCTGCAGCGCTGTCACCGGTTAAGGTATTCCCCCAGTTTCCTTGGGTATCGATCAATAGATCTTTTTGCCCCATTTGCACCATTGCATCGGCAATACTCGCGTCACCGTGCGGATGATACTGCATCGTATGACCAACAATGTTTGCAACTTTGTTGTAGCGGCCATCATCAAGATCTTTCATCGAGTGCATGATACGGCGTTGTACGGGTTTAAAACCATCTTCAATCGCCGGTACCGCACGTTCTAAAATAACATAAGAGGCATAATCCAGAAACCAGTCTTTAAACATACCCGTTACTCGGGTTATGGTTTCACCTGAATTTTCGTCGTCTGGTTGTTCTAAATTTGGATCTTCGTAGTTTTCGCTCATAGTTTCTTTATCTCAAAAAGATAAATGGAGATTCTTATTCTAATTTTCTAATACAGGATCTAACTCCACCTTAAGATTATTAATAATAAACTTCTGGCGGTCTGGCGTGTTTTTGCCCATATAGAACTGTAAAATTTCTTCAATAGACATCGCTTCGTCAAGCATAATTGGCGCTAAACGGATGCTGTCACCAATAAAGTGTTTGAACTCGTCTGGCGAAATTTCACCTAAACCTTTAAATCGAGTGATCTCCGGTTTTCCGCTTAATTCTTCAATTGCATCACGACGCTCCTGCTCGCTATAACAGTAAATTGTTTTTTTCTTATTACGTACTCTAAAGAGTGGCGTTTCTAATATATATAAATGCCCCTCTTTGATAAGCTCAGGGAAAAATTGCAAAAAGAACGTTATAAGCAATAATCTAATGTGCATCCCATCAACATCGGCATCAGTTGCGATCACAATGTTGTTGTAACGCAAATCTTCCATAGACTCTTCAATATTCAAAGCTGATTGCAAGAGATTGAATTCTTCATTCTCATATACAATCTTCTTACTCATATTGTACGAGTTGAGCGGTTTACCGCGTAAGCTAAAAACCGCCTGGGTATTTACATCACGAGATTTAGTAATAGACCCTGATGCTGAATCTCCCTCGGTTATAAATAATGTACTCTCTAGATTGCGTTCCTTCTTACTGTCTGTTAAATGTACGCGGCAATCTCTTAGTTTTTTGTTGTGCAAGCTTGCCTTTTTAGCGCGCTCTTTTGCCAGTTTTCTAATTCCGCTTAGCTCGGTACGCTCACGCTCTGCCTGAAGAATTTTGCGCTGAAGTTTTTCAGCGGTTTCCGGGTTTTTATGCAGATAGTTATCCAGTTTGGTTTTGAGAAAATCATTGACATAGGTACGTACCGTAGGCAAATCTCCTCCCATATCAGTAGAACCTAATTTGGTTTTGGTCTGTGACTCAAAAACCGGCTCCATCACTTTAATACTTATTGCCGAAACAATAGACTTCCGAATATCTGAAGCATCATAATTTTTATTGTAGAACTCACGTATGGTCTTAACCACGGCTTCTCTAAAAGCCGCCTGATGCGTACCTCCTTGTGTGGTATTCTGACCATTCACAAAAGAGTGATATTCTTCAGAATACTGCGTGCGGCTGTGGGTAAGCGCTACTTCAATATCGTCACCGCGTAAATGAATTATAGGATACAGCACATCATTCTCGGCGATACGGTCGCCCAGAAGATCTTTCAGTCCATTTTCTGAATAGAATTTTTCCCCATTAAAAACTATGGTCAGTCCCGGATTGAGGTAAACATAGTTTTTAAGCATTCGCGAAACATACTCATTTCTAAATTTGTAATTTTTAAAAATGGTGTCATCCGGTACAAAAGTCACTTTAGTACCCTTGCGGCGTGAGGTTTCTTCCAGAAACTCTTGATCTTTTAGAGTTCCGCGTTCAAATTCTGCGGAAGCAGATTGCCCATCACGGGTAGATTCTACTCTAAAATATTCAGAAAGTGCATTTACCGCTTTGGTACCTACACCATTTAATCCTACCGATTTTTTAAAGGCACGAGAATCATACTTACCACCGGTATTCATTTTTGAAACCACATCAACCACCTTCCCTAGCGGGATTCCACGGCCATAATCACGAATGATCACGCGTGTTCCTTGAATACTAACTTCAATGGTTTTACCGGAGCCCATTACAAACTCATCAATAGAGTTGTCTAAAACCTCTTTTAAAAGAATGTAAATTCCATCGTCTGCACTAGATCCATCGCCCAGTTTCCCGATGTACATCCCTGGACGCATACGTATATGTTCTTTCCAGTCAAGGGATCTAATATTGTCCTCGGTGTATTTTGTTTCTTCAGCCATAAAATAAAAGGGATGTCCGCTAATATAGCATTTCACAGAGGTTTTTTAAAGCCTCAAAAGTCATTTTAATTAACAAAGTTTTTAAGAATCTGGATCAAAAAGCTAACTCTTTGAAAGCTAGAGAATAGATTCTCCGTTTAAATCTGTTGTCAAAACTTCGCTCATATAATCAAAAAACGGCAACAACAGTTGAAAGTGTTGTAATAAGGTTTGCTGAAAATCTTCTGCGAGAACTTCGGCATCTGTGTATTGGTGCGTGACAAAAAAGTTTTTATTCTTGATCAGATCAATATTAAGGTCGTCTTTGCTAAAACCTTTTGGAGCTGTTTTTACCTGACTTTCAGTATTAAATCCGCCGTAGACCGACTTAAATTCTTTTTGATTTAAAATAGATCGTATGGGCTCTGCGTCAAACTCAAACTCCTTACGAATTCTGAGCAAATCTGCCGATTCTGGCTTAAAGAAACCGCCTCCGGCAAAACTGGCACCAGGCGCCATCTGAAAATAAAAACTACCTCTTCGCTGCACTCCAGATCTAGAGAAAATAGCTCCTCTGTTGGTTTTATACGGATTTTTATTCTTGCTAAAACGTATATCTCTGTTGATCCTAAATACTTTTGCACGCTCGATCTCGTCAAAATTGTTCAACTGATTCTTAGTGTCTTCACAAAATTGTTTGAACTGTTTTTCCAGAGTTTTATATTCCGCCTTATGTGCGTCCATCCACTCTTTATGGTTGTTTTCTTTGAGTTCGTTTAAAAACTGAAAATACGCTGCGGGGAGTTTAGTTGACATTAAAATAGCTTTTACAGTGCAGTTAGAATTAATCTAGATTACAGGTCTAAAAGTCGAACTTTCTAAAAAATTATTACTTTAGATTATCGAAATTTTATACCCGATACCCGATCATTTTTGAAATTTAAAATTAACCAATTATGACTTCAAGTAAACCTAATCGTACGTTTTGGATTATCACCACTTTAGCAATTATTTGGAATTTAATGGGCGTTTTTGCCTTTATGGGGCAAACCTTTGTAAGTAGTGCTGCTCTTGCTGAATTACCAGCAGATCAAGCCGAACTTATTCAAAGCACACCGCAATGGCTTAAGGGAATTTTTGCTATTGCGACGATTACCGGTTTTATAGGAAGCTTGCTTTTATTACTGCGCAGAACTTCTGCAGTCACCTTGTTTTTGATTTCTTTGGTTGGAGTTCTGATTCAAATGGGATATTCCTTTTTTGCAACGCCGGCGATTGAAGTCTACGGAATGGTACAAGGTTTACTAATGCCTTTAATCGTGATCTTTATTGCGGTGTACCTTTATTTCTTCAGTAAACGCAGCCTTAGACAAGGCTTTTTAAAGAATTAACACGGTTACTTACAACCATTTTTTCCGTTTGAAATAGTACAGCAATCCTAAAAATACAAGGATCATTGCTGCCCACAAATAATAGTACCCGTATTTTAGATGTAATTCTGGAATGTATTCAAAATTCATCCCATAAATACCGGCCATAAACGTAAGCGGAATAAAAATACTGGCCATAATGGTTAATACTTTCATCACCTCGTTCATCTTATTGCTAATGGTGGTCATATACATATCCATCAAGCCCCAGGTCATTTCTCGATAAATATCAATACTATCAGTCACTTGTGTCACGTGATCATACAAATCGCGTATGTACGTTATCGTGCGTTCATCAATAAGCTGACTGTCTATTTTTTCCAACCTGTTGACCACTTCTCTAAACGGAAAAACCGCCTTTCGCAAACGCAAAACCTCCCGCTTCAACTCCTGAATATCTTGAGTGATATCTTGATCTGCAGCATTAGAAAATAATATATCTTCTAGCGATTCTATGCGATCGCTCATCGTTTCTATTAAAGTGAAATAGTGATCCACTACCGCATCCATAATAGCAAACATCAAATAGTCTGCACCGGCATTGCGCACTCGTCCTTTGGCGTTGGCGATACGTTGTCGCAACGAGTCAAATACATCCCCGTCAGCTTCTTGAAATGTGATCAGATAGTTTTCGCCTAAAACCAGACTGATGTGTTCATTCATAAAAACTCCCTCACTATTGTAATAGAGCATTTTAAACACGATAAATAAATAATCTGGATACTCATCAATCTTGGGCCGTTGACTGGTATCTACAATATCTTCTAATATAAGTGGGTGCAACTTATAGTGATCCCCCAGTTTTTCTATTTGATCAATATCACTCAGTCCGTTGACATTGATCCAGCTAATTTCTTCCGGATGCTTTTTATTGAATGCCTGCGAAACATCATCAACCGTGATATTTTTATGTGTGGAAGGAGAATAATCTATAAGTTCAACCGTCACATGCTTCTGTTCCTTACTACCTGTATAGGTAAGTGTTCCCGGCACATCGTTTTGTATCTTCTTGTGTGCCAGCTTTATTTTTGGAATTTTAGGGATTCTCGGCTTCTTAATCTTTATTCTCTTTGACATCCATTACAATTTAGTAGGTTAAAAATAGAAAAAGTCCGCCATACGACGGACTTTTAAAATCTGATTATCTAGAAATCAAGGTCAACTTATGCGTGTTGTAAGTCGTGCTTACCTTCGTTGATTTCCTCAATTACTTTAGCATTAAATGCCGGTAAATCGTTAGGATTTCTACTGGTTACTAAGGCTTCGTCTACCACAACTTCTTTATCTACCCACAATGCACCTGCGTTCTCCAGGTCTTTTTTAATTGATGAGAATGAAGTTAACGTTCTTCCTTCGACTACATCAGCACTGATTAATAATTGAGGTGCGTGGCAAATTGCAGCCACAGGTTTATGCTGTTTAAAGAAATCTCTGATAAATACAAGTGCATTTTCATTTCTTCTCAACTGATCCGGATTAATCACTCCACCCGGCAATACTAGCGCATTATAATCTTTTGCTGAAACTTCGTCTAAGGTCTTATCAACATCGTAATCTTTCCCCCAGTCGGTTTCTGCCCACGCTTTAATCGTTCCTTTTTTTTCGCTTACAATATCAACTTGAAAGCCTTCTTTTTTCATTGCTTCTAATGGAGAAGTTAATTCACTTTCTTCAAATCCGTTAGTTGCTAAAATTGCTACCTTTTTCATAGTATATTGTTTTTGTTGGTTATAAAATCAATTCACTTACAAAGATAGCCAGCATGCATGTGCTGCCGGGTTAAGACCGGGTTAAAGCTTTATTCATAAGGGTTAAGCTTTGTTAAGCTCTGGCAGATTTAACTTAAATTAAGTCAATGTTCCTCAAGATTGATCTCTTGCAAAATAAGACCCGATGCCTGAGCGATGTGTGTAAGTTTATAAGGGATGGTTCCGTCAAGACTCTGCTCAAAAGCCTCCCAAGAAAGAATTCCGCTTCCTAGATCAAAAAGCGCGCCCATCATTAAGCGCACCTGATGTCGCTTAAAACCGGCACCCACAACTTTGAAAACATAGGAATGCTTCGGAAAAAAACTAGCTGTGTACAATGTGTTTTCTTCTATAACTGAAGATTCAATCGTCATAAGCGTTTGCGTTTCGGCAGTAGCCTTGTAAGCATAATTTCGATAATCGTGCGTTCCCTGCATTAAGCTTGCTCCTTGCTGCATCAATGCAATATCAAGCGCTCCTTTTACATTTACCATATACGGTGCGCAGAACGGATGATTTTTTTCGCCGAAAGAAAATAGATAAATATATTCTTTTAGTTTGGGAGCTTGAATGATGTTAGTTTGTTTAGGCTTTTTAATAACTTCTAAAAGCCGAATATCCTGCGGAAGGTTGTCATTGAAGACTTTAAAAAAATCATTTACCGCTAAGGGTTCTTCTTGAAGTATGAGTTCTACATAGGTAGCATTAACCGAAACTTTAGCATCTGTACGACCGGCTGCAATGAATTTAAAGTTATTACGACCCAATACATATTTTAATGTACGTTGCATCATACGTTCTACGGTAAGCAGATCTGGTTGCTTTTGCCAACCGTGATATCTAAAACCGAGATACTGAATTTTAAAAAGGTAGAAGAATTCTTTTTTAAACATAGTCCAAAAATAGAATTTTACTATCATTACCAGACGTTGTGCAAATACATTTCAATACATTTGAATGAATTAAATAGCCTATGATCAATAAAGAGAACATCATAAGTCAGATACGCGCTCATAAGCAAAACGCCAATCTTAATTTCAAATTAAAAACAGATACACATCGTTTTACTAAAGAGCTTTTTGCAACTTTATTCAACTTTCCTAATGATCTTGATGAAGATTTAGATCGTTTAGAACGCTTGTTTGAGAATCTGGTTGAGCTTGCCTGCTGGGAAATCGATAAGAAATGTAGCAAGGTTTGGGACGATTATGTGGCCCAGCTGCCTGAGATTTTGCGAAAACTAAATCTTGATGCCGAAGCTATATTTGAAAACGATCCTGCAGCAACGAGTATTGAAGAAGTATATTTGGCCTATCCCGGTTTTCACGCGATAGCTATTTACCGCTTAAGCCATGCACTGCACCAAAAGGGATTTCCTATCGTACCGCGCTTGATGACAGAGTATGCGCATCACATCACCGGTGTTGATATCAATCCGGGAGCGGTTATTGGCGAGTATTTTTTTATGGACCACGCCACCGGAATTGTAATTGGAGAAACGGCAGTTATCAAAGATCACGTAAAACTTTATCAAGGGGTTACGCTAGGCGCACTGAGTGTTGCTAAAGATCTGAGCGCTGTAAAAAGGCACCCTACCATTGAGGACAACGTGACCATCTATGCCAATGCCACCATTTTAGGTGGTGATACTGTGATAGGTGCTAATAGTATCATTGGCGGTAATGTGTGGTTAACCAAATCGGTCCCGCCCTACTCTTTAGTTTCGCATAAACCCGAAATCTTGATCCGAGAACTCGAGAAAAAAGACTAGTGGGTATTTTTAAAAAAACAATTTATGAATTATTCTATAGAACGCCTTATAGGCAATACGCCTCTCGTAGAATCTAAGGTTTTACAGAAAAACCCTAAGGTGAAACTACTTTTTAAGCTCGAAGGGCAAAATCCCGGAGGAAGCGTCAAAGATCGTGCAGCATTTAATATGATCACCGCAGCTATGGAGCGTGGTGAAATCACTAAAGAATCTAAATTGATCGAAACTACAAGCGGAAATACAGGTATTGCCTTAGCAATGATCGCCTCAATGTATGGCCTGGATTTAGAAATTGTAATGCCCGAAAATGCAACTAAAGAACGTGTACAAACCATGCGAGCTTATGGTGCCAAGGTCATTCTCACCTCAAAAGATATCGGCATTGAAGGTGCTCGAGATTTCGCCGAAGCAAAAGTAAAAGAAGAAGGTTATTTTATGTTTAACCAGTTTTCTAATCCCGACAACTGGAAGGCGCATTACAAAACTACCGGCCCGGAAATCTGGAAAGATACCCAAGGAAAGGTAACGCATTTTGTATCTTCTATGGGTACTACGGGAACGATTATGGGGACTTCAACATATTTAAAAGAGCAAAATAGTGCTGTACAAATTGTGGGCGTACAACCTACCGATGATTCCAGCATTCCCGGAATACGCAAATGGCCGCAAGAATATTTACCTAAAATCTTTGATGCTTCTAAAGTGGATCAAGTGCTTGAAGTTAGCGAAGCAGATGCGCGCGCAATGGCTAAAAGATTAGCTAAGGAAGAGGGTATTTTTAGCGGAATGAGCAGCGGGGGCGCTACAGTTGCGGCACTGCGCTTGTGTGAGCAACTAGAAGAAGGCGTTGTAGTCTCTATTATTTGTGATCGCGGAGACCGCTATTTATCATCAGATTTGTTTGACTAATATTAACCTGCAACATCAATTTCAAGGATTTATAGATACGCCTCAAATCGATCTGTCCTCAGAGATTTTAGGCGTATCTAATTTTGATTTCAAACCTGCTAATTTAGAATTACCCGAAGATTTTGAAATGCCTCAATCTATACGTCTTGGTCAGCGTATGGAGTATTTTATGCAGATGTATCTCATCGCCCGTGGCTACAAAGTTCTTGCTCAAAATCTACAAGTCATAGCAAACAAGTTGACCTTAGGCGAACTGGATTTTATCATCGAAAATCAAACCGGTGAACGTATTCATTTAGAAATGGTTTACAAGTTTTACCTCTATCGCCCTGAACTTGAAGGCAACTGGATTGAACGATTAATAGGTCCAAACGCAAAAGATGCGCTTACAGAGAAGGTCAAAAAATTAAGCACACATCAGTTCCCGATGCTACAGCACCCAGAAACTGAAAAAATGCTTCACGCAATAGATATCCTCCCTACTTCATTAAAACAACAATTAAGTTTTAAAGCTCAGGTTTACATTCCGTTAGGGTTGAAGCTGCAACACCTTAAGATACCGCATCGATTAATTGCCGGATACTATTACACTTTAGATCAGCTGTTGCAATTAAAAGATGAAGAAACAACCTTCTATATTCCGTCTAAGAATTATTGGGTTTGTGCTCCCACATCTGATCAGCGTTTATCATTTGATGATTTCTTTGATTCAGCTAAAACACAATTGGCACAATCCCGCTCATTCAAATTTTGGATTTATAAGCCAGATGACGTTTTGACCGCTTTTGCTACTTGGTGGTAATACCATTCTAACTACTCCTATTATACATTTTTTCCATTTATAACAGTATGAGTCATTTATACGGTTTACAACAAACTATCATTAAGCAGAGCAAATAATATTAAATTTTAAGCATAAATACTTTATATATGAAAGTTTTTTCCTACAAATAATAAATTAAATAGTTAATTATTATTTAATAAACCACTTTTTATATACTTTTACCCTATTATAAAAGTCACCCAATTGAAACATTTTTACCCAAATCTTCAACTTGTTGCTTTTACAATCTTTTTTCTTTCTATTGTTCCTGTTTTAGGACAAACGACTGGAGTAGGAATTGGTACCACAAATCCAAGGGTCAAATTAGAGGTTGCAGGGGATGCTTATCTGCGAGATGGAGTTGATATAGGTGTTATTGACAATATGGAAGATGGAGACGCTTCAACTTTCTTGGTTCAAGAAGGTCTTAACGACAAAATTAAAACACTAGATGTAAGTAACCCCACAGGAACTGCGTTGGGCTATATACAAGAATATATTATTGAAAATCCAAATGAGGATTGGATTTATGACCTTAATACAAATATTAGTGCCACTGATTTTGTCGTCAATACTATTTCGGCATATTATGATAAAGAGTTAGATATTGATGCCTATGCTACGGTACCTAATTTTTCTGCATATATCCAAGGGGGTACTTGGCATCTTACTGCCGATTTTCCTTCGGCAAATAATTTATACAATAATGAGATAGGTACTTGGACTATAACCACACTCATTTACTCTAGAGATTTATCTAAACAATTAGGAACTATCACGATTCCAATGGCAGGTAGTTCTACAGGCAGTCGTGCAACTCCAATAATTAATTAAGTTATGCGAAGTATTTTTCTTTTCATGCTTATTGTTTCCATTAAAACTATGGCGCAAGTGGGGATTGGTACTACCCAACCTGAAAGTGATTTACATATTGCTGGTTCTACTCTTATTCAAGAGGAATTCAAAACAAATCAACTAGGCTCTACAGATAATAATGACATTAACTTCAAACTAGTAACTCGACTTACAAATTCAACTCCTGTAGGGGAAATTAATCGTCTTGATGTTAATAATCTTACTGTTGCTCCTATTAATGTAATTAAATACCACTTTGTTGATATTGCTGATGACAACCTTGAAGATATTGATATATCTTTTGAAGCCAATAGATATTTAATTGCAATTTCCAATTTTAGGTATATAGGTGATCCTATCCCCAAAAAAACAATCAATGGTCATAATCGGCCATCGATGGGAACCTTTATTTCCAGAGCATTTGTAGCTCCATCACTTACCGGTTCTGGAGTTAATACTTGGCACTTACAAATTCAGAATACTTTTTTAGATCCTGAACCTAATTCTGATATTGAATATGAGGTTACACTAATAGTTTATGATAGATCATATTATAGGGCTTTACCTCCTATTGAGGCTAACCTAGGAGGTTCAAATACCGGGAGCGTAGCTGCACCAGATATCAAATAAATACACTATGAAACTTATTTTAACAACATTAGTTATTTTAAACTTCAGTGTATGCCTCGCACAGGTAGGTATTAATACAGATGAACCTCAGGCAGATCTTGATGTAAATGGGAATACCAAAATTGACAATAAGCTTTATCTAGAAGCACCAGGGGACTTTAGAGAAATACGTGGATCTAAATTACTTGTCGAAAAAACAGATAAAAGCATTGTACAATACGATATAGAGAATAGTAGATACGGACCAATTAATTATGCCGAATTAAAATTTGAAGATGTTCGGAATATCGGTGTGCAGGATTACGACACTAAAATTTCTATTACAGACTATTCGGTTACTATACAAGGGTTTTATGTAAGAGGAGAAAATGGTGAGACCAATGTTGTTTCCTCAAGTAATTCAGGAGATCAATATATTGAAGGGTTTCAAGTATATTCCTATAAGGATAATTCTACTAACACTTGGCACATAAAAGCATTTGTAAATAATTCCATATTTAGACATGGGAATAATACTAATCTTTTAGTAGATATCTATCTAAATTTAATAATTTATAGAAATGGTCTTTTGGCTAAAGAAGGTCCATTTTGGACTATAAGTGCCGGTAATAGAGTAACCCGAGGAGTATTAGGTAAACCCCCAGGCTTCTGATCCAACCTTAATCTATTCTGATTTTTCGTGTTCTTCCAGGTCTTTTCTCAGATCTAATTTTCTGAATTTAGGTGAAATTATCCCTGTTGCCAAGACGGTAATCAACGTCATACTTCCGCCAAAAACTACTGCGGTCACTGTACCCATCAGTTTGGCTGTCAATCCACTTTCAAAAGCACCTAATTCATTTGAACTACCTACAAACATTGAATTTACCGATGCGACCCTACCGCGCATATGATCTGGAGTTTTAAGTTGAAGAATGGTTTGTCTGATGATCATTGAGATTCCATCGGTCACACCGCTCATAAACAGCGCCATAACGGAAAGCCAAAAGGTTGTTGAAAGTCCGAATACAATAATAGAAACACCAAATCCAAAAACTGCGGCTAGTAATTTTACCCCCGCCTTTTTATACAATGGAAAATACGCAGAGGTAAACATTGTGATCAATGCACCCACCGCCGGAGCTGCCCGCAAAACCCCAAATCCTTGTGGACCTACTTTTAAAATGTCCTGAGCATAAATGGGCAACAGTGCTACTGCACCACCAAACAGAACTGCGATCATATCTAACGTAAGTGCTCCTAAAACAGCTTTGCTATTTCTAACAAAGAGAATGCCTTCTTTAAGACTTTGCATCACCGGCTCCCCTATTTTAGGGTTCATTATTGGTTTTTTCTTGATTTGTGACAAGCAGACCAAAGCAAACAGTGAAAAACCAAAAATCACACACATAGACCAGTGCACACCTATTAAATGTATGGTAAAACCACCTGCAGCCGGACCAACCACAGCTCCCATCTGCCACACCGAACTACTCCACGTAGCCGCGTTAGGATACACCTTTTTAGGAACAATTAAAGCAAACAAAGAAAAAATAGTAGGTCCCAAAAAGGCGCGAACAATACCACCACAAAACACCAAGAAATAAATAGCATATAAAGTTAAAGATGTACTTAAATGCTCAGTCACTCTTGGCCAAGTAAGCAAAAACAAACCTATACTAACAAAAGAAAACCCAAAAAGACATTTAAATAAAAGCCCTCGTTTCTCACGCTGATCAACAATATGACCTGCAAACAAAGCTAAGGAGACCGCAGGTATGACTTCCATAAGACCTATAATACCCAGCGAAAGCGCATTTTTTGTAATACTATATACTTGCCATTCGATCACCACAAATTGCATTGACCAGGCAAAAACCATAGCAAAACGCAACATTAAAAAGATATTAAACTCTCTGTACCTTAAGGCTGCATAGGGATCATTTTTTGCCATAGTTTTCTTTTATCCACAACAAAAGTAGTCTACACAATTTTAGAATTGTGTATTCCCGCACTAAAAATTAAATGCAGCAACTACTGCCCGGTAAGCTGGGATCTGAAGCGGCTTTCATCAAAGGTGTAGTTTGCTGATTCTTAACGGTAGTATTGTTAGAAACAGAGGTATTATCGAGAGCGATCAATTTAAAATAGGGGTCGCCAATTTGCAATGTGAACCAAGTGGTTCCGTGGTCAAGTAAGGCTATTTCAATGGGTAAATCAGGTAAGTTTAAGCCTTGTTTTGCTTTATCTAAAAACCCTTGTAAATCGCTCGGGTTTCTTCTGTGATTGTTTTGGGAAGACGCAGTTAAGTGGATCTCGATGACTTCATTTTTTTTAGTGCTTCCATTGGGTAGCATTTGATGTTCCTTTTTAAGACTTACTTTTGACCAATAGAAATGACTTGGAAGTAATTTTCCGTTAGGCAATTCAAAACCAATCTTATAAACTTTTTTGAGTACAGCCTGTAATTCAGATAATTTCATAGCTCTAGATCCATTCAAATTCGTGCTTAATTAAGGTAATTATTTAAAAACGAACTGTTAAGCTAATGCAAATTTTAACAAAATCGAAAAAGATTTAAAAAAGGATACTTACATTTACGAGTGCTTTGATATCAAGGCCTAACACAGTATTTACGATAAGAACACACATAAAATGAACGCTGAAAAACAGAAACTGAATTTAGAACTAACCGAAACACTTCAGAAATTATTGGTCAAAAATTACGATGCAGAGAAAGGCTTTATTA
>Ga0208181_1000294_pt1 | contig 29629 bp, 37 predicted proteins | sample MalvirDeepMed_s6_FD_184244 | JGI IMG/M metagenome (GOLD analysis project Ga0208181, IMG submission 184244) | Marine viral communities from the Global Malaspina Expedition - Malaspina viral metaG DeepMed_s6 (SPAdes) (version 2) | ecosystem: Environmental > Aquatic > Marine > Oceanic | place... | reverse complement strand
CCCATGCAGGGAGAGGCGTCGTGACCACCCCCCACGTCTCCGCCCCTCACTGCCCCGTAGAGGGCTGCCCTGGCCCCGTCTCCCTGCGCCGTGAGCCGTGGGAGGGGGTGGCATGAGCAAGCTATCCCGCACCAAGGGCAGCGCCTTCGAGCGCACCGTCGCCCGCGAACTGTTCGACCGGCTCGGCCTGACCTTCAGTCGGGATCTTCGGCAGTATCAGCGATCCGACCTCGGGGATCTTCTCTGCGAAGATGAAGCGTTCCCGTTTCTGATCGAGTGCAAGCACAAGACCCGGCCGGCGCTTCCCGAATGGCGCCGTCAGGCCGTCACAGCGGCCACAGCACAGGGCAAGACACCCGTGGTGATCTACCGCATCACTGGCAGGCCTATCCGCGTCAGCGCACCTCTGAGCGCCATAGGCGGCCCGTCCAGTTTGTGGGCGGACATGGACCTCGACGCCTTCGCCTGGATCGTCCGTGAAGCGATGGCGGAAACCTCGGGCATCGGCGCTGCCACAGAAGCAAGGGAGGGCGGGGAATGACGCTCGACCGTGCGGGAATCGAGACCGGCATAACTCCGGGAAAACCGACCAAGTGCGAAGCACTGACCCAAGAAAATAAGGGCTTTAGGAAATACTTATCCCATGTTGATCGCAGCCCTTGCGATGGGGCAGAATCGAACGAGGCGAGCAAGGGGGGCCACCCAACACTCGCCTCTAACCGCAACCCTTCCGTAACAAGGGAGACGACTTTGACCGAACCTACCCCGCAGGACGCGGGCTGGCAATCCGTATCCGAGGTTGCCGCCCGGCTAGTTGCGCGCGCCGCCGACAAGGCAGGTGCAAAGTGACACAGCACTTCCGCGCTCAAGACCAACTGCCCGTTAACGTCGAAGCTGAGCAGCAGACCCTCGGGGCGCTGTTGCTCGACAACGCCCGCATCGCGACCGTCGCGGCGCGGGGCGGGGCCGATCTCTTCGGGGATCCCGTTCACGCCGAGATCTTCGCCAAGATGGCCCGGATGGAACGCGACTCCATCTTGGCAAGCCCCGTGACCCTTCGCGAATGGGCTTCGGCGCAAGAGGGTATGCGCGAGCTGGGCGGGGCCAAGTACCTCGCTCGCTTGGCCGGGGCCTCGATCTCTGGCAGCAGCGTTGGACACTACGCCGACCTTCTGGCTGAGACGAAGAGCCGACGCGACCTGACGTTGGCCCTCCGGGAAGCGCAAGGCGCGCTGACCAAAAGCGACGAACCGGCGGCCGCCATAGCAAACCGGCTGGAAAGCACGCTGCTCAGCATGTCGGAGGTCGGGACCGGCCCCAAGCCTACGTCGATGATGGCGGCCGTCACGAAGGCCATGCAGCAGTCCATGGATGCGGCGCAGGGCAACTTCGGTTCCTTCGTGCGCACCGGCATCCCGTCGCTGGATGGGCTTGTCACCGGCCTTTACCCCGGCGAACTGGTGTTGCTTGGCGGGCGTCCGTCCATGGGCAAGACAAGCGTGGCCCTGAACATCGCGCTGAACGCCGCGCGGGCGGGCAACCATGTCGTCATCTGCAGCCTGGAGATGAACCCCGAAGCGATGGCCTTGCGCGCGCTGTCCGAGCGCACCGCGGAACTCGGGAAGGGCATCACCTACCGGGACATTCGGCAGGGGGTCGGCAGCCCCGCTCTTCAAGCCGTCTTGGCCGAGGCAGCGCGTGAGGTTGCGAACCTGCCCATCCAGTTTCTGTCCCGCGACTATTCAGAGATCGGGGCCATGATGGCAGGGGCGAAGCAAGCCCGCCGCGTCCTCGGGGATGACCTTGGGCTTCTCGTGGTGGACTACGCACAGCTTCTGAAGGTGCAGGGCGCGCGGTCGCGATATGACGAAGTGTCAGAGATCAGCCGCACGCTGAAGGCGCTGGCCGGGCAGATGAACGTCCCCGTGCTGGCCCTGTCGCAGCTTTCGCGCAACCTGGAGAGCCGCGACGACAAGCGCCCCATGATGTCTGACCTTCGCGAGAGCGGCCAGCTTGAGCAGGACGCTGATGCGGTCTTCTTCTGCTACCGGGACGAATACTACATCGAGCGCGATAAGCCCGACACCCACGATATCGAGAAGCTGGACCGCTGGCAGCGGGCGCTGGACCTTGCCCGCAACCGCCTGGAGATCATCGTCGCGAAGCAGCGGCAGGGGCCCATCGGGACCGCCAACGTTATGTGCAACGTCGCCCTTAACCGGATTTGGGAGGGCTGACGCAATGAGCCACGAAGCGACAACGTGGGCGTTCGGGCAGCGCGGTCTGAAGCCTGCCACCAAGATGGTGCTTTTGGCTTTGGCCAACTGCCACAACCCGCATCACGGCTGTTTCCCGAGCAAGAAGCGACTCGCTGAAGACTGCGAAATGTCAGAGCGATCGGTAGCGGATCACCTTCAGAAGCTGGAGCAAGGCGGCCTCATTTCCGTCGAAAAGCGCGGCGGGAAGCGTATGGGGCAATTTGCATCCAACCGCTACATATTGGGGTTTGAACGCGAGAATTGCCAAGGGCAGGACTTGCCGTCGGCAAAATCTGCCGTAGGCGAAAACGAGGACTTGCCGTCGGCAAAATCTGCCGTCGACCGTCGGCAAAATTTGCCGAGTAACCTTGTAAAGGAATCTTGTAAGAGAACCAGTAAGGGCGAGCATCCGCGTGACGTTCTCTTGCAATTCGCAGATGGCGAGGCTGTCACCAGCTTCATCGCATATCGTCAGCGCAGGAATAAGCCGCTGACCCTCACAGCTGCCAAGCGGCAAGCTACGCACCTAGGAAAAATCGCGGACGCCGGAGGGGACCCAAGCGACGCTTTGGGCATGGCGGAGGAAAAAGGCTGGGTGGCCGTCGAAGCCGATTGGTATTTCAACGCCCGGCGCCAAATGCCGACCGCTTCGTCAAATTCCGACGATCATCTTAGCAAAATGCAGCTCAAATACGGAAACGGAGGCCAGTAAATGGCAGGCAGCGTAAACAAGGTAATTCTGATCGGAAACTTGGGCCGCGACCCTGAAACGCGAAATTTCGCGAACGGCGGCAAGGTCTGCAATCTGCGCATCGCCACGTCCGAGACCTGGAAGGACCGCAACAGCGGTGAGCGCAAGGAGCGCACCGAGTGGCATCAAGTCAGCATCTTCTCCGAGCCGCTGGCGAACATCGCAGAGCAGTATCTCCGCAAAGGGTCAAAGGTCTACATTGAGGGCCAGCTTGAAACCCGCAAATGGCAGGACCAGAGCGGCGCGGACCGCTACAGCACTGAGGTCGTTCTTCGCCCCTACGCCAGCACCCTGACGATGCTGGACGGCAAGAGCGAAGGCGGGCGGCCCGGTGGGGGGTATTACGACGACTCGGACATACCCTTTGCCCCTGAGGTGCGGGCATGACCTTTTTCGAGGAAGGCGACCGCGTGCAGGTTCGCGACCCCGAGGGATGGATCCAGCCTTGGCGCAACAGGTTCAAGCCCGGCCGCGCAGGCACCGTGCAGAAAGTCTTCGCTGATGGGCGTCGGAACCCGATTTTGGTGCAATGGGACACGAAGTCCAAACGGCTGACCGAATGGCAACTGACGGTCAATCATCGCGATCTAAAGCACGCCGACGAGGATCCCCGCCCATGACCACCATGCAGGACATAGCCGCCCAGGTGACGGCAGAGACCGGCGTGACGCTGGAGCAGATGCGGGATTTGGACCGCGCTAAAGGCCGAACAGCCGCGCGGCAGCGGGCATGGCGTCAGGCGCGTCATCGCCTCGGAGCCAGCTTTCCGGAGATCGGCCGGTTCTTTCGCCGCGACCCTTCCACGATCATCGCCGGGATACGAATGGACGAAAAGCGCCATCCCGACCGCGCCGCTGAACTCATGGAACTCGCCATTCGCGATGCCGCCAAGCTGGCCGTGCGCAAGGGCGTCGGAGTTGAGGCCCTGCACAACCGCTTGATGGACGCATACCGGGAGGCACAGGCATGACCGACACAGCAGCACTGGAACGGCTGATCGAGGCGGTGGAAGCGGGTGAGTGGAATAGCCTCGCCAATGTGGCGGCTATAGGGGACCGGGACGCGCACCTTGCCAAATCGGCTTTCCACGGTTCGCTTGACGCAGCCAAGGCCCTGCACGACGCGCTTCTGCCGGGGTGGGTGTGGTCCATCGGCTCCTGTCACTTATCGGACGACGCCCGCGTGTTCCCCGACTTCAATAGCCCGGAACATGGGGGACGGCTGCGTGTGGAACTTCCGTTTAAGGTCAACGGTAAGGAATGGCCTGATCTCACCGACATCGACCAGCGCCCGGCCGGGAACGTCTCAAGGGCGTGGCTGAAGTCTATCCTGACGGCGCTGCTCTTAGTGGAAAAGCACAATTTGGGGGTGCACCTATGACCCCCGCCAAGCGCGCCCTCCTCCGCGACACCCTCTGCGCCCGCCTGCCCATGGAGGAGCGCCCCGAAGCTCTCTTGGCCTGCGCCATGGCCGTGGGGATCGACCTACCCGCCCTGTGGCACATCCACGGGCTGTCAGAGGACGCACACCCGCACAGCAAGGACGCCGGCCGCCCCTGGGTAGGCGACGGGTCCGACTACAGCGACCTGCCGGACACGGGCCGGGCCGGTCTCAAGGCAATGGCCGAAGCAAAGGAGGGCAGGGGATGAAGTGGTTCCTGCGAATTGTGCAGATCGCATCCATAATGATGTTGATCGGCGTGGACGGCACCAACAGTTGGGGCGACGTTCTTTGGGTCTCAATATTCGGCGCCATCGTTCTTTTAGCCGCATTTATTGAGGGGGATCATTACGGCCCCAGAAAGGTCGAAAAATGACCAGCGCCGACACGACAGAAGCGCCGGAGCGGGGGGCAGCAATCGCTGATTTGCTCGACCATCTCCAAGTTGCGGTTGCGAAGGGCGAGCCGCACGGGGCGATAGCCTACAAGGTTCAGAATATTCGCGCAGCTTACCAGAGGGCGATCCCGGCCCTCATAGCAGAGGCGGTGGAGGCGGCTGCAACTCGGGTCGCAGAGATGTGGCCGTTGGAGGGGCGCGCTCGCCTTGGTGAAGTTCTGGATGCCATCCGCTCCCACACAGGAGGGCAGAGCGATGGGTAAGCACCGCCCCAAGACGTAACCCTATCGAGCAGAACGAAGGGGCAGGACAATGACCACCGTAGGCGAGAAGAAGCGGCGCAAGCGGGAACGGCGCAAGATGGATGAGTTCGACCTGGCTCCAACGCCGCGCCGTCAGAAGTCGGGCAATTGGTCAGAGGCAGGCAAACGCGACCAGAGCGACCCGCGGAACATCGTGTTAGACGCGCGGTGCAGAATGGCGGGGAAGCCAGCGACCCGTGCCAACAGGCGGCAGGTGTCTGACCCTATATCGGGATCCCCGATAGGCTTGGCCTGCCGAGCCGCGCTTGAGCCGGAAGCCGCTATGGAAGCTTGGGACGCATGGCGTGGGTATGACGGCATCATGCGCAGGTTCGATATCGTGATGGACCGTTCGTCGTCGCCCACAACGGCCAATCTCGCATCCCCGCCCGACGCCTCGGAAATAGGCCCTGATGCCCCGCCCCCGGACCACCGAACCGAAGATGAGCGCATTAGCGACGCAAAAGCAGCTCACGAGAGGGTCACGACAGCACTGGCGCGGCTGAACCTGCGCGAACGCAATCTGATCGAGGATAGCCGATTTGCCCCCCCGGAGGCATGGTGGGATGCCGCAACCGCTACAGTTACGCGCAAAGGCAAAGAGTTGGCCCGCGCGCTCTATGAGTTCGCAGATATAGCGGATTGACACTTGCAAACTTCGGTGATCCGTGATTTTGTAGAATCGCAAGCGATTGCGAGAAATGCGTACAGTGGCGCGGGAATGCACATGGTGCACCCGCGCTTTTTCGTTTCACACCCCCACATCGAAGCTAGAGGCGCTGACCGCTCAGACCGGCAGCGACGGTAAGCATGTCTAAACTAGAGGCGAGTAGACAGAAGACCGGCGGCCGCAAGAAGGGCACCCCGAACAAGATCACCGGTTTGGCAAAGGACGCAATCGCAACGGCGGCCGATGGCTTGGGTGGCGCTGATCGCCTGATGGCGTGGGCCAAGGAAGACCCGGCGAACGAAAAGGCGTTCTGGACCACGATCTATCCCAAGCTGGTCCCCGTGCAGGTAGACGGAAACCCTGACGCCCCGATGACCATGCGAATTGTCATCGGCGGGGAATGACCCTCGAAATAGAGCTTGTCCCGCGCAAGCCATTCCGGCCCTTCCTGCTAAGCGACAGGCGGTGGGCCTGCATTGTTGCGCATCGACGCGCGGGCAAGACAGTCGCCTGCATCCAGAAGCTGGTGGCAAGCGCGGTCTCCACGGAAAAGACCAACGCACGCTTCGCCTACATCGCCCCGTTTTACGTGCAGTCCAAAGACGTCGCGTGGGCCTATCTCAAGCAGTTCACCCAGCAGATTCCGGGCGTCACCGCAAACGAGGGCGAGCTTCACATCACTTTCGGGCACAACGGCGCACGGATACGCCTCTACGGGGCAGACAACTACGACCGGATGCGCGGCATCTACCTCGACGGCTGCATTCTGGACGAAAACGGCGACATGGACCCCAGGGCATGGGCCGAGGTCATTCGCCCTGCGCTGTCCGACCGCAAGGGCTGGGCCACGTTCATCGGCACACCTAAGGGCCGCAACGCATTCTTCGACGTCCACCGCATGGCAGAGCAGAGCGAGACTTGGTTCAGCCTTGTGCTACGCGCCAGTGAAAGCGGGCTAATAGACGACGACGAACTGGCGGACGCCCGGCAGACGATGACGCCGGAGCAGTACGAGCAAGAGTACGAGTGCAGCTTCGACGCGGCCATTCTCGGCGCCTACTACGCCAGCCTGATATCCGATGCGGATCGCGAGGGCCGCATCACCGACGTACCGCTTGACCCCACGCTTCCCATCCATACGGCGTGGGACCTCGGGATAGGGGACAGCACCGCCATCTGGGTCTTCCAAGCCGGTCCCGAGGGGATGCGGCTGGTGGACTTTCTTGAAGACCACGGCAAGCCATTGTCCCACTACGTGGCGCGGCTGGAAGTGAAGGGGTATCGCGGCGGCCGGGATTACGTGCCCCACGACGCGAAGGTTCGCAGTCTGGACACGGGGCGCAGCCGGTTGGAAACGCTGGCCGGGTTGGGGCGCAGTCCTTTCCTGCTACCGCCCGCAAACCTGGATGACGGGATCAACGGCGTCCGACAGCTTATGCCGCGCATGTGGTTCGACGCACACGAATGCGGCCAAGGGTTAGAGGCCCTTCGCCACTACCGCACAGAGTTCGATGAGAAGGCTAAGGTGTTCAAGCCGCGGCCCCTGCACGACTGGTCCAGCCATTGCGCTGACGCCTTGCGCTATGCGGCGCAGGGCTACCGCGATCTGGCGATCACCAAGATCAAGACGAAACCGACCCTGAAGCCCGGACAGGTCTATGTCGGTCCTCCCGAGCCCGAGAACAGCACAAGGACGCAACTATGAGCGACAGTGCCAAAGCGGGCAACGCCAAGAAGTGGCTGGATTCCATCGCCAACGCTGAGAAGGCGTTCGAGAAGTACAACAGCTCCGCCGACAAGGTGGAAAAGCACTACGCGGACCTTGAGAAGCTGTCACGCACGACAGGCGACGAATTCCAGGTCTTCTGGGCCAACATGGAAATCCTGCGCCCCAGCGTGTACCAGCGCCCGCCACAGCCCGTGGTCATGCCGCGCCATACGGACACGGGGGAAGTCCCGCGCAAGGCGGCACAGCTGCTTGAGCGCGCCTTGGAGTACGACGTCGAAGCCGACGACCTGCACGAGACGCTGATCCACGTGCGCGACGACGTGTGTCTGGTGGGCCGCGGTGTTGCATGGGTGCTGGACAACGGCCAAGCGATCCATGTGGAGCGGCACGACTTCCTGCACGAACCTGCCCGAAAGTGGGAAGAGGTCACGTGGGTGGCCCGGCGCGTCTACCTGACCCGCGATGAATGGCCCGAGGGCTTCAAGGCGAAATTCTCGGAGGTCCAGAGCAGCAAGCCCGGCAAGGATCGCGAAGACAGCTATGGCGGGATCGCCGAAAAGGCCGCGGTCTGGGAGATATGGGACAAGACCACGCGCAAGGTCTACTGGATCACCGAAGGGCACGACGGTATTCTTGATGAGCAGGATGCCTTTATCGACGTGAAGGGCTTCTTCCCCTGTCCCAAGCCCGCCTATGCGACGATTGAGCCGCATACGCTGAAGCCGGTCCCGGACTTCCACTACTACGTGAACCAAGTCGACGAAATCCGCGCGCTGACCCGGCGGATCGGGGCGCTATCGGAAAGCCTGCGCCTCAAGGGCTTCTATTCGGCGGGATCGTCGGACGTCAGCGAAGCCATCGAAGCGTCCATGAAGCAGACGGACGACAAGGCGATCCTTGTGCCGATCAGCAGCGCGGCCGCGATGGGCGGTGTGGCGCTGAAGGACAGCATTATCTGGATGCCTGTCGCCGAGGTCGTGAAGGTCATCCAGTCCTGCGTCGAGCTACGCAAGCAACTGATCGAAGACGTCTACGAGATCACCGGGCTGTCGGATATCATGCGCGGCGTCACGCAGGCGCAGGAGACGCTGGGGGCCCAGAACCTGAAGGCGCAGTTCGGCAGTGTTCGGGTGCGCGAAAAGCAGTCCGAGATGGTGCGCGTCGCGGTGGACGTGCTGCGCATCAAGGCGGAAATCTTCGCGGAACAGTTCGACATTCAAGAGCTGATGTCCATGGCCGGGATGCGGCTGCCCACGGCGATGCAGCTTCAGCAGATGGCGGCTCAGTCGCAGCAGACGGGCCAGCCGATGGAACAGCAGGTTGCGTTGGAGCAGGTGGCCCAGCTTCTACAAGACCAGCGTATCCGGCCATTCGCGCTTGAGGTGGAATCCGACAGCACGATTGCTCCGAACGAGGAAGCGGAGAAGGCCAGCCGTATCGAGTTCCTGACGGCTGTAGGCGGGTTCCTGTCCCAAGCCGGTCCGATGGTTGAACAGCAGCCCCAGACGGCCCCGCTTCTGGCCGAGATGCTGAAATTCGGCGTGGGCGCGTTCCGTGCGGGCCGCGACCTTGGCGCCGTGATCGACCAGTTCGCAGAGCAGGTGAAGCGATCCGCGGGACAGGGACAACAACAGCCCGATCCGGAGGCACAAGCGAAGGCCGCCGAAGCGCAGATCAAGGCGCAAGAGATGCAGATGAACAGGGAGTTCAAGCAGACCGAGTTGCAGATGCGTCAACAGGAAATGGCGTTCAAGCAGCAGCAGGCGGCCGCCGATAACGAGGTCCGCCGCTACGACGCTCAGACCAGCGCGGCGCTCAAGCAATTCGAGTTGTCCCTGAGGGCGCACGAACTGGGCATCAAGCAAGACGACCAGCAGCTCAAGCGGCAGCAGGCCGAGATTCAGGCCCTTCTGGATGTCGAGGAGCTGAAGATTGAGCGAGAACAGAAACGGCCCGTGGGGATTGGCGATGGTTGACCTGACGCTTGGCAAGAAGTTCGACCGCGTGTCCGGAACGTGGGTGGACGCGGACGTCTACGACCGTCGCCGCGCTGACATGGAAGAGCGTGCCTTCCAGCGGCGGTCCAACCAAGGCGAACTGACCGCGCCGATGATCGTCACGGACGGTCAACCCGCCCTTCGCAGCATGACGGACGGCAAGGTGTACGACAGCAAGTCCGAGATGCGGAAGGAATACCGCCGCGCAGGCGTGGTGGAAGTCGGCACGGAAAAGCAGAAACCGGGCCGGACCTGGACGCAAGAGCGCGAAAAGCGCGCCAAGCAGCGCGAACAGATCAAGGCATCGCTCCACATGGCCCATTCGCGCATGGGCTTCGGAGCGGCATAGCAACCCCTCAGACGGGAACCCCCAATGACCGATGACATGACACCCGCCACGGCGGACCAGCTTCCTGTTGCCGATGCTCAAGCGGAGCAACCGGCGGAACCGCAGGTCGAACAGACCGCCGAAGCACCTTCGGAGCCCGCGCCGAAGCGCAGCGCTTCCGCCCGTGAGGCGCTGGAGAAGGCGTTCCGCGACCAGCCCGAAGATGCGGCGGTAAAGGCCCCGCAGGAAGAGGATGGGCAGGCCAGCGGCCCCCAGCGCGGCCCTGACGGCAAGTTCGTCGCCAAGGAAGGCGCGGAGCCGAAAGACGGCCAGCCTGATGCGCAAGCCGAAGCGGCCCCCAAGGACGACAAGCCCCCGGTGGCCAAGGATGCCCCGGCGCGCTTCTCGGCCGATGCCAAAGCGTCATGGGAGAAGACCCCCGAGCCGGTGCGCGCCGAAGTCCAGCGGGCGATGCGGGAGATGGAGCAGGGTATCCAGCAGTACAAGGAGCGCGTCGAGCCGCTGGATCGCTATTTCCAGATGGCGGACAAGCACGGCGTGAAGCTGGAAGCGGCCTTGGAGCGCTACGTCAACATGGAGACGATGCTGGCGCAGGACCCTGTGCGCGGGTTTACCGAGGTCGCGCGAAACATGGGTCTGTCGCCTCAGCAGGTCGCGCAGATGCTCATGGGCCAGCAGCCCGGCAAGGGAGATGCGCGAGATACTGAAATCAACCAGCTTCGCCAACAGGTTCAGCAGTTGCAGCAGGGGTACGGACAAGTCCAGCAGTCCTTCCAGCAGCAGCGCGAGCAGGCGGTGATGTCCGAAATCGACAAGTTCGCGGCGGAACATCCCCGTTTTGAAGAACTGGCCGACGAAATGGCGCGGATGTTGTCCACTGGCTATGCCGAGGACATGCCTGACGCCTACGAGAAAGCCGACCGGCTTCGCCCGGCCCCGGCCCCGCAGCAAGAAACGGCTGCACCATCGCCACCGGCTCAAACCCGACCGGCGAAATCCCTGACAGGCGCACCTAGCCCCGGCTCAAACCCGGCGACAAGGCGTGCCCCGTCGAAGTCACCTCGGGAGGCCCTTGCACGGGCCTTCGGGGCTTAACCTCTCTCTCAAGGAGCGTCACACATGACGATCACCGACACGGAAGCGCTGCAAGAGCGCTTTTCGCTGGCGCTTGAGGACAGGTCGTCGGGCTACGTCGACCTGGTCTCCGATGCCAACGTGGTTCTTTCCCTTCTCCGTGACAACGGCGGGTGGAAGACCTATCAAGGCCCAACGATCCGCGAGCGGCTGATGTACCAGCTGCACGGGTCGTATGTCCGCTATTCGGGCTTCGAGTACCTTACGCCGGTTCACGCCGAAATCATCAGCGACGCAGAGTTCGTGCCGAAACAATCGGCCGTGGTCTTCTCGCTGTCGATGGAAGAAATCCTCGCCAACTCCGGTTCCGACGCCCAGCTTTTGGATGTCTTCGCGACCCATATGGAAGCGGCGGAGATGGAGCTGGAGAACAAGGTCACCGAGGACATCCACTCGGACGGCACCGCCGACGGCGGGCGGCAAATCGGCGGGATGCAACTGATCCTGCCCGATGACCCGACCACCGGCACCTATGGCGGGATCAGCCGGGCCAACGTCGCGGCATGGCGGCCCAACAGCTACGATGTGTCGTCCTATTCGTGGGACTTCACCTCGGAAACCGCGATCAACGCCTCTTCCGTTCATGCGATCTATTCGCAGGTCATGCGGGAGACGTCGAAGGGTAAGAAGGGGCCGAACATCATTTTGGCCTCGGAAAGCCACTACGGCGCGTTTGAGGCGGCCCTGCAGGCGATTCAGCGGGTCACCAATGGCGGCGGCGAGGGGAAGCTGGGCTTCCCCAGCCTGAAGTTCTACGGCGGCGGGCGCAATCTCGACGTCGTGCTGGAAGGCGGTATCGGGTCCTACATGCCCGACGACGTGACCTACGTGCTCGACACGAAGTCGCTATGTATGCGCTACCACCCGCAGCGGAACTTCTCGAAGATGGGCGGCAAGCAGCGCCCGATCAACCAAGACGCAATCGTGCAGCAGATCGGGTTCATGGGCGAGATGACCATGCGCGATCCGCAGCACATGTCGAAACTCTATTGAGGAGGGTGATGCGATGAGCGGACCCGGAGCAGGCATTGCGTTCGACAAGACGTTCACGGCACGGGAGCGCTCCCCGCGCTTCCCGCCGTTTCGTCTCGGGCAACGCATGGAAGGCGAAGACGGCAAAGAATACGTGTACGTCCAAGCCGATGGCGCGATCACGGGGGCAGGGTATGTCGCTGTGATCGACGAGAACGGTCAGGCCGCGATGGCGACCAACACGACTGCGGTCTACGGCCAGCAGATCGGTGTGGCCAGCGTGGCGTTTGCCGATGACGAGTACGGTTGGCTGCAGGTGTTCGGCACGGCCAACATCCGCGTGGCGGCAAGCTGTGCGGCCAATGTGCCGATCACGTCGACCACCACGGGCGGCCAGCTGGACGATGCGGCAGGCGCCGGCACCAAGACCATCACCGGTGCGGTCCTGACCACGGCGAATGGCGGCACGGCTGGCACGGCCGAAGGCGTCCTGACCTACCCCACGGTCGGCGCCACCAACTAACGGACAGGCGGGGCTGTCACGGCCCCGCCACCCCCTTGCATTTCCCTCAGAAGGAACACGACCGATGAACGAAGCCGACCGCAATCTGTCGGTGCGCTTTTGGCTGCACCCCAAGGAAAACCCCCGCAAGTCGAAAGAGGCCGGGCGACCGATCTACGACGAGGTGGAAATGGTCAGCATCATGGCCCCCGGCAACACCAAGACGGAGTTCACCGGCCGCGCTCACAGTATGCATTACGATGCCAACGAGCAGCGCCAGCGCACCTATGCCGAGCGCTTTGCCGAGCATTATTCCCAGTTCAAGGCCGGGCTGGAAGAGCAGGTGCAGGGCACGCCCCTGAGCGAAGCTGCCTTCCTGTCGGTCGGGCAGCGCGCGGAGATGCGGGCCAAGCAGATCAAGACCGTGGAGCAGCTGGCCGCAATGTCGGACCGCGATATTCAGAAGATGGGCATGGGCTTTCGCAAGCACGTCGACGCGGCGCGCGCCTATCTCGACACCGCCAACGGCACCTCCGTCATGACCAAGGAAATCGAGGAACTGCGCCGTCAGATCGCGGCGTTGCAGGCGTCCGGCCCGGCTGTGCAAGCCCCGGAGCCTGAGACGGACCAGTTCGACCAGATGGCCGACGAGGACCTGAAGAACATGCTGACGGATGCAGGGGTCACCGTAGACAACCGCTGGGGGCGCAAGCGTCTTCTAGAGGAAACCCGTTCGCTGGCGCGTGAAGCCGCCTGATGGCACGCACCGCGTTGCAGATCGTCCGGGCAGCGGCGACCAAGCTGGGCATTGACCAGCCGGACGTCCTGTTCACGGCGACGGACCGCACCGAGATCGAACTGCGCCAAGCGCTGATCGAGGCATCGGACAAGATCCTGCACATGCACGACTGGCAGGCCCTGCGGACGGTTGTAACGCATGACGGAGACGGCAGCACGACGCAATTCGCGTTGCCGTCCGACTATATCCGGATGCCTAAGGATGCGCGCGTCTGGTCGACCAAATGGCAGCTGACGCTGCATCACATCACGCCCGAAGAATGGCTGAACCTGGACGTTCGTGAGTTCGAGCTGGCCCGCGGGACATGGACGATCTACGGCGGCAACTTCGTCTACAAGCCCGCGCTGGATGCCGACGAAGACGCCAAGTTCTGGTACATCAGCCGGAATGTGGTTCTGGGGTCGGATCAGGTCGCCAAGGAAGAGTTCAGCGCCGACGACGACACCTACAAGCTGGACGACCGCGTGCTTGAATTGGTGCTGGTCTGGGTCTGGCGCCAGCAGAAGGGTCTGGATTACGCGGAAGAGATGCAGACGGCCGAATATGCCGTGTCCCGCGCCATGGCCCGCGACGGCGGCGCCCGCATCCTGACGCAATCCTCCCGGTCCGGCTACAATGCCGAAACCGCCTATCCGATCCGGGTCGAGCCGTGAGACGCCCCATGCGCCGAAAGCAGGCGCAGACGATCAGCCTTCCCGCACCGACCCTCGGACTGGTGGAGAACCAGCCCGTGGCGGACAAGTCGGCAATGGGTGCGGAATGGCTGGAAAACTGGCTCCCCACGCAGCGCGGCCTGAAGATGCGCGGCGGGACGGTGCGAACCTCCTTCATCGCGTCCGCCGTGAAGAAGCTGTTCCAGTTCGACGACGGCACCGGAGACCCGCGGTTCTTCGCCTCGTCGGCATCGCAGATATTCGACATCTCGGACACGGCCACGGCGGCGGTCAACCGCAACGCGACCGCGCTGGTCTGGCGGCAGGGGCGATGGGGCCGCAATACCTGGGGCAAACTCGAACGCCCGGTTGCCTCGGGCTTCACGAGCGGTGATTGGGCGGTCCAGCAGGTAGGGACCTCGGGCGGGGACTTCCTGGTCGCGGTCAACGGGGCCGACACGGCGCAGATTTACGACGGGACGTGGAACCCACTGACGGATGAGGCGATCAACGACCTTGCATTCGTGCAGATGGGCGCGGCCTTCGCTGTCGGGGAGACCGTAACCGGCGGGACCTCGGGGGCGACGGCTGAAATCCTCGGGTTTACCCAAAAGGCTACCCTGTCGGGAACGCTGAAGCTTGGCGCGATTACAGGAACGTTCGAGGACGGCGAGATGCTGACCTCGGCCAGCGGGCAGGCGGTCGCAAGCGGCACCACGTCGGAAGCGTCAGCGATCACTCTGACGGGGGTCGACACGTCCACCCTGCGCCATGTCTGGTTGTATCAGAACCGGCTGTTTTTCGTGCAGAGCAACAGCTTGCGCGTGTGGTTCCTGCCTGCGGGCGCGGTCGGGGGCGCTGCGCAGGACATATCTCTGGCTGGCGTGTTCCGGCGCGGCGGCAAGATACTCTTCGGCACGACGTGGAGCCTCGATAGCGGGGACGGGCTGGACGACAAATGCCTGTTCGTCACGGACCAAGGCGAGGTGGCCGTCTACAGCGGCACAAACCCCGCTGAGGCGGGCAATTGGTCATTTGAGGGCCGGTACGACATCGGGCGGCCTCTGGGACGTGACGCGGCCATACAGGCGGGCGGTGACGTGCTCATTGCCACGGATGACGGCATTGTCCCGATGAACGTGGCAATCAGCAAGGACCCGTCGCGGTTGTCGCTGGACGCGATATCACGACCGATCAAGATCACATGGGACGACGAGTCCCGCCGCGCGGGTGGCAACGTGGCGCTGGTGAAGTGGACTCAGGGCGACCTGATGCTGTCGGTCTTTCCCGAGGCGGAACGGATGCTGACAGCCAACCTCGAAACTGGGGCATGGGCGATCCAGTCGGGATGGGCCGCAGATTGCGCAGGCATCTACAACGGGGCCTTGTTCGGGGGCCGATCCAACGGTGTGGTCTACAAGTTCGATACCGGCGGCACGGATGACGGCGCGCCCTTCACGGCCAAGCTTTGCTATCCGTTCCTCGATATGGGCGTCCCCGCTGACTACAAGGTGGCGCAGATGATGCGCGGCGCGTTCTTCGCCGACGACGCATTCGGGGCCCGCTACAGCGTCTCCGTGGATTACAACGTGCGCTTCCCCATCGCGCCAGCTGCAGCGCCCTCCAGCCCCGTTCAGATGGTCTGGGGGACGGGTGTCTGGGGCGTCAACGACTGGGCCGGGGCAACGGTGGGCGACGCCCGCCTCGGCGTGGTCGACAGGTGGGAGAGCGTCAGCGGCGCAGGTTATGCCATCGCGCCCATGGTGCAGATCACATCGGGCGGAACGACAAAACTGCCGGTGGAGCTGGTGCGACTGGATATCCTTGCAGAAGCGGGCGGCCGGGCGTCTTGAGGCTGGAATGGGGCCGCGAGGCGCTGGCCGTCCCCGCGGCGATGGAAATGCTGGGTTTCGACAGGGACTTTGGCCCCTGCATCACGGCTTGCGTTCTGGACCGGACCAACCGCGTCGCGGCTGTTCTGGTGTTTCACAACTACGCCCCGGAGGCCGGGGTCATCGAAGTCTCGGCCGCTGCGGAGAGCGCGGCTTGGGCGCAGCGCGGCATTCTGCGTGAGGCGTTCGGATACGTGTTCGCGCATTGCCAGATGGCGGTGGCGCGGTGCGCGGAAAGCAACACGCGCGTGCGTCGTCTCTGGGCGGCGTTCGGCGCGGACGAGGTCGTCATTCCCCGCCTTCGGGGCCGCGATGAAGCCGAGTGCATCCTGACATTAACGGACGACGCATGGCGCCTGTCCAGATTTGCGAGGTAACCGATGGGTAAGAGCAGTCCCCCCCGCCCGCCTGATCCGCAGGAAACGGCCGGGGCGCAAACGGCGAACAACATCGGCACCTCCGTGGCGAACGCATGGCTGGGGAACGTCAATCAGGTCACGCCCTACGGCGACCTGACCTACAGCCAGACCGGGACCTTCCAGTATACCGACCCGAACACGGGCGAAGTGTACGACATCCCCAATTTCACGGCCACGCAAACGCTGTCGCCGGAGATGCAGGCGATCTTCGACCAGCAGACGCGCGCGCAAAGCAACCTTGCCACGATGGGCGCGGACCAGTCCGCCCGCCTCATGGATCACCTGTCTACGAACCTCAACTTCGACGACCTGCCCGAAGGCGGATCGGCTGCGAACCTCGAGCGCGGCCCCATGGTCATGAACGTCCCCAGCCAAGCGGACGAAATTCAGACCTCTATCGATCCGCGCACCGGGCAGCTTGTGCGCAACGTCGACCAGCAGAGCTATCAGCAGGACTTCGCGGACGTGGGCGGCCCGACGCGGACCTACGGCACGGACTTCTCGGAGGACAGGCGCCGGGTGGAGGACGCGATCTATTCGCGGATGAACCCGCAGCTCGAGCGCGACCGGGAGAACCTGCGTTCGTCCCTTGTCAGTCAAGGCATCCGGGAAGGATCGACGGCCTACGACCGCGCCATGAACCGGTTCGGGGAACAGTCGAACGATGCCCGCATGGGGGCGATCCTCGCGGGCGGTCAGGAACAGTCGCGCATGGCGGGGCTTGAGCGTGACCGGGCCGGGTTCGAGAACGCAGCGCAGTCCCAAGCCTACCAGCAGGCGATGGGTCGCGCGGGCTTCACCAACGATGCACGGTTCCGGCAGCTGCAATCCGACATCATGGGCGGGCAGTTTGCCAACCAGGCCACAGGGCAAGCCTTCAGCCAGGACCTCGGGGCGGGGCAGTTCAGAAACGCGGCTATCGGCCAGCAATTCCAGCAGAACCTTGCATCCGGCAGCTTCGCCAATTCGGCCCAGAACCAGGGCTTCAACCAGTCCCTGACGACGCAGGACCGCATGGACCGCGACAGGGCGATTGCACGAGATGAGACGCTGACCCTGCGCAACCAGCCGATCAACGAAATCGCGGCGCTTCTCGGCACAGGGCAGGTGACGCAACCCAACTTCGTCAGCACGCAGATGCCGTCCATCCCGACCGTGGATCGTGCGGGGCTGGAGCAGCAAAACTATGCCAGCCGCTTGAACGCCTATAACCAGCGGCAGGCGACCATGGGCGGCATATTCGGCACCTTGGGCAATGTCGCGGCGGCTGGTATCGGTGGAGGGTTCTTCTGATGGCCGGATTCATCTTTGGCGGCGATACGGGCGTCAGCTACGAAACCCTCCAGCGGCGCCGTAAACTGGCCGAGCAATTGATGAGCCGGAAGGGCGCACCGCGCAACGTGGCCGAAGGGCTGGGTCAAGCCGCGGAAAGCATCATGGGCGGTCTGATTGCGCGCCGGACGAACAAGCAGGATGACGCGGCGGCGAAGCAAGCCGATAGCATTTTCGCGGATGCACTCGGTGGCGCTTTAACCGGCGGCGGTGGCTACAGCGCCCCGTCGTCGACGACGTTCAGCACGTCTGGCGGGTCAAACGCAGCCCGCAACGCGGCCATGGCTGCGAATGGTGGCCCTACCAATGCAGCCGCGGCGGCCATGGACTTCAGCACCGTCGAACAGCAGTATGGCCTCCCGTCGGGGTATCTTGCCCGTACCGCTCAGATTGAAAGCAGCGGCAACCCGCGCGCGCAAAACCCGAACAGCTCGGCTGGTGGTCTGTTTCAGTTTATCGACAGCACGGCGAAGCAATATGGCTTGGCGGATCGGTTCGACCCGGCCCAGGCAACAGATGCGGCAGCGCGCCTTGCCCGTGACAACGCATCGACCCTGCGGCGGGTTCTTGGCCGCGATCCGACCGCGGCTGAATTGTACCTTGCGCATCAGCAGGGCGGCGGCGGAGCGGCGAAGTTGCTGGGCAATCCGAACGCCCGCGCGGTCGATATCGTTGGCGCCGACGCAGTGCGGCTGAACGGCGGCAATGCCAATATGACGGCTGCGGAATTTGCGGGGAAATGGCTGAACAAGTTCGGAACGCCACGTGGGGGCCCTTCCGGCAAGAGCGAGCCCATCAGCAACCTGTCGTATCGCCCCGGCCAGAACATTGTCGCCGATGCCGTCCAGAGCGGGCCTGCCATGCGCAGCACGCCCGGTCAGCAGGCGGACATCATGCCCGCGATGCAGGGCGGTGGCAGCGCGTCCAACCTTCAGGGCGGCGCGGGACAAGATCAGGTGCGAATGTCCAGCATGAACGCCCCGCAGCAATTCAACCCGCAGGCATCGGGGCAGGCGGCAGGCCCGGCTATTGCGCAGGCGCTCCTGTCCACGGGGCAATTCGGCGGACAGGGCCGGTCCCCCACGCAGCAGGGGCAAATGATGCAGCGCCCCGGCATCCAGCAGATCGCACAGGCCATGGGGAACCCCTATATCCAGCGCGACCCCGGCAGGATGGCCGTGCTTCAGGCACTCTTGCAACAGCAGTTGGCGGCGAGCCAGCCGATGTCCGAAATGGACCGCATCCAGCTTGAGCAAGAGCGTCTGCGCCTTCAGCAAATGCAGAACCCGACGCGTGAACCGATCACCGTGGGTGGCGTGCTGGTCGACCCCGAAACCTACGAGCCGTTGTTCGATAGCAGGCAGCAGAACGAGGGCGGGTTTACCCTCTCGCCCGGTCAGCAGCGGTTCGACGCACAAGGCAACCCCATTGCATCGGGCGGAGCGGAGCCCGGGTACGCCGCAGTGTCCCCCGAGGAAGCGCAGGCGCTCGGTCTGCCCGAAGGGGCTTATCAACGTGCGCCAGACGGACGGATCGTGGCAATCGGGGGGGGCGGCACGAATGTGACCGTCAACAACAATCCCGCCGGAAGCCCGATGCCGGGGCTTTCCAAGCTCGGGGAGGGGATGACGTATCTCTACAACCCGGATGGCACCGTGAAGATGGACGAACAGGGCGTCCCCTTGTCCGCCCCGATCCCGGGCACCGACACGGCACGCGACCGAGAAAATGAAGCGCGCTCCAGAGCCGCAGCGCAAGAACAGCGCCAGAAATATGCGGATGTCGTGCTGACGGATATCGGCCGCGCAAAGTCAAATCTCACGGGCGGACGCGCGCAACCGATCACAGGCATGGCGGGCTCCATCGCTGCGCAAGTTCCGGGGTCCGAGGCGACAGATACCCGCGCATTGGTGGAGACGGTCAAGGCGAATATCGGCTTCGACCGCCTGCAAGAAATGCGGGACGCCAGCCCAACCGGCGGCGCGCTGGGGCAGGTGACGGAGCGCGAACTGGCGACGCTGCAAGCAGTCCTAGGCAACCTGGAGTTCAACCAGTCGAAGGAACAGCTCCTCGCAAACCTCACGCGGTTGGAAGAGACATATCTGGATATCGTCCACGGACGCGGGAACTGGTCGCGGGGTGAAGATGGCAACATCGCTTTCGGAGGCCGGACCGCACAGAGCAGCGACAACGCGGCGGGTGACTTCGATGTGAATTCGGACACTCCGCCGCCCTTCCTTAGCCGGGAAGACGCTGAATTGTGGCCTTACGGCACACCTGAAGAACGTGCCGCAATAGCGGGGGTTTACTGATGAGCGCAGATGCCGTCCGCGCCCGCCTTGCCATGAAAAAACGCATGGCAGAAAGGCAAGCCCCCAAACCCATTGGCCAGCGCATCCGCGAAAACGTCTTTGGCGACGACGACCCCAACACCCAGAACACGGGGGAGCGGATCGGATCGGCGCTGAACAAAGCAGGCGAAGCGCTGACGTTCGGATTGATCGGTGACGAAGCTTCCGGCGCAGCGGCGGCGCTTATTCCCGGCGGGATGGGTTACGAGGAACGCCGTGACTTCGAGCGCCAGCAAGAGGAAGTCCTAGAACGGGACAGCCCCATGCTAGCGCTCGGCGCCGACGTGGGGGGCTCTGTGTTGGGCGCAGCGCTGCCTGTCGGGGCCATTGGTACGCTTGGCAGGGGCGCGGGCTTGATGCCGCGCCTAGGCGCTTCTGTGGGAATAGGAGCGGCAGGCGGGGCGACCTATGGCGCGATGGAAGGCGAGGGCCAGCAGGACAGGATTGACGAGGGCCAAAAAGGTGCGGCTTGGGGCGGCGCCATGGGGGCAGCGGCGGTGCCAGTCGGCGGAGCAGTCCAGCGCATTGCGGATAGTCTGGTCGGCACCAAGGCCATCCGCGCCGGGGCGCGGAATGCTCCCACATCCGAAGAACTGCGCGCGGCCGGAAATGCGGCTTACAAACAGATCGATGAAGCTGGGGTCCAAATAAAGCCCGAGGCGTTCGACAATGCCCAATCGAAAATTCTCGACAGCCTTCGGACCCGGACCGGATACGACGAACTTCCGGGGCCGGGGAGCCTCACGCCGAACGCTGGCAGGGTCATGGAAATCATGCGGCAGTCGTCAGATCAGATGGCTTCCGACCCGACATCGGCACTACCGTTCCGGTCCCTCGACCAAATGCGGAGGCAGGCAGGCGCGGCCGCTGGCAATGTGACCAATCGCCAGGATAGCGCCGCAGGGTCTGTGGTGATCGAGGGTCTGGACGAATTCATGCAGTCCATCGGGGCCGATGACGTGGTGGCGGGCGATGTGACGGCGCTTAAGGAGGCGATCCCGAAGGCGCGGGACCTGTGGTCGCGCATGTCGCGCAGTCAGCTGATCGATGACGCCATGGCGCAGGAAGGTAACTACCTGTCGGGCGGGTCTAGCGCGATCCGCAACCAGTTTGCCAAAATCCTGCGCAACCCCCGCTTGTCGCGTGGCTTTTCCGATGCCGAGAAAAAGGCCATGCAGCGCGTGGTGCAAGGCACGATGCCTGAGCAGGTGATGAACCTGATGGGCGGGGGATTGGGGCAACTGACCCAAATTGGCGCGGGGTTCGGCATCGGGGGTCTTCCTGGCGCGGCTCTTGGCGCAGGGGCCGCAGCTTTGTCGCGGAAGGGGTCTGAGGCCATAACGGCACGCAATGCGGAAATTGCCCGGGCCTTGATCGCGAACGGGCAAATGCGCGGTGGTCTTCCGGTGGCTAGCGAGGCGAACCGGATGATGGCTGAGGCGCTAATGCGTCGAACTGGGGTGGCGGTCCCTCAGTAGACCAGAGCGACGCCATCAGAAGAACCAAGGGACAGATCATCGCGAGGTAGGCGGCCCAAGGCCCACGATAACCATCTCTGTTGAGGGTCCACGCCCCCCACGCGAATGAGAAGGTTATGAGATTCCCGCCAAACACGGCGAAGATCGTATCGGCAAAAGTCATCCGCGCATCCGATCAAACTGCCGCTGTGCGTATGGAATTAGCAGAAATCTACCCATGCCGTTCAACGTCGGCATTCCCCACCCCACTGTCAAGGAGAACGCACCATGCCCAGAGCAGATGGTGTCTATGCGCTGCCGCCGGAATACCGCGCCGCGACCGGATCGACAGCGACGGCAAACCAGCACAACAGCCCCTTGGAAGACCTCGCGTTCGACAACAACTCGGCCCGCCCCATCACCGCTGGGGGCACGGGAGCGCTGACGGCCGCCGATGCCAGAACGAACCTCGGGCTGGAAATCGGGACGGACGTGCAAGCCTACGCCGCGCGGCTGACGGAGATTGTGGACCTTGCGACCATTGACCCGCTGACGTCCATCACGGGTCTGGAAACAGACGCCAACCAGATGCTCTATACCACCGGAGCGGATGTCTACGCGACCACCGCGCTGACCGCCTTCGCGCGCACGCTCCTGGATGACACGACAGCAACCGAAGCCCGGACAACGCTGGGGGCCTTTGCCACGGCAGGCGGAACCTTCACGGGGCCGATCAAGACCAAGGAGCTGCGGGAGACCGCCGTTCAGCTTTCCGGAACAAGCGTAACGGCAGACCTCGAGCTTGGCACTTACTTCTACATCACGACGACCGGCAACACGACGATCAATTTCGGTAATCCTGCCCCGAGCGGCACCGTATCCGCGCTTACGCTGGAAATCACCGCAGGCGGCGACCACACGCTGACATGGCCCGGGACGGTAAAATGGCCCCGGGGGATCGAACCGCCCGCCGGAGAAAACGGGGATGTCGACGTCTATACGTTCGTCACCAGAGATCAGGGCACGACATGGCGCGGCGCGTTGGCGATGGGTGACAGCAAGTGACCGTCGCGCGCCTTATGCTCTCCGCCGTTGGCGATGAAGTTTACGGCAGGTCCGAATGGAACCAGTCCGGAACATTCGTCGTGCCCGCCAACGTCACGAGCATATCCGTTATCTGCGGTGCGGGGACAGACTTCGGCGAACAAGACTTTGCAAACGACGTCGATGTCACCGCGGGCCAGACATTCGCCGTAACTGTCGGTACGAGCATGGGCTCCACAACCTCTTTCGGCGCGCTTGCAAGCGTGACCGTCGACGACCCGGATACCACTGACATTACCATACTTTGGCCCGGACGTTTGAGGCAATGGCCCGACAGCATCGGCGGCGCGCTCGTCGACGACGAAGTCTACCAGAACGGCGTACTACAGTAACGCCACCCTCCCCACATTGCTATCTTAGGAGACGCTCATGCCCCGAGTTGCGGATGAGTATTCGCTTCCTGCGTCCTATCAGGCGACGGATGACGGCCTCGCTACGCCTGCCCAGCACAATGAGCCGCTGGAGGATATCGCCGCGGACCTGAACGCCCCACGGCCTGTTTCGAAAGGGGGGACCGGCGGCACCAGTTCCAAAACGGCCCGCGGAACCCTGCGTGTGGCATTCGGCGTGCAGACCTACGACGACCTCGATACGCTGACTTACGATGAAGCCGACGTCGGCGGCTTGGTGCATGTCGCGGAATCCGGGGCAATCCTTCGCGTCTTGGCGTCCGGGGCCGGGGATGGCGACTTCGCCGGTTCGGGCGACATGTTCCTGAATGTCGAGAAGACCAGCGGGCGGTATCTGATTTCGCACTTCAACCCCGATGGGACCAACGCGAAAGTCGCGCTGAAACGGGCTGTGGAACTCCTGCAATCCGGCGACAGGCTGGTGATCGATACCCCTTTGACTGTCGCCTACTCGGAATGGACCGACGTTCCGAAGATCCCCGACGGGGCCACCATCGACTTCCGCGCGCCGATCACGCACCAGACGTTCGGCGTCCCCTGCATGTGGCACGAAACCACGGCGAGCGGCACGAACATCACGATCAACAACGCGCACATCATCTATGATGACACTGCGCCCACGACGCGGCCGGACATCCAGAACGACTTCTACGACAACACGTTCAAGAACTCGGGCTATTCCAACCGCGCCCAAACCGCCATGCTGTTCTTCCGGGGCGGCACCGTTTCTCTGAACGGACTGACGCGCATCGAAGCCGCGGACTTCAGCGCAGCGGACAAGCTTGTCCCGCGCTGCGTCGTGATGCTGAAAGGCCCGGATGGCGAGAACGGGCGGTGCTTCTTGGAGCGGTACTACTTCGACGGCACGCTCTTCGGCATTGTCGGGACCGGGTTCGACTTCTTCGAGATCGGAGGCGGCTTCTCGGATCGCTGGTCGCAGCTTGATACGTCGGTTTACACTTGGGAAGCCCCGGCGCACGTCTGGTACTTTACCCCGGACACATCTGGCGATTACGTCCTGAAAATCGGGCCGTGTTTCGACCAAGGGACGGAGGTCGGCACGCCCTACGTTACTGGCGCGACGTCCTACAAGTGCACGACCCGTTCCGCGGCGTGCCAGATCGGCCCGCTGTATTCCCGTCGCAGCCAAGGCATCGCCGACCTGGAGGTCAGCAAGGGGCACCTTCTCGGCGGCGCATGGGATGGCAGCGCATCTTCGCAGGCCGATATGGGTGGAGGAAAGGCGCTGCGGATCGCGGACTTCAACGATGGCGGGTCGGAAGACGCGGACCTTGGCCGCTGGGACCTCATTATGCCCAGCGATTACAACGACTATGTGCAGTTGGACGCCACGCGGTGCCGCGCGCATTTCTCGGTCACGCTGACGGGCAACACGCAAGACACGCCGATATTGCAGGGTGTCATGAACCGCTGCCTGATCGGCATGAACATCGAAGCGGACCAGGCGCAGGCCACGGCGTTCCCGGTTGCGGCGCGGATCGACAGCGGCGGGTCCAACAACCACATCGACATCATGACGAACGCGCCGTTCTGGTCCGCGCTTCGGGTTATCTCACAAGTCAAGACCACCAGCACCGGCAACAGCGCGATTATCCGCCACGCCCAGACGGGTTCCACACGTCGGCTGGGCCAGTATTGCGAGCGGGCGGAGATGTTCGTGACGGAGCTTCTGGCAGCCGTCAGCGGGGCAACCGTTACCACGGGCACGCTGGTGCCGAAGGGGGGGCATGTCATGGGGCTTTCCGCGCGGGTGGTGACGTCTCTCGGCACGACAAGCGGCTTGACGGGATTCACTGTCGGGACTGCATCCGACGCCGACCTCTACGGCACGGCGAACGCCATCACGGCCAACGGGGGCACCGAGGACAACGACTGGACCGCAGACGGCGGCGGCTGGCAAGCGGCGAACTTGGCTGTGCAGCTTACGGCGGTCGGTGGCGACTTCGACGGGACCGGCGATGTGCAGGTGTCGGCGCATTACACCATGTCTTCGCGCAACAACGACCTGATCTGAACGATGGACTTACTGAAAGATTGGTGGGGCGTCGGCGCGGCCGTTGTGGCGGTTATCATGGCCTACGCCGGGTTCAAATCCACGACGACGAGCAAGATCGACAGTCTGGAGCGCAGGATGAGCAAGGCAGAAGCGGACATTGAAATGCTCGAACGTTCGGGCGTCGACAACGCCGTCACCCTTGGCATCATCCAGACCACGCTGACGCAGATCAAAGAAGGCATAGACGGCCTTCGCGAAGAGATGCGCACCAAAGCCGACAAGTAGACACCCCCGACATTCCACCCGACCACACCCCGCCCCGGCGGGCCTGACGTGCTGCACAGGAGGCAGATCATGGACCCACGCGCAAAGCCGCTGCTCGACTTCATCGCCATTCCCGAGTCCCGAGGCGAATACAACATCGTCTGGGGCGGCATCGCCCGCCATGACCGTCCGCCCGCGCCCTTGGTCGAGATGACCATCGGAGAGGTGCTGGACTGGCAAGACAGCATCGATAGCAAATACATGAGCGAAGCCGCTGGCCGGTATCAGATCATGGAAGATACGTTGCGGGACATCTACAAGCCCGCCGGGTTCACTCGCAATGATCGGTTCGATGAAGCCACCCAGGATGCGCTCGGGTTCTATTTGCTGAAACGCCGCGGCTGGGACGATTACATCGCGGGCCGGATCGGGGCGTTGGCTTTCGCCAATTCGCTGGCGAAGGAATGGGCCAGCCTGCCGGTCGTGAGCGGGGCTAAGAAGGGCCGCAGCTATTACGGCGAGGACGGCCTGAACAAGTCCCACGTGAGCGTCAGCGCTTTTCTGGATGCCGTTGCCGCTGCGAAGCAGCCTGCCGCCCCAGCGCCCGCTCAGAGGCCCCCAGAACTAGTTGTCCAGCCGAGCAAGGTCCCCACCCGGAAGGTCGCCGCTGCCGGGATCGGCGGCATCGTGACGGCGCTTAGTGTCGCCGTGGTGAACCACTACCTTCCCGGCATGGGGGACGAGATCGGCCCCGAGGTGGCAGGGCTGATCGTGGCCGCTGGCGCTACCGTGGCCGGGTGGTTCACCCGCGACCGCGCCGTCTGACATGCGGGGCGTCTGGCAGGCTGTCGAAGCCTTGTCGTGGCGCACTCACTACCTATTGCGCGGTCGGCGCTGCGCCTGGTGCGCGTGGGCTTACTGGCACCGGGACAAGCCGTTCTGGGCCGTGTTCTGCGCCGTGATGAACCGGATTGATCGCGGGCATTGCAGGCGATCAGCCGAGTGGTGGGAGAGGCGCCCGCCCGTGTGAACCCCATTCCCGGCCACCTGCCTCGGGATGCACTGCCCCGCTCTCGGTTCGCCGGGGCGGGGCGCTTTTGTGGGGTAGAGCGCGGGCCGGGCGCTACTCCGGCTATGTCGCCTTGAACCATTGCACGCCCGGTCTGCCCTTCCCCGTCACTTGGTTCGCTGTCTCTGGCGCAGTCCGAAGTGCGTTGACGTTTTTCAGGTCCAGTGAAGGCAGGCGGTCGGCGACTTGTGCTCAGTGCTTTCCGCTTTCAGCACCGCCGCGCTCTGGTGAGCCGATCCCCGGTGCCTAACGCCGATGCCTCGACGCGACAGTGATCCGGCGCCTATCGGCTCGCCAGAAGGCGGTTCCGCGTTGATGGGCAGCCGCGGCCCTGCCGATTCTTGGTGCTGGTCCGTGGACTTGAACCCCGCGCATCCTGATTACAAATCAGGCGCTCTACCTGATGAGCTAGACCAGCAATGTGAGCGCGAAGTCCCCGCATTCTGGGTTGCGGTCTGGCGTTGCTTCTTCCTAGTCGGGTCTTGCCGGTCCCCGTCGGGATTCTCGGCAGGGGTCCGCTAGGTAAGAGGGACCGGGCTAACCGTCGCCCGCGCTCCCGTCCACCTTACCCCATTCCCCGCCGCGTGGGAATCCCCTACGGCGCGGTGATCTCTGGGAAGAGTCCGTCGATCACGTTGATCCGGTCTTGCATCCCGTCAATGATGTGCTGCTGTGCATTCCACCATGGCTCGGGCATACTGTCCGCATTCTCGAGCGCTCGCTGACAGAAGTCCCTGCGCTCGACCGCAGCCCTCCGCCACCTCTTTGCCTTCTCGATACGCTCCGCTTCGGTGATCATTCCCGTTTCTCCTCTGCGCTATCCTACCCCATGGCGGGGCTGCTGTGAATCCTCTACATGCCGCCCCATGCCCCTCGTCACCTGGATCACCTGCCACTGCGGCCATGAGACCCGTATCCCGTTCAGCGAGTGGGACCGCGAGGTCATCCTGCCTCGTGCTCGGTGTAGCCGCTGCGGGGCCCGTGGAGCGGCTGACCTGCGCCATGGGCACGTCTCCGAGGCCAATGCGGCGGAGGGAAGCCGAGTGCAGGGCGACGGGCCGGTCAGGGACGGGTAGAGGGCGTTGGGGATTACATGTCGCTGGTATCTTCGCCCATAAGGCTTAGAATGTCTTTCGCGGCGTGGTATTTGCTGGAATGAATCGTGCTTTGAAGCTGCATTGCTTCAGAAAGGGCAGCATTCTCTGACGTCATGCTGTGCCCTCGCAAGATCGGGTCGCCCAGCACCCCAGCACTGCACTCGTCCATGTTGACCCGGGCGTATTCCCTGATCATGGCGACAATTTCTTCGCGTGTTTCCGCCATCTCTGTTTCCTTAAGTGAGCTAGGGGTGGGGGCGAAAAATGAGCCAGAGGTTAAGCGCTAGGACGGCCACGGCCATCCATCGTAAAGGCTCTGCCACCAGCAACACTCCAGCTATGGCAGCAAGCGGATAATATGGCCTATCCATCCTCGTCTCTCCTATGGGCGGCGAAGGCCGCGGGGGTTAGCGAAGGTAATCGAACAGGCCATCAACGGCGTCGGCTGGTATGATTACGCTCTCTGGCATATCCTCGGAGGCTTCAACGTCAGGGCGCCAGCCGTTTGGAGTGGTCCAGATCTCCACGTCAAGCGATCCATCGCCGCGCTTCCCGGCGCGAACGTGTTCGGTGATCTCAGTCATTCGGTAGGCCATCGTCGTCTCCTCTATAGGTGGGCTAGGGGGTGGGGTTGCACTTGGGGCAGGGAAGGCCGCGCTTGCATTCGCTGGTTGGCCGCTCTTGAACGATTTGCCCGGTATTATAGCCGCACCGAAAGCACTCGCATTCGATCATCGGTTGACCGTCCGGGAAGCTGCCAGCGTCGATCACCCGCATCAACCTACGCGGCTTCTGGCGCGGTGGCTTCGTCTCTGGAAACAGGTCAGCGGTGCGTGCCATCGCCTCTCTCCTGATATCTTACGAACGGGTGCCCATAGGGGCGTCAGCTCATCGGGCCACGCTTGACCATGATGCGTGCGAATTCGTCGGGCGAGACAATGCGCCCGGTAGCGGTCTCGATGATGATCTCGCCGCTGCCGATTGAGCCTGTTCCGTGAAGCCCACCCTTCCCGCGCCCGCCGCAGGTTCGGCAGTTTGTTCCATTGTCGCGGACTCCATAGCCGCCGCAACTCGGGCAGCGCCGAAAATCGAACTCTGGCTTGCGCGCCTCATCGGCCATCTGTTCATCGCGATCCGCGCCTCTCATCGGTATCATCCCGTCATCCTCTCTCTCCGATAATATCCCGCACGGGGCAGCGCCCGCGTGTCAGGGGTGGTCAGTTGGCTAGGTCGTCGGGGTGGATGCCGAACAGGTCGGCCACGCCTTTACGCATCGAATTTTTGGCCCGCTCGATTTGGGCGCGTAGAGTAGCGGCTCGTGCCTCGGCCTCAGACGCGCCGCTCTGTCGCATGGCTTCGGCGGCGTCGAGAACCTCGTCTGTCATGTAACCAAGATCGCCAGCGCCGCTCAACGAGTAGCCAATCAACTGCGCGAATTGCTCGCGATCCTCACGACTGAAATCCAAGCCGGCGATCTGGTTCAAGTCGATCCCGCCGTTGTCTAGCAGGTGCTGGACGATAGCGTTCGGTTTGAAGCGAACGACGCCGCGTTCGTCTTCATAAAGCGGCTGAATTGGCTGTGTCATAGCTTACTCCCAATATTTCTCTAACGGGTCGCTGGTGAAGCTGTCTCTGTGGGGGTGTCGGTGCGCGCCGCCCGCACCACAATTATGGCCATAAACGGAAGGATGGCCAGCGCAGAAAGGGAAAATAGCGGAAGAATCTGCGTTGGCACGGAAGCGGAACGGCGATAGAACGACCGGGCAACTGACGTTCGTAGAGCGAACGGTTTCCCAACGGATCGCGAATGGCCTCGATACGAAAGCACGGCAAGGGGTGGCAGGCGCAAATCGCCAAGGCGGGCGTCCGTCGATCCCGGAAATTCCCCACGAAGCGCGAGGCGCAGGACTGGGCGGCGCGGGAAGAACACTTGATCAGCGAAGGGGCGGGGCGATACGGCCCCGGCACGCTGGCCGATCTGTTCCGGCGCTACGCGAAAGAGGTCAGCCCCCAGAAGCGCGGGGCCAGATACGAACAGCTGCGCCTGGAACGCATCGCGAAGGACCCGCTGGGCGCCATCGCCGTGAAGGACGCGCGGCCCGGCGACTTCGCGGACTGGCGGGACCGGCGGCTGACAGAGGTCAAGCCCGCCTCCGTCTTGCGCGAGATGCAGATTCTTTCGGCCGTGATGATCCGGGCGCAGAAGGAATGGGGCGTCATCCCCACGAACCCGTTGCGTGACGTTCAGCGACCCAAGCCGCCGC
>Ga0208181_1000292_pt1 | contig 29741 bp, 50 predicted proteins | sample MalvirDeepMed_s6_FD_184244 | JGI IMG/M metagenome (GOLD analysis project Ga0208181, IMG submission 184244) | Marine viral communities from the Global Malaspina Expedition - Malaspina viral metaG DeepMed_s6 (SPAdes) (version 2) | ecosystem: Environmental > Aquatic > Marine > Oceanic | place... | reverse complement strand
TCTGAGGAGGCCCTACTCCGGGCACAGAAGCTTAAAGGCGCAGATCCCGACCTTTCGATAGCCCGCGCCACAACAGAGGGGATGCCAATAGCAGAAGATCAAGAGAAGTTAGACGCTAATCGTCGTAAACGGTTGAGGGCTGAACTGTTGAAGGAAGAGGCTGATAGGCAGCAAGCGGCTCAGGCAACTCGTGCACCTGAGCTTGACGGTGCCGGGCGACCAGTTAGACAAATTGATGTGGAATTTGACACCAAAGTAAGTCCCGGTGGTGGGGTGGTTCCAGCAAATGTAGAAGTGGGCCAAACCATCAATGTGCTTGATGTAATGGGTGAGAGTAATCCGGTAGAAATTATAGCGGTGTCCAAAGATAGAGGAGATATACGGATAAGAGATCCAAGAGATGGTAGTGAGCATCTTTTGGGATATCAATTTGTTTTAGATAACATCAACAACCCGGATTACATCTTCAAGACGGGTTCAAATGATCAGGTTATCGAATCTCCCCAACGTAGAAAGTTATCTGAGTTTAGTATAGATGAGTTGGAGGCTCTGTTACCCCAGCTACAGGCTTGGGTGGGGCATGTCCAAGCGACTGGCACAATACTCAATAGAGAGACGCTGCTGTTTGAAACGACACAAGACATCAACGCTATTAAAAACGCCCTTAGAAGAGCACGACGCGATCCAGATGCCCCCCCTCTTAGCACTGAAGCGGTTGTGCCATTAACGCCGGAAGAATTTCACGCTGAGGTGGAAAGGAGGTTTGTAGAATCCAAAGCAGACGAAGCCGCACAGGATCAAGCGGCACAAGAAGCTCAGACGAGAGCTAGGGAAGAAGTTGGTGCCACGTTCTCAGAGCTAGATCAACTAAGTGATCTGTCTGCTGAAGAGCTTCTGGACCTGTTCCGCGCAGGTCAGATTACAGCAGAAACCTATGATGCACTGCTTGTCGCTGATCGCATTAGTAATCTTGGTGGTGCGTCCAGGGACGCATTAAGGACATTTGTGCTTCGTAATGCAGAGGAGATGAATCAATACAGTCCGGCTCTTGTCGCCACCGCCATTCTAGCTGGTGACCCGTTGATAGACACCGCAACAAAGACTAGTTCCGATCTGTTTGGTGAGGGGTCGAGGGGAGCGGTTGATGTGTTGGCACCACTTCTGTCTCCCGAATCTAAAGCACTCTTGGCGCAGGAAAGTCTAAGTCCAGCGCAAATCAATAGTATCATCGATGAGGTTTCTGTTAGCATTAAGAATTTTGATGCGAGTAGGCCAGACGATCTCATATACGGCTTCAGGGGCAATGTAGGTCTGTATGACCGGGTAAATCAGGATCACCAAGAACGAGCAGCGGTATGGCGTCGGAATGAGACTGGCCAGTTGGAATTGATCCTACCCAATCCCAAAGAACAGGATGCTGTAAACTTCATACGAGAGGTTGTGGCACAGGATCCCGTGAAGGCGGATGTGTGGAAGAACCACAGTCGTTTCAAGGGTCCATTGCTTGAGCTTTTAGATATAAAGAATATTGAACTCCATTCAGACTCCGATACGGGTCCTACAGGGCTTGATAGTCATGGGTTCAAGGCACTGTTACAAGCAGTTACCGGAACAACCGAACTTACAACGCTAACTCCGGGTCAAAGAAGGGCTTTGTTTGGGCGTATTGCCTACATGCCAACCTTCAGTAATCTCACCTTAATGCCCGATCTTTCGCGGCCACTCTATTCGGCAAACCAGGCTGGGGCCGTGTTGGAACAACTGGAAATGGCACGCGATGATGCAACTAGAAAAGGTAAACCATGGGTAGATGTTAGAGATCTGATAGGTCCCACGGAGAAGGTGCTACCCGTTGTTTCCAAGCTGCCCAGGGAGTTAGCGGGTGGCTTACCCAAATACATCCGAACTACCCTAGAATTTGATAGTGACGTAGATAGGGCAGCTTACATTGTAGCAAACAGAAAAGGTGATCTATCCGCAAGGGACGCAGCTTATTTGGAATGGCTGGAATCTCAAGGAATGGATTTAGATACGGCTGTCGCACATGGTAATCGTGTAAAAGAGTTTATAGCGAGCGTTTACGCCGATCAGGATACTATTTCGGTGCCCGCCCAGGCAGATGTGACGCCCGTGACGCCCGACGTAGCACTAGACGCACGGCTGACAGATTTCGATCAGGCAAAACAGCTTATAAGGCATCTTGTTGAATCCGGTTACATCACTGCCGGGAGAAGGAAAGGTCGTGGGGGTAGAATGGGCCTGCAATTGCATATCAACGAGGTTACGCGCCCGTCTACCGTGGAAGCCACTGATGCGGCCACTGACCCGGAGAGGGCGGCACGAGAAGAGGCGGCAGTCAAAAAAAGCGAGACAGAAAAGCGATTAGTGTCCAGAATAGAGAAGGTTAAGCTCGCACTTGGAACCCGTCTAAAGCAATTTAGTCTGCCGGGTCTGGATTTCATGTTGGCTGCTGACGTAGACAGTATCTACGGTGCCATCGAAGGGATCACCAAGAGCCCTGATGAAATGGCGAATTCGGTGGCAATGCTGGATGGTCCTAACGCCAAATTGTGGGTCAGCCTTTCACAGATTGATCCTGACGGCACCAGAGAAATTCGAGATATTATCGAAGACCTCACCGAAGAGATTGTACATGCCTATGACCGACAAGGTTATTGGTATGAGCATGAATTAAACACGATGGACAGCAGGGCGTTCGATACAGTTGTGCCAGCGTCTGTCAGCGAACAAGGCCACAAGGATGGACTGAACTTCGTACAGTTTGCTGAGAAGCTTTATCCCGGCTTGAATCAGCAGGACATAATGTCTGAGGCGCGAGCGAAGTACATGACCGCCTTGGCCAAAAATCAGATTCCAAGAGGAAGAACTGCCGGTAAGGTTGGCAACCTGAAGGACAAAATAGTCTCATTCTTGACGGCTGGTATCGAAGCCGGGCGAGAAGCCGAAATGCAGGACATGCTGTCCATCTTCAATAAGTTCCGATCTGGAGAGGTGGGACGCAGGGGACCGCCCGTCCCAGGTCAGCCTAGATCCCTACGTCTGTCGAAGTATGCCGATCCAAGGCATATAGCAGCATTAAAGAAGGCGATAGAAGAGGGTGACACGGACGCTGAACAGCGCATTGCACAGGACATATTAGACGAAAAGAAGTTTGATATGGCCCAGTCTGCTCCGCCTGAATTGACTTGGCGTGACAGGTTGTTCAACCAATTTATGATGGACGAGGAACTCGCGAATACAAGGCCCGGAGAGATCCCTCTCATAGGAATCAACGCCTCCGACAGGGCAATCAACGAGTACTTCAGGCAAAAGCGTGGGGAACAACCGTACACGATGCCTGAAGCCATCAAGCATAAGTTCCGCAATCAAGAACGATGGGCACCGTCCAAAGAACTTGAGGATCTTGTTGGTGACCGTGCTTCAAGGATGAAAACGGAACCTAAGTTAAGCAGTGAAATCAGCATTGACGCCATGTCGGAACTGGATGCCTTGGCTGCGTTAACGAGTGATCCCAGATGGCCTAGCTGGACGAAAGAGGAGCAGTTCAAACGGACCAATGAAGTTCTAGGTAGTTTTGCCGTCACTTGGTCAAATGGCTTCTGGCCGAAGATTAAAGATATATGGCGACGTAATATCGCGGATGGTGCTTATCCGGTAGAAAAACAAGGTCAGATGAAAGACCGTGTCACGACGGGTCTACGGTCTTTATCCGACAGCAGTGCCGTTTCGATGGTAAGGTGGCGTAACTCCATCGGGAATCCCATGACAAGCGTGTGGAGGCTGGGCGGTATCTCATGGATTGGCGACCCGTTGGACGGCACCCATACGTTCCAGAAATACGGCCCTGAGCAAAAAACGTTAGAACAGATGGCGGCTCTCCTCCAAAGCCCCCAAGACAGGACGTATGCTGGACTTCACATTGGCGCTTTGCGTTTCCTTGCTCTGAACCGGAAAAGACTCAATGGGGAGGCGCAAGCGGAATTGGTGCGGGCAAAGGAAGCAAACAATGAGGCAAACACCGGGTTTTTCAAGCAACAAGTTATAAAGAGACCTTGGGACAGTAACTTAAGTAACGAAGAACAGGTTGCAGCAGCGCAGGAGATGGTAGATCGGATTGAAGTGGAAGCGCCACACGTTGTTGAGGCCATGAAAGCCTATGAGGCACACAACAAAGGCAGTAGCCTGCCGTGGCTATTAGATACAGGATGGATCACGCAGGAGATGTACGATTACCTGCAAGACATTCCTTATGTGCCAATCTATAAAGATGTGGGAACGGCAGCGTCGTGGCCATTGGGTAGTAACGGTCGTAGCAGAAGACTGGAAGTCGGTAGAATGGTTCAGAAAGAGGGGAGTGTCTTTGAACATGCACTAGAAAGCTTCGATGGCTTAGAAGATATAGACTTGCTCGCCAACATCCTGAATTCCGAAATAGCCATGCTTCGTGATGGTTTTTCTAATCTGGCTGCACGCAGGGTGGTCCGTGATGCCCAGCAGCTAACGGAGCAGGGTTACGGCGTACAAAGCAAGCAGGTAGATGAAGCTGGCCCCAATGTTCTCCGCATCATGGTAAATGGCCAACAAGAGTTTCATGAGTTAGCCGATCCGTTACTTGCCAATGCAGTCATGACCATGGGGTTTTCGGGTACAAACAACTTCTTACGCGCTGCCAGAATAGGTGCTCAAGTCACCAGATGGGGAGTTGTTAATTTCCCTCTATTTATATACAACAACTTCGCTAGAGACGCACGCGGTGTAAATTCGATAAACGCTGCTGCCAAGCCTTCTTTTGTCCCCCTAATCGATTCAATACGAAGGGTTATGGAGGGGGACGTACTTCAGAAATCTTTAGAAGCAGGGCTTATAACGGGTAGTGGTCTTTACCCTTCCGTTCAAGAACAAATAGGAGGCATGACGGCGTTCCAAGAATTATTGGAGGGCGAGTCGGCACTTGCCAAGAGCTTGAGGAAGATGGGCTTCAAGACTGCCGGTGAGAGAATAGCGAGTGCAGCCGGAATGCAGCAGCGATACGAGGAAATGTCTGCGGAGATTAAAGAGGGGCGGATGCCGCTCAAGAATATTAGAGACTATTACGCATATATGCGTGTCATGTATAGAAACTTGCAAGAGATAGGTGAATCAACGGCCAGACTAGGTGCTCACGATACGGTTCTAGCTGCAACTGGTAGTATGGCTGAAGCTATGCACTCTGGCCACGAGACCCTGAATTTTGGCAGACACGGAGACAATCCATATGTAAATGCCGTCACCTCCATGATACCGTTCATGTCTGGGATGATTACCGGTACCGATACTTTAATACGAAGTTGGACGGGCTCTCCCGATGCTATAGGGAAACACGCAGTAGATCCTAGAATGAACGACGAAGCTGCCAACGCACTTAAATTCCGCGCCTTAAACCGTTCTCTTTTTGCGCTCGCGTCGTTCTTCGTCTATTACATGATGATACGCGACGACGAGCACTATAAAAGTATCGGGGAAGTTGAGAAAATGAACAACTTCCTTATCCCGGTGGGTGATAAATACTTCAAGGTGCCCACTTCCTTCGCAACCGGGGCTCTTCTCAAGACAATACCGGAAGCTCTTTTAAGGACAATAGACGAGGATGATTATACAGCAGCGGATGTTGGTAAAGAGGCTGTAGATCAAGTCAAAAGAAACCTTGGTTTCCACATCATGCCACAGGTCATGCGCCCGATGTGGGATGCCATGCGGAACAGGAATGATTTCACGAGAGAGCCCATAGTTCCCAGCTACATGGCAGACTTGCCTTCGGAGTACCAAAAGACCCCATACACAAGCGATTCAGCAGAACTTTTGGCAAATATGTTCGGCAAACTTCCAGGCGTTGATACTCTTTCGTCTCCCATGAAGATGGAGTACATGATCAGGCAATACTTTGGGCAAGCGGGCCTGTATGCCATGCTCATTAGTGATCGTATTGCCAGAGAGTATACCGGGAAAAATATAGTTGGTACTCGCTATGATTGGGCTCCATCATCTCTGTTAACCGGAGAGGGCCTCGAAAACGTCCCCATTATAGGTGACTTTATAGGCGACTGGAGGACAGGTAGAGGAAATGTAGATAAGTTTTATGAACTTAAAGACGAAGTCGATATCTATATGACCGTACTGAACAAACTCGCAAGAGAGGGTTCCCCGGAAGAAGTACAGAAATGGATTGAAGACAATATAGATACGCACAACTACCGCAATAAGGTGCGTTCTTTCGGCACTTACATGAACAAATGGCGTGAACGCAGGAACAAGTTGCTGCGAAGTGATTGGATGTCCGATGATCGCAAGCGCGAACTTCTTTTCAAGATGATAGAAGAGCGCGACGAAGTCTTGGATAATCTGACTAGCGTCAAGGCTGGGATGAAAGGATTGATGCCATACAACCGGGAGAGGTCCGTAATATGATTGAGATCGTAAGGGACGAACGGGGATCTCTCAGTGCAGCCCGTGTGTTTTTGGCTGCGTCATTGATCTTTACGGGCATAATTATTGTTCTTGATGCCACTATATGGCATGTTCCAGAACCTGCTTACAGCCTGCTGGGCGGACTCACGGTTGGTCTTGTCGCATGGGCCGGTGGCCCACGGGTGGCACAGTATCTGGGACCGCAGGTAGGTGCGGTGACATCGGGAATCGCCAAGGCCGTGAAGCGTCCGAGACAACCATCTTTGTTGGACAACAGCCCGGAGTTCAAAGAGCATGACGAGAGGTGATTGGACTGAGATCTGCGGACAACGCTTAGTAGATCGTGGCATCAAACATTTTTCGGCATTAGAAATTTGCGACGTAGGCCGGGATAGTAAGGACACGACACTGAGGGCACCTTCTCTGGAGCTACTGGAGAACGCTTACAAGCTCATCGACGTGCTTGAATGGCTACGCGAAAAAGATGGAACGGCGAGTGTGCTTATCAATTCTTGGTACAGGGACAGAAGGTACAACGATGCGATAGGGGGTGTGCCCCATAGTATGCACATGACTCTTGCGGCGGCTGATGTCACGAAGGTTGGATGCACACCCGCCGAAGTTGCCGATATGCTTGAAGGACACTCACACGCCAAGCTGTTCGGCGTAGGAAGATACCGTTCGTTTACACACGTTGACGTGCGAGGCATGATAGGTCGTCTGTCTCCTGCCCGGTGGGGAAGCAATGAGTAATGGCATAGCTGGTCTTCTAGGCGATGCAACGTCTCCTGATCCAGATCAGGAAGAAAGAAAGCGGCGGCTGTGGCAGCTTATTAAAGAGAACAGACGCCGTGCCATGGCTGGGGAAGAAGGCTATGCGACCATCGGGCCACGACCATCATGGGCAGAACGTGTCGCCGCTCAAGTCAAATCCGTCCCACGCAGAATAAATAGAGCCTTGCAACCGGAGACACCAGAGGGAACTGCTGCTTTGGTTGGTGCATCTATGGTCGAGCCACTTGGAACTGGAATTGACTTAGCTGACATCCTAGCTGGGGCGCTAACAGGCGATCTTCCCAGGATGGGATGGGGTGCGCTTGGCGCGGCTGTGCCATTTGCTAGTGGTACAGCGTTAAAGAGAGTGGTGGGTGAGATTGCTGAGTCCTTTCCTTCAACCCGCTTCACTACAAGTCGTGGTAGTAGATATAGGACGCTGCCTGAAAACGTATCAGAAAGGTGGCGTATTGATGATACGGGCATCAGAACTCTTCAGCCTCCAAGTCAGAGAACATATTACATGACGCCGGAAAACGCGGATAGATTTGGTTCAGCTATTCAGGGTCAGCGACCCCATGTAATGGCGACACATCCAGATATGCCGGGTCGTGTGGGGGTTAGATCAGCAAGTGGCCCAGACGCAGGAAAATGGAATCCGGGCACCACGCGGCAGGGTGGCGGAGGTTACTCTGATTTTCTAGACCAAAATAATTTGGTCGATAGCCCGCAGACTAGATCAAGATTCATGGAAGAAGGTTTCATTCCCTTTGAGTCTCAGCCAAGGGTGGGATTAGTGCCAGTTGAATCTTGGATAGACCCAGACTTGTCGATCCCAGAACTTATTGCTGAAGGAGGAAGACGCCGGGGGAATACGGCCCACTTCGGCAACATTATAGATAGAATTCTGCGCGAAGGCGATGAGTGGTGATGAGCATAAAACCGAAAGATATTACCGTACTGGGAGGTATAGCACCACTGCTAGGTCTCGGTGCTGCCGGGGCTGCTCGCAGAAATTATGTTGAGAGGCAGCAATGCGTAACGGCATAACTGGTCTGCGTGCGTACCAGCAGGGTGGCCCGATCCTCGACAAGCTAAAACAGTTATGGGAAGGCATTAGAGGTAGGGCTGATGATCCCAGCTTAGGATATATCGGGGCATCCATGATGCCCGGTGTTGGCGAGGCTACGGACTTGGTTGAGATAGGAGCGGGGCTACAAGACCGTGACTTAGGACGTATAGGCTTAGGTCTTGGTGCTTTAGCATTGCCGTTTGTAGGTGCCCCGGCTTTAAGGAAGATTTTGAAGAGTAGAAAAAAAGTGCCCTCCCTTAAAGCGGTAGCAGGTGAACCTGATGTTTACTTTGATCCCAGTGTCGGAAAGAAGATTCACATTGACCCTGAGACCGGAGAGATCAATCGTTATCTTCCCATGGATGAAGCCTCCGTTGCAGGGCGTATTAAAGATCAAGGATATGAGAAATGGTATCATTCTTCGTATGATCCCGAAAAACTTCGCAGCGAGCTTTTGGGTGAGAACAAAGCATTTTACCAAGCGATTGACCCCGATGTCCTTGAAAGCTACGGAGGAGGTATAGAAGAGGTTTACTCACGGGCTCCCAACCAACTTGTCTTTGATGCAGGGGATCATTTCTGGGGTGGGATACCAGTAAAAAATGTACGTCGAGGTATTGATCCGGGTCGCCTTGAAGAGTTTGATCGGCTCATGGCTGGGCGGCCCTTCACATCCACTGATGAGATTACTGAAGTTGCGCGAGAAATGGGCTATAGTGGCTGGGATGCACACAGGCTGAGAGACGCCAGTTACTCAAGTGATGTACTGGATTATTCCGATGCTGCTGATATTCCGACTAGTGTGAGGGCTACCATAGATCGTGGGCTTGTTAGATTTGAGGGTGCCAGATTTGATCCCCTCAATTTGGGGTCAGTCGATCCATTCGCTGGTATAGCAGGACTGTTGGGCCTTGGTGCTGCCGGGGCTGCTCGCAGAAATTATGTTGAGAGGGAGGAATGAGTAACGGCATAGCTGGTCTGCGTGGTTATCGGCAGGGTGATCTCGTTGAAGATTCCCCCGGCTGGTGGGAACGTCTCCGTGAGAGGGCACGCCAAGGGCAACGGGAATCAACACGACCACGCCTTACAGGCGGATCTAGCCCTATATTTCCGGGGTCAGGCATGAAGCTACCCTTAGCTTTTCGTCAGATCATGGCTGATGTTTTAGGCAAGCAGGTTCGTGAGCGCCTTGGGATGGAAGGGCTAGGCAACCTGATTGGTTCAAGGGACATCACCGCAGGTGATATGAGTCAAGCAGAATACAGTGCATTGCAAGATGCGGTGATTAGGAGTATGGGGGGAGAGCTTAGTGGGGGTAGTAGTTTAGAGTACGAAGATTATGCTACTGCAAGGGAAGGGGAGGATGCGTATTCAGATGTAGGTGGGAGTGGGGGCAGTGGAATCCTAACTAAGTTTCTTGATCCAAGTTTTTCCGTGAAGTCAACTTTCGGGCAAGCGAGAATAAGAAAAGATCCAGAAACTGGCGATTACTACATGACCGACCAGTATAACTTCAATGAAAGATTGCCGGAGTCCACCGAATTCGGGGATTTCTTAGAAATTCTAAAGACACGTTCCGCAGAACAGGGACCCTACGGCGTTCCCCGTGCTTTTGGGCAAGCATACGGTAGCCCAGAAGGAGAGGGTAGCATGGTTCGCATTAACCTTGGTGATCTTCAAGAAGCTCTCGCACGAAGCCGTGAGCCTGAGTCACCTAGAGGTCTTGCTTGGCTGCGAAACTTATTAGGCAGAGATCGTGACGAGCCACAGGTTGCTGGTGGGCCACCAAATATCCCGGAGGCACCTCCGTCCCTATCACTAGATTTATCAGAACGACAAGCGAGTGGCCTTCCAGACCGACCATCCGATATACCTCTACCCGGTCTTGAGTTTCCTAGATGATCAAAGAAATCACTGCGGGAATACTTGTCTTGGTTCTGGTGGTACTTGGCTTCAGCTATGTCAGTGGTGTGAAGACCGAAGCCATGGAAGCAGAAGCTCGCGTCAAGGTATTGGAAGAGGAACGGATAGAGCTTGAGCGTCAGGTTGAAGAGGCGGCTGAAGGCTATGAGATTCTCAGGGACAGCCTTGATCAAGCCCATGATTCTATAGCTGAGGTGAGGGCACGGGCTGTTGAGAGGGCTTCTAGTGCCTCTGTAAGCTTTAACGATGGGATAAGGGTACTAAGAGATAGCCTAGAATCTTATGACGGCTTAGAAGTGATCCTCGATGAGATCCAGGCTGACCATCTAGATGAAGTGCAAGCTTACCAAGAGCAAGTAGAGACACTTGAGTTGGATAAGATGCTCCTCACGCGAAGAGTTACGGTGCTGGATTCACTGTGGATACAGGAGCAGGATCTCAACGCCGCCCTGAGAACGGAGATCGCGGCTCTCAATGTGGAAGCTGATGCTTGGGAGAAGGCCGCAACAATCACGCTTGTCGGACGCTTGGGGAGTATCGTGCCTTACGCCCTTGCAGGTGCCGGGATCATGTTACTCATTAGGTGATTTGTTCTTCACACACCACACATCCCGTCGTAGTCACCGCTCGTTGTATCAATGAGGAGGCTCATCTATTTCGAGACGCTGCTACTAGAAGTGCCATGAGAAACATCCCAAGTAAGTTGCCCACCACAACACCAGCAATGAAAATCATAAGGCTAGGCATCCTCTCTCCCTTTGGTAGGCGGATCAAAGAGTTGCTTCCATCGTTCTCAGACGCGCACCGATCCGGCAGCACTCATCACCAAAGCGATGTGTCATGTGATCACTGCAATCTACCATGAGGTGAGCACACTCATGGATGAGTAGCGCATCGACCTCAGATTGTGATCTGATGTTGATACGGGCAGTGTTGATACCAATGGTGCCTCCACCTGATCTCTGACACCAACCTTCGATGCCGCTGGAAGGCTGCTCAAAGAGACGGACGTTGATACTGGCTGCTGAAACGTGCCACGCGAACTCCTTGGTGTACTCCACGAGACGTTTCATCTCAGGTGTCCAGACTTCTTCGGATATGGTGACGCCCCCCTCTCCACCGTCCTCACCAACTCCGTCACCATTCGATAGCGATACACCGAAGCGGCGTCCAGCAGGAGACAGAGCCTCTGCGCGTCTAACACTAGCCCACGCACCTTTCGACATCTGTCTTCCTCTGATGATCGAATACCCACTATCTAGGGCGATCTTGTTCGCTTCTGGGTTGGATGGATCATACGAAACTGCATCACCAAATCGTTTCTGCGTGATAGACCGGACGGCGTCATCATCTTCCATCTTCTCAAATGCCGTGACAATCCAGCCAGCTTGCGCTTGTTCTTCGGTGATCATACCTGCCATCATCTCCGCAACATTGCGTTCCACATCCAGTCTAAACGCTTGCCTGACGGAGCCCCTGTCTACCGACAGCGGCACCTTCTGTGCGATATCAACATGCCAAGGGCAATCAAGTTTATCGACTGGGATGCCCATTTCATATAGATGAGGTGTCTCACCTTCCAATACCTCATGGATGCTGATGTTGGTTCTACGTCTCGTCAACCTGAAGCCGCTTTCCTCACCCATGATCTCTGTCTGGAGAGTACGAACGTCTTCGGCTATTGGATTGCGATGTCTCAAGACTTCGCCGTTGATGGTTGTCTTGATTCCTAGCGGAGGAATCATGGACCGCAACAGCACAAGAGCTTCGTTGAACTCTTCTCGCTTCATCTTCAGTGTAGCGGTGAGCACTGAACCCGTATCCGTTTTCGTGCGTCCCATCTTGCGACCTTCAGGTCCAAATGAGATTGAACCCGTGGTGCTGAAGATGTTTGCTACGGACGCAACCGATAGCAGGAATTTCTCACCGACGTTGAAGCGGCCTCGCTGCTCTGGGTTCCCGATTTTATACGACTGCTTGTAGAGGGTGTAGGCGTCTGCCAGATCCCTGAAGCCATCGGGTGAGTCGTCTTCTACCCGTAGCTGAACCTGCGGCTTGCCGTCAATGGGTTGAAGATCGACTTTCACGAAAGTGACGCCTTCCTCGTCCCACGAATTCTGAATTGGTTCAAGCAATAGCGGTGCCGTACCACGGCGTGTCGCTATCGCCGCCAATCCAGCCTTGTCCACAGTGAACCACTGTGTTGTACCCTTCATGTTACCTCCTCTTTAAAGGGTGGTTGTTGAAAGTTTCCTACCGATACCTCCTTGCATTAATTCGTTGTAATCAAATCGATCTTGCAGGGCATCATGTATCGTGATCAGGTCATCTTCAAAGCCAAGTATGATATGACCCGGAACACTACAAAACGCATGGCTTGGTACTTGGGTATCGTGTAAGACGAACGAGATCCCGGCGTTGGTTACACGCCATACACCGGACGATCTCTTAGTGGTGTCACTATTCTCTTGTCGTTCGACTAGATCCCAATAGGAAAGCCTACCAATCTCGTGGCCCCTATCAATTTCCGCAGGGATTTTAGCGATGTGGGTCCACTCTCCCATCCGGTTGGTTACGAACCAACACAATACCCGTGCCATACCGGAGTTGAGCTTCCGGCGATAGAGACGGATGTTGCCCCCACAACATCTACATTTTCTTGGGCCTTCTCCCGACATCTGTCGCAATTGCGAAATCTCATACTTGTTGTCGAACAAGGGCTCATTGAATAATGATGTCTGGATGACCATCCTCCCCCCTTTGGTCGGTGTTCTTTGATCGTTCCACGATCCAGTGTGTGTGTGCTGTCAACCATCCATAACGGATGACATATCTAAGTCCTACGATCAGTGACGCCCAAGCTAGTGCGACCAACCGCATCTGGGCGCTCATTCCCCTTTGGATTCTGCCCATCTCTTTTGTGCATCGAATTTCTTACGACGCATCTTTTCTATTATCCCCGTCAGTTTACCCATCGGTTTACTTTTGTAAGTTTCAAAGAGGATCAAGCTATCCTCTTTCCCACTGACTTTTCCCACCCATTCGTCCAAGGCTTCGGTTCGCGTGATCTTGCGTTCTTTAGCGTACATCCCGATTAACATCCCCACGCCTTTCTCTTTTTGTTCCCCCGAAGATTTAAGCTTACTTATAATGTTCTTCGCTTTGTCGTATTTCTTTTTTAATTTTAAGTACTTGTCGGAAACCCGATCATTCACCTGTATTCGCAATCGGGTGAGTTCCTTCAGCGTTGACGATTGATCTGTCAATTTATGTTGCAGCGTTTTGCGCTCCTTTCGCTCTGCGGCAAGATTCGTTTCTAGCTTCTCTACGATGGCTTCCAAAGTTTTGATCTGTTTTCGTTCGGATAGGATCGCGTGTTTACCTCTCATCTTAGATCCACCAGGGCTTTGTCTTGGAGGGTTTCAGTTGCTCACTTTGTCCCGTAAAGTCGTAGCTCTTGATGATCTCTACGAACATGTCGGTGACAGTGATCTCCCTGCTCTGCGCCTCGCGCCTAACCGTGTTCAACATCGTGCGCTCAATACGCAGCAGGAACGCTTCTTTAGAAGGGGAGACCGTCATCTTCTGTCTCCGCCGCCTTTTCCTCTTGTTCGGGGGCTCCACCCCTTTGGTCAAGCTCTATCCTCATGTACTGGTAGGGCTTGCCGCTGTCACGGCCCGTGCGCTCCCACATAGCTACCTTGACGGTGGGCATCGTCCCAGACTTTGCCTCCTCGACCATGGACTTGAGGAAGGGGCGCGTGAACTCAATGACACCCGTCATGTCTGGATGCTTTGAGCTATTTTTGAATCTGTTCTCAAAGATGGAAAAGTTTAGCTTCGGTTGATCAGCATAGTTCTTAGCCATTATTCATTCTCCTTTGTGTCACTACTGAGTAGTAATGCGGGTCGTTCTACTTTCTGTAACACCTTCACCAACGATGTCAGTGCCTTCACATCAAGATCGGTTACCGCAGCCTTGATCTTCGCCTTGGTGGCGTCATCAGGCGTCCAACCATTGTCACTTAGACTGTGGGTCAGTGCGATCAACTCAGTCTTGAGGGCATCAGCGTCAGGCGACTTTACCGCAGGCTTCTTCGCCTTCTTCTTTTTTGGGCTGCTCTTCTTTTTGGACTTCGCGGGAGGATCGACATCCTCTTCAACACCTATGTTGGGCGGCACATCTTCACCGCTGTACAAATAATGTCCTAACCCGAAGGCTGCCAGACATTTAACCAGACACCTTTGTTTCGCATCCGAAATCGCTCTAGCGTCAGGCCCCATGGGTCTGCCGTCAGGGCCGGGAGAGCCTGTAATGGCGTTGTTACGGTAATCCATAACTGGAAGCCACATCTCCCTCTTGATGTCTCCGATGGTGATTGAACAACACACGGAACACGAACCATCTTCATAGGTCGTGATGTCCCGTGTCACGTTGTCCTTATCGGTCATGCCATGCCATTTGACGGTAAGCTCAGGATAGTGAGCCATGGCATAGGCCCAAGCATTGGCCCATGACAGATAGCTTAGTTCAATGTTGCCCTGTTTTCGCTTCTCCGTGTGCTTACTTACGTCGATAGCTGACAGGGTTTTCCAAATCTCACCTGCTTTTGGATTGCTCATTTGCTCCTCCTCTCCATTGTGGACAATGATCTGATACTGGACACCAAGCCTCGCAACGCACGAACTTTGCGCCCCCTTCGTTGATGGAAAAAGTTCTACCGGGCTTCTTTTTGGTGTTGATGTAGTTAGCAGCCTCGCTCATTGTATCGAACGACCTTGGCTTAAGCCCTCCACCAAGCACTGTGTAGCCCCCTCGCGCCCATCGCTCTTCAGGGGTACACGGTATGGTGTTATCCATCGTGTGGACCCTTATACGGCCTGCTACGAAGTCGTCTTGCCGTTCAGGACGCCACAAGGGCACCTTGATCGGAACGATAGGGCTTTGTGGATAGTCCGCTTTTGCTTCTGCGCGAGACCTTATCCAGTCACGACACAACCCAACGATAGTAAGGTTCGTAGCGGTAATGTCGTTCTGCCTCAACAACCAAGCATAGATGTTGAGTTGCTGCTCCCAGTCAGACTTCAATCCTCTTTGGATCGTGAAGACGCTTGTCACCTTGTAGTCGGTAACAGCACCATCATCACCTAAAAGATCTATGGCCCCTGAGACCTTCACTCCTTCGCATTCAGCAAAGAAGCGTTGTTCGCGTGACCCCTCTCCGTAGTTCTCCAACACACTGTGAACGCCCTTACCCAAGAGCTTCCACCACTCGTCACGCACATCGGTTGTGACTGTGTCCTCATGCTCGTTGTAGAGCCTCACAATCTGGGGTGGCTTCAACAACTCCGTAGCGGAGAAGTCGGCATCCCCCTTGCTGTATGGATCACCCTCAATTGCCTTAACAAAAGCGTCAGGTGCCCCATACTCATTGGTTAAAAGCATGTGCTCTCCCCTTGTTTTACTCTGTCCTCCAGATTTCAATTCCGTAATCAGTTTTGCGTACAGAAAACTTTTTCATTGTTTTCTTGGATACGCGATAGACGTAACTCCTGATTGAATTGATCAATTCATTTACTTCCTCCCTGTTCATCGGCATTTCAATAAGATCTCCTACCTCCACGCTCTCAAGAGGCAGGTCGCCCCACTTGCGGCGTGGGCCAGGATTTGCAGGCGGTGGGACACCCACCCCCTCGTAAACTCTGTATCGCTTGGACTCTTCTTGCACGTTCCACCCCCAAGTGTTATCGTCTGAGGTGCCCAACGGCGAGAGTAATGATAACTAACCGACTAGAGAAGCGCAATGGCATTGACAACGATCCGTGTATAATTACTATACTTGGTGAACCTGCCTCTAAGGCTAACTCTAGAAGGTATGTTCTGATTGGGGGTAAACCCAGATTTATAAAATCTAAAAAAGCTCTTGAATACACTAAAAGCTTTAAGAGCCAGTGCCCCATCAGAAAAGAACTGTTTAGAGAAGATGTGTTTGTAGCTATTAAGATTTACTACGCTAGTCGTAGACCAGATCTAGATGCTTCTCTAATACTAGATTTATTACAGGACTATATATATCCCAATGATAGGTTAGTTAAGGGACAGTATTTAGAGTGGGGTCTAGATAGGGATAACCCCAGATCAGTAATTGTTACAACAACACTAGACAATAAGGATTCAGCTTTAAGAAAATTATCTGAATTAGTTTCCAATAAGGGGGAGTCTTGAAAGAGGAAAATTTAGTTCCGGCAATTGAGCAAATAGCATCTACACTGGCCGTGGGCCAGCACAAAAAGGACTGCCCTGTGTGTCGGGGCAATCGAACAAAGAACAAACACGATAAACCATTATCAATTAAGGTCGATTTCAAGGGTGTTCAGTATCAGTGTCATCATTGTGACATAAGCGGTGGTTGGGTCAATGATCGGGACTGGTTATTTGAAACGATCCCGATGGCCAAAGAGCCGATAGTTGATCTACCACAATCTGATAATGAAGCCGCAAGGAAGTACCTCCAAGACAGACACATTGCAGATTCAGTTATTGAATCACATGCGATTACTGGCACTCGCCGTTTTAACGGCAAGACTGTTCCTGCCGTAGGCTTTCCATACCGTGATGGCGAGTTAGTCAACGCCATTAAATGGCGATCAGCAGACACGGATAAGAAGTTTTTCCAAGAAAATGTTTGCAAAGACTTCTTTAACATTGACTGCTATGTCGATGGCAATGATCTCCTAATCTGTGAAGGAGAGATCGACGCTCTAGCTTGGATGACCAGTGACTTACCGGACAATGTCAGTGTTGTCTCCATACCCAACGGTGCGCCATCCAAAGTTAGGGATGGTAAGATCACACCAGAGGATGACAGGAAGTTTGCTTACATCTGGAGAGCCAAGCGAGAGCTTGGGTCTGCGCCTCGTATCATCCTCAACACCGACAACGATGGTCCGGGGAATGCCCTCAAAGAGGAAATTATTCGCCGGATCGGCAGTGCCAAGGTATGGCTTGTCGATTTAGAGGATCACAAGGATGCTAGTGATGCTCTAGAAAAAGAAGGCACCGGATATTTACTAGGACAATTAGAAGATTGTCAGCCCGTGCCCATGATAGGACTGCATGGTGCTGAGGTGTTCAGTGATGCCGTTGTGGATCTCTATAACAATGGTCAGTTGAGAGGAGCTAGGACGGGCCTGTCATCCCTTGATCGATTCATTCAGATACCTCCCGGCATGGTTACCGTTGTGACTGGATTCCCGTCTAGTGGTAAGAGCGATTTCATAGATCAGATCTGTTTGAATCTCGCTCTGTCGATGGACTATAAGACTGTGTTCTGTAGTTTCGAGAAGCCCCCCGAATTACACCTCATGCAGTTAGCACAGAAGCTCACCAAACGCCCCTTCTTCAGGCAACAGGGCGGTGAGCAGAGGATGAGTCCCGAAGAGAGGGATCATGCTCAGGCATGGCTCAAGGAGCATTTCTTGTTCATGGACAGTCGGCGTGATAGTCCCAATGATATTACCGGCATCTTGGACGTTGCCAGTTCTGCCGTGATGAGAATGGGATGTAGAATTTTGGTCATAGACCCCTATAATTACATCACGCTGTCCAATAGTACTAAAGAAAGTGATGAGATATCAAATTTGCTGACCGAAGTACAGCGTTGGGCAAAATCGCATGATGCCCATGTATTTTTCATTGCCCACCCTACTAAGATCTCCCCTGATAGGAGGGGATCTAAAGTGGTTGTAAACGGACATGATATCGCTGGATCTGCGGCTTGGTTTGCAAAAGCCGATATAGGCATCACGCTATGGAGAGATCCACACGACATAGACCCTCCCGAAGCTCACATATGGAAGGTTCGTTGGTCTTGGATCGGTAAACATGGTGTGTGCCCGTTGAAGTTCGACAGATCAGTTGGTTATTGGAGTGACTTTGCTCCCAGTTTTGATGAGAACGAGGAGGATTGGGACTTCTAACACGAACTATGCCTTACCTTGCCTGACCTCGCCCTGCCTGGCCTAGCCTGGCCTGGTCGCGCAGTGCCAAACCCCGCCAAGCCCCGCCTGACCGGACCCCGCCAAGCCCCGCTACTATGCCTTACCTTGCGTTGCTTGGCCTCACCTTGCCGGGCCATGCCAAACCCTACCTAGCTTTGCCTCACCATATCGCGCTACTATGCCTAGCCTTACCTTGCCGCGCCCCGCCGCGCCCTGCCGCACCCAGCCCTGCCGTGCTTCGCCCAGCCGAGCCTCACCAAGCTACTATGCCTCGCCAAGCGCCACCGAACACCACCACACTGAACCTAGCCGAACTTCGCCGTGCTACTATGCCTTGCCGTGCCTGACCTCGCCCGACCATGCTACGCCTAGCCCCGCCGCGCTGCGCCACGCCGGACTACTATGCCTAGCCATGCCAGACCCAGCCTAGCCAAACCATGCCGCGCCGGGCTGCGCCTCACCGCGCTACTATGCCTTGGCGGGCCAAACATCGCCCCGCCATGCTACACCCCGCCCTGCCTTGCCCTGCTACTATGCCTCGCCTTGCCGCACCCCGCCCAGCCCTGCCAGACCACACCCGGCCAAGCCACGATGTTGCTATGAATGTCATAGGTGATTAAGTTCGCAATGACGATGTAACACATTCTCCTCTTTGTGTTCTCGTCATGGTGGATAATGAGAAAAAAAGAGGCTTGGGTTATCCCCTTTCCCAAATCCTTTCCCCCTGACCTAATCGACTCCAACTTGATTAGGCCAGGGGGTTTTCATGCTATCCCTCTTTCGCTACCAACACCTGCTTTATGAGGCTGGCATCGGAGCTATTCTTGCCCCCTATATTCCACCTCGTGATATCCTCAACTGCTAGGCCATCCGGCCCACAGTAATTCTTGCCATTCTTCCAGTTGTAGATGCTGATAGGATAGCTTAAAGAATTCTCAGCAACCCTCCACTCCGCATCAGTCTTGTAGCCGTCACAATGCTCTGGATTAGGTTCGCCAAAGACGTTCAGCAAAGTCTGGTAGTCACACTCGACGTATCCTACGAGATGCGTGTACTCCATGACCTTCTGTCTATCTTCTAGCTGAACCTGCGGCTTGCCGTCAATGTAATCAAATTTTAGATCAGCCATTAACTTGTCATCTCCTTGTTGATACGCAGTGTTGGCTTATATTTTTCTGGACCCTTGTACACCCAGACATGCTTACGCATCAGTCGGTCGTGCATACGGCCCAACCCTATAAGCTGCTGCTGTGCTGTACATTTCTTGTCCTTCCATGGCCATTCCCAATCTTTATCCATGATCAATTCTCCTTTAATTTGTTAGGAGTTTGTAGGCAGTGTACCTAATTCTCTTCCACCAACTGCGCTTCAATGCGAGAACACATGGATCGTGTATCATCTGGCCGCAAGCTTGGGTTGGGTTGTCCCAACACTCAAGTACATGAAAGCAGTCTTGTTCTAGGCATCCGTACAGGTGTAATGCTCCCTCATCGGATATCAATGCGGGTCGATGACCCAAAACTTGTGCCCGTTTCAGGGCACGCTTCTTCATACGCCTAGCTTCACGAGTTCTCATCTTACTTAAGCTGCTTCCAATCGGTGACAACGTACTTACCGAACGGTCCCTTGGTTTGCGGACGGAAATCGCCTAACCCGATACGCTTACCTGCCGCATCCACGATCTCACGAAGCATCTTCGGAGCCAATAGCTCCGTATCAAGGCTGAGTGTGAAGTTGAGTTTCCAGTCATTGAAGAGAGCGCGGTGTCGTATGATGCGCCCACCCGTGGCCGGAATCCTCACCGGACGGCTATCAACTTCCCATGCATCCTTGTGCTCAATCGGCAACACAAGCTCTTCCAAGTGCAGACAAGCTGGAAGTAGCGAGGTCTTTTGAGTTGTAACCTTGCTTCTTCCGATCTTGAACCACTTACCCGCCTCCATAAGAGAGGCGAATACGTTGGGGCCGGGGATGATGAGCGTCTCACCATCACCATCGAAATACAAAGTATTCCAAGCCTGCTCCCTTGGAGTTCCCTCCTCACCCCTGAAAACTGGGCGAGAGTTGCCGTCGTCCACCCCGTCATCTCCAACAAAACGATTGGTCATGAGCGGGGTGACCCCCTCCACGGTTACTGCGTAATTCTTGAACATTTTTACTCCCCTTTTAAGGAACTAAACTACCGATAACGCTTGTCGCTATCGGGCACTACAACTTGGATTGGGTCTTCATCTGATCCTCCATCAATGATTTGAGCTTACCCACCTTGGTGGCAGCACTCTGTACGGCAAGTTGAAGTACGCCCTGGTCGAAGTCATCCCATTTCATGAGAGTACAACACTCACATTTTGTCTTCGTACCGTTGAGTTGGTCGGCAAATTCATTGAGTTCTGATTGGATCTCAGTGACCCACACTAGATCACTTTTTATTATATGCATGGTTCACTATGGGTTAATGGTGGTCTTTGGATATGTCAGCTAGGAATGCTTCAACGATCTTGCTGTCTTCGATACTAATCTCAAAATCATTGATACATACGGCTATCAAGTCCAAAATCCGTTCTTCGCTTTTGGTTTCATCTGATCCTATGACTTTCGCTGCCTTGAATCTCTTATGTAGCATGGAGATTAAGTCTGGTGCCAATCTATGGCCGTCTTCATGGATCAACTTGAAACCTTTAAGCGTTAGTTCTCTGCTCTCAGTCGCTATTCCTAGTGCAATGAAAACAGAACCTTCACTCCAATCTGGCATCAGTTGAAGCTCGTCCGCTCAACGAAAGTATAATCTTCGGCTTGAGCATCAGGTTCCGGTGTGCTGACATCTTCCAACGACATCTCAGAGCCATGACACAGAACGTCGAGCATACTGTGCAGCTTGATTGTACGATTGGGCAGTGTCAGCGCGTTAACGCCCTTAAACACTTCAGTGTAGGCGTTGAGAAGAGTCCATCCAGTTCTAACACGCCCAAAGTGTGTCTCACCGAAGAACTCTTCGTGTCGAGGTGTCCTGTATTCCTTTAGAACCTTTGGAATGTAGGAGTTGGCCATGACTTTCTGATCCACGCTACGAACCAAGAAGTCATGCACCTCAGTGTTGGATAAGGTGCGGTCTTTATACACCTCAAACCTCCGGTCTTGCAGTATCCGCATGGCTTGCACCTTGGAGAATGCTGTTTCCACTAAACCACGCAGGTCACGCAAGATGTACCTCGTGTGCTTTCTTCCAATCACAATCTCTCCAGAGAAGTCTAGATTGGAGCACACCAAAACGTATGACCCGACTGCCATGCCTGCCGCAAACATCTTGTTATGAGAGTTGCGTAGACCAATAGTCAGATCATAGTCTGGATGGGACTCACCATTCTGGATGCGCCATACGGCAAACATCTCATTGTTCTCATGGAACAAGGTGTAGTCCGTGTCCGTGATGTTCCACTGTGACCCTATCACCACATCCCGCACGGTTTCTACCAACGTCCCGTGTGGAATAGGGTAGTGGGTTTCAGTGGCTTCTGGGGTAGTTGTCAGAAATATTTCCTGCTCTGACACTCTGTTACTACCCGCTCCTAATATGCCCATTAGTTACCTCCTTTAAGGTAGGTGGGCTGTCATGCCGGGCCGTATGCCCGGCAAATTCTCATAGGCTTATCGCCTCCTCTTTTCTCTTAGCCATAGGTATAAGAACAGTAGAATTAATGCGGGCTGTAGGACTATAAAGATTACTATGTTAGCTAACTGGTATCCCATCCCGGTCCATTCCCCGATTACTTCTAGAATCAAAACACAAGCTGCGAACAGTGCGTTTATCGGCTCGTTCATAGCAAATTCCCGTATGGTGTCATGATACGCGAGTAATTGTTCGTACATTTTCCCCCCTTTTTAGAGGTATTTGGTTACCTATCCATCTAGTTCTGTGGCTAACTTGCGAGTGTAGCGGTCCATCCATTCTTCCGGCTTGATGGCGTCCAACCAGTCAGCTAGACTGACTAGTCGGCCCATGTCCTCTATGACATGTTGCTCACCGATCCAACGGACTGGGATGACACGGCCATTCTCTAGGGTGATGGAGACACCAAACGTGCGTTCACATTCAAAGATTCCTTGAGTGTGATGACGCAATGCACGATGCCTGAAGTCACCGAAATGTGACTTGGACTCATCGAACCACGAATGGATCGCGATGTAGTCGTCCGTGCTACCGCCCCATTTCTTTACGCTACTCACAGCGTGATGATATGGATGAGACATTACCATTCCACCTCTTCATGTGTATCGTAGGACGTTGAGTAGTCCTCGCTAAAAATTACCTTGTGCTTTGTGACATCCCAGATAACCTCACCACTCACATAGAAATCACCTGCGAAGCTGCCCCATTTACGATAGATTGGAGCAACCAAGAGATCAGCTAGTTCAGCTTCCTCTTTCACCTCTTCGGGATAGCCATTGGGCTGAACCATCCCCTTGCCTGGAACATGCTTCCACTCAAGGTAATGTTCCTTGATTTCTCCAGATGTTCCATCGGCCATCACGGTACTAATGCCATCCGATCCACCATCGTCATGGCCTCCCGCATAGTGGACTACCGCTGTGGCCACGCCCAATTTCTTGAGCCTGTCGAAAGCTTCTTGCTGAAGCTCCTTGTCAGACAGGTTGTCAGCGTTGTTTCTGCTCATTTTTCTCTCCTTGTAAGAGATTACAGATCACGGGGACGGATTATCCTCCGTGTACTACCTCAGTGGATCACAATGTAGGTATGGTGGGCAAGTCTTCGTAGGTGGTGAAGATGCTCCCGCCATCGTTGCCTTCGTCATCCATTGATATGATGAGTTGGTGCCCATCGGAGAGGCGAATCGTGAGTGGTCGCTTGGACCACATCCATTCATCCGCTTTGGATGTGGACATGAATTCGACGGACTTGATGGTCTTGCCAACGAGTTTGTCGGCTACTGCTTTCTTCCACTTTGACTCAATTTCAGTGCTTACCCTCATGCTTCCCCCTTGTTGTTACGGTTAACTACCTTCTTCCTCGTTTTCTAAGTGAATACCGCAAGCCTCTGCGTCTGAGACTCCGTGGTCAGACAGATACTTTCGTGCCTCCTCCTCATCCTTGAACTTTAGAACCTCCCTGTCTTCAACAACATCATTGTTATCCAAGAGGTACTCTCTAGGATTTATCGTGATACCATGGGGGTGTCTCCAAGCAACTATCATCTCTCCTCCCTCCAATCCGGGTTTCTTACATCACACAGGTGACCGCCTTCATCAGCACCATCATCACGGCAACCGTCGAGGTACGCACCGACACTATCAGGTGACTCATCATAGATTGTTTCCGGCGCAAGGAACTCTCCGGTTTCCCGGTCGGCGTGTAGCCTTAGAACTTTGCGGAAACCCTCACTGTCTGAGGTCAAGATTATTGTGGTGTCCCTCAGAACGAATTCAAAAAGCTCACCAACATCTAATTCATCCTCTGTGTATCCGGCCATCGGGATTTTTCTTCCTCCCACCAAGACCTCCACTTCGACGCACTCATCTGCGTAAGCTCCATCGTACATTGGTGTCTGGCGTTCTAGTGTGAGATGTGCGTTGTTCATAGTACCTCCTCCTTTAAACCTTTCACGCTTCCTCCTCTGGATTACTGTGATGGGATTGAGCACCCGCTTGTATCTCCCTATACAATGCACGGAGAGTGGCTACAACCTCGTCGCTATCATACAATCCCGCATTAGCATGGAGTGTATTGATGAGGTGTTTCACCTGTAGCTTCACATCCTCACTAGGTATGTTGTCGAAGTTTTCCATCATCCTCCTTCCTCCTTCACCCAATGACTGGGCTGATCATTGAGCAGTAAAAGAGCCTCATCAAGCATAGGCTCAAGGTTGTCTAACTCTCTGGTTAGAAGGGTTTGGTATCGATAATTCCTAACATCCTCGCAGAATACCTTGGCAGACAGCAATGTCTGATACAGATAACGAGTATCAATCTTATCTTCGCTCATACTTCATCCTCTTTCTTCCAACGTGAAACCTCTTCATCAACTGCGCTTTCCATTATCGATTCGTAGTTCGCAAGGAATGTCAGAATCCCCGCAAGCACTGCAAGTATGCAGAAAAATAGGATAAGTACTTCGCTCATGTGCCCTCCTCCTTGTTAGCCTCTTGGGATGGTGTGTACCGTGAATCCTGAAGTGTCTTCCTTGGCTTTCTTGCCCTTGGCTTTGAGCCATATGATCGACGGGGCAGGTTGCAGGAATGTCAGGTCATGCTCGTCACCATCTACTATCGGATAGCCCCATGATGGTGGCGCACCTGAGAAGGGATCGGCAGTACCACATACTGCTACCCTGGTGCCGTTGGTGAGCATCTCCTCGCATACCGGCCAATTGGTTTCCGAACGACTGAACGTCAGATCATAGTTGTCTGGAATGTTGCGCCTGTTTTCCAGCTTGGTGTAGTCGTAAAACTGGTAGTCGGCAAATAGTGCCATCAGGTTAGGATATCCCTGTACCGGGATATTCTCCCACCTCTGATCTGAGGTGCCGTTAGGTCTGATTACCGGGATGAGATCCCTTCTCTTGGCATGTCGTATACCCTTTTCGATCTCATCTACCATCTGATCCATATGAGCTTCACGGTTTTCCATGAAGTTGATCGTGCGATTGTACTGGGCCTGTTGGACGGTGTTCATCACCATGCGTCCTGAGTTGTGGCCCAAGCACAGATCCAAACATGCTTCAGTCGCCATTGGGCACATGTTGTACCCGGACTTGGTTCCTGCCATGAGGTACTGAACCATGGTGAAGTACCCTAGTTTCTCCCCCTTAACAGTCTTTGCACTACTTGTTAGTAGTTTCACTGGTGTGTCCCTCCCGTTTCTAGGAGCGCATCAGCCCCATGTGGTCAGGTGATATAAGAATGTAACACATCATGTACGAGGGTGATAGCACCCGGCAATAACTCAGTCCCTCTGGGCGTAAAGGGCACCTTCTTCCATGGCGTTGTCAATCATCTCGTACACCATGTACTCTGCGTCTCTGATCATCTGCTCAGACTCCTTCCTGAGCGGAAATGGTGGAATATCAACTTCCACCCTCAGGTTGATTGCCTTCTTGATGTGATCCATGAACCTGTCCACATCATCCTTAAATTCATGTTGACTTGCCATTAACCAGTCACCTCCTTTGAGTTATGGTCCAAGATCTCCCTCGCTTGGGCCGGGGACATGGGCCAACCATTAACCAATAGATTCATGGCGGTAGGTCTGTCGCTTTCCGCAACGTGGCGAATCCAACGGATCAGGCCCTTGTTATCAGGTGTGATATCAATCTTCTCATGCTCTAGCATCATTGCACCTCCTTGTCTGCATCGTATGCCATCCTGCCCCACCATCCGATGAGGCTGAACCCCACTATTGCGACGAGCATGTCAATCAACGTGAACGATGCGGTGGTAAACATATCTACTCCTCTTTAATGTCAACGTGCAGAACCATGATCGTGTGACTGCTGTCAGTTGCGTGGCCGTTGCCCTCGACAACGGGGTAGATGCATATATCTACAACGCCATCCCTTGGATTGGACTCGTCATCAATGTGAACGTCCACCCGTATCGGTTTATCTTGGCCCGGCAAAAGCAGGTCCGCCTCGTTCCAGTCGCCTAACATCATCGAACTCATTTTGTCACCTCCTCCTTTTAGTTAAAGATTTGATCCCATGCGGCTGGCGTTATCCCACTGATGAGGAACTCACGATCACCCAGTGAAAGATTCGGTAACGCTACTTGGATGAGCGTACCAGATTGCCAACGAGTGAAACCTTCGGAAGGAACTTCGATATAATGTTCCTCTCCACTAACGCTACAAGTTCCAACCACCTTTAAGTGGCCGGGAGTTGAGCCGGGTTCGACTACCCAATTTCTACGCATCATCATCCTCCATCCAAGACGCGAAATCCTTATTTGAACACTTCAGTGTAGGCGCAGGCTGTCCGAATATTCCTCTCGTAGATCCACGTTTGAGACCAGAAGAAAAACCCAGAGTCCAACCCAACAGGAGTAGTACGCTACCCGTGAGTGCGAAGGTGATGAATGTGAGTAATGGTGTCATGTTACCTCCTCCTGCGCTTGTGGGCTGATCGCATAATGGATTCGGTTATACCGAATAGCACCATGCATATGAAAAAAAGCACGCCACATACCAACACAAAATCTAGATCTTGATCGTACATCACTCCCCCCTTCTTTCGTGAAAGAAACTGACCTATCTGTGAAACTTGCCAGTAAGTGTCTTCAACTTGCCCACTACCCACTTCTGAATAGCCTTGGCATATCTTGGTTGGGGTACATTCCATCCGATGAAAGCTCCGACTACGATCCAAAAGATAATTGTCTTCATGTGTCAGTATCTCCTTAGTTGGTCAGCTTGGAGAGTAGCATGTCAGCGATCCACTCTTCACGGGTTACTCCAGGCAAGAACTCAGTCTGATCACCTTCACCTTGGCTGACATGCTGACCGCATGATGTACAGGTCAGCTTCACTGAGTCTAGGTTCTGGATGGCAACGTCATCCCCGAACGTGGCGAACGCACCACAACAGTCGGTCATGCGTTGGCCGAACTCATCATACTTCATCATTGGCATACTCCGTGGGTTCAATCTTGGCCTTCAGTTCCCCAATCTCACGCGAGAACGCTTGGTACATCCACCACCACAGCGTTACATGAATCAAAAATTGGAAACCAATGATACTTATCAGCAGAACTTCTGTTAAAGCCCAGTACATATTGCTCACCTCCTCTGGAAATATTCTCGTATATTCCGCACCACCCGGCGCACCATCCGGCGCACATAGCTACTCCGGGTGATGGACGCAATCTCATCCAAGTACCCACCCAATTCGTCGGATTTCACATGACCAAGTACCTCTGAATGGGGACGCACTGGCTTGTGTCTTATGAAATCCCACCACAGAGTATCATCTTCATCCCATGCGGCGATCTCCTGCGTCTTTACGCCAGCGTAGTTGCGCGGATTCCACTGGACTGACATCGTCCAACCGTTGTCGAACTTAGCCCAGAATCCATCATCGTCTTCATCGTGTCTCCCTAGTTATATTGAACACCTTTAACATTTCACTATGGTAGTCTTTGGTTAACGCATTCAATCGTACTACGGTGTCGGCCAGAACCTCCCAGACAATTTTTAGGGACTCCATATCTTTGGAGTAACAATAGAATTCACTGGACTCTGAATCGAAGGTGAGATTGTCGAGTACAGATTGAGGAAGAACATCCTTCAACCAATACTGACATTCGTAGGGACCGAACTCAGCCCGTGCTCGTTGGATTCGATCATCATTTTTACTGATTGTCTTTCTTGTCCCGAACCCTTCGACCCATCCGTTCAATACATAGCGGAGGGACCGAACACCGGGAGTCTCAGAGATGGTCAGTTCAAACTTGACTGAGCCATCAATGGTACTCGCAAATTGCGTGTGATCCCCGTCAACCCACCTCCCTGGCCGCACTGTTGGGTGCGTAGTCATCCTAGCACCTCCCTTTCATATCTCTCGTCGTCTTCTGACTCACGATCAGCCTTGAGTGCATCCCATCCACCCGGTGCCTGAGAATAGTGGTAGTCGTCACGCCACATATCACCATCCCCTATGTACCCGGAGGATGCACCGTCTGACCAATCCTCTGTATTGAGATAGTAGAGCCGTCGCATGGCAGTCCACGGATTCGTGTAGCGGTACTCATTTGAGAAGTATCCGGTGTCACAACAGAATCCGTTAGACACCACAAAGCACTCGCCATGTCTGAGCCGTGCGTAAGTCAGCTTGATGAACGCACCCACGAAGCGCAGATACCAGAGTGTATTCCGCACCATCCGGCGTACTATCCGGCGCACATAAAAGACAGGTGGAAATATTCTCCAGAAGTTATCAAGAACTTTGCGAGCCCATGCTCTTCCTAACTTCCGATCCCGCACCATAAGCAAGTGCAGTACTGGGACATGGCAGAGCATCTTCATGTCACGCCTGAAGAGTGTGACTGCCTCAACATTTACCAATCGTTTCATTGGCGATCCCTCCGGTTAGTGTTTTACTTCCCCCTCTACTGCGTCTACGCAATTCCAAATATTGCCCATAGATGTCATAGTTCCGTTGAGCGGCGGGAAGAACTCTTGACCTTCACAGGCCAAGGCTTCCGGTTTGCCTGCGAAGATTCGCGAATCAGCAACGATGATATAGCGGTCACAATCTGCGAATGATGTCTCGCCATCAGAAGCTAAGTCACCGGCCTTGAGGATTCCGGTCACGGTGCCAGTCACATAGCAAGCACGTTCGCCTTCCAGATCACGAGTGGACTCTGGGAAGTCAAAGCTGTGGACGCGCTTCCCGATTAGATCTTCAGCTACTTCATTTCGTGCCATGATCCCCCCTTATTTCTTTCGTGAAAGATACTGATCTACTTCCTCTCATCCGGCCAACCGCAGAAGATGCACTGATCCATTGCACGATCCTCAATACCGTTGTAGACGCAGAGCCCTACCGGAGACTCGGCGCACCCCCAACCTTCTGGTCCCAACTTGGCGTAACCCATGTGCTCTTCGGGTACGACTACATCTAGAATACGAGAGATTGTAGAGCCCGCCTCCCTCTGGATCTGCATCATCGACATGAGCATGATCTTCCTGTCCATCTGGTTCCAACGCATAGCCTACCCCTCCTCCTTCTCAGGTGGAACAACACCATATTGACTGAACACTCCCTCCTCACACCACTTGCATTCGGGAGGCCCGTCAATCGGATTGTGATAGAACTCATGCGAGCAAACACAACAGCGCACCCATGGGAAACCCCATCGTGTATCCTTCTCCAGTACTTGGATCTTGGAGTGTGCCATTTAATTTTCCCTGTTACTGCAAGGTGTGAGTAGCCCAACGATTCATAAAACCAACAACATTGGTTAGTTCGTCACCCGGACCGCCTTCTACAATGTCGTAGTATCCCTTCGGGGGCCACGCGACATGTCGCACTTCATATGGGTCAGTGTCATTAACGAAGGCATATGTCTCTGCCTCAGCTTCTGTCCGAAACCATTCCACTGACCAGACACCTTCGGGGTGAATGCTGTCCCGATATCTCAGTCTCCACATTTAATTCTTCTCCCTTAGATTGCCATCTCTTTTCTAGCTTGGTCGATCAACTCCCTCTGATCTTTTTGAGTGAGATTATCAAACGTATGCAGCCAGTCTTCTCCCGGTAGCTTCAACGCATCTTCAATATATCTTTTGTATGGCTGTAGCTGTCGATTCGCTGCATCCCACGCTTCTTTCTCCTTGAACCACTCATCAAAATCCATATTACCACGACTAGGTACAAATGACATTCAGCAACCTCCCTTTCTTTCGTGAAAGAAACTGACCTACTCTACTATCCATGCTGAACCATCTTCCAGTAGATACGCTGTCCGTGCTGAGTCTAGCCATGAAAGAACGGTGAATT
>Ga0208181_1000283_pt1 | contig 30274 bp, 49 predicted proteins | sample MalvirDeepMed_s6_FD_184244 | JGI IMG/M metagenome (GOLD analysis project Ga0208181, IMG submission 184244) | Marine viral communities from the Global Malaspina Expedition - Malaspina viral metaG DeepMed_s6 (SPAdes) (version 2) | ecosystem: Environmental > Aquatic > Marine > Oceanic | place... | reverse complement strand
ATAGTCAGAGTTATCATGTCTATCACTTGCATCTCCAGCTATTGTTAAATACTCTTCTTTAACTTCAACTTTAATCTCATCCTTGGTGAAACCTGCAAGAGCCATCTCTATACAGTATTTGTCTTCACCTGATTTAACAATGTCATACGGTGGATATCCACCATCTATATTAGATGCTGGAATATTAGCCAACATTCTATCAAACCCAATAAAATATCTGGGCCACATATCATAATTTAACATAGCATTCTCCTTTGTTTAGGAATCCATTATGGCATTCCATTCCGTAATTGTCTCACATATTCATAGATATGTCAAGAACTTTTAAAAGTATTAGAAGAGTAACTCATAAGACATCCATAGCCATCCATAGAATGAAAGGAATAAAAGAGTTACAGTATAAAATAGTACACTATGCTTTCCCATTTTTCCTTCCTTTATGTCAAGTCCACCAGTTCACATACACCAGCAGTACATGCTAATTCCTGTGATCCTTTTGTTGTGTCCTCTTTCTCAAACTCCGTAAGCAACGACCAATCAATAGCTTTCTTTGGCATGTTTCTCTTGGCCTTAACATATTCTTCTTTTGTAATCTCCTGATAAGGGGCTTGAAGAAATGAATGATCGAAGTAAGGAAGGAAAGATACACCTGACAAGTGATCAAAGTTTTCCCAACACCATGCTCCCACCGGTAGCCACTCATCTTCCTTTACTGAAATGGTAACACTAGGCTTATGTTCACACCAATGTTCAGCATATATTTTCCAAATTTGTAACTGTTCAATGGCACTCATCCCATTTCTAAAGATTGATTGACGATCCGAATGAATAGGGAAGGAGAATACAGAAACATCTTTAGATTCTATATTACCATCTATTTGTGGTTCATTTGGAATGCCGATGCTCTTTAAGAACATAGTCATAGGATCTTTATTGTCTCCTCTAACTGTTCTCATATAGTATTCAGAATGTCTGGCATGTATACCACTGGCACTATCCACTAACTGACTGACAGTACCAGAAGGTTTAACACAAGTAATGGCAGTGGACTGAGATATACCTAGTTTCTCTGCCCATTTCTTATTTGTTGTTATAGCTACATTACGTAGATACTGAAGTGTATCTTCTAGGTAAGGAACCTTAGCAGAATAAGATAGCTTTAAGGGTGAGGAATTAAGTAGTTTACAATCCATAATACCTGTAAGGGATACACCCAATAATCTTTCTTCCTCTGTATTTGTTATCCATCTCTTTCTAAGATAGCCAAAGTTAGTAAGAGTGGATTGAATTGTACCCAGTAATGTAGCTATTCGTATCTTTCTTGCTAAAGAATTACGATCATCTTTCGGACGACATACAACTTCAGTAAGATTACAGAATTGATTAGGTCTTAATATTATTTCTGAACATGGATTAGTACCAAAGTCTATATCCCATATCCTACGTCCATTCTGTGCAGCTTTCTTCTGAGCAGATTCTCTATTAAAAATACCTCGTTCTCCACTCTTACTTTCATAAAGAGATAGCCACTCCTTCATAAATATACCAGAGTCAGGACGGTTAGTATATACAGCAGAGTTATTTGCCAAAGCTCTTTGTGAGTCAGTAAGTGACCATGCCCCAGACTTGGCTGTTCTCATGCGATCATCAGATAGATTAGATAAGGATATAAGAGCAGATCTACGTACACCTCCCACCACTACAACATCACCTACTTTACAAACTATATCGTGACATTCGATAGAGTTTAGTTTCCTACCTCTGGCTTCTTCAAACTTACGTATGGTAAAGTCAAACAGATCTACCAACGGTTGAGGACCACTGGCTCTACCACCAAAGGTTTTTAATCTGGAGCCAGCAGGACGTACTTTGCTTACATCTATCTTTGGTATTCTGTTGGTATACAGATAGGATATCAAGTCTTTGAATGCTCTGGCCCATCCCTCTTTGGAATCAGCTACACTAATAACATCATCTGTCTTATCAAAAGCTACGTCTGGAATAGTAGGAAGCTGGTTGACATATTGCCTCTCAACGGAGAAGCCTACACCTGTACCATTCATAAGAATATAAAGTATCTCGTCAAAGGACTTTGGATTATCTACTGGTATATAGGAACAATTGTATCCAGCTATATTCTCTCTCTCAAGGGCAGGTCCAGCAGTCATCAACGATCTCATGCTAGGCATTACTTCCAGATGTAGAATAGCATTACGTATCATAGTCCAATCCTTGGTATCAAGTTGATCCTTAACTCCAAGGTTTGTTTCCACATGTACTCTAAAGAAACTAATTAATCTATTAACAGTCTCATCCCATGTCTCCCTACGACCTTCCTCTTCAAGCCATCGGGAGTATCGGGACAAGTAAATAAAGTTCTGGTACTCAGTCGGTAGTCCCATCACTATTCTCCCCATATTCAAATTCAATACATAAGTCAATATAATGTTTAGCTTTTAATAAATCATCTTTACCTTCACCCTTTATACGATGTCTAGTAATATACTTTACTGCATTACCTTCACACCAGCTAAGATTATTAGCTATGATATATTCTGTCGGTTGTATTTTTAAACTACTATAATGATTACCCCCTATTTGGTATTTGGTAGCTGACATTCAAATGCTCCTATTTGTTATCAGATAATATCTGATAAATTCTATATCTAAAATTTGATTCCTGTTTTTTATTAATAACTTCGTAAGCAAATCCTCTTACAGAATTTGTATCTACATTAGCATTGTCACATATAAACTCAAAATTTTCACACGTTACTCCGACACTACAGAAGAACCATGCTCTTGCTCTATCCTTTACTACTATATTTGTTTTATTGGTAGCATCTAACAGAGCTTGTAATATAATAGCCAAATATAATCTACGTTCAGGTTCTTTTCTTTCAAACTGAACTATAGGATCGATAAATATATCTTCATTTTTCTTTGGTTTGTACATTTTCTGGATCTTTATAACTTTCAACCGGACGATAGAACTTACCACCTACTCTTGAATTATAGTAAGCTGGTTCATCTGTTCCTTCTAGCGTAGTAGCTAGAACATTATACTTCATCTGATAGTATAGTTCATAATATCTAAGGCTACGTCTATTTTTATATTCAGCTATGATTTCAAACTTAAATTTTTTCTTTCCTATTTTATCTATATCTTCATTCAACCATTTGGATGAACCAGTATATGTTTTCCAGTTAGATTGTTTATCTCCAAACTTACCTTTAACCATATACTGTTTACATCCTATGTATGCTTTACCTGTTTGACGATTAGTAATTACATAGACAAATCCGAATTTATCTACATTCGGCTTAAACTTTTTACGACTACCAAACTTTAGCCAATGATGATCTACCAATCAACTACCTCTGGTACTTCAGGCAGCTTGGCTACTGTAGTTAGATACCTGTATCCTCTGGCATAATCGAATACACGTAATCCCTTTCCATTGTTGGCATCCTTCCAGCATTCTCTTTTATGGTTACAGTATATACAAGATGTACCTAATCTTTTATTTCCAGAGGCTCCATCTTTTACATCACTGAAACATTTAGGTGGCATAACTTTAGATTTAACAATAGATTTTAAATACTTAACTCTATCCTTTGCATTAATCATTTCTAAAGAATGAACAGGAGCTAAACATATCTCCCCACTTTGCTTATTAATAGCTAAGAAAGCTGCCTCATCTACATTATTACCTTCAGCATATGCTGAGATCTGTGCTATATAACCAAAGGGATCATCTTTAACTAAGTCTCCCTTCTCAAATTTTTCAAATCCTCTTGGAGAAGTAGACTTACAATCTACAAGAACTCCATCTATCACACAGTCTTGGTGTCCTTTTACTCCTTCAACATATAATTCTTTTTGTGCATCTGTTACTTTGTGACCAGACAATTTTGTAAATGCTATAAGTAACTCTTCCAATAGATGACCATATAAAAACTTAATACGAGTAGAAGAAGTTATTGGATCATCCTTTGTTTTTAAATTAACATCATACCATATCTGTCTATCCGGTCTACCTATAGCAGACAATCTTAAATTATTTCTACCTTGATCAGCTGGATCATATAAAGCTGACCTAAGATGTTCTTTTATATTATCTCCGAACTCATCAATGCATTCAAATATTTCTTCTTCACTTAAAGAAGAATCTTTAGCATTGAATAGATTATATATATCTTCGACTAATGTATTTATAGTTTTCATATAAGAATAGGGAGAGGCTTTCACCTCTCCCCTCTCCTAGTTAGAAGTTAAGAAGCAAAGGGAATGTCTTCATCCCCTTCACCACTGGTAAAACCACCATCAACAACATCAAAAGCCTCATCCGCTTCTGTATTATAAGGAATCAAATTAACTACTTGGACTGCTCGTAGATCAGCACTAACACCAGCACGACCCTTAAACTCCCAGTCATAAGTAGTATAGTGAACATTAACTTCAGAACCATTACCTATAAGAGTCTGAGTCATGGTTCTTTTCTGACCGTCCACAAGATCAGGAGCACGATTTAGGGAGCCATCCTTACGACGTACCTTACGTTTAATAGTAATAAAATCTCCACGATCATCACCTTTATTCTTTACAGTTAGACCGTCCTTCTTAATAGTATCCAAGTTTTTCTTATTAAGATTACAAACATCAATAGTCCATGTACCATCGGGATCAAAGGTAGTATTTGGATTGGTGATCGCTGCCCAATAAGCATTTCCTGAAATTACTGACATATTTTTAGCTCCTTTTGCTGTGTTTAAAAATGTAGTTTCTCATATTTTATATAACCTGTCAAGTCCTAATGTGTCATGGTCCAAGTTTCCCCGTCTTTCCATGTACTATCTAGAGGACAATTGAATTTTAACTTACGTTCAGTATCTTTAATTGCTTCTCTTGTTATACTTCCAAACTTTTGTATGTCTCCTTTAGCTACTTCAAATTGATACTCATCATGAATAGAAGCTACTAACTTAGCATCTACTCCACTACTGGATATTCTTTGTGTCATATTAACTAACCATTCTTTACATATACTTGCTCCTGCTCCTTGAATTAAAGTGTTAAGACTTGAATGAGGACTACGTACTCGTAAGGTACGACCATCAATTCCTTTGATCATCCCCCTTTCAGCTGCCTTCTGTACCTTAGTACGTACTCTCTTTAAGGCAGGAAGTTTAGATAAGAATTTATCTATTAACTCTTGTCCCTTATGTCTGTCTCCTCCAACAATCTTACCAATTTTCTCTGCACCTGCCCCATAACAAAAGGCATAGATGAAAGTTTTTGCTTGATCTCTATTGCTTAAGCCAGCCATTTTCATATTAGCGGTATGTACATCACCATTTAATATTTCATTTGTATAGTCCTTATCATTCATTAAATGTGCAAGACATCTTAACTCTAAACCAGAAGCATCTGTACCTACTAGAGTATGTGTGTATGGATTACCTACAGTCCAACAATCTCTACACTCTGCACCAAAGGGACTACGTACTGCTGGTATCTGAGCAATGTTAGGACTATGATGTGCCATACGCCCAGTGATAGTTTTCAATGTCAACACCCTGCCATGTACCCTACCCGTACTATCGTTGTAACTATTAATCCATGATTGTATTTGGGCTATTCTCTTTTGTAATAGAAAGAATCTAGAAAATTGTTCAGCTTCTTTCATATTAATTTTATCAAGAATCTCTTCACTTACAATCACATTACCTTTATCTGTAAATCGTTTAGGTTTCCAGCCACGTTCTACTAATCTATTGGCTATCTGTTGTCGGGAACCTATATTAAATGGTATGTATTTTGTTTTAGTTTTAAGTTCAACAACTGTTGGTTCAAATTCTTTCTTGGCCCAATTCTCTAAACGATTAGCTTCATCAGATAACCTAGCTAAAAGTCCGATGGCTTTCTCCATGTTTAAAGTAAAACCATTTCGTTCTTGTTGATCTATGATAGCTCTAATCTTATGTTCCAGTTTAATAGAGTATGAAGAAAAGTTTCTTCTTTCTTTACTGAGTTCTTTATATAAATTTTCTGTAACTTCAACATCATTCTTACAATACTCTAACATATCTTTTGTATATACTGCAAAGTCTTCTTGCTCCCATTTAGGATGACCTAATCTATCACCCCAAGAAGATAAACTATGACCTCCTTCTCTAATAGGATTAAATAACTGAGATAATATAAGAGTATCAATAACTTGATTAAGTTTTATATTAGTATTCAATAATCTATTTAAAACTGGAGCATCAAACGAGATACCATTATGCATAACAAATCTATCAATAGATAAAGACCAATCTTTAAATTGATTTAGATTATTTCTATCCCACACTAGTACTTGTGATGTCTGTAGATCCTTTGCTACTATGCAATGGATCAGTGTTGGTTGCAGTGAATCTGTTTCTATATCTACGATTGCGACTTTCATATTCCTCGTCTTGTCCACACCAGTTACACTCCTCTCCCTTTCCTACATACAATATAGTATGTTCCACCGGACACATATGTTCCCACATTTTATATTTCATATCCCAAAACTTTCTCCACATCCACATTGAGATGTAGCATTAGGATTTTTAAATACAATATAGTTACCATTAATACCCTTTGAAAAGTCTATAGTTGTATTTATCATTAGAACCCCTGCATCTTTCTTAATATATAACTTACCTTTCTTAAGTGGAATTATATCATGTTGATCTGGTATGTCAAACAAAACATCCCATTGATATGTAAAGCCAGCACAACCACCACCTTTAACACCAAGCTCTATACCTATTGCATTCTCTGAGCTAACAATATCTGATAGATGATTATTGGCCTCAGTTGTTACTGATACTAGATCCATTTTCCATATCCTTTAATGTAGCATCGTCTATATTAATGTGATAGAACTTTTCATCTGATACATATCTATTATTAATAGAACGAACTTCGCTTACGTTTACCACATGACCATCTATAAACCAAGCCTGTTTACAATCCTTTCTAAATATTACGAAAGTTAAATATCCATCTGCTCCTTCCCTTATCCATTTATCTATAATCTTTTTCTTTCGATAGGGAATACGAACTTCTTTCCATGTATCAGGCCACTTATCTTTCCAACCATACTTCACCTCTGTTTCAAAATAATATTTAGTTTTATTTTTCTCACAAGATATATCTACTCCATAATTTTCTTTATCATTTATAGATGTATATCCTTCTTCTTCTAACCATGTACCCATCACCCCTTTTGTAAGAGTATCCGATACATTATATAATTCTCTATCAAATTTCTTAGTTCCCATTGTTATCTCCTACAGTAAAGGGGTTGTCAATCTCTGTCATTCTTCCAGTATTTTTATCATAGAATAGGTGAGTAGCTATACCTGTATCACCAGTATATCTATTCTTTAGGATACGTATTGTTGTAGTATTAGATATAATAGGATCGTCATCCTGTTGATTTCTTTCCAAAGCTATCACCCCGTCTGACAAGTGACCGATGCTGGCTGACCCTCTGAGGTGTGAAAGTGTCACCTCTTTGCCACCCTCATGTCCTATATCACCAGCAGGTCTACGTAGATGGGATACAAGTAACAAGCATACACCTGTCTGTTCCACCAGAGATCTTAGCTTAGTCATTAGTATGTCGATGGACTTACGTTCATCTGTATCTTCCTGACCTGATACAAGTATACTCAAGTGATCCAAACAAATCCATTTACAATCAAGAGCTTGAGCCATAAACCTAACCCTTGCTAGTATCTCGTCATTATCTACTGATCCAAAGTGATCGAAGGCAAAGAACCTACCAGAGTTAATAGTTTCTTCTTGGAATTTCTTTAACTGTTCAGGTGTAAAGCCTTCTCTTATTTCTTTAATATATAAACGAGCACTCGCTTCCACTGACATAATATTCCACGCCGTATTCTTAATGCTTTCCTCAAGAGCTAGTATACCTATGTTATCTTTTGTGTTACGTAAGAAGTGGTGCATAAGTTCTCGTATGATGGACGATTTTCCCATTCCCGACCCGGAACAGAACGTAATTAATTCCCCGGTTCTCATTCCGTAAGTCTTCTCATTCATCTTAGGCCAAGGATAGAGACAAGTCTCACAATAATCTTCCTCAAATAATTTATCACCTAAATCTTTAAGATTAATAATACCAGCAGGTGTATAGGATTTAGCATTCCACCATGCTTGGGTGAATGATTCTCTTTGGTTCATCTTTAGATATTCGTTAGCATCCTTATGCTCCATCTTCATAATCTTACATTTATTAGGAGCAAACAATTGGGCTACCTTTTCAGCGGCCTCTTGTCCCTGCTTATCCATATCAAAGGATATGATTATGTTGTCATACTTATCAAGATAATTAAAGGCTTCCTTACAATCTCTTAAAGCCCCTGCCGCCCCGGTTTTTATAGAAACTGAAGGCCACTTTGATCCCATAAGTTCGTAAGCTGCCATAGCATCTACTTCACCTTCACAAATAGTTATATACTTTGCCTTCTGATTAAATATATTCTGACCAAAGAGTACAGCATTCGATAGCTCTCCTTCTACCCACATTTTTTTATCTTTAGTCTGCCGTATCTTATTACCTATATGATCACCCTTATCATTATAGTAATGATATAAGTGATGAGTAATTATATTACCGGATCGTTTAACTTTAGTATTAAATTTCTTTGCAGTTTCCATAGAGATATTACGATCTGTTATATCTCCCCACTCACCTGTTGTTGCCATACGTTTTACCTTTACCTTTGGTATTGATAATATATTTTCATTCTTATATCCGAACCTAGTCTTACAAGAAAAGCAATAAGAATATCCTGCTGAGTGTGTTACATTGGCATCACTTGATCCACACTCAGGACAAGGCCCACGATCTAACCATTTTTGTTGTTGCATTATACCCCCGGTCCCGGCCATGTGCCGTCTAAAAAGCTACGTGGAAAACTCCACCGTTTTACAATAGCAAACTTTGGTATACTAATCAACTCTCCATACTGTGCTTCAGTTTCTTTATCAGCATTATTAATTGATCCAGCTAAAGTTACGTATAGTTTATCTTCATTTACTAATATACCACACGACTTAATTCGCATAGGAACCAACTCATTTTTCTCTTCCTCTGTTTTCCACTTGCCATCTTCATAGGAAGCTGAATCAATCCACTCCACACATATAACAGTTTCACTCATCGATTTCACCCCACGTATCTTGTACAAAATTCTCAACAAAAGTTTCTTTATCTGCCATGATATCATCGGTTTCCCTTTTAGCTATTCGCTTTGCTTCTCTAGTTGCATAGCCTTCTTGTTGGTACTGTCTTGTTAAATCCCTAAAGATTCTTTGTCTTTCCTTTTGTATAAAACTTGTAGTCATATCACAACTCCATCTCAAATTGATCTTCTGTATCACCTTGTATTCTATGCCATATATCTTGGTGACTGCTCCCGTGTTTTGCTACCCACTCAGGGAGTGTTAAGTAAGCGGCATCTTCTTCCATTTCAATCAACCAATCCTTTACCTTACTCATAAGATATTCCTTTTCTTTATCTCTTCTTATAGCTTCAAGACTTTCTTTAAGTACCTGTCGAATTAATTCGCCGTGTACCTTATCATAAAGCCATTCATTATAATCTCCATACTTTTCTAAAAAATTAGAGCGACTTAAATGGAGTGCATCTTCTTTGATCATTCGTTATCTTTATCTGTAGGATATGGAAGTTCATCCTTTCCCTTCTCTAAATATTCAGGAGGATCTTCCATCATAGCCCACCCAGACATATTTTGTTTAGAGAAATGATCATTATAATACTCCCGTTTGTTTTGATTATGAATTTCGTTCTGTAATAATTTAATCCTTTCATAAGCACGTTGTAATTGTCCTTGTAATTCTTTGACGTTACGTCTTAATTCTTTTTCTATATTCATACCGTTACCTGTTGCGTTATTAAATTTTTTCCAATATGTAATAGCTTCACTCTCATTAATAAACTCTCGCAATATCAATGGGTTACCTAGTAAATCATTAACATACACCTGCCAACCAATACCATTGGCTGGTCCTTGATGAATATATCTTATCATTCTAATGTGTGCTATCATAAAATAGGTGCTCACCTATTAAACCAATATAAAACATATCGGTTGTCCAGTATGGTTCAACATGTCTACTATGATAATGAGTAGATCCCCATACATCTTCCACTACAGCTCCCTTTAAAGCAAGAGTAGCTATATGCATGACGTTAGAAAGAGATTCTTTTTCATACATAATCTCTTTCTTACCATCACAGTAGTAAGAGAAAGAACATCTATGTAATTGAGGATAATATTTCCATTCATGTACTACTTTACATATAGTATCGGGATGATCCTCATGTCTTACTCTTTCTAAGATAACATTGGCAACCGCTAATTGCCCTATCTTAGATTCAGATCTAGCTTCAAAGTAAATAGCTTCAACTAAACAATGATACTCTTCGTTATCTTCAGCGTAACTTGCTGAAGCTATGAATAACATAGTTAATAAAATTAATAATATATATTTATACATTTAATGTATCCTGCATATTTCTATTGCTTCGTTTTCAACAAAATCTTCAGAAGATATATCGTAATCACTACATAGTAATTCTAAATATCTCCAAGCAGACACCTCATTGCTAAACTTAATAGTGTTACCGTCCTCATCTGTCAAGACATCAAACAAATCCTCCTCTTCATATTTCGTTATGATCCACATTTATTTTCTTTCTGTTATACATAACTTTGCTCATAACAATTCTCTTTCTCCATTTAGGATTAGCAAGTTGCTTTGCTACCGGATTATTCTTACGTTTACCAACAACTTTCTTCATTAGTACCTCTTAACTTTCTCGACTATCGTGGTAACTCTATTGTTAGGAGTGTAACACAATAAACAATCCTTGCACTGTTGTCCAGTACAATTCTGACGTTCCACCTCTTCATGTTCCAGTACATTATTAAATGTCCTGTCAAAATATTTAGGTGGTGTGTCCATGATACTACTAACAAGAGGGTTAGAGTATATTAAGATTAAGTTATCAGGTTTAGTAAGTCCTAACTTAAAGTATTTATTTATTAAATCTTTTCTCTTAGTCCACAAAGCAAAGTTACAGCCGTGATTCTTACGTGCTATATTTATATAGTTCAAAAGATGTGTATGATTTATTAACTCACCATGAGCATCGAACCTAAAGTAAGCATCGTTAATAAAGGGTAGCTCATCATCAATAGATAGCAACCGACTGCTTAACAATCGTGAGTTACGTTCCAATGGTGGTGCTACATTCTTACGAAAGCCCGTGAGCAATGCAAAACTATAGCACTTGGGACATATATGATCCTTCCTCTTTGACTTGTGCATCTTATTACAGAACTCATTGGTCAAGGTATTAACAGAGATGGCACGAAAATCCTCTAGCTTACCTGTTAATTTAGATATATGTATAGCTGATGGCATGTTCTATTCCTTATCTAGCTCCACCATTGTATGCTTCTATAGAATCTCGTATTGTATTAGATAAACCAACTATATTATAGTCAATCTCCTCCTCTATATATAGTCTAATATAATTAATCTGTTCCTCAGTTAATTCTATTTTTTCCATAGTCATAGTCTATATCCCATATCCTGCGTCCATTTCTTCATTCAGTCTAAATTTTACTTCTCTTTTTATATCTTCTTCCAAATTGTCAATATGGTTATTAAATGGGAAGTGAAGATTTCTATCTTTAATCTCTTTAATCTTTTTAAGTAAAGGATTAACATCATACCCTCTAAACTCTATAGTAAATCCATCTCTTACATTCGTAGTGTACATATTAACACCCCCATATCTCCCACAATATTGTGGTAGTTCTTCCCAAAGAAGAATACATCCTGTCTTTGGTCCTATATGTACTGACATTTCTTCTGTTATATTCATTACATTATCCATAATTCTATTCCTTTCCCCATGTACGTAATAGTTCTTGTACCTCTTCTTTATCAGCATTCTGACAAAAGTAATCTACTCTATCTACACAAGCAAAGTGTATAAGTGTTTCTAAATCCCACTCATTTACCATCTTATCAACAGCTTCTTCGATTTGTGTTATTCTCTCTAAATTCTGTTGATATACATCTGGTTCTTTCATAATCCTATCCTTTAAAAATAGGGAAAGAACTTAATCTCTCCCTAGTTACAGTTAGTTAAGCAGCTAGTTGCATCCATTGTGGTGAGTGTAACATCTTTCTTACCTTGTCTTCTCGTCCACCTATGACAGTATGTGATGGACGGGATTGTTTACCACCATCCTTGTCATGACTAGACCAGTACGTAGCAGCCTGATAAGCAGACCAGAGAGTACCCCGATTACGAGTAGCATACTTCTCATAGTTAGCTCGACCATGTAGGTGACGGTTCTCTTCATCAAAGATCTTCATTAGATTAGAGAGCATAACCTTATTAGGTTCCACCTCACGACTAACATTATTAGTTTTCTTAGCCAAGGTATGAGTAAACAGATGAATTATGTTATCACGGCTTACATCTGTATTATACCAAGTCTTCATCTGCTTTAGTCCACCACTAGCTATATACTCAGCAGCCTTCTCTATCTTTGAGGCAAAGCCTTGCACGTTAAAGTTCTTGGTGTGCCTACCATAGACATAGGCCAGCTTGTCTCCCGATACTAATGTATTCCAGCAGAAGCCTCTCCATAGTCCCATCATACCGTTGTTAGCCCATGTTCTATTGTGAGAAGTACGAAAGACAAACTCAGGTATAACTGTGTCTCCTTGGGCTATCTGCATCTGATGGGCAGGGAATTTAGCACGTAACTCAAGCCTTGCTCCATTATCAAAGACATTAGTTTCAAATACAGCATCAGTTCTATCCATACCTGATTTATATATAGACTGCTCAACATTATTTACTATAGGTTTATACTGTACTGGTTCGTATGCCTCAGCAACTATAGAGAGAGGTTCCTTAGTATCAGTACGTCTAAGACCTACACCAATATCACTTGGTACTTTACAATCAGTATTCCAGATGTTCTCCTTTAATACCCAATGATAAAGATCAAACTTCTCTACATTAAAATCAATCTTGTCATGGTTAAACATTACACCCATGTTACATACTCCTATTTGATTGTTGATATTGTACATATTGTTCATCGTGATATTGTTCTTGCCCATTTAAAAAATCATTAATCTCCTCAATATCCAAGGCATAGATATTGGAGACATCGGCGGCTGAAAGCAGATAATCAACCATATCAGGGCCAATATCCCTATGATCTTTGTACTTATACTTCCTCTCTGCTGGTGGTTGGGACATTACTTACCTCCAATCTATATACATGCTCATTTGTCCACAACATGTATCCCCTATCACCCCTTCGTTGTACTTTATTTAACTTTAAAAAGTTCCACAACCCAGAGTAATTAGCATACATATCATTAACATTTTTACAACTAGGATCTTTTACCTTAATGTATCTATGTTTTTTCATAGGTTCCTCTATTTTATATTTTCTATTCTATATATTTCATGTACCATGTCAACATGTTTTGCAATTAAATTAAAATTATGTCTCCTTTTATATAGGTTCTTTAGAAATCTTTTATAGTTGAAGTGTTCATTAGATAAAGCAAACAAGATAGCAGTTTGAAACTGCTGCTTTCGTAGCGTTGATCGTGTGAGTACAGGATTTAAAGCTGCTCCTTCTAGTTGTCTTAATTGATACAATCGTTCTGTAATATATAATCGAATAGCTTTATTACACAATAACTTACCATCTTTGAATACTTTATTCCCCCCATCTTCTCGTAGTTTGATATGTGTTCGATTATATATAGCAATTAATATCCCATGTGTTATATTATTATTATTATAATACTCAAGATACTCCTGATATATGTCAGATGTATCCAGTTGAGCAGCCCAATGCCTAGCATAATCACCAAGCCCCCAGTTTTTATGATTGGTATTTAATCTACCTATCATACAAAGATCAAAGGGTTCCTTCAAAACTACCATATAAAATGATAGATTTAATTCTTTAGCTGCCATATATCTATGCTGACCATCTACAATTATATACTTTCCCCCTAGATATACTACTAACAATGGGCATAATGGTAGTAAATTACATTCGTGTATAGCTCTAATTAAAGTAGCTAGATTCTTAGAATTTATAATTCGATTACCATTAAAGAACTCCAGTTCTGAATACTCTTTATCAGCGGGAGTTACCTTTAGTATGTCATTGTAAGTATTCATAATTTTTCTCCAATAAAAAGGGATGGATGGTGATTATACCACCCATCCCATAGGTTATATTATAACATTACCTGTCGTAATTGGCAACGTGAAGATATAATCTTCCTATATCGTACCGTTTACCTACTACTCCCTCCGCATTAATGGTGGTTCCTTTGTAGAAGAAGCTAGGGTTATTATCCCTTACTCCCTTTCGCACTTGATGTGCATTAGGTTTACGAATACGACCGTGAAATTTATATCCAAATAGTTTCATATTTATTACCTTTCTGTTAGTTGATGATGGATAAACATACCTACCGCTATGATAAACGGCAAACATACTACGCTACAGATGATAAGTGAGAGTGCGACGACCATCCTTATTCTCCTGTATTGAGTGCAGCTTAGTGGATAATCTTTTCATCAGATCTTTTGGCTCATGGTGCCAAACACCTGTAATTACCCACTTGAATCGATTCCAAGTAGAAGTATCACCAATACCATTTTTCTTCTTGGAATCCATTAACTCCCAACGAATCCACTTGTTATCATACTCACGTTGGGTAAACTCAACAACATAAGCCATTATAGATACTCCCTATTTAGATGAAGAACACGACTAGCTTCTTCCTCATTGGAAAAGTAGGAAGAATCTCTGGTGCAAGGGCCACACTCATTACAGAAGTACCCGATATAAAATCCGGCTGCTGATTTAAGCACTCTTGGCCCTTCCACATGACAATCACAACCCATTTCTGGACATTCATAGGTCATTATTTTTCTCCTCTTTCCACGATGGTTCAGACAGTTGATGTTCTTTTACTGTAAATATGTTCGTCTTAACGAACTTTTCTTCTTCGTCATTCATAGATTTCCACCATTCAGTTTCATCTATAGGAACCAGACCATGACCCGTTCCTTCCACATATTCATATTGAACAGGAGACATGGAAGATTGTGCTGATATCACTAATGGCTTCAACCAATCTCCCTTCTCTTGGATCATACGAACATAGGATTGAACATGATCGTCAACATCAGTTCCCCATCCCGTAAAGGATTCCATATTTACATCGATAGTTAGAGTAATGCGACGACGACTACTACCAAGGTAGTTTACTCTGTCGCCCCAATCGTCAAAGTCATCGAGCTTCATTTCGATTCCTCCACTTTATACTCAGGTTGCGGCGGGAATGCCCTTGATGTAAACTCCTCATCGTAAGATTCAAAGTTTGCATCATGTAGTATTTGAAAGAAATGTTCAGGCTTATAGAACCTTTTCTCCATTCTACTACCAATTTGAAAAGTAACTATGAACATAATCTCATGACCATCATAATAGCCCTTGTGATCTATTTCATAGCCCTCTCCTCTGCGATATCTTTCTAACTCTAAGATATCACAATTACTATACAAGGCACGATCAGGAGCTAGGATACTCTCCCCTTCTGCCCACCCTTCTTCATAGTTAAATCCGGGTACAGATTTGACCCATTTGCACCAGAAAGCCCGAATGTTCCTGATTATAGGCTTATATACTACTGGCGTTTCATCAAAATGAGGTGTGTAAATAGTCATAGCTATTTCCTTTCACTCATTAGCACAGTGGGTGTGCCACCCATAGGTCTATAGTAAGACCTATTCTGTAAACCATAATTGGTTTATATAAACCCAATTAGGCTTATATAAACCAATCGGGGGTTGTTAGCCCCCAACTGGCCTATCAAGAGATATTAGTTTACCATTACATCTCCTTCCACTGTAACATGAACATCGTAGCTTGATTGCATATTCAGTATGTGTGTAAGCAAATACTTGAAAGTTTTAGATCCAAAGTTATCCTTAACTGCCAAAGCATGAGCCTTGGTGATAGCTTGAGATCTATTATGACAAGCTACTGTATAATATTTGGAGTTTTCTAAGTGAGAATCTCCTTCAGGATACTTATACCAACGGGAGAAATTAACTCTCATCCACTTCATAACGTCCTCCAAGTTACTCGAAACTCTTGGTCTTTACCCCAAAAGTTATCGACCCATGTGCCATACTTGACATACTGACGGATACTTTTCATATATCCTTTATGGCTATATAGGTTGGTTATGTGCTTATCCGTAGCACGTTTATCCCCTTGCTTCTTAGCAAGTCTTATCATGGAACGACACTGCCTTGCCTGTTCTTTAGCATGATCGTACCATTCCTTGAGATTGCTAACGTGCAATGGGTGGTCCTTTGATACCTCTAATACCAAAGGATTTACTGGTGTACCAAAGAGAGTTTTCATTTATCTACTATGTTAAATTTAACTCTACCGCTAGGGCTTATGGAGACTTCAACATAGTCTCCCTTGCCTAGGGATATTTTAGCTGCACCTTCTTCTATAAGGTCCAGCACTTCTTCGGTATTTTGCTTATGCTGTTCAGCATTAGCCATTGCTTCCTTTATGGTTGATGCCACAAGGATGCTCCTTTCTGGGCATGATAGCCCGTAGTGACCTATGATAAGGTCATTATCAGCACGTTGTGTGCTAATTCCTACTTAGAAAGAGGCTAGACTAACTTGCCTAGCCCCTACGCTAAAGAGGAATTAATCTGTATAAAATAAAGCAACCATGACTATAGCACAACCTAGTCCTATAGCTACATCTAACCATATGATGCCTGTCATTGGTTCATTCCTTCCTGCTGCCAGTAAGTCTCATCATTTAATATCTTAATGGCTTCCTCGCTGCTTATTTGCCTTAAGAGCTTGCTTGCTTGCCGTTTTTGTCTACGGCCTACAGGCTTGCAGTCTTTGTCGGCGTTGCCTTGCTTGCCTGATAGAAAGAAGGCATTACCACAGTTTTTCAGCTTGATAGTCACAATAAACTCCCTTGCTGATTGTTAGCCCATGATAGGGCCATTATAGGCCATGATAGACCTATTCGATAAACCTCAATTGGTTTTTATAAACCCTACGGATAGGGCTTATAGAAACCAATCGGGGGGCTTGATAGCCCCCCTCATGGCTTAACCTAGCTATACTGGCAATGAAACGTCACCGTCAGAGTTCCATGCTTTCAATTCTCCAGTTTTGGAGTTGAACATGGCCAGAGGGACTAGGGCTTCCTTGTCTTTTTGGAATTGAACCCTAGATCCATCCTTGGTTTCGGTCCACTTGCCATTTTTACCTTGCTTAAACCAACGAGTTACCTGCTTTTTTGCAGGTGCTTTCGTGGCTCTAGCCGCCGTTTTCCGAGACTTTTTAGCCTTGGTTGGTTGGTCGTTTTTCACCTGATTGGTGAGTTCTTCGACCTGATTGGCTAGTCCAAGAACGATCTTGGCTAAGTCGGTAACTTGTTGTTTTGTGGTCATTTTTTGATCCTTTCGATCAAGTGCCACCAACAACGGCTAACTACCATTGCTGGTAGCTAGGTTCAACAACCGGAATTGGTTGCTGTGGAATTCGTAGGCTAAGAAACCCTACGACTCCGAAGGAGGAGTCTAGGGTTTCTAATTGATTTTCGATTTCACCTTGCAACGATGTGAAAAATGAAATGAAAATTTGCTGTGGAATTTGCAGCCTAAGAAACCCTACGACTCCGAAGGAGGAGTCTAGGGTTTCTAAATCTTCATCGACCTTCATCGTCAACCAAGGTCCAAAAACGGCAGAAAACCTAGGGAAAACCCACTAAACAGACATATAAACCATGAGAAAACCTAGGGATATCACCAAGGTATCATTTTGCCCCAAAAAGCAAGCAAAACAGCCAAAAATGGGGAGGGGGAGGGAAAAATGGCTGGCTTGATCATATATATAGAATGGGGTGCCACATATTTACCTAAAATTACAGGGTCATAGTAAAAATCATTTGGATGTTCACCACTTTTGTTGTATAATTATATATAAAATAAGTAGATCAACTAAAATTATTAAAACTTATTTGAATATTTTTTATTTTTTATTATTTTTTTAGAGCTAATAATGAATTTACAAGAAGATTCTATTGTATCTCCGTATGTTAACCTTCAAGGTCTATTAAATCTAAGTGTACTACAGGAAACTAAAGATGATTTCCTGTCATTTGTCCGTTTAATGGCCCCGATGCTTGTCTCCGATTGGAAGATGGGTAAGCATATAGAGGTAATTTCCAATAAATTAAGACAATTAGAGGCTGGAGAGATAAAAAGGCTGATGGTATTCCTACCACCACGGAGTTCCAAGTCTGTTATCTGTTCCAAATTGTTTCCAGCATGGTATATAGGGAGAAATCCAGAACATGAAATTCTTACTGTTTCTCACAGTGATCAACTTTCTAGTGATTTTGGCCGTTCTGTTCGTGACGTTGTTAACTCTGAACAGTTTCAGGAGATATTTAAAGGAGTTTCGTTACGGACGGACGTTAGAGCAGCAGGAAAGTGGAAAACAAACCAGAATGGCACCTATTACGCAGCCGGGGTCCGTAGTCAGATTGCAGGACGAGGGGCTAATATAGCCATATTGGACGATGTGATGTCCGAAGAGGACTCATATTCCGAAGCTGGCCGTAGATATGTCAAAGAATGGTATCCTGCTGGCCTACGTACACGTATAATGCCCAATGGTTCCATACTCATCATTAATACAAGGTATCATTTCGATGATTTATGTGGCTGGTTGCTAAAACAACAAGAGGAAATGAGTGAATATGAGACTCTACCTTGGGAAGTTGTACGAATACCTGCATGGTTAGATGATGAAGCGGCAGAACTTTTAGAGCTACCAGTGGGTTCTTCCTATTTTCCCGAATGGAAGCCCAAAGAAGTATTACAAATTGATGAGAATGAGATTAAAGCCTCGAATGGAGCACGATACTGGAATGCATTGTACATGCAAGATCCAACTCCAGAAGAAGGTGGACTGATAAAGAAGAAATGGATACGAGAGTGGGAATACGAAGATCCACCAACATGTGACTTTATCCTGCAAACATATGATACGGCCTTTTCCACTCGAACTACGGCAGACTTTAGTGTAATACAGACATGGGGTATATTCTCCATGTTTGATGAGGAGGAAGACGGACGAGAATCTTATGTATCCAATCTGATTCTTCTTGGTAATCTTAAAGGTCGCTTTGAATATCCAGAACTACGTAGAATATCACAAATGTTGTACGATCAGTTTAAACCAGATGTATGTATTATAGAGAAGAAGGCAAGTGGTCAGTCACTCATACAGGATATGAGAAGAAGTGGCCTACCTATAAGAGAATATCTTCCAGATAGGGATAAAGTCAGCAGGGTATATGCAGCTTCTCCCATGATGGAAGCAGGAAAGGTTTGGATACCTGTACATAAGAAGTGGGCTGCTGATCTTATAGAAGAACTGATACAGTTTCCCAATGCAGCCCATGATGATCAGGTAGATGCCTTGACAATGGCTATACATTTCCTAAGAGAATCATGGCATGTAACACATCCAGAAGATCCTCAATGGGAAGATGAACCAAGAAAGCAACAAAGGGTTGCATATTGGAGAACTTAGGTGTATAATGGAGTTAAAGGGGAACTCTCGTGGCTAATGATAAGAAAACAAATTTACCTGATATAATACCTGAAGTAGATCGGAGGGAAGTTTTACGTGGTGGTCTAGCAACAATAGGTAGAGCCGTTCTGCCTTCCCTTCCCGGTGCTATAGCAGATCTTACTCTAGGTGATATAGTACCTAGTAAATCAAAAGGATCTTCACCTGAAGTTCTAAAATCTTTAGTATCTAAGTTCCTAGATCTTGGTAATGAAAGAGAAGATATGGAAATGAATCCTGACTATGTAACACATGGAATAAATTCATGGAAACATCTTAAGAATGCTCTATCAGATAATTTTCACAATTTAAAACAAGAATTAATGAAGGATGGAATTAGTGAGGATAAAGCTAACTATATAGCTACACGATTAGCTAGAGATACTTATCAAGGTTATATGTCGAATCTGGACAAATATTCTAAATTTATTGGATACCATTATGGAGAGGAAGGTAAAGAACCAGAATTTGAAATACTTTCTGGTGAAGAATTAGATACTGCAATAGAAACAGAAATGGAAAATATTATCAATACTGCAATAAAAGATTATGAAGCTGGAGAACCTGTAGGAACTAATTTTGATCAGATAGTTGATGTGTGGGAAGATGATGAAGAATCGGAAGATGATGAATTTTCAATAGAAGATATTGTAGCAGAACTTCCAACTGAAAGAAAAAAAGATACACCAGAAGAACGTATAAAAGATGTAGGTAAAACGGTTGGTACACATGCATTAGGAAGATTACTAACTCAACTGGCTGATAAAAAAGATACAAAGCCTAAAGGTTCAAAACAGATAACAGGTCCAAAAGAAACTGATAAGCCATCTATAAATAAATTACTATCAGCTCTATCAGTATTTAAAAGAGGAACTCCACTGGGAGCTGCTGCTTATGTAATGGGTCCAACACCTACAGCACATGATGATGATTATGATTTTCAAATACCAGTAGATAGATAAAGACGGGAAAATAAATATGGCAACAGAACGAAATCCATTTGAACAAATACCACAGGAAGTATCTAATGTAGTTCCTATGAGTCCTGTTCCTATGGAAGAAGAAACAGAAGCAACATTTGAATTAGATCCTGATGGTGGAGTTACTGTAGATTTTAGCAATACTGTTGAAATGGAAGCAGAAGCTCCTATAAAAGAATGGTATACAAATCTTGCAGAAGATCTAGATGAAAGTACTCTGGGAGAAATTGCAGAGGATACTTATAATAATTACGATGCAGATAAGAACTCCCGACAAGAATGGGAGTCCATGTTTGAACGTGGCTTCGATCTGCTTGGTCTGAAGATACAGGAATCCTCCGAACCATTTGAAGGTGCATGTACGGCTGTACATCCATTGCTAATTGAATCAGCCGTGAAGTTCCAGAGTAAAGCATCACAGGAATTGTTTCCATCAGCAGGTCCGATAAAGACACAGATACTTGGCAAGTCCACTCCTCAACGTGAGACACAAGCTAATCGTGTTAAGAACTTTATGAACTATCAGCTTACAGAGCAGATGCCAGAGTACTTTGACGAATTTGAAAAGATGCTCTTCCATCTTCCATTAATAGGCTCTGCATTTAAGAAAGTATATTACGATGCAAATCTTAAACGACCAGTGTCAGAATTTGTACCTATTGACCAGTTTTACGTATCTTATTATTCCAGTAATCTTTCCAAGGCTGACAGGTATACACATGTAATTTATCGTAGTCCAGTTGATTTGGCAAAAGATATTCGTTCAGGAATATATTCCGATACAGAATTACCGGAAGCATCCAATCCTGAACCCACGGCATTTGCATCCAAGATGGATACAATATTAGGGTTCTCTCCAACACAGGATACAGATCCTCAATATGTTTTACTGGAACAGCATTGTTATCTGGAATTGGATGAACCTAATAAAGAAGAGGGAATAGCACTTCCCTACATTGTAACAATAGAAGAACAATCCAGAAAAGTTTTATGTATTCGTAGAAACTATAAACCTGATGATCCGAATAAAGAAAAAGTGAATCACTTTGTACATTATAGATTCGTACCGGGTTTTGGTTTCTACGGTTTTGGCCTCATGCACTTCCTTGGTAATCTAACCATGAGTGCTACAGCAGCAATGAGAAGTCTCATTGATGCAGGTCAATTTGCGAACCTGCCGGGAGGCTTTAAGGCAAAAGGTGTTAGGATGGTTGGTGACAATGATCCTATCAGCCCCGGTGAGTTTAAAGAAGTTGAATCTACAGGTATGGACTTGGCAAAGGCTATCGTTCCTCTCCCCTACAAAGAGCCTTCCTCGACCTTGTTCCAGATGTTGGGTTTCGTAACAACAGCAGGTCAGAAGTTTGCCGACAGTACAGAACAGATTGTATCGGAAGCATCTTCTTACGGACCTGTGGGTACAACTATGGCACTACTGGAAGCATCCAGTAAATTCTTCTCTGCAATCCACAAGAGATTGCATAAATCCCAGAGAGATGAATTTAGGATCTTGGCTAGAATAGATTATGATTATCTACCAAGTGAATATCCCTACGATGTGCCGTATGAAAGTCGGAGTATATTCAAGTCCGACTTTGATGGAAGAGTGGACGTTATCCCCGTCAGCGATCCCAATATTCCATCCAATGCTCACCGCCTTATGATTGCACAAATGGCTATGCAAATGGCACAGCAATCACCTCCCGGCATGTTTAACTTGGAAGCATTAAACAGAACAATTTTAAATGCAGCCAACATGCCGAATATGGAAGAGATACTTCCACCTAAACGTAAACCAAAAGAACTTGATCCTGTATCAGATATCATGGCTGCGACAAAGGGTATACCTATTGGTGCCTTTCCCGGTCAGAATCATGATGCTCATATACAGGTTAAGACAGCTTATTTACAAGATCCTGTTCATGGAAAGAATCCAGCTATGCAACGTACGAAGCCTATATTGGAAGCTAATATTCAGGAACATATGGTACATAAGTATCAAGAGCAGATTAATGGTGTTGCTCAACAGGCATTACAACAGGTTCCAGAACAATCTCCAGAAGTTATGGAAGGTGCTATGGTTTATGCTGCTCAACAGGTACTTAATGCTAATCAGGCTATGGGTCAGGCACAGTCTCCTGAACAACAACTAGTTGCTCTCGAACAGAAAAAGGTAGAATTGCAACAGCAGAAATTACAATTAGATGCTGCACAGAATGCTGCGGAAGCTGCATTGGATGCACAGAAGTTACAATTGGAAGAAGCCAAGTTAGCTCAAGATGCTATGGAATCAGGTTTAAATTCTGCATATAGGCAGGAGAAGTCTGATCTGGATAGAGCAAGTAAGGAAACTATGAAGACTGTTGAATTACTAACTAAAGCTGGTATAGATGAATTAAAACTAAATCAAGATAGTGAGTTAAAAATGGTAGACATGGCAATTAAAGCATCTATCGGTAAGAATAAACATAATATGGATATCGAAAAAATACGAAGTAAGGCTTTAGAAAAGTCAGCTGATATAGATAAAGATAAGCAGTTAAAACTTGTTGATATAGTAAGTGATCTTATGAAAGATAAATCTAATAGGAAAGGAGAATAAGATGCCTAAGTATAGAGGAGTACACTACCCTAACGATTTTAAGGGTGTAACTAATGGATACCCAGAACATGTACCCAACGGTGACGGTGGTGCATATGGTGATTTCACTAAGAAGTCTGAGGCAGATGGCGGTGTTGGTGCCAGAGCACGTAAAGGTGTGCTGAATGAACGAGATGCATCTGCATGGAAATATCCCAAGCCAGTTAGATAATGGAAATTTGGGATGAGGTAATAAAAGAATATAATAACGAATTACAGAAGTTACAAACTGTAGTCTCTGAAGGTGGTGCCGAAAGTTTTTCTAACTATAGAGAACTTGTTGGACATATGCAGGGTATTCGTTGGAGTAGAGAAATTTTTACAACTATTCTCAAGAAGAGAATGTATGATGATGAGGAGTAAATGCAACAGGTACATTTAGGAAACGCTATCAAGAATGATATGTGGATCACAGAGGATGAGGTCAAAGATCCCAATCCTCTACCAGAACTACCGGGCTTTCATATTTTAGTTAGGCCCATAAGTATAAAAGGTGTGACAAAGGGTGGCATTATGCTACCTGACTCAACCAGAGATGATATGGCATATCTCACAACGGTAGGCAAAGTCCTATCTTTAGGAGAACTGGCATATGACGATGAAGGAAAATTTCCAAATGGAGCATGGTGCCAAGAAGGAGATTTTGTATGTTATGCTAAACATGCTGGTCAGAAATTATTTTATAAGTCAGTAAGACTTATTCTACTATTTGATGATCAGATAATATGTAGAGTAGAACATCCAAGAGATCTAGATCCTACATTTAATTTAACAACTGGATCATAGTACTTGCACATTTATATAATTTATAGTATAATAAAGTAGTAACGTAAATCCGTATGCTTCGTAAGCAACGAAAGGAACTGAAATGATTGAGAAAGAAGAATGGACTGAAGTAGAAGCACCCTCGTCCAAAGAGGAAACTAAAGTCGAGTTTGAAGTAGAACAAGAGGAGGAAAAGGTTACAGCTAAACCAGAAGCTCCTTCAGATACCGAAACAAAAGAAGAATCAAAAGAATTAGATGGTATAGAAACTAAAGGTGCTCAGAAACGTATACGTCAACTGATTAAACAACGTAAGGATCGTGATGATCAGATCTCGCAGCTTATACAACAGAATGAGCAACTCTCTAGTAGAATTACCAGTAGAGAAAAAGAATTTACTAATATTAATAAACTTAACTTAGATGCAAGTGAAAAGCAGTTAACAGATAAATTAGAACTTGCCAGAGCTGCCTACAAATCAGCACATGATGAGGGAGACACAGGTAAAATATTACAAGCACAAGAGTTTTTAAATGATGCACAGAATGATCTTAAAACATTAACTGTAACAAAAACTCATTTTGAACAAGAGCCTGAACAAGTTCAGCAACAGGTACAGCCTGTACAACAGACGAATAGGCCAGATCCTAAAGCTGTTGAATGGACACAACGAAATGAATGGTTTGGACAGGATAGGATTATGACCGCTGCTGCTCTGGCTTTAGATGCAGAATTAAAAGAACAGGGGTATGATCCAAATGATCCAGAATTTTATAACGAAGTTGACAACAGAATTAAGGAAGCATTTCCAACTAAGTTTAACTCTGATGTCACTCAAAGTTCGGTGCAGGAACAACCGTCAAAACCTGCTCAAGTAGTAGCTGGAGCGTCACGTTCCACTCCAGCCCCAAATAAAGTAAAGCTGACGAAAGAAGATGTGAGGCTTGCACAAAATTGGGGTATACCACTTGAACAATATGCTGCTGAAAAGCTAAAGGTACAGGATGCCGATGGCGAATACACAGCAATTAAACTGTAACGTGGAGGAGAAATTATGACACGTATTGAATCACGTAATTCTCAAACAAGGGAAAATGAAACCAGAGAAGAAACAGAGTACGTCTTTGAAGAACCAAACGCAACTTATATACCTCGTGAAGTTGAGGAAAGATATCGTCAGCAAGATATGTCTCTTGGTTGGCTACGTATCCTTCTTAATGGTCAGGATGATTACCAAGAAGTTGGTAAGAAACAAGGTCAAGGATGGGAGTTTGTTTCTCCTGAAGAAGTTCCTGAGATGGGAGCCACTTCTACCGTGAGAGAAGAAGGTCGATATGCTGGAGTTGTCTGTCGTGGAGACATAGCCTTGGGTAAGATACCCACGGTAAAGCTAGAGGCCAAAAGAAAGCATTATAGGAATAAGGCTAATGAGATGCTGGAAGCTGTTAATTCACAGTTGATGAGACATTCCAGTTCACAGATGCCTATTTCCAATAATAGCAAATCGAGAACATTTAAAGGACGAACTCCTACGTTTCAGGAGTAGTTCTTAAACATTGGAAGGAGAATACTATGTCTAGTACAAGAGCACTACGTGGCTTCCTTCCTGCTCGAAAAAAGGGACAGAATTATAATACGGGTGGATCAAGTACTTTGATTTCCCCTACTACTATAACTCGTGCTCCCAAGAAACTGTATACTGGTGACTTGATATGTATTGAAGCTAGTGGTACTATTTCAGAATCTATTGGTGCAACCTTGAAGCCTTCGGGTGTATTCATGGGTTGTAACTATGTGGACTCTGATGGTAGTCAAAAGTTCTCACGGTATTGGCCGGGAGAAGCTATCACTGCTGCAACTAGTATTGAGTTCCATGTCATAACTGATCCTGATCAGACGTATTACATTCAAGGTAATGCAACCTGTAGTCACGGTGAGATTTGTAAAGTACTTAACTATGTAGCAACTGTTTCGACAGCTTCTGCTGGTAGTACCAAGACAGGTCAATCTGCATTTTTTGTAGAGACATCGGCTGCTGGCTTGGAAACCATTGTAGGTAATGTACGAGTTGTTGGATATGCTAAAGATCCCGGTGAAGGAGCCGATGGTCTTGACCAATTCCCAATGCTTGAAGTTTGGTTACCCACACACAGGGATCGGTTTGCGACTACTACAGTTTCAACGGCATAACTAGGAAGGAGATAAACAATGGCTATTAACAGAGCTAGTATTGCTAAAGAACTTCTCCCCGGTTTAAATGCCGTCTTCGGGTTGGAATATGGTCAGGTTGACGATGAGCATAAATCACTTTATGACACCGAAAACTCTGATCGAGCCTTTGAAGAAGAAGTTCTATTTACAGGTTTCGGCACTGCTCCAGTTAAGTCTGAAGGAGCTGCTGTATCCTATGATGATGCACAAGAGAGTTACACTGCCCGTTATACAGCAGAGACTGTAGCTCTAGCTTTTGCAATTACAGAAGAAGCAATGGAAGACAACTTGTATGATACGTTTGCTAAGTTACGTGCCAGAGGTTTGGCCCGTGCAATGGCAAATACCAAGGAAGTCAAAGCTGCCAATCTGTTTACTAACGGATTTACCGATACGATTGGTGATGGAGTTGCATTCTTTGCTTCTACCCATCCTACCATTTCTGACGGTAACCAGAGTAATCTGGAATCTGCTGGTGCATTGGCTATTGCTTCTCTTGAGACTGCTATCACCAATGTCCAAAAGACAAAGGATGATCGTGGTATCCTCATAGGTGCAAGTGCTGTATCTTTGCATATTCCTGTTGATTCATGGAATATTGCTGATACCGTTTTGAACACTCCCGGCAAACCCGGTGGTGCTAATAACGATATCAATGCCACCCGTCACATGGGCATGGTTCCTAACGGATTCTATGTCAATAGACGGTTCACTGGAACTGATGATTGGTTTGTAAAGACCGATGTTCCTAATGGTACAAAGATGTTTGCACGTACTCCACTTCAGACAAAGATGGAGCCAGATTTCGACACTGGCAATCTTCGATTTAAGGCACGGGAGCGGTATAGCTTCGGTGTTTCCGATTGGAGAGGCTGGCGTGGTAACGCTGGAAGCTAAAGGCAACTAATGTGAGGGGGGTGATGCGTTAGCCATCCCCCTTACTATTAAGGAAATAAGCATGGCTGAAAAGAAATCTAGTTATCAAAGAGGGATAAAGATACCTACTGATATTATAAAATCAGCAGCTAGAGCAGGTATTACACCTGAAGAGATGATGGTAAAAAGATTAAAGGAAGAAAAGGCATATCTAAAAAGAAATAAACTTTTGAAAACAACTGGAAACAAATTAAAAACATTTGGAAAATATGCAATGAAAGGTATTCTTCCCGTTACACTTCTAACAGAATTAATGGATTCTAAACCAGCATATTATACAGGTGGGAAACCTGTAATAAAAAAGAAGAAAAAGAAAAAGAACAAAAAGAAGACGTATAATACTGGTGGTAAAATAATGCAAGGCTATAAAGCTGGTGGTAAAGTTTAATAAAGGAGAATAACATGGCTACAAATCTTACAGTTGCAATGGCAACAGTTGGAAGTGGACCTTTAAAAAGGGTGGATACAGGAGCAACGGTAGGTGCTGATGGTACGACTACTCGTATTGTGGCTATACATGCCACGGCTACTGTATCAGGAATAATTGAGATAATAGGTGAGCAGCAGATTACAAATAAGACTGCACAGGGAACAGCTATCCGATTAGCTATTCAGGCAAATGGAGTAATTGATACATATTTAGGAGAAAATGGTGTGGCCGTATACGGTAAGGTAACGGTATCTGCACCTGATGCTGGACCTGTAACTGCTATATTAGGATAAGCCTATGCCTAATTATTCATTCCTAAAAACGGATCTTATAAATACGGCAGAGAATGATTCAACAGAATTTGAAGAGCAAATCTCCAAGTTTGTTGAAAAGGCTGAAGACCGTCTGGTGAAAGAACTGGATGATCCCGGTCTGGATAACTTTGCCTCGTTCTCTTTTACTGCCAGTAATCCAACGGTAAGTTTACCTGCCGATACACTTGTTGTAAGGAATGTAAATTTTAAAACAAGTGCTTCTTCTAACATTACCACACTACTACAAAGACCTTATGAGTATGCTATAGATTACTGGCCTTATGCCAGTGCATCTGTAGGTACTCCACGTTACTACTCACGTAAGAATAATACATCCATTTATATAGTACCAACTCCTGCTTCAGCCGTATCAGGAGAAATACAGTATACTCGTAGACCTATCCCTTTATCTTCTGCAACAGGTACAAGTGCAACAACATCCAACTACTTTAGTGAGTTTACATATAATGCTTTATTTAATGCATGTATGGTAGAGTCATGTAAATTTACAAAAAGTTGGGATGTAATAGAAGTATGGGAAAGTAGTTATAAATATTCAATTGATGGGTTAAGAAATCAAGCTAGACGTATGAGACAAGATGATATGGAAAGTCCACGGAATCCTGTGGGGGGTCCAAATCCTGTAATACAAGGAGCACAATAATGGTTAGTCGAACTAATACTTCAAAAACAATTCGTAGACAAACTGGTGGAGTTGGAAGAAAGAAAACTGGTAAGGGAACTTCATTAGAGAAGATTAATAGGGAACGTGGTGATTGGGAGATGGTTCCCGGTACTGGAACAAGTCCCTATAATCCTCCTAAATGGAGGAAGAAGAAGAAGACGACAAAGAAAGTAGTCGATTCTAATGTAGAAGCTGATAGTAGTAGAGCTATAGGAGAAGATGCTGCTAACAAAGTTTTTAATACACAGAGAGCTAGGAAAGCTAGAGGAGATAGAGCTAGGGAAAAAGTTTATTCTGGACATAAACCAGCACAAGATCCTATTCCTGTTACTATTGAAGATCTTCCTGAGACAGAAGCAATGAAAGCTCTTAGAAAAAAACAAGCACTAGAAAAAAAATTGAAGATGCAAGGAGTAACTGATCAGGAATACGAAAAAGACCTATATGAACGTATTAAAAAAGAAAATATAGGGGGTATGAATGATCCTAATTTTGCAGCTAAAGCAGGTGGTAAAGTTTCCAAGTCAAAAGGTGGGACCGTAAAGAAAAAGTATGGTGGATCACCTAAAAAGAAGAAAGCTACAAATAAAAAGAGACAGACTAAGAAAACTTACGGTGGGCATCATGGTAGTAAGTATGTTGCCAAACTATATGATTAGGAGAATACAATGGGACCACATACAATATTAAAAAATCCACCGGATCTTGAAAAGATCTGTGGAAAGCCTACAGGACAGGGATACGGAGCTGCTCGTAAAGGCCCAGATGTTGTGGGTACTACACATGAAGTAGTTGTAGATTCTAAGTATGAAAAGGGTGAAACTTTTACCCTTGATAATAATAGTGTAAAGAATATTCATATTAAGTAGTATTACTATGGCCGCAAGAAATATAGTAAAAGGTGTAGTTAAAGGTATCAAAGAACTACAAGAAATAATAGATGATACTAGTTTAAAGACTAGATCTAAAAAACCTGTTGTACCTAAAACAAAGACTAAATCTAAAAAAACTACTCCACCTGCAAAACAAAAACAAGGTAGACCAAGGAAGTATACAACTCAAGAACATAATGAAGCTAGACGGGCTGGTTATAAATCTACAGGAAAGTATTTCGAAGATAAAGCAGCTGGTACACTTAAAAGCAGAGAAGTAAGTCCTGCTTCTGCTAAAAGAAGAAAAACAAAAGCAGCAGATAAAGCAACAAGATCACAATATAAAAGTACAGTTAAAGAAGCCTCCAAATTAAAATCACGTAATGCTCAAGCAAAGATTCTTGAGAAGGAAACTCCTGAATTATACAGAAACATATGGAAGAATCTCAATTTTAGTTCTCCAACGGCTTTTAAAAAATCTAGATTTAAAGGATTAGATGACGAGCTAGAAAGTTTATATGAAAGATATAAAGTTAAGAAACCAGAAAAAATACCTGATAAGGCACAAGAACAACTAACAGTATTA
>Ga0208181_1000282_pt1 | contig 30278 bp, 32 predicted proteins | sample MalvirDeepMed_s6_FD_184244 | JGI IMG/M metagenome (GOLD analysis project Ga0208181, IMG submission 184244) | Marine viral communities from the Global Malaspina Expedition - Malaspina viral metaG DeepMed_s6 (SPAdes) (version 2) | ecosystem: Environmental > Aquatic > Marine > Oceanic | place... | reverse complement strand
CGCCATTGCCGAGGCGCTTGGCGGCGGTGCCCCGACGCAATCGGACGCGCCCGCCGGCCCGCCGCTGACCCGCGGCGAGCAGGATGCGCTGCGCATCGCGGTGCAGCGCTGCTGGATCGTCGACGTGGGCAGCGAGGCCGCCAGCGTCACGGTGACCGTGGGCATGGAGATGGACCCCTCGGGCCGGGTTGTGGGTTCGAGCCTGCGCCTGATCGGCTCGGAAGGCGGCAGCGCCTCGGCGGCCGACACCGCCTTCCAGGCGGCGCGGCGCGCCATCCTGCGCTGCCAGGGCGACGGCTACCAGCTGCCGCAGGACAAGTATGACCAGTGGAAGCAGATCGAGATGACCTTTAATCCCGACGACATGAGGCTGCGATGATCATGCGACCGGCAAGGTCTTGCCCATCGCGGCGGCGGAACTTTTCTGTTCCCGCCGTCGCAACGCACTATCCTGACCACGAGGACGGCCCGAGCAGAGGCCGGTCCGGCAAGGGGAGCTTTGGAATGAAACAGGTTTTGGCGCAGGCATTGGCCCTGGGTCTCGCCCTCGTGGCGGCGCTGGGACTGGCGCTGCCCAACGCGGCGCAGGCGCAGGGCGGTCCGCTGCGGATCGAGATCACCGAGGGCACGATCGAGCCCATGGCCTACGCGGTGCCGAGCTTTGTCGCCGAGACGCCCGGCGCGCAGCAATATGCCGAGCAGATCACCCAGGTCATCGCCGAGGACCTGACCGGCACTGGCCTCTTCCGCGAGATTCCGCGCGATGCCCATATCAGCCGCATCACCTCGTTCGAGAGCCCGGTGCAGTTCGCCGACTGGAAGGCGATCAACGCGCTGGTGCTGCTGACCGGCGCGGTCTCCGAGCAGGACGGGCGCGTGACGGTGAAGTTCCGCATCTGGGACGTGTTCGCCGGCACCGAGCTTGGCGACGGGATGCAGTTCGCCGCCACCTCCGACGGCTGGCGGCGGCTGGCCCACAAGGTGGCCGACCAGGTCTATTCGCGCCTCACCGGCGAGAGCGGCTATTTCGACAGCCGCGTGGTCTTCGTGTCCGAAAGCGGCCCCAAGGACCAGCGCGCCAAGCGCCTCGCGATCATGGATTACGACGGCGCCAACGTGCAGTACCTGACCGACAGCCGTTCTATCGTGCTGGCGCCGCGATTCTCGCCCAACGGCGAGCGGGTGCTCTACACCAGCTACGAATCCGGCGAGCCGCGGGTGCATGTGCTCAACGTGGGCGCGGTTCAGAGCCAGATCATGTCGGCCGGCGGCGGGGTCATGAGCTTCGCGCCACGCTTCTCGCCCGATGGCAGCAAGGTGGTCTACTCGGTGACCTCCGGCTCCAACACCGATATCTACATGCGCGATCTGGCCAGCGGCAACACCACGCAGCTGACGTTCACCCCCGCGATCGAAACCGCGCCGAGCTTTTCGCCCGATGGCAGCCGCATCGTGTTCGAGAGCGACCGCTCGGGCAGCCAGCAGCTTTACGTGATGCCGGCCAGCGGTGGTGAACCGACCCGGATCAGCTTCGGACAGGGGCGCTACGGCACGCCGGTGTGGTCGCCGCGCGGCGATCTCATCGCCTTCACCAAGCAGAACCAGGGCCGTTTCCACATCGGCGTGATGCGCACCGACGGCAGCGAGGAGCGCCTGCTCACCGCCTCGCATCTCGACGAGGGCCCGACCTGGGCGCCCAACGGGCGGGTGCTGATGTTCTCGCGCGAGACCCAGGGCGCCAGCGGCACCTCCTCGCTCTACAGCGTCGACGTGGCGGGGCGGAAACTCACCCGGGTCCGGACCCCCGACGGCGCATCGGACCCGAGCTGGGGCCCGCTGCAGTGACCAAGGCGCCCGAAAAATCTTCTTCGAGAGATTTTTCGGGTAGAAAGACCGGGGACCAGGATTTTTCGGACGAAAAATCCTGGTCTTCGCATGACATTTGCAAGCCAACATGCCTGTGGTAATTTACCGGCAAGAAACGAGCAGGACAGTTCCATGAAACATCTCTCAAAGGCCCTAATGATCGCCGCCGTACTGGGGCTGGCGGCCTGCACCAGCGGGGACCGTTTCGGTGCCGGCAGCGGCGCTGACGGCTACGGCGCGGGCGCCGGTGCCGGCGCCAATGGCGGCATCGTGCCGGGCAGCGCCAACGATCCCCAGTCCCCGGCCTATTTCAACCAGACCATCGGCGATCGCGTGTTGTTCCTCGTCGACCAGTCGAGCCTGACGCCCGAGGCTCAGGCGACGCTCGACGCGCAGGCGGGCTGGCTGATGACCAACTCCGATTACCTCGCGGTGATCGAGGGCCACGCCGACGAGCAGGGCACCCGCGAATACAACATCGCGCTCGGCGCGCGCCGCGCCAACGCCACGATGGAGTACCTGATCTCCAAGGGCGTCGCACCGAACCGGCTGAAGATCATCAGTTACGGCAAGGAGCGCCCGGTCGAGATCTGCTCGGAGGAATCCTGCTACGCCAAGAACCGCCGCGCCGTCACCGTGATCTCCATGGGTCTCGGGAGCTGACGACCATGCGCCTCGCCGTTCTCGCCCTGTGTTGCGGTCTCGCCGCGGCCACCGCCGCGCCGGCCCAGGACAGTGAAACGCTTGCCGACATCCGGCAGGATCTGTCGCTGCTCAAGGGGGAGCTGCTGCGCCTTCAGCAGGAGCTCAACACCACGGGCACGAGCGGCGTGCAGGTGAGTGGCAGCACGCTCGATCGCGTCAACATCATCGAGACCGAGCTGCAACGCGTCACCGCGCTGGCCGAGGAACTGCAGCACCGCGTCGACGTGGTGGTGCAGGACGGCAGCAACCGCATCGGCGATCTCGAGTTCCGGCTCTGCGAACTCGAGCCCGCCTGCGACATCGGCAACCTCGGCGACACGCCACTGCTTGGTGGGCAGACGCCCTCGGCCGGTGCCCCCGCGCCGGCCCCGGCGCCCGCGCTGCCTTCGGATGGCGGTGCAGAGCTTGCAATCGGCGAACAGAACGACTTCCGGCGGGCGCAGGAGGCGCTCGCCAGCGGTGACTTTCAAGGCGCCGCGGACCAGTTTGCGACCTTCCGCCAGACCTTTCCCGGCAGCCCGCTAGAGCCTGACGCGCTTCTGGCCGAGGGCAAGGCGCTGGATCAGACCGGCGACACCCGCACCGCGGCGCGCCGGTTCCTCGACGCCTATGCCAACTACCCCGAGAGCGACGTCGCGCCCGAGGCGCTGTGGCGGCTGGGCACGGCGCTCGGGGCGCTGCAGAGCGTCAACGAGGCCTGCGTGACGCTGGCCGAGGTCGGCGCGCGCTATCCCGGCACCCCGGCAGTGGCCGAGGCCGAGGCCGAGATGGGGCGTCTCGGCTGCCAGTGAGGCTGCGCGGGTGACGCCCGGAGCCGACAGCCTCGACCAGCGCTTCGCCGGGGCCATGGGCGCGGCGCTGGGGCCGGACTTCCCCTCCGACATCGCGCTCGCCGTCTCGGGCGGCGGCGACAGCATGGCGATGCTGACGCTGGCGCATAACTGGGCGCATGTCTGGGGCACCCGGCTATGGGTGGTGACCGTCGATCACGGGCTGCGCCCCGAGGCCGCGGACGAGGCGGCGCTGGTGCGCGAGACCTGCGCCGAGCTGCGCCACCCCCACACCACGCTGCGCTGGCGCTGGGACGGGCAGGGCAACCTGATGGACGCCGCCCGCCGCGCCCGGCTCGACCTCATCGACCGTTGGCGCGGCGCTCTTTCCCACGTGCTGCTGGCCCACACCCGTGACGACGTGGCCGAGACCTTCCTGATGCGGCTGGCCCGCGGCTCCGGGGTCGACGGGCTTTCGGCCATGGCCCCTCTGCGCGAGGTTGCGCAAAGCGGGACAGAGCCGCTTGATCCGGGGGCGTGCGACGGCGCCCGCCCGCCGGAGGCCGCCGTTCCGGGCGCGCTCACCATCGTGCGCCCCTGTCTCGACATGCGCCGCGCGGAACTGCGCCACTACCTGAGGGTGCTCAAGGGCCGCTGGGTCGAGGACCCCACCAACGAGGACGATCATTACGAGCGCGCCCGCATCCGCAAGCTGCTGCGCGGGCTCGAGGCCGAGGGTCTGGGGGCCGAGACGCTGGCGGCCACGGCAACGCGCATGGGCCGCGCCCGCGAGGCGCTGCGCGCCCGGGCGGTCTGGGCGTGGGAGCATTGCGGTCAGGAGGGGGCCACCGGCGACCTTGTGTTCGAGCGTGACCGGTTCGCGGGGCTCGAGCACGAGACCCAGCTGCGGCTGCTCGCCGCGGCGCTGCAATGGGTGTCCTCGGCGGAGTACCGCCCGCGCGCCGCGGCGCTCGAGGCGCTGCTCGAGCGGCTGCTGTCGGGCGGGGCGGGCACGCTGATGGGCTGCGCCGCGCGGGCCGAGCGCGACCGGCTGCGGGTCTGGCGCGAATACGCAGCCGTTTCCGCGACGTCGACCACGGTCGGCGACGGGGCGCTCTGGGACGGGCGCTGGCGGGTTTTTCACCCCGATCTCAAGGGGCTCGCAGTGCGCGCGCTCGGCGAGGAGGGCTGGCGTCAGGCCGCGCCGTCGCGGCAAACAGGTGTGCCGCACGCTCTGGCGCTGAGCCTGCCCTCGGTCTGGCAGGGCGAGACCCTGCGCGCCTGCGACGCGCTCGGGGTCGGGCCGGGGGGCACGACGGTGCTGCAACAGGGCGAAAGACAGGGCGCAGGTTTCAAAGGCTTCCTGCTTTCGCACTGAATTCGCATTGAACGTGCCGCCCTGATCCTTATGTTAGGCACATCGTGCTCTGATCGGGGCACGCGACGCATGTTTGGAGGCATTCCTTGGGCAACGCACGCAATATCGCCTTCTGGGTGGTCCTGTTTCTTCTGATCCTCGCCCTGTTCAACCTGTTCTCGGGCGGTGGCAGCACCCTGCAGAGCCGCGAAATCAGCTACTCGGATTTCGTCTCGGCGGTGGAAGACAACAGTGTCAGCTCGGTCACGATCGACGGTGAACAGATCCGCTACCGCAGCAGCGACGGCACCGACTACGTGACGGTGAAACCCCAGGATGCCCAGGTCACCGACCTTCTCATCGACAACGGCGTGACGGTGCGCGCGGAGCAGCAGGAACAGTCAGGCTTCCAGGCCTTCCTGCTCTCGCTTCTGCCCTTCCTGCTGCTGATCGGTGTCTGGATCTACTTCATGAACCGGATGCAGGGCGGCGGAAAAGGCGGCGCCATGGGCTTCGGCAAGTCCAAGGCCAAGCTGCTGACCGAAAAGCACGGCCGGGTCACCTTTGACGATGTCGCCGGCATCGACGAGGCCAAGGAAGAGCTGGAAGAGATCGTCGAGTTCCTCCGCAACCCGCAGAAGTTCTCGCGCCTCGGCGGCAAGATCCCCAAGGGCGCGCTGCTCGTGGGCCCTCCGGGCACCGGTAAGACGCTGCTGGCGCGCGCCATCGCGGGCGAGGCCGGCGTGCCGTTCTTCACCATCTCGGGCTCGGACTTCGTGGAGATGTTCGTGGGCGTCGGCGCAAGCCGCGTGCGCGACATGTTCGAGCAGGCCAAGAAAAACGCCCCCTGCATCGTCTTCATCGACGAGATCGACGCCGTCGGTCGCAACCGTGGCTCTGGCTACGGCGGCGGCAATGACGAGCGCGAGCAGACCCTCAACCAGCTTCTGGTCGAGATGGACGGCTTCGAGGCCAACGAGGGCGTGATCATCATCGCCGCCACCAACCGCCGCGACGTGCTCGACCCGGCGCTGCTGCGCCCGGGCCGCTTCGACCGGCAGGTCATGGTCGGCAACCCCGACATCAAGGGCCGCGAAAAGATCCTCGGCGTGCACGCCCGCAAGACCCCGCTCGGACCGGATGTCGACCTGCGCATCATCGCGCGCGGCACGCCGGGTTTCTCGGGCGCGGATCTGGCCAACCTCGTGAACGAGGCGGCGCTGATGGCGGCGCGCGTGGGCCGTCGCTTCGTGACGATGGAAGATTTCGAGAACGCCAAGGACAAGGTCATGATGGGGGCCGAGCGCCGCTCGATGGTGCTGACCGCCGACCAGAAGGAAAAGACCGCCTATCACGAGGCCGGTCACGCCGTCGTGGGCCTGGCGCTGCCGCAATGCGATCCGGTCTACAAGGCGACGATCATCCCGCGCGGCGGTGCCCTCGGCATGGTGGTCTCGCTGCCCGAGATTGACCGCCTGAACTGGCACAAGTCCGAGTGCGAGGAAAAGCTCGCCATGACCATGGCCGGCAAAGCCGCCGAGATCATCAAGTATGGCGAGCCCAACGTCTCCAACGGCCCGGCGGGCGACATCCAGCAGGCCTCGGCCCTGGCACGCGCCATGGTGCTGCGCTGGGGCATGTCGGACAAGATCGGCAATATCGACTACTCCGAGGCCCACGAGGGCTATCAGGGCAATACTGCGGGCCTCTCGGTCTCGGCCCACACCAAGGAGCTGATCGAGGACGAGGTGCGCCGCTTCATCCAGGACGCCTACGAGCGCGCCTACCAGATCCTCAGCGACCGCAAGGAAGACTGGGAGCGTCTGGCGCAGGGTCTTCTCGAGTACGAGACCCTGACCGGCGAAGAGATCAAGCGCGTGATGAACGGCGAGCCGCCGCAGAGCGGCGACGGTGCCGGCAGCTCGGATGACGACACGCCGAGCGTGACCGCGATCCCGAAGACCAAGCCGAAGCCCAAGCCCGCCGGCGAAGGCGGCATGGAACCCGAACCGACCGTATGAGCGCTGCGCTGCAGAACGACTGGGACCCCGGACTCTATCACAGGTTCCGGGGTCTTCGTTTGCGCCCCGCCATCGACCTGCTGCGCAGCGTCGGCCCGCTTCCCGAGGGTGCGGTGATCGACCTTGGTTGTGGCAGCGGCGCGGTCGGCCCGGCGCTTCAGCAGCTCGGTCGCAAGCTGGTCGGCGTGGACCTCAGCGAGACGATGCTGGATCAGGCCCGGCGCACCGGCTGCTACGACGAGCTCGTGGCGGACGACCTGTCGCTCTGGCTGCCTTCCGAGCCCGCGGCGCTGATCTTCTCCAACGCCGCGCTGCAATGGGTCGGCGACCATGCCAACCTGCTGACGCTGCTGGCGTCGAAGCTTGCCCCGGGCGGCACGCTGGCGGTGCAGATGCCGCACCAGAACAACGCCCCGTCGCACCGCTTCTGGCTGACCCTCGCCGAAGAGCTGTTCCCCGGCCGCATCGATCCCGATGCCCAGCCCGAGGTCCTGCTGCCGGCGGAATATCACCGCCTGCTCAGCCCGCTGGGAAAGGTCGCGATCTGGGAGACCGAGTATTACCAGGATCTCGCGCCTGACGGCGAGGGCCATCCCGTGCGGCGCTTCACCGAGGCGACCTTCGCGCGCCCTGTGCTCTCGGCGTTGAACGCGGAAGAACGGGCCAAGCTGATCACCGCCTACGAGCGGGTGATTGGCAGCGCCTATCCCACCGGGCCCGATGGCCGCGTGCTGTTCCCGTTCCGCCGCCTGTTCCTCACCCTCACCGTCTGACCTCTTCCGCGAATTCTCCGTGAATTTGCAAAAAGCGGTTGAGGCTCCCGGCGCTTTCCGCAATCTCCTAGCACTTCCAAGGAGATGCCACGCATGCCCGCTCTGAAGACGACCGATTTCCACGCCAAGATCCTCTGGCTCGGCCGCGTCCCGCTCGCGGGCGAAGGGCTGCGCTCCGAGCCGGTCGAGGCGCTCGACCTGCGCTTCGAGGGGGCCGAGGGCGAGCGGCATTCCGGGCTGACGCGGCCCTCCTGCAGCCGGGTGCTGGCGCAGCATCAGCGCGGCACCGAGATCCGCAATGTGCGCCAGCTCGCCATCGTCTCGGCCGAGGAACTGGCCACCATCGCCGAGCGCATGGGGCTCGAGCGGATCGCGCCCGAGTGGATCGGCGCGTCGATGGTGGTCGAGGGGCTGCCGGATTTCTCGCACATCCCGCCCTCGTCGCGTCTGCAGGGGCCCGACGGCACCACGCTGGCCATCGACATGGAGAACCGCCCCTGCGTGCTGCCGGGGCGCGAGATCGAGACCGAGCGCGAAGGGTTCGGCGCCCGCTTCAAGCCTGCCGCAGACGGCCGGCGCGGGGTCACGGCCTGGGTCGAGCGGCCCGGGCGGCTGGCGGTTGGCGAGACGCTGCAGCTCAGCATTCCCGACCAGCGGCTCTGGGCGCATATCGAGGCGGTGCGCAGCCGCTGAAGGCTGCGGATTTCCCGGTGTTCTCCGCGCGCGCGATGCGGCAAGGTTGTCGCGAACATCGCGAAGACCGAAGGAACACCGCTCATGGCCGCAAAACCGGATATCGAGATCGCCCGCGAGGCCGAGAAACGGCCCATTCAGGAGATCGGCGGCAAGCTGGGCATCCCCCCGGAGCATCTGCTGCCCTACGGCCATGACAAGGCCAAGGTGGCACAGGATTTCATCGCCGGGCTCGAGGACCGCGAGGACGGCAAGCTGATCCTGGTCACCGCGATCAACCCGACGCCTGCGGGCGAGGGCAAGACCACCACCACCGTGGGGCTTGGCGACGGGCTCAGCCGGATCGGCAAGAACACTGCGATCTGCATCCGCGAGGCCTCGCTGGGGCCGAATTTCGGTATGAAGGGCGGCGCCGCCGGCGGTGGCTATGCGCAGATCGTGCCGATGGAGGAGATGAACCTCCATTTCACCGGCGATTTCCACGCCATCACCAGCGCCCACAACCTGCTGGCGGCGATGATCGACAACCACATCCACTGGGGCAATGAGCAGGAGATCGACCTGCGGCGCGTGGTCTGGCGCCGGGTGCTCGACATGAACGACCGCGCCCTGCGCCAGACGGTGACCTCGCTCGGCGGGGTCGCCAACGGCTTCCCGCGCGAGACCGGCTTCGACATCACCGTGGCCTCCGAGGTCATGGCGATCCTCTGTCTTGCCGATGACCTCGCCGACCTCCAGCGCCGGCTGGGCGAGATGATCGTCGCCTATCGCCGCGACAGGACGCCGGTGTTTGCCCGCGACATCAAGGCCGACGGGGCGATGACGGTGCTGCTGCGCGATGCCATGCAGCCCAACCTCGTGCAGACGCTCGAGCACACGCCGGCCTTCGTGCATGGGGGGCCGTTCGCCAACATCGCCCATGGCTGCAACTCGGTGATCGCCACCCGCACGGCGCTCAAGCTTGCCGATTACGTGGTGACCGAGGCGGGCTTTGGCGCGGATCTGGGCGCCGAGAAGTTCTTTGACATCAAGTGCCGCAAGGCCGGGCTGCATCCCGACTGCGTGGTGCTCGTCGCGACCATCCGCGCGCTGAAGATGAACGGCGGTCTGGCGAAAGAGGCGCTTTCGACCGAGAATGTCACCGCCGTGCGCGAGGGCTGCGCCAACCTTGGCCGCCACATCCAGAACCTGAAGGGCTTCGGTGTGCCGGTGGTGGTGGCGATCAACCACTTCACCGGCGACAGCGAAGCCGAGGTCGCCGCCGTGCAGACCTATGTCGAAGAGCAGGGGGCCGAGGCGCATCTTTGCACCCACTGGGCCGAGGGCGGCAAGGGCACCGAGGCTCTGGCCACCCGCGTCGCCGAGATCGCCGATGCCGGCCAGTCGCAGTTCGCTCCGTTCTATCCCGACAAGATGTCGCTCTGGGACAAGATCGAATGCGTGGCCGAACGCATCTACCACGCCGGCGAGGTCAGCGCCGATGCCCGCATCCTTGCCCAGCTCGAGGAGTGGGAGGCGCAGGGCTACGGGCACCTGCCGGTCTGCATGGCCAAGACGCAGTACTCCTTCTCGACCGATCCCGGCCTGCGCGGCGCCCCCGAGGGCCACGTGGTGCCGGTGCGCGAGGTGCGGCTCTCGGCGGGGGCCGGCTTCGTCGTGGCGATCTGCGGCGATATCATGACCATGCCGGGCCTGCCGCGGCAGCCTGCGGCCGAGGCGATCCGGCTCAACGCGGCGGGCGAGGTCGAGGGGCTGTTCTGATCGGCACCGCCCGGCGCCTATCGGAACGGCTTTTGCCGCATCGAGACCGCATTGCGCCGCTTGGGGACGTTGATCATTCGCGGCCGTCGCGGCATTAGGGGCGTGACGGCCTTGCTGGAGAGCACCGGAATGCGCGACCCCGCCACCCTTGGTGACATGACCGAACTGCGTGCCGAGGTGGATGCCACCGACGCCGCGCTGTGCGATCTGCTGGCGCATCGCGCGCGGCTGATCTCGCGCGCCGCCGAACTCAAGAACGCCAACGGATGGCCCGCCCGCATCGGCGGCCGGGTCGACGAGGTCATCGGGAACGTGCGCCGCAACGCCGAGGCCGGGGGCTGGGATCCCGAGCTGGCCGAGGTGCTCTGGCGGGAACTTGTGGAGTGGTCGATCGAGCGCGAGCAAACCGCGCTCGGGCGCGAATGAAGGAGAGCTGCATGGCGGCGAAGATCATCGACGGCAAGGCCTTCGCGGCCAAGGTGCGGGAACAGGTTGCAGCGCAGGTTGCGCGGCTGAGGGACGAGCACGGCATCACGCCGGGGCTTGCCGTGGTGCTGGTGGGCGAGGACCCGGCCAGTCAGGTCTATGTCCGCAACAAGGGCAAGCAGACCGTCGAATGCGGGATGCAGAGCTTCGAGCACAAGCTCGACACCAGCGTCTCCGAGGCCGAGCTGGTGGCGCTGGTCGAGAAACTCAACGCCGATCCGGCGGTGCATGGCATCCTCGTGCAGCTGCCGCTGCCGGATCACATGAACTCCGATGCGGTGATCAACGCCATCGATCCGGCCAAGGACGTGGACGGCTTCCACATCTCGAACGTCGGTCTGCTCGGCACCGGCCAGAAGAGCATGGTGCCCTGCACCCCGCTCGGCTGCCTGATGATGCTGCGCGACCAGCTTGGCACTCTGTCGGGCCTCGACGCGGTGGTGATCGGGCGCTCGAACATCGTCGGCAAGCCGATGGCGCAGCTGCTGCTGGGCGAGAGCTGCACCGTGACCATCGCGCATTCGCGCACCAAGGATCTGCCCGAGGTGGTGCGCCGCGCCGATATCGTGGTGGCCGCCGTAGGCCGGCCCGAGATGGTGCCGGGCGACTGGATCAAGCCGGGGGCGACGGTGATCGATGTCGGCATCAACCGCATCCCGGCGCCCGAGAGGGGCGAGGGCAAGACCCGGCTGGTGGGCGATTGCGCCTTTGACAGCTGTGCCGAGGTCGCCGGCGCCATCACCCCGGTGCCGGGCGGCGTCGGTCCGATGACCATCGCCTGCCTGCTGGCCAACACCGTCACCGCCTGCTGCCGGGCCAACGGCCTTGCGGAGCCCGAAGGCCTCACCGCCTGAGCTTGGGATCCAAGCGCCGGGGCGCCCTGCGTGCCCCGGCGGTTTCGCTCAGACCGGAACCATCGTCCCGGTGAGCAGGGCCGCGTGGGTCTCGACCCCGGCCTCGACCGCATAGACATCCGCCGTCACGATCACCAGCCGCCGTCCGGGCTTTACCACCCGTCCACGCGCCACCAGCCGCGCGCCGCGCGCCGGGGCGAGCAGGTGGATCTTCATCTCCGAGGTCACCACCTCCCGGTCCTCGGGCATCACCGTCAGCGCCGCGTATCCCGCCGCGCTGTCGCCAAGCGCGAAGGCCAGCGCTGCGTGGGCGAAGCCATGCTGCTGCGACAGCGCGGGCGTGATCGCGGCCTCGATCTCGACGGCGCCGCGCGCCACCGCGACCAGCCGGGCGCCGAGCGTCGTCATCATGCCCTGCCGGTCAAAGCTCTCGCGGATGCGGGTGTCGATCTCCATGCCGCCCAAGGGGCCACGGCACGGCGCAATTGGCAAGCCCTCAGCGCGGCATCGGGATGGCGATTGGGCGCGGCCCGGTGAGGATGGCGCGGGCGTCCCCGGCCATCAGATCGCAGAGCGCAGCGCTGTCGCTGCGCAGGCCCCCGGTATAGGCGCCATAGGCCGGCAGGATCAGGCGGGAGGTGTCGAGCAGGAAGCAGGGGCGCGACAGCGTCCGACCGCGCAGCTTCAGCCGCGCCTTGGGGTGGTAATGCCCCGAAACCTCGCCCTCGGCACCTTGTGTGGCGATGTGCCGGAACAGCAGCCCGCCGATCCGCAACTCGGCCAGATGGGCTCCGCCAAGTGCCACCGGCCCCGGATCGTGATTGCCCTCGATCCACACCCAGGTCCGGCCTGCCTGCAGGCGGGTGATCCAGACCCGGTCCACCTCGGGCAGCTCGCCTTCGACCTGCGCGGTGTCGAAGCTGTCGCCCAGGCAGATCACTTGCTCCGCCTCGGTGGCCTCGAGATCGGCCTCGAGCCGCAGCAGCGTGTCGCGGGTCTCATAGGGGGGAAGGGCCGCGCCGCCCACCGCCGAAAGCCGGGCGGACTTGCCGAAATGCAGGTCCGAGACCACCAGAAGCCGTTCGTCGGGCCAGTGCAGCGCCCCCGAGGGCAGCGCCACGAGCGTGGTGTCGCGAAACCGGAAGGGGAGGGTGTTCATGGCCTGTTCCATGCCGGCCTGAATGGCGGAACCGCGCCGCTGAGGCAAGGGGCAGGCGGGCTCAGCCGGTGACGAGCTGCACGAGGGCGATCATGCCCTTGATGATGAAGAACCACAGCAGCGCCCCAACCAGAAGACAGGGGGCAAGCCACCAGCCGCGCGGCAGTTGGCGCTTTCTCGTCGGGTTGTGATTGTTCTCGGTCATCGCACTCGTCTTCAATTCAATCGGCTGATACATCCCCGGGCGTCGCTGGGCAAACTCCGATTGCGGAGATTGCGTCATGTTCGCGTGAATGCGTTATGATGCGACCACCGCGCCCTGAAGCTGCGACAATCCCGCCTCATCGAGAAGCGCCGAGACCTCTTCCTGCAGCAGACGTTCATCGGCCAGCCCGGCGATCGGGATGCGCCCCGGCTCGAGAAACAGCGGCGCCGAGAGCGGCGAGACGCGGCTCAGGCGCAGCAGGTCGATTCGGTCCTCGACCCGTTCGCACATCTCGCGGATGCGGCTGAAATCCACCAGACCGCGCATCGCCTCCTCGCGGGTGATCTGCAACAGCAGGTGGTCGGGGTCGTATTTCACCAGCGTGTCGTAGAGGATGTCGGACGACATCGTCGCCTGCCGTCCGCTCTTGCGCTGGCCGCCGGTATTGCGTTCGATCAGCCCGGCGATGGTGGCCGAGGCGCGGAAGGTGCGCTTCATCACCGCGTTGCCCTGCAACCAGGTCTCCAGCCCGGCCTCGAGCTTGGCGAGGTTGAAGAGCGGCTTGGGATCGGTCACCGCGTCGAGCCCCCAGATCAGCACCGCGTAGTCGGAGGCGACGAAGCCCATCGGCGCCAGCCCCTCTTCCTCCATTCGCTTGGTCAGCAGAAGGCCCAGCGTCTGCATGGCGTTGCGCCCGGCAAAGCCATAGGCCGCGAGCTGCTCGCGGCCGTCATGCGGGAAGCTCTCGATCAGCAGGCGGCCCGGTTCGGGCAGGCGGCTGACCTCGCGCTGAAGCCCCAGCCACTCGGCGGTGTGGCCGGGCAGCTCGGGCCAGCGCTCCTGTCCGAACATCCGCAGGATGCGCTGCGACAGCTGCGTCGAGGTGGCGAACTTGGTGCCGTTGAAGGTGGCGATCTTGGGCTTGCGGGCGGCATCGCGCGAGACCTCGACGGTCATCTCGCGCAGGCCTTCGTAGCGCACGATCTGGCCGCCGATCAGGAAGGTGTCGCCCCGGCTCAGCGAGGCGGCGAAGCCCTCCTCGATTTCGCCCAGAGGCGCGCCGCCGCGGCCGCGCCAGCGCACCTTGAGCGTGTCGGTGTCCTGAATGGTGCCGATATTCTGCCGGATGCGGGCAGCCGAGCGCGGATCGCGCAACTGCCAGAGCCCGTCCTCGCGCTGCAGCAGGCGCTGCCAGCGGTCATAGGCCCGCAGCGCGTAGCCGCCGGTGGCGCAGAAGGTGAGGCAGGCGTCGAACTCGGCCCGGCTCAGATCGGCATAGGCCCCGGCCTGTCTCATCTCGTCGTAGAGGACATCGGCGTCGAACGGCCCGGCGCAGGCGGCGATGAGGATATGCTGGCAGAGCACGTCGCGCGGGCCGCGCCCGCGCCATTCGCCGTCGAGCTCGCGATCCTTCACCGCCTCGAGCGCGGCCACGCATTCCACCACCTCGAAGCGGTTGGCCGGCACCAGCAGCGCCTTGGAGGGCGCGTTGTAGCGGTGGTTGGCGCGCCCGATGCGCTGCACCAGCCGCTTGACGTTCTTCGGCGCGCCGATCTGGATCACCAGATCGACGTCGCCCCAGTCGATCCCGAGATCGAGCGAGCCGGTGCAGACGATGGCCCGCAGCTCGCCGCGCACCATCGCCGCCTCGACCTTCTCGCGCTGGCCGCGATCGAGCGAGCCGTGGTGGATGCCGATGGGCAGCGCGTCCTCGTTGGCGAGCCAGAGGTTGTGAAAGAAGATCTCGGCCTGGGCGCGGGTGTTGTGGAAGATCAGCGTCGTCTTGTGCTGTTTGACCTGCTCGAGCACCGCCGGGATGGCATAGGCCGCGCCGCCGCCGGACCACGGCGGGGCTTCGTCGGTGATCAGCATCGAGATGTCTGGCTCTGGCCCCGGATCGGCCTGCAGGATGGCGCAGGGATCGGGGTGGCGCGCCAGCAGCCGGGCGATGGCCTCGGGGTCCTCGACGGTGGCAGACAGCCCCACCCGCCGCAGCCCCGGGCACATCTCCTGCAGCCGGGCCAGCGCCAGCATCAGCTGGTCGCCGCGCTTGCTTTCCGCCAGCGCGTGGATCTCGTCGACCACCACCCGCTGCAGCCCGGCGAACATCCGCGGCGCATCCTCGTACGAGGTCAACAGCGCGAGGCTCTCGGGCGTGGTCAGCAGGATCTGCGGTGGATCGGCGCGCTGCCGCCGCTTGCGCGAGGAGGGCGTGTCGCCGGTGCGGTCCTCGACACGGATCGGCAGGCCCGCCTCCTCGATGGGCACCAGCAGGTTGCGGCGGATATCGGCGGCCAGTGCCTTGAGCGGCGAGATATAGAGCGTGTGCAGCCCCTCGCGCGGCGCGTGGGCCAGCTCGGCCAGCGTCGGCAGGAAGCCCGCGAGCGTCTTGCCGCCCCCCGTCGGCGCGATCAGCAGCAGGCATGGATCGGAGGCGCGCGAGAGCATCTCGCGCTGATGCGGGTGGATCTGCCAGCCGCGGCGGTCGAACCAGCCCTGAAGGGAAGGGGGGAGCGTCGTCATGGGCCATAGATAGGGCGGCACAAGCGATTGCGACAGAGCCACGGAAAATTCGCGCGCCGCGCGCGGGGGGAGGGCTGCGCGACCCCGCGCGATGTGCCTGTGCCCCTCCGCACAGGGGCAGCACTGGCATTCCCGTCCAGTGACGTTACCTTTCGCCCAAACACCGCAAGGGAGACAGAGAGATGACCGAAGAGTATACCCCGCCCAAGGTCTGGAAGTGGGAAAAGGACAATGGCGGCACCTGGGGCTCGCTCAACCGCCCCATCGCCGGTGCGACCCATGACAAGGAGCTGCCGGTCGGCGAGCATCCGTTCCAGCTCTACAGCCTCGCCACGCCGAACGGCCAGAAGGTCACCATCATGTTCGAGGAGCTGCTCGAGGCGGGCTTCTCGCAGGCCGAGTACGACGCCTGGCTGATCAAGATCGGCGATGGCGACCAGTTCGGCTCGGGCTTCGTCGACATCAACCCCAACTCCAAGATCCCGGCGCTGCTCGACCACTCGGGCGACACACCGGTGCGGGTGTTCGAATCCGGTGCCATCCTGATGCACCTCGCGGAGAAGTTCGGCGCCTTCCTCGGGGCCCCCGAGAACCGCGCCGAGATGCTGTCCTGGCTGTTCTGGCAGATGGGCAGCGCGCCCTATCTGGGCGGCGGCTTCGGGCATTTCTACGCCTATGCCCCCTACAAGATGGAATACCCGATCGACCGCTTCACCATGGAGGTGAAGCGCCAGCTCGACGTGCTCGACCGGGCGCTGGCCGATCGCAAGTTCATCACCGGCGACGACTACACCATCGCCGACATGGCGATCTGGCCCTGGTATGGCCGCACCGTGAAGGGCGGCTCCTATGACGCGGGCGAGTTCCTCGACGTGCAGAGCTACAAGAACGTCATCCGCTGGGCCGACGAGGTCGGCGCACGCCCGGCGGTGCAGCGCGGCCGCATGGTCAACGCCATGAGCGGCGAGCCCAGCGAGCAGCTGCGCGAACGTCACGCGGCCTCGGATTTCGAGACCAGGACGCAGGACAAGATCGGCGACTGAGGCGGTGCAAAACGGCCGCCCCTGACGCATGGACACGGGGCGGCCAGCCGCTATAGTGCGGGCTTCTTTTTGCGAGAGGTCAGGGCAGGAAATGGCGGAAGACACGGTCAAGGTCGGCATCATCATGGGCAGCCAGTCGGACTGGCCGACGATGGAAGAGGCCGCAAGGATGCTCGACGAGCTGGGCGTGGCCTACGAGGTCAAGATCGTCTCGGCCCACCGCACGCCGGACCGGCTCTGGACCTATGGCAAGGAGGCCGCCGGGCGCGGCCTTCAGGTCATCATCGCGGGCGCCGGCGGGGCCGCGCACCTGCCGGGCATGATGGCGTCGAAGACCCGCGTGCCGGTGATCGGCGTGCCGGTGCAGACCAAGGCGCTGTCGGGCGTCGACAGCCTCTATTCCATCCTGCAGATGCCGCGCGGCTTCCCGGTCGGCACCATGGCCATCGGCGGTGCCGGTGCGGCCAATGCCGGGCTGATGGCGGCGGGCATCCTCGCGCTGCAGGACCCGGCCTTGGCCGAGCGTCTCGACGCGTGGCGCGATGCGCTCTCGGCCTCGATTCCCGACGAGCCGGTGCGCGACTGATCCGCCGCGCGGCTTGTCAGCGGCGCCGTTTCGCGCAAGAAGCGGCGCAGGACCACGATTCCGGAGGCTGACATGACCGAACCACTTCCACAGGGCGCCACCATCGGCATTCTCGGCGGCGGACAGCTGGGCCGTATGCTTTCGGTCGCGGCCAGCCGCCTCGGCCTGCGCTGCCATGTCTACGAGCCCGGCGAGGCACCGCCCGCCGGTCACGTCGCCGACGCGGTGACCACCGCGCCCTACGAGGACACCGCCGCGCTTGAGGCATTCGCGGCGTCGGTCGATGTCATCACCTACGAGTTCGAGAACATCCCCACCGCGGCGCTCGACACGCTGCAGGCGCTGTGCCCGATCCGCCCCGGACGCGAGGCGCTGCGGGTGAGCCAGGACCGGCTGACGGAAAAGACCTTCCTCACCGATCTCGGCCTGAAGACCGCGCCGTTTGCCGACATCACCGATGCCGAGAGCCTGACGCAGGCGCTCGAGATCATCGGCACGCCGTCGATCCTCAAGACCCGCCGCTTCGGCTATGACGGCAAGGGGCAGGCGCGGATCAACACGCCCGAGGACGCGGCGGCGGCGCTTGAAGAGATGCGCGGCGCACCGGCGATCCTCGAGGGCTTCGTCGAGTTCTCCTGCGAGATCTCGGTGATCGCGGCCCGCAGCGCCGACGGCGCCGTGGCCTGCTTCGACCCGGGCGAGAACATCCACAGCGAGGGCATCCTGCGCACCACCACGGTGCCGGCGCGGCTGTCGCAGGCGCAGCGCACCGACGCGGTGCTGCTGGCGGCCAAGATCCTCAACGCGCTGAACTACGTGGGCGTGATGGGGGTGGAGCTCTTCGTGACGCCGCAGGGACTGCTGGTGAACGAGGTCGCGCCGCGGGTGCACAATTCCGGCCACTGGACCCAGAACGGCTGCACCATCGACCAGTTCGAGCAGCACATCCGCGCCGTGGCCAACTGGCCGCTGGGCGATGGCAGCCGCTTTGCCGACGTGCAGATGGAGAACCTGATCGGCGACGATCTCGACAAGCTGCCGGAACTGGCGACCGAGGCCGACACCGCGATCCACCTCTACGGCAAGGACGCCGCAAAGCCCGGCCGCAAGATGGGCCACGTCAACCGGATCATCCGCGGCTGAGGCCGCTCTGGGCGCGCCTGCCGAGGGGTCAGCGCTCGACGGGGCGCGCCTCGATCACCACGAAGGCCTGCGCCCAGGGGTGATCGTCGGTCAGGGTGACGTGGATGATCGCCTCGTGTCCCGGCGGGGTCATGCTCTCGAGCCGCTCCTGCGCCCAGCCCGTCACCTCCATCACCGGCTGCCCCGTGGGCAGGTTGGTGACCGCCATGTCCTTCCAAGAGATGCCCATGCGCAAACCGGTGCCGAGCGCCTTGGAGCAGGCCTCCTTGGCGGCCCACCGCTTGGCATAGGTGCCGGCCACGTCCTTGCGACGTTCGGCTTTCGTCTGCTCGGTCTGGGTGAAGACCCGGTTGCGGAAGCGGTCGCCGAAGCGCGCGAGCGTGGCCTCGATACGCTCGATATTGGCCAGATCGGTGCCGATGCCGAGGATCATGCCTCGCCCCGGTAGATCTGGCTCAGCCGCTCCGCGCCGAGCCCGCCATGCCAGTCGAAGGCATGGTCACAGGCGCGGGCATAGTCGGCGATGGTGAGGCTCGGGAACTGGAAGAACGTCGGCGCCAGCTCCTGCGTCATGGCAAAGACCAGCCGGTCGATCCCGGCCCACCGCATCGCCGCGAGGCACATCTCGCAGGGCTGCATCGAGGCGATCAGCGTGCAGCCGTCCAGCTTGGTGGTGCCGAGCGCGCGGCTGGCGGTCTCGATGGCGACGATCTCGGCATGGCGCGAGGCGTCGCAGCGCTCGGAGACCTCGTTGGCCGAGAGCGCCAGAACCTCGGCGCCGCGCAGCACGGCGGCGGTGAAGACCGGCCCGTCGCCGGGCGTGAAGCGCTCGAGCGCGGCGTCGATCACCGCGTCGAGCGTCTCGCGTTCTGTCGGGGTCGGCGTCATGCCCGGGCGTCGTCCATCAGCCGGCGCATTTCCTCGATCGAGGGCGCAAGGCCGCGGAACAGCGCCTCGCCGATCAGGAAGTGACCGATATTGAGCTCGACGATCTCGGGGATCTGCGCGATCGGGGCGACGGTCTCGTAGGTGAGCCCGTGCCCGGCATGGACCTCGAGCCCCAGCGAATGGGCATAGGCCGCCATCTCGCGCAGGCGCTCGAGCTCGGCGTCGCGCTCGGCAAGCTTGCCCTCGTAGTGAAAATCGCAATAGGCGCCGGTGTGCAGCTCGACCACCGCCGCGCCGATCCGCGCCGAGGCCGCGACCTGCGCCTCGTCGGCGCCGATGAACAGCGACAGACGGCAGCCTGCGGCGCGCAGCGGCTCGATGAAATGCGCCAGCCGGTTCTCGTCCTTGGCCACTTCGAGCCCGCCCTCGGTGGTGCGCTCCTCGCGCTTCTCGGGGACGATGCAGACCGCGTGCGGCTTGTGGCGCAGGGCGATGGCCTGCATCTCCTCGGTGGCCGCCATCTCGAGGTTGAGCGGCAGCGACAGCGTGTCCATCAACCCGTCGATATCGGCGTCCGAGATGTGCCGGCGATCTTCGCGCAGGTGGGCGGTGATGCCGTCGGCACCGGCTTCTTCGGCGATCTTCGCGGCGCGCAGCGGGCACGGATAGGCGCTGCCGCGGGCGTTGCGCACGGTGGCGACGTGGTCGATGTTGACGCCCAGCCGCAGGCGTCCGGCATATTCGGTCATTTCGCTTCCTCGCGAGGCAGTAGTCGACGGGCGGACCCTAGCCGCTTCCGCGTTGCGGGGGAAACCGATTTCGGGGGTCCCAAGGGGGATTCCAGCGCCTCAGGACGGCAGGATTTTCGCCGGATGACCCCCTGTCCGGCGCCAGAGGGCAAAATAAACCTCGCCACATCATCAAAGTGTCATACTTCATATACCGACAGGCTGTATTTCAGTACGACACTTTTGAAAGCACAGACGGAGCCTTATGACCGATATCGGCGAGCAGATCGGCGCCCTCCCCATGCATTGGGACAAAAAGGGCAACCTTCGAATTCTCATGGTCACGTCTCGCGATACCGGGCGCTGGGTGATGCCCAAGGGCTGGCTGATGGACGGCAAACGCCCATGGGCCGCGGCCGAGATCGAGGCGCTGGAAGAGGCCGGGGCGGTCGGCCATATCGGCCACGAGGTCATCGGCACCTTCCATTACGACAAGGGGCTCGACGATGGCAGCAGCCTGCCCTGCCGGGTCGATGTCTATCCGATGATCGTCGACAAGCTGAAGCGGCGCTGGAAAGAGCGCAACGAGCGCCGGCGCCATTGGTTCACGCCGAAGGCTGCCGCCAAGCGCGTGCAGGAACCGGAACTGTCAAGCATGCTGCTGTCGCTGGTCGACAAGCCGCAGAAGCAGCCGGTCATCAAGCAGTTGCTCAAGAAGGCAGGCTAGCGGCGCGTCAGTCGGGGGTGAAGGCGCCGAACACGCCGGCCGAGAAGGTCAGCGGGGCACCGGGGTGGGTGGTGACCCGCAGCACCCGTCCCACGACGATGGAGTGATCGCCCGCATCGTGCTGCGCCTCGGTGCTGCACTCGAACCGCGCGAGGCAGCCTTCGATCAGCGGCACATTGTCGGTGCCCGCGGCCCAGTCGGCGAGGTCGAAGGACTCGGCGTCGCGGGCGAAACCGCGGCAAAGCGCGGCCTGTTCGCGGCTCAGCACGTGGATGGCAAAGCGCTCGGCGGCCATGAACGAGGCATAGCGCTGCGAGTCCTTCGCCGGGGACCACAGCACCAGCGGCGGATCGAGCGACACGCTGGCAAAGCTGTTGGCGGTGATGCCGATCGGGCCGTCCTTGGTGGCGCAGGTGACCACGGTGACCCCGGTCACGAACTGCCCCAGCGCGTTGCGGAAGGCGCGGGGATCGGCTCCGGCGGGATCGAAGCTCTGCGGGATCTGGCTCATGCCGTGTCCTTTTGCCGTATCGCCGTCGCGTCTCGCACGCCGTCTCTCCTCGTCTCGCGTCTGTGGTCTTATCGTCACGCGAGGGTAATGCGTGCTTCGATCGGGCGGGGCAAGCAACGAAACTGTTTGCTGATGCACAGCCCCTCTCGCTCAACCTCGCGCACGCGGCGGTGAAGTCAAGTCACCGAAGCCCTTTATTGCTTTGCTTTCCGACGCCTGCGGGGTGATTCCGCCGGGCAGGGCGGGCCGGGACGGGGTGTTGATTTTCGACAACAATCCCGGCGCCGACATCGGGCCGGCGCCGCGCGACGCCGATCGGCACTGGTGGCGCGTCCCGCGTTGCGGTAGTCAGGTACCAGAAAATAAAGGCCGCCAACGATAAAAACCGGTGGCCACGAGTGGAGCAGTGTCGTCATGAAAACGATGGATATCGTCAACCGCACCCGGTCGGGTGTGGCCCGGAAAGGCTGTGCCGGTTCGTCCGCGACCGCGCGGCCACGGTCCCGGAGAGCCTGACAGACACGCCGCTCGCCTCCCGCTCGTCCGAGAGACGCCTCTGCCACTGTCCCCGCGGGGACGGGGAGGATGGGCTGCGCGATGATGCGAGCGAACGGAATTGCCGCCCCGGTGGATGCACCGCCTGCGTCCCGGGGTCCAACTGGCGGGAGCGTCGATCCTCGACGTTCCCGCTTTTTTTTGCCGTCCCGCCCGCGGCAGTCTGCGCTTGGGCCCGGTGCTGCCTTGCTGCCCGTTGCCGCCTTGCTGCGCGGCGCCCCACCTTCGCCCGTCGCAGGGATCAGGATGTTGCCGGAACCGGCGCGTCAGGCCGTCACGCCTTCAGCACAGATAATACCACGGCGGCGCAGCGCACGGTCCTGTAAGGCTGCGTTCATCACCCGGAGAACCCGCCACGAGCCGCGTCATGCGCGGCCCAAGTCGTCCCGGCCGATGATCGTGGCCGGGGCTCTGGTGTCTTGGTCTCGTCTCTGAAGGCGAGAAGGCGCCTCAGCGGCGCCGGTCGCGGCGCGACGACATCGGCTGGAACGCCACGCCCACATGCGCCTCGCAATAGGGCTTGCCCTGCTGCACGGGCAGGCCGCAGAACCAGAAGTCCTCGGTCGCGGGGTCGCCCACCGGCCACTTGCAGGTGCGCTCGGTCAGCTCCATCAGCGTCAGCCGCTTGGCCTTCTTCTCGATCTCGCTGACCTTGGCCAGGGCCTCGGGGCTGATCTCGTTGGCCGACGGCTGCGGCGGCAGCGGCTGGCCGGCCGGAATGATCTGCTTGCGCGCCGGCGACACGGCCGGACGGGTCTCTGCCACGGAGGTCGCGTCTTCGCGCGGCGCGGCGTCGGCCGCGGGGGCCGCCGGGGCGGGCTTGGGCTTGGGCGCCGGCTTGGCGTCCTTGACCGGCTTGGCCTCCTTGGCGGGCGCTGCGGCGGCCGCGGGCGCGGCACCGGAGCCGGTCCGGTTCGACAGGCCGAGGCGGTGGACCTTGCCGATCACGGCATTTCTCGTGACACCGCCGAGCTCTTTCGCGATCTGGCTGGCGGATTGTCCCTCCGCCCACATCTTCTTCAGCAGCTCGACGCGCTCATCGGTCCAGGACATGACGTATCCTCATTGAAAAAGGCGGCCCTCTAAACGGACCGCCTGGAAATTCCGCGGGTGGCCCTATTGTAGTCATCGCATTCCGAGTTACAAGCCAAGCCCGTAGAGGAAAGGCCCACGCATGACCGATTATCCGCACACAGATCCCGGCGAGCGCCGCTTCGGGCAGGTGAACTGGCTCGGGCTCTACACGCTTTGCAGCCGCGAGGTGATGCGCTTCGTCAACGTCTGGACCCAGACGCTGCTGGCGCCGCTGGTCACCGCCGGGCTGTTCCTGATGATCTTCACCATCGCCATCGGCCCCCGTCGCGGAGACGTGATGGGCGTGCCCTTCACCGATTTCATCGCGCCGGGGATCCTGATGATGACGGTGATCCAGAACGCCTTTGCCAACACCTCGTCCTCGATCGTGGTCTCCAAGGTGCAGGGCAACATCGTCGACACGCTGATGCCGCCGCTGGCGCCGTTCGAGCTGGTGCTGGGATACCTTGCGGGCGGCGTGGCGCGCGGGCTGATCGTTGCCGTGGCGATCTCGGCAGGGCTGTTCGTGACCACCGGGCTGGTGCCGCAGCACCCGCTGATCCTGCTGGTCTTCGTGATCCTCGGCGCGGCCTTCCTGTCGGCGATGGGGATGCTCGCGGGGCTCTGGGCCAACAAGTTCGACCAGATGGCGGCGATCACCAACTTCATCGTCACGCCGCTGGCGTTCCTGTCGGGCACCTTCTACTCGGTCGAGGCGCTGCCGCCGGGGCTTTACGAGATCACCCACGTGAACCCGGTCTTCTACCTGATCGACGGCGCCCGCTACGGCATGATCGGTGTCAGCGACAGCACCCCGGGCTTCGGCTTCGTCATCGCTCTGGTGGCGACGGCGGCGGTGTTGCTGGCGGCATGGGCGCTGTTCCGGACGGGGTGGCGGCTGAAGGCCTAGGACCAACCGGTCGGATCCGCGCCTCGCGCCAGGCCAGCAGCCCGGCGCCGGCCACGATGATGGACGCGCCGAGCAGCGAGACCGCATCGGGCCGCACCGAGAACAGCAGGAAGTCGTAGAACGCGGCAAAGACCAGCGTGGCGTACCAGAACGGTGACACGAAGCTGGCATCGGCGCGCCGGATCGCCTGGATGAAGCAGGTCTGCGCCGAGGCCATCAGCACGCCGATTCCCGCGAGCGCCGCCCATTGCTCCGCTGTCGGCATCTGCCAGAACGCGAAGGCCGCGGCGCTGGCGATGCAGGTGCCGATGAAATTGTTGACCAGCAGGATCTGGAACGCGCCTTCGCGGCCCGAAAGCCGCTTGATCACCACCAGCTCCGCCCCGAGGCAGAGCGCCGCCCCCAGCGCCAGAAGCGACGCCGGCTGGAACGCCTGCGGTGTCGGGCGCAGCAGGATCATCGCCCCCACCAGCGCGATCACCGCCGCCGAGACCCGCACCCGTCCGATCTTTTCCCCGAGGAAGGGGATGGCCAGCAGCATCCCCACCACAGGGTTGAGAAAGCTGATCGCGGTGGCGTCCGAAAGCGGGATGAAGGCGGCGGCGGCGAACATGAAGCTCACGCCGCCCCAGCCGAACAGCACCCGGAGCGTGTGCACCGGCAGCGCCGGGCGGGTCATCCTCGGGCGCATCAGCAGCGCCGCGGTGGAAAATATCGTCAGCGCGAAGATGAACCGCCCCTGGCTGATCTGCAGCGGGTGCAGCGCCGGACCGAGCGTGTCGGTGCCAAGCATCTTGGCCAGCAGCGTGGTGCCGGCGATGAAGCCGGAAGCGAGCAGGGTCAGGGCCGCGGCAAGCGGCGGGTTCGGGCGTGCATCCATGCCCGCCGGTCTGCGCGCTTGGCGCGGGTTTGGCAAGCGTCGGGCGTGGTGCCGCGCCCGGCCTGCCCGTGTTTCGCGGCTGCGGCGCCCTCTTGATCGGGGCGGAGAGTCCCTGTATCCCGCCTGTCATGACTCGGGTTCTCGACCTCGGCGACCGCGCGCGTCTGCGTGAACGGTTCTACGGCGCCACCTTCACGGTGCTCGCGCGGCTATAAGCCTGTCATCGCCCGCCCCGGCGCGGGACAATGATGCCTCGCGCCCAGCCCAGCCATTTCCAATTCCGGAGAGGAACCCATGTCCGGCAAGACGCTCTACGACAAGATCTGGGACGCCCATCTCGTCCAGCAGGACGACGACGGCACCTGCCTTCTGTATATCGACCGCCACCTCGTGCACGAGGTGACCTCGCCGCAGGCCTTCGAGGGCCTGCGCATGACCGGCCGCACCGTGCGCGCGCCGCAGCGCACCATCGCGGTGCCCGACCACAACGTGCCGACCACGGTCGACCGCGAGAACGGCATCGAGAACGAGGAAAGCCGCATCCAGGTCGAGGCGCTCGACAAGAATGCCAAGGATTTCGGCGTCAACTATTACCCCGTCAGCGACGTGCGCCAGGGCATCGTGCACATCGTCGGCCCCGAGCAGGGCTGGACCCTGCCGGGCATGACCGTGGTCTGCGGCGACAGCCACACCGCGACCCACGGCGCCTTCGGCGCGCTGGCGCATGGCATCGGCACCTCCGAGGTCGAGCACGTGCTCGCCACGCAGACGCTGATCCAGTCCAAGTCCAAGAACATGAAGGTCGAGATCACCGGCCAGCTGCGCCCAGGCGTCACCGCCAAGGACATCACCCTGTCGATCATCGGCCATACCGGCACCGGCGGCGGCACCGGCTATGTCATCGAGTATTGCGGCGAGGCGATCCGCTCGCTGTCGATGGAAGGCCGCATGACGGTCTGCAACATGGCCATCGAGGGCGGCGCCCGCGCCGGCCTGATCGCGCCCGACGAAACCACATTCGAGTACGTGAAGGGCCGCCCGCACGCGCCGAAAGGCGCCCAGTTCGAGGCTGCCCTGTCGTGGTGGAAGACGCTCTATTCCGATGACGACGCGCATTGGGACAAGGTCGTCACCATCCGCGGCGAGGAGATCGAGCCGGTGGTCACCTGGGGCACCTCGCCCGAGGACGTGCTGGGCATCTCGTCCACCGTGCCGTCCCCCGAGGACTTCACCGGCGGCAAGGTCGAGGCGGCCAAGCGCGCGCTGCAATACATGGGGCTCGAGGCGGGGCAGAGGCTCACCGACATCAAGATCGACACGGTGTTCATCGGCTCCTGCACCAATGGCCGGATCGAGGATCTGCGCGCCGCGGCGGCGATCCTCAAGGGCAAGAAGGTCAAGGACGGCATGCGCGCGATGGTCGTGCCGGGTTCGGGCCTCGTCCGCGCCCAGGCCGAGGAAGAGGGCCTGGCGCAGATCTTCATCGACGCGGGCTTCGAGTGGCGCATGGCGGGCTGCTCGATGTGCCTTGCGATGAACCCCGACCAGCTGGCCCCCGGCGAGCGCTGCGCGGCGACGTCGAACCGCAACTTCGAGGGCCGTCAGGGCAAGGGCGGACGCACCCACCTGATGTCGCCCCAGATGGCGGCGGCGGCGGCGCTCACCGGTCACCTGACCGATGTGCGCGACCTGATGGAGGCACCGGTCACGGCCTGAGGGCCGGGACCATGGCCCCGGCTCCGGTCAGGAGGCGGTCACGAGGCCTTGCGAAGCTCGCTTTCCGACTTCAGCACCTCGTCACCGTCCTCCTGCTCGATCCGGTAGGCCGGATCGTCGTCGGAGGCGTCGCGCGTGACATCGCTGCCCTTGATCTTGAGGGTGATCTTGCGCGTGTATTTCTTCACGACCTTGCCGGTCCCGGTGCCATTGCCCCAGTCCCATTCGACCTTGGTGCCTTCGCTGTAAGACATCGCTGAACTCCTGGTATATCCTGGCGGCAAACGCCGGCCCTGCGTTGCCGGTTCCGCCCTCCGAAAGGACCCCGAGATGGAAAAATTCGAAAAACTCACCGGGATCGCGGCGCCGATGCCGCTGGTCAACATCGACACCGACATGATCATCCCCAAGCAATTCCTGAAGACGATCAAGCGCTCCGGCCTAGGCGTGCACGCCTTCGACGAGATGCGCTACCTCGATGACGGCTCGGAGAACCCCGATTTCGTGCTCAACAAGCCGGCCTACCGCGAGACCCAGATCCTCGTCGCGGGCGACAATTTCGGCTGCGGCTCCTCGCGCGAGCACGCGCCCTGGGCGCTGGCCGATTTCGGCATCAAGGCGGTGATCTCCACGTCCTTCGCCGACATCTTCTACAACAACTGCTTCAAGAACGGCATGCTGCCCATCGTGCTGCCGCAGGAGGCCGTGGACGTGTTGATGGCGGATGCCGAGAAGGGCGCCAATGCCCGCATGACGATCGATCTCGAGAACCAGGTGGTGACCACCTCGGATGGCGAAGAGTTCCGCTTCGAGATCGACAGCTTCAAGAAGCACTGCCTGATGGAAGGGCTCGACGATATCGGCCTGACCATGGAAAAGGTCGGGGCGATCGACAGTTTCGAAGAGCAGGCCGGACAGAGCCGCCCCTGGGTCTGAACTCTTCATGAGCGAAGACGGAAAGGCGGGGTCCGCGTGTCCCCGCCTTTTCCCTTTTCTGAACACCTGCGCCTCCGGCGCCGCCCGGCCTGCCTCCGGCGGGGATATTTTTAGCCAGAAGAAGACAGGAGCGCTTCGCCCCATGCTTCTTCTGGCCTGAAATATCCCGGGGGAGACGCCGCAGGCGGCGGGGGCAGCGCCCCCATCGTCGCGACGGGGCTCAGCCGGTGCGCGACAGGTCCATTTCGGGCACGTCGTGGCCGATCACCAGCGCCGCATCGGTGGCGGCCACCACCTGCGCGACGGTGATGCCGGGGCCGGTCTCGAGCAGGTGCAGCCGGTCTTCGCGCGGCGGCAAAACGGCGAGCTCGGTCACGATCAGGTCGACGCGGCGCTGCGAGGTGACCGGCATGGTGCGTCCGGGCGCGATCTTCGAGGTGCCCTTGCCGGCCTGCATCTTCTCCTGCACCACCGTATTGAGGCCGATATGGCTGCCGATAAACCTCCGCACGCAGCCGGCGCTGACCAGTGGCCCGACGCCGGTATGGGGGCGGGCGGCATTGTTGACGATCTTCGTCAGGTCGCGTTTGCCGGAGTCGGCCAGCGCCCGGACGAGGCCATCCGGCGTGCCCACGCCCATGAAGCCCGAGCGCATCACGCGGGCGCCGTCGGGGCTCCTCTCCACGGCCTCCTGCCTGCTGATTGCCTGCTGCAGGATGGTCTTCCTCCTGAGCCGCTCGCACGGGTCGGCCAAGATGAAGACCGTTCCGCGAGCCCGGGCCTTGCGGCAGGTCAAACGCTTGGGGAAGTCGCCTGTGGCGCGTCCCGGGCGCCTCGTGCCCATATCTTGTAGGTGCGGACAGCGTTGCCACAATCGGGCCGCGCCTGATGCAAAAACGCACCGATGTGACCACGAAACTGCCAGAATTGGAGGGCTTTACTGCGTCGATCCTTGCCGCAGCTCGGGAAACTAGGCAAAAATTGGGCAATACTGAGGCATGTCGTTCACGAGGCGGCGTCTGGCAGAACAAGGTGCATGGCAACGAACCGTGCCCGGCCGGACATAAGAGGCAGGACCATTGATCAAGCGTATGGTGAAAGCCGGGACGCGCGCCGTCCTTATTGCATTGCTGGTGGCGATGCCGGCGCTGCTGTTGCCGCAGACCACGGCGGACGCGACCCAGATGATCGCGCTTCTGGCGCTCGTCGGCGCGCTGCTGACCTTTGTCGAGTATATCGGCGACTACCCCTCGATCATCGAGTTCCGCGATGCGCCGCCGTTCAACCGGCTGCGTTTCCTGGCGCTTTTTGCGACGGTGCTGATCCTGACGCTGATCTGCCGCGGCGAGGTGTTCCCCTCGGCGCTCAGCGAGGGGCTGCGCGCTCTGGGCCGCGGCATCGCAGACGTGCTCGATTTTCCGTATTCTCCGGTGCGGCTGATGGTGCTTGGTGCGACGGCGGAGATGTCGCTCGAGCAGGTCGACATGATCCGGATCCATGCGGGCATCGCCTATTTCGTCTCCATGCTGGCGGTGGTGGCCTTCGTGCTGATCGTCCGGGTGTTGAACTGGCCGACCCGCAAGGGCGCGTTCAACTTCTGGGTCAACCTGCCGCTCTTCGATCCGACCGCGGGCGGAGACGTGCTGCGCCGCCTGAAACGTGATGCGCACGTTAACATCGCCTTAGGGTTTCTTCTGCCATTCCTGATCCCGGCAATGATGAAACTGGCGTCAGAGGCGTTCGTCCCGATCTCCTTGGGGGACGTCCACAGCCTGATCTGGATCACGAGCGCATGGGCCTTCCTTCCGGCAAGCCTGATCATGCGGGGCGTCGCGCTGATGCGCATCGCTGGGCTGATCGAGGAAAAGCGTCGCCGCGCCTACGCGCAGGCGGATTTGCAGGCGGCCTGAGCCTTTTCCTGTCGCTGTGTCTGGCGCTGCCGCTGCTGGCCGAGCCGCTGCGGCTGGCGGTCTGGCATGCCGACCTGTCGCGCAAGGGGCCGGGGCTCCTGCTGCGCGACCTGCGCGAGGGCGAGGCGGCCGCGCTGGTGGCCGAGATTGCCGCCGTGGGGCCGGATGTGCTGCTGCTTACCGATTTCGACTTCGATCATGATCTCGCCGCGCTGGGCGGGCTGGCCGCACGGCTGGAAGAGGCAGGGCTGTCCTACCCACATCGCTTCGCGCAAAGGCCCAATACAGGGATGCCCACGGGGCTTGATCTCGATGGCGACGACCGGCTCGGCGGGCCGCGCGATGCGCAGGGCTATGGTTGGTTTTCGGGGCAGGGCGGAATGGCGCTTTTGTCGGCGCGCCCGTTGCAGCTGGACGCGGATTTCACGGCGCTGCTTTGGCGCGATCTACCGCGCAGCCGGATGCGCGGGGACGATCCCGCGCCCGAGGTCCAGCGCCTGTCTTCGGATGCGCATTGGGTGATCGGGATCGACGGCGGGCCAAGCCTGCTGGCCTGGAATGCCACGCCGCCGGTCTTTGACGGGCCGGAGGATCGCAACGGCCGGCGCAATGCCGACGAGCTGGCGCTCTGGCGGCGCTATCTCGATGGCGCGTTCGGCCAGCCGCCCGACCGGCCGGTCCTGATCGGAAACGCCAATCTCGATCCCGAGCGCGGCGAAGGGCTGCGCGACGAGATGCGCGGCCTGCTGGACGATCCGCGGCTGCAGGATCCGCTGCCGGGCGAGGCGACGGTGGCGTGGGAGCAGGCCGGGCCAATGCGGGTGAGCTACATCCTGCCCGCGGTAGGGCTCACGGTGCGGGATGCGGGGGTGCGCCCGGCCATCGAAGGCCAGCGCCACCGTCTGGTCTGGGTGACGCTCGATCTGCCGTGACGGGCCGCCGGGACCCCGCCTTTCTTGACCATCCCGCCCCCAGCGGCTACCGGGATCGGGACATTCCGAGGAGAGGATATTCCCATGAGCAACCCTTCGCTTCTCATCCTGCCGGGCGACGGCATCGGCCCCGAGGTGATGGCCGAGGTCCGCCGGATCATCGACTGGTACGGCGACAAGCGCGGCCTCGCCTTCGATGTGAGCGAAGACCTCGTGGGCGGCGCGGCCTATGACGCGCACGGCACGCCCCTGCACGACGACACCATGGCCAAGGCGCAGGAGGTCGACGCCGTCCTGCTCGGCGCCGTGGGCGGGCCGAAATACGACGTGCTCGACTTCTCGGTGAAGCCCGAGCGCGGCCTGCTGCGCCTGCGCAAGGAAATGGACCTCTATTCCAACCTGCGCCCGGCCCAGTGCTTCGACGCGCTGGCGGATTTCTCGTCGCTCAAGAAGGACGTGGTCGCCGGCCTCGACATCTGCTGCCGCAGGAGGCGGTGGACGTGCTGATGGCGGATGCCGAGAAGGGCGCCAATGCCCGCATGACGATCGATCTCGAGAACCAGGTG
>Ga0208181_1000272_pt1 | contig 30682 bp, 31 predicted proteins | sample MalvirDeepMed_s6_FD_184244 | JGI IMG/M metagenome (GOLD analysis project Ga0208181, IMG submission 184244) | Marine viral communities from the Global Malaspina Expedition - Malaspina viral metaG DeepMed_s6 (SPAdes) (version 2) | ecosystem: Environmental > Aquatic > Marine > Oceanic | place... | reverse complement strand
GTCGCATTTCTACGAAGAGGCACGTCTTTTCGCGCACAAGATGACAGAGAAGTCGGTGGCCTCCGGCAACCGCGAGTTCGTCGTCGCCACCGGCGGTGGCCCGGGCGTGATGGAGGCGGGCAACCTTGGCGCACAGGAGGCCGGCGGCGTGTCGATCGGTCTCAACATCGTGCTGCCGCACGAGCAGGCGCCGAACGAATACGTGACCCCGGACCTGTGCTTCAACTTCCACTACTTTGCGATCCGCAAGATGCACTTCCTGATGCGGGCGCGGGCGATCTGCGTCTTTCCCGGCGGCTTCGGCACGCTGGACGAGATGTTCGAAGCGCTCACCCTGATCCAGACCGGGCGCATGGAGCGGGTGCCGTTCCTGCTGTTCGGGCGGGCGTTCTGGGAAAAGATCATCAACTGGGAGGCGCTCGAGGACGCGGGCACCATCAGCCCCGAGGATCTCGACCTCTTCCGCTTCGTCGAAACCGCCGACGAGGCTGCGGCGATCATCGAGGAATGGGATCCGGCGCCGCCGCGGGACGACATCCCCGGGCGCTGAACGCCGCAGCCGGAAAAGGAAAGGGAGGCCGTGGGCCTCCCGTTTTCTGCGTCGGTGGCAGGGCGCGCGGCTCAGACGCGCTGCTTTTCCCCTTCCGCGTCTTCGGCATCATGGCGCTCCACCCAGCGCGAGATGATCCCGCGGGCCATGGGTTCGTCGAGCGTGCCGATGGCCTGCCGCAGGTCCTTGAGGGCGGTGGCGATCTCGAATTCGGACAGGTAGCTTTCCTGCGCGCGCATGATCTTGTGGTGCGGCGTGGTCAGCATGTCGGAGGAGATCAGAAGCTCCTCGTGCAGCTTCTCGCCCTTGCGCAGGCCGGTGACCTGGATCTCGATATCGCCGTCGGGATTGTTGGCGTTGCGCACGGAATAGCCGGCGCCTTCGATCATCTGCCGGGCAAGCTTGTGGATCGGCACCGGGTCGCCCATGTCGAGCACGAAGACATCGCCGCCACGGGCGAAGGAGCCGGCCAGCAGGACCAGCCGGGCGGCCTCGGAGATGGTCATGAAGTAGCGCGTCACCTTCTCGTCGGTGAGGGTGACCGGACCGCCGCGGGCGATCTGCTCTTCGAAGAGGGGGATCACCGAGCCCGAAGAGCCCAGCACGTTGCCGAAGCGCACCATCGAGAAGCGGGTGCCGCTGCTGCGGGTGGCGAGGTCCTGGACGATCAGCTCGGCCAGCCGCTTGGAGGCGCCCATCACGTTGGTCGGGCGCACCGCCTTGTCCGAAGAGACGAGGATGAAGCGCTCGACGCCGGCCTCGCGCGCCGCCTCGGCCAAGATCTTGGTGCCGATGACGTTGTTGTTCATGCCGGAGAGCACGTTGCATTCGACCAGCGGCAGGTGCTTGTAGGCGGCGGCGTGCAGCACCACCTCGATCTCGTGCGCGCGCATCAGATCCGTCATCAGCGTCTCGTCGAGCACCGAGCCCAGCACCGGCACGATGGTCATGTCGCCGGCGAGATCGCGCAGTTCCTTGTCGATGTTGTAGAGGCTGAGCTCGGCATGATCGACCAGCACCACGCAATCGGGCTTGCACGCGATGAGCTGGCGGCACAACTCGGAGCCGATCGAGCCGCCGGCGCCTGTCACGAGGATGCGACGACCGCTATAGGCGTGGCTGACGCCGGGAAGCTCGGACTCGAGACGGTTGCGCCCGAGCAGATCGTCGAGCGACACCGGAGCGACCCGCTTGCGCAGCTCGCCCTCGCCGACCAGTTCGGCAAAGGAGGGCAGGGCGTGCACTTCGCAGCCGATCTGGCGCAGGCGATGGGCGATGCGGGCCAGCTGCGGCTGGCTGATCGAGGGCATGGCCAGCACGACGCGGTCGATGCGCTTGCGGCTCACCAGATCGCCGATCGCGGAGGGCGCATGGACCTTCAGCCCGGCGACCATCTTGCTCTGCAGCGTCGGGTTGTCGTCGACAAAGAGCACCGGCTCGACCGCGTGATCGTGGCGCAGTGCCGCGACCAGCTGTTGGCCAGTCTGCCCGGCACCGTAGATCAGCACCCGCATCCGGGTCTGGCCACGGCGATAGATCTCGACCAGGAAGTGGCGCAGGAGGATGCGCCAGCTGGCGCAGAGCACGAGAAGCAGCAGCGAAAAGTTCAGGTAGACGGGCATCGACAGGGCCGGCGCGATCAGGCCGTCGAGCCCCGCGCTGAGCACGCCGCAGATTGCCGCGAAGGCCGCGGTGCGGGTGATTCCCCGGATATCGTAGGCGTTCAGGGTAAAGAGCGGCAGGCCGATCCACCAAGATGCGGCGCTGCCGGCCACCACGATCACCGCCAGCATCGGCGCGATCTGCAGGGCCGAGGGCAGGTCCGGGGTCATCTGGCCGGTCAGCATCAGCGCCGCGAAGAACCCGATCGCGATTGCCGCCGAGTCCATGAGAAGGAAGAAAAGTTGCTTTTGCGCTCGCGTCAGTGTCGTGACGATCTTGTAGAGCTTCTGGAGCATGTCTTCCTGTCCTTGACGAACAAAGTTCGTTTTAATTCGTGCATTCAAGCGGTCTGAGGCTCAAAAAGTTGCCGGTTCTCGGGATCGGCCCCGGTTTGTGCCCAACTCGTCATCAAATACAGTTCTCGTTTACGCGACTGCTTATTCTCTAGACAAGCCGGTTTTGCTGCAACTGCGAGAATTGGCGGGTTTTCACCGATGTAATCCCGCTCGCTGCCCTCAAAAGCGGCGGAGATCGCTGCCTGCGATTGATCCGACCGACGCCGGGGCGCGCGCTTTCACGGCCATCGCAGCCATGCCCCCTTTCGCTGAGAGGGGGCATGGGGTATCACGCGCGCCAATCCGACGTGCCGCGGGAACCGTGCGCACGCGTATTGCAAACGAAGGAGAGCCAGATGGGCTATAAGGTCGTTGTCGCAGGCGCCACGGGCAACGTGGGCCGTGAAATGCTGAACATCCTCGCCGAGCGCGAGTTTCCGGTGGACGAAATCGCGGTGCTGGCATCGCGCCGCTCGCTCGGCACCGAAGTGAGCTTCGGCGACAAGACACTCAAGACCCAGGACCTCGCCACGTTCGATTTCACCGGCTGGGACATGGCGCTCTTTGCCATCGGGTCGGACGCGACGAAGGAATACGCCCCCAAGGCCGCCGCCGCGGGCTGCGTGGTGATCGACAACTCGTCGCTCTATCGCTACGACCCGGACGTGCCGCTGGTCGTGCCGGAGGTCAACGCCGACGCGGTGCTGGGCTATTCCAAGAAGAACATCATCGCCAACCCCAACTGCTCGACCGCGCAGATGGTGGTGGCGCTCAAGCCGCTGCATGACCGCGCCAAGATCAAGCGCGTCGTGGTCTCGACCTACCAGTCGGTCTCCGGCTCGGGCAAGGAAGGCATGGACGAGCTCTGGGATCAGACCAAGTCGGTCTACAACCCGGTCACCGAGGTGCCGCCAAAGAAGTATCCCAAGCAGATCGCCTTCAACGTCATTCCGCATATCGACGTCTTCATGGAAGACGGCTCGACCAAGGAAGAGTGGAAGATGGTCGCCGAGACCAAGAAGATCGTCGATCCGTCGATCAAGGTCACCGCGACCTGCGTGCGGGTGCCGGTCTTTGTCGGCCATGCCGAGGCGATCAACATCGAGACCGAGGACTTCCTCGACGAGGACGAGGCCCGCGACATCCTGCGCGAGGCACCGGGCATCATGGTCGTCGACAAGCGCGAGGACGGCGGCTACGTCACGCCGGTGGAATGCGTCGGCGATTTCGCCACCTTCATCAGCCGCATCCGTCAGGATTCGACGATCGACAACGGTCTGAACTTCTGGTGCGTGTCGGACAACCTGCGCAAGGGCGCGGCGCTGAACGCGGTGCAGATCGCCGAGGTCCTTGGCCAGAAGGTCCTGAAAAAGGGCTGAGCCTTCTGCCTTTCGGACGCATGGAACATGACGGGGCCCTCGCGGGCCCCGTTTTCGTTTGAGCCGGGGTATCGCGGGGGCCTCTCCGATCGGACAGGGTGCGCTCGTCCGATGGAAACCCGGGATAGCCGTCGGCCCGCTGGTCCGTGTGCGGTGCGGCGGCTAGAACAGGGACGAGGCGGAGATCCCGCCGTGTCCGCGGCCAGAACGGCACCCGTCCAACGCAGGAGCCCGGCCATGACCATTGATTTTCTCGCTCTCGCCCGTGACCGTCGCATCGAAGCGCTGACCGCCCGCAGCCTGCTGCCGTGCCGCCGGCATCGGCGTCCGTCGCCACGGGTCGTTGCACGCTGGCTGCGCCGGCTCTGCCATGGCAGGGTTCGTGCCCTCGTCGCGCCCCGTTCGCCCATAGTCTCTCTCACTCTCTCCGGGGTGACGGGGCGCGCAACGAAAGGCTGTCGGTTCAGCAGACTGGGCACTGGTCAATGAGGTGGCGGTCCGGCGCCAACCGTCTGGCAGCCCGGTAGGGGGCTCTGGCCCTCTCAGGCGGAGCTGGCGGTCGGCCGGACGCGCGGCCGCAAGGGGCAAGGGGAACTGGTCGTTGCGACGTTCGGGGACTCTCTGTTCCCGCCGCGGCAAGCGGCTGCCACGGTTCGGGGCAATCCTGGGCGTGTTGTCATCAAACCGGCAAGGAGATGACAGTTGCGCAGCGAGGCCCGCGCCACCGTCGGCGCCACGCCCCTGACCTCGCAGCTCGATTGCGAGTCCGCGGCCCTGCTTCGGCAGGGCCTGCTGCCGGCACTTGAGGCTGTCACAGACTGGCCCGGCCGCGCCGGTGCCTTGGCCCCCAGGGGCCAGGGGATGACCTTCCGCAACGTCCGAATGGTGATCGTCCGGTCTTGCACCGGCTGGCCCCCGAGCACAGGCCGTGGCCTCGGGATGCCGCTTGCGGTGCGCGCGGCGCGTCTTGGCCGCCCGGCGCTGCGGCTCAGCCGGGACGGTGCCTCGGCCGAACTGCACGCCTGAGCACGGCTCAGATTTCCTCGAAGCGTCCGAGCTTCGGGTCGAAGACCTCGATGCTGCCCTTGCCGATCTCGTGCCAGAGACCGTGCAGGCTCAGCTCTTCGTTCTCGACCGCCTCGCGCACGAAGGGGAAGGTCATCAGGTTCTCCAGCGAGGTCAGCACCGCCTGGTGCTCCAGCGCCTTCGAGACCTTGTCCTCGGGCAGGTCCTTCACCTTCTCGTAGCCGGGACGGAGGATGTCCATCCAGCGGCCGACGAAGCTGGATTTTTCCTCCAGCGCCGGCGCCCGGCCCGAGCACATGTCGAGGCAGCCCTTGACGCCGCCGCAGCTCGAGTGACCCATGACGATCACATGCGCCACCTTGAGCGCCGTCACGGCGTATTCCACCGTCGCCGAGGTGCCGTGGTGGTCGCCATCGGGCTCGTAGGGCGGCACGAGGTTGGCGATGTTGCGGTGAATGAAGAACTCGCCCGTATCGGCCCCGAAGATCGAGGTCACGTGCACCCGGCTGTCGCAGCAGGAGATGATCATCGCGCGGGGATGCTGACCCTCCGAGGCCAGTCGTTTGAACCAAGCGTGGTTCTCGGTATAGCTCGTTGCCTTCCAGCCATGGAAGCGCTGCACGAGATATTGCGGAAGCGGCTTGGCGTCCTGCATGTCATCCTCCTGTTCACATCACCCACCGGCTCGAAATACGCCGGTTTCAGCGGGAATTCGAGACAATAAATGCATCTGAAGTAACCTTTTGAGAACGCCTTGCGTCTATCTCCCGCCTCGGTGGGGCATGTGAAGCAGGGAGGCTGCGGTGGACCAGATCGCAAGTCTGTCGCCGCACGAACCGGCCGCGGTCGATCCCGACCGCCTCGTGCAGCTTTACGAACGGTTCGGCGCGCAGCACGGCGAGGATCTGGTGTGCCGCGCGATGGAGGAACTCGCCGTCCGCCTCGGGCAAGCCGGACGCCTCTACGAGGCCGGAGACCGCACAGAACTGCGCCATTGCGCCGACATCCTTGCCGCTCTGGCGGACGAGATCGGCATGACGGCGCTGCGCCGTGTCGCCGAAAGCGTCGTGCTCTGCATCGACAGCGCCGACGCGGTGGCGCTGGCGGCTGTCCTGGCGCGCATGGCGCGGGTCGGTGAGCGCTCGCTCTACGCGATCTGGGATTTGCAGGACCTGACGATCTGACAGCCCGCCAATCCGGATCATCGGTGCGCCGCTGCCGGAGCCGGTGACCCGCAGCCCTTCACCCGGCGGCCTCGGTGCTGCGCGGTGCACATGTCCCGGAGGGCCTTGCAGGCGCGGCCGGCTGCGCTAGGCTCGCGGCAACTGTTTCCCCTCCTAGAAAGGCCCCTCCAATGCCGTTCCGTTTCGCCGATCCCACGACCCCGTCTCTGCCGCTTCACCTGATCGAGGCCGACGGGCTCACGGGCTGGCTCGAGGGCCAGCCCGAGGCATGGCGTGGCTGGGTCGAGGCCAGCGGCTTCTCCGGCGCCATCGGCGAGGCGCTGATCCTGCCCGGCCCCGATGGGGTGCCCGCCGCCGCGATCGCGGGCTACGGCACGCCCGCCGCGCGCCGCCGTGGACGGTTCGCGCTGGCCGCCGCTGTCGCGCGGCTTGGCACGGGCACCTATCGCATCGCCAGCGGCCTGCCCGAGGACGCTGCCGCCGAGGAGGCGCTCGGCTGGTTGCTGGCCGCCTACCGGTTCACCCGCTACGCCGGGAGCAACGGTACCGGCGCGCAGCTCGTCGCGCCGGAGGGCATCGACGCCGCGCGCGTCGAGATCCTTGCCGAAGCCGAAGCGCTGACCCGCGACCTGGTGAACACCCCGGCCTCCGACATGGGCCCGCAGGAGCTCGAAGACGCAGCCCGGTCGCTGGCCGAGGAGTTCTCCGCGCGGATCGAGGTGATCGCCGGCGCCGAGCTTGAGCAGGGTTTCCCGATGATCCACACGGTTGGCCGCGCCAGCACCCGTGCGCCGCGGCTGATCGACATGCGCTGGGGCGAGGAAGGTCCGACGCTGACGCTGGTCGGCAAGGGCGTGTGCTTTGACACCGGTGGCCTCAACCTCAAGCCCGGAAGCTCGATGGGGCTGATGAAGAAGGACATGGGCGGCGCCGCCAACGTGCTGGGGCTGGCCCGCGCGATCATGGCGCTGGGGCTACCGCTGCGCCTGCGGGTGCTGATCCCGGCGGTGGAGAACGCGGTCGCGGGCGACGCGTTCCGCCCGCAGGACATCCTGACCTCGCGCAAGGGGCTGACGGTCGAGATCAACAACACCGACGCCGAGGGCCGGCTGGTGCTGGCCGACGCGCTGGCGCTGGCCGACGAGGAAACGCCCGACCTGATCGTCTCCATGGCGACCCTGACCGGCGCGGCGCGGGTTGCGCTCGGGGCGGATCTTGCCCCGTTCTACACCGATGACGAGCCGCTGGCGGCAGCGCTGGCGGGCGCCGGTGCGGCGCAGGCCGACCCGCTCTGGCGGATGCCGCTCTGGGAGCCCTACGAGGCCAAGATCGAGCCCGGCATCGCCGATCTCGACAACGCGCCTGCGGGCGGTATGGCGGGCTCGATCACCGCGGCCCTGTTCCTGCGCCGCTTCGTGACCGACAGCCCGCGCTATGCGCATTTCGACATCTACGCCTGGAACCCGTCGGCGCTGCCGGCGCGGCCCAAGGGCGGCGTGGGGCAGGGCCCGCGCGCCATCCTCGCCGCCCTGCCGGAGGTGCTGGGCCTGTGAGCGACCGCCGCCTGACCGCCGCCAACGACCGGGTTGTCGCCCGGGCGCTGGCGGCGCAGTTTCCCGACCTGATGCCAGTGGACCCGGTGACGTCCTATGTCTGCGAACCGGTGGTCGACCTGCTTGCCCGACCCGGCGGCGGGCGCGAGCGTCAGCTGCGCTATGGCGATGCGTTCGAACTGCTCGAGACCCGCGATGGCATGGGCTTCGGCCTCGCGCCGGGAGCGGGCTACGCGGGCTGGGTCGCGTCCGACACGCTGAAGCCCGCCACCGAGCGCGGCACACCGACCCATCGGGTGACCGCGCGGCAGACCCATGTCTACCCGGTGCCCGACTTCAAGACCCACGAGATCTGCGCCCTGTCGCAGCTTTCGTCTCTGGTGGTCATGGGCCGCGACGGGCGGTTCTGCGAGACCGAGCTTGGCTGGGTGCCGGCGATGCACCTGAGCCAGGCGCCGGCGACCGATCCGGTGGCCGAGGCGGCGCGCTATCTCGGCACGCCCTATCTCTGGGGCGGCAACTCGGGCTTCGGCATCGACTGTTCGGGGCTGGTGCAGGCCGGGCTTTCGGCCTGCGGTCTCGCCTGCCCGGGCGACAGCGACCTGCAGGAGCAGGCGCTGGGCGAGACGCTGGCGCCGGGCAGCGCGCCCCGGCGCGGAGACCTGCTGTTCTGGAAAGGCCACGTCGCGTGGGTTTCGGACCCGGAAACCATCCTGCACGCCAACGCCCATCACATGGCGGTGGCCTACGAGGGGTTGGCTGAGGCGGTGGCACGGATCGAGGCGCAGGGTGACGGGCCGGTGACCCGGCACGCGCGGCTAGGGTAAGGCCCTGCTTCTGGCCCAAACGTGATGCGCCTCCGCGCGGTGCTGGTGTAGACTGGCCTGATGAAACAGCTTCTGCCGCTCCTGTTGCTCGCCGCACCGGCGCTCGCCGACCCGCCCGAGATCGTTGCCACCGAGGCCGTGCCTCAGGGCGATGACTGGCGGGTCTCGGTCACCTTGCTGCATCCCGATACCGGCTGGGAGCACTATGCCGACGGCTGGCGGGTCGAGGCGGAGGACGGCACCGTGCTCGGCACAAGGGTGTTGGCGCATCCGCATGAAAGCGAGCAGCCCTTCACCCGCGCGCTGTCGGGCGTGTCGATCCCGGAGGGCACGACGCGGATCTTCATCCGTGCCCGTTGCCTAAAAGATGGCTGGAACGAGGATCGCACCGCTTACGATCTGCCCTAGCGCCGGGCGCAAGCCGGTGCTCTACCGCCGCCCCTCGCGCAGCCACGCGCCGATGATGAAGCCCGAGGCCAGCAGCAGCGTCAGCCATGCCGGCAGCAGCGGGATCTGGCGCACGTCCATCGTCTCGTAGGCCTCGCGCGGGGTGAGGCCGATCCAGCCGCGCCCGGCGGCGGGGCGCCCGGCGCTGACCGCGCGGATGCTCGGCAGACCGTCCTCGAGCGGCATCACGCCGCCGCGCATGGTGTCGATCACCGGCTCAAGCGCGTCGCCGCTGGCGATGGTCTGCTCGAACTCGCGCGGGGCGGCGGGGCCGAGGCCGATCACCGCCTCCTCCTCGCCTTCCGACAGGCGATAGAGCCCGATCTCGGGCCCCTCGTAGAGCGCCTCGAACCGGCCCGGAGAGACCTCGGACAGCGTCACCTCCTCGGTTTCGCCATCGGGGCGGGTCACGGTGACCGCGCCGACATCCTCGTCCAGCGAGCGGCGGATGATGCGCATGGTCTGGCCGGTGGCCTCGGCCCAAAGCGCCTCTTCCTCGAGCTCTGGCTCCTTCATCATCCAGTGCGCCAGCCGTCGCAGCAGGTCGAGCTGCGGGCCGCCGCCCTCGTAGCCGCGCGACCAGAGCCACGCCTGATCGGATCCCAGAAGCGCCACGCGGCCCTCGCCGACCCGGTCGAGCACCAGAAGCGGGCGGTCGTCGACGCCCGACATCACCACATCGCCGCTGATCGGCTCGAGCTCGATCTGGCGCAGCCAGCGCCCCCAGCTTTCGGGATCGCCCAGTCCGGCGGTCACCGGGTGGCGCTCGCCCAGCTCAGTGACGCGCGGGCTGTAGCTTTCGTCGATGACGCGGGCGGTGGGTTCGGCGGGCAGCACCTCGGCGAGCGGCGAGCGATAGATCGAGTCGGCGCTGGCGAAATCGGGGCCTGCCGCGACCAGCACGGCGCCGCCGTTCTCGACATAGTTGCGCACATTGTCGAGATAGATCGCCGGCAGGATGCCCCGGCGCTTGTAGCGGTCGAAGATGATCAGGTCGAAATCGTCGATCTTCTCGAGGAACAGCTCGCGCGTGGGAAAGGCGATGAGCGACAGCTCGGTCACCGGCACGCCGTCCTGCTTTTCAGGCGGGCGCAGGATGGTGAAATGCACCAGATCGACCGAGCTGTCGGATTTCAGCAGGTTGCGCCACGTGCGTCCGCCGGCATGGGGCTCGCCCGAGACCAGCAGCACGCGCAGCCGGTCGCGCACGCCGTTGATCTGCACCAGCGCGGCGTTGTTGCGGTCGGTCAGCTCGCCCTCGGCCTCCGGGGTCGAGAAGCGGATCACGTTGAGCCCGCCATGCGGCAGCTCGATCGGCAGCTCGACATCCTCTCCGATGGGCACGGTGAACTCCTGCGGCTCGGCGCCGTCGACCGAGATGTCGAGCCGTGTCTCAACCGCGCCGGGGGCGGCGCCGTCATCCTGCACCCGCAGCGCCAGCGTCACCGGCTCGCCGAGGATGGCGAAGGCCGGGGCGTTCTGCACGATCAGGCGGCGGTCCCAGTCGCTGTCGCGCCCGGTCATCAGCAGGTGCATGGGGGCGGGCAGGTTGGGCGCGCGCTCGAGATCATGAAGCCGCCCGTCCGAGAGCAGGAAGATCCCCGCGATGCGCCCGCGCGGTTCCTCGGCCATGGCGGTGGAGAGCGCGGTCATCAGCTGGGTGCCGCTGTCGCCCTCGCCGTCGCCCACCTCGATGCGGCGGATCTCGGTGTTGGGGCGGGCCTCGATGCGGGCCTGAAGCGTGTCGGCGGCGTCCTCGGTGACCGAGAGCCGGTCGGCGAGGCGCTGCGAGGCGCTCTGGTCCACCACCATCAGCACGATGTCGGAAAGCGGCGCGCGGTCTTCCTCCTGGAACGAGGGCTGGGTGAGCGCGGCGACGAGGATCAGCCCGGCCACGAAGCGCAGCGGCCAGCCGTTGAGGCCGCGCCACAGCGCGAGGATCACGCCGGCCAGGGCCACCACGCCAAGCGCGATGATGGCCGCCCAGGGCAGCAGCGGGTCGAAGACGATCTGTCCGGTCATTGGCCAAGCCTGTCGAGCAATGCGGGCACGTGGACCTGATCGGATTTGTAGTTGCCGGTCAGCACGTGCATCACGAGGTTGACCCCGAAGCGATAGGCGATCTCGCGCTGGCGCTCGCCGGCGAAGCCCGAGCCGATGCGCACCAGCGGGGCACCGCGCTCGTCGATCGCCCAGGCGGCGGCCCAGTCATTGCCGCCGATCACCACGGGGGTCACGTTGTCATTGAGGTTGCGGAACGGCATGCCCTCGACCTGCTCGGCATCCGGGGCCGCGGCCTCGACCCAGACATCGCGGCTGGCGTAGCGGCCGGGGAAATCCTGCAGCAGGTAGAAGGTGCGGGTGAGCACGTGGTCCTGCGGGATCGGCTCCAGCGGCGGGATGTCGAGCGGGGCGGCCAGATCCTGCAGCTTACGGCCCTCGGCGCTCGAGGCGCCGAAGCCTGCCACGTCGGAATCGCGGGTGTCGAACAGGATCATGCCCCCCGAGCGCAGGTACTCGTTGAGCTTGGCATACGCGGCATCCGAGGGCAGCGGCTGGCCGGTGGTGACCGGCCAGTAGAGCATCGGGTAAAAGGCCAGCTCGTCGGTTTCCAGATCCACGCCCATCGGGTCGGCAGGTTCGACCGAGGTGCGGTAGAACAGGATATCCGACAGGCCGCGCAGCCCGGCCTGCGCGAGATCGTCAAGCTGGCGGTCGCCGGTCAGCACATGCGCCAGCGTCACCTCGGAGGCGGCGAGCATGGCGGCGGCCTCGTCTTCGGGGCTGGCGGTCGGGCGTTCGGTGCTGTCCTGCGCGCGCGAGGGCATCGGCGCCAGGCTCAGGCTCAGCGCCAGGGCCGCGAGGATCGCCGCGGTGCCGGCACGCGGCCGGGCCCCGCCAAGGCGGCCCGAGAGCGCCAGGGAGGCGATGACGTCGGCCAGCAGCAGCGCGATGGCACCGGCCAGAAGCCAGCCCGCCAGCGGCGTTTCCGCCGGGCGCGAAAGCCCCTCCACGCTGATCCGCTCGGGCCAGACGGCGGGCTCGAGGACGCTGTCGGCGTCGACCACGTTGCGCGCAAGGCTGCGGTCCTCGCCCTGGTAGAGGCCGGGTCTGAGATCGGGGCCAAGCGACGCGCTCAGCAGCGCCTCGCCCTCGACGCCGGGCAGGTTGCCGGCATCGCCGACGCGGCCAAAGGCGTCGAGCACCCGCAGCGGCTGCCAGATCGTGCCTTCGAGATCTTCGGGCGCAGGCGCCGCCGGCATCGACGACACCGCCAGCCGCTCGAGCATCTGCACGAACAGGCCCGAGAGCGGCAGGCTCGACCATTCGGCATTGGCGGTGACGTGGAACAGCACGACCTGGCCCTGTCCGACGCGCTTGCGGGTCACCAGCGGCGTGCCGTCGGTGAGTTGCGCGATCACCCGCGCGGCCAGCGTCGGGTCGGGCTGCGCCATGACCTGCGAGGTCACGGTCACGTCGTCGGGAATCGCGAGGCCGAAGAACGGGCTGTCCTCGGCGAAGGGCGCGAGCGATTTCGGCTCGCCCCAGCTCATGGCGCCGCCGACGCTGCGCCCGCCGGCGCGCAGGCGCACCGGCATCAGCGGGTCTTCCTCGCTGCGGCTGACATCGCTCGCGGCAAGGCGCGGACCGGCAAAGCGCAACAGCGTGCCGCCCGACTCGAGCCATTCGAGCACGCCGGCCTCTTCGCCCGGCGACAGCGTGGCGACATCGGCCAGCACGATCACGTCGGGGTTTGCGGGCAGCACCTCTTCGAGCGTGCCGTCGAGCAGGTCGGCGGTGGGCTCGAGCGCGCGGTCGAGGAAATGCAGCGGCGAGAGCAGTTCGAGCCCCTCGCGGTTCTCGTTGCCGGCGATCAGCGCCACCTCGCGGCGGCGCAGGCTGTCATCGGGCAGGGTCACCGCGCCGGCGCTGCGGGCGCCTTCGATCTCGAACCGGGTGATCCGCGCCCGCAGCTCGGCGGGCAGGTTCAGCTCGAGCTCGGCCTCGGTGGCGGATTGCTCGAAGAGCACCGGGTTGCGCACCAGCACCGCCGGGTTGCCCGCCGGATCGAGCCCGTGCCCGGCGACGGTGACTTCGGTCTCGGGGCCGGGGCGCAGACGCTGCAGGGAGAGACGGACATGTCCATCCTCGAACCGGGCCGGCGCCAGCGTGTAATGGGCGCGCGGGCTTTCGAACACGGTCACCTCGCCGCGCGCTTCCAGCGCCGCGAGCAGCGGCGCGCGGTTGTCGCGGGCGAGCCCGTCAGACATCCAGTAGCTGTCGAAATCCTGTTCGGGCAGCATCTCGATGGCGCGCGCGACGCGCGCCTCGTCGGGCTGCCACGGCTCGGGCAGAATGCCGGTCAGGCGCGATTGCAGCACGCCGGCGGCCTGGAACTGCGGCTCTTCGGGCGCCGTCAGGCGCAGCAGGGCCACCGGGCGCGCCTCGCGCTCGGCGCGGGCGAGCAGGGTGTCGAGCGCTGCCTGCCGCTGGCGCCAGTCCGAGGCGCTGGACCAGCTGGCATCCATCACCACCAGAAGCGGGTCCGAGCCCGCCTCGGCGCCGCTCTGCTCCTGCGGATTCAGCACCGGCCCGGCGAGGCCGACGATCACCGCTGCGACGGCGAGCATCCTTATGAGCAGCAGCCACCACGGCGTCCGGTCTGTGACCTGCTCTTCATCCTTCAGGCCGAGCAGCAGCACCACGCCGGGAAACATCCGGCGGATCGGTGCCGGCGGCACCGCGCGCAGGATGATCCACAGCACCGGCAGCGCCAGAAGCCCGAGCAGCAGCCAGGGCGCGGTAAACCCGAGGGGGCCGAGCATGGTCATACGTGGCCTCCATCCATCGCACGATATACCCACAGAAGCGCCGACTGGGCGCTCTCGGAGGTATGATGGCACATGTATTGCCAGCCCGTTAACCGCGACAATCGATCAAGCCGGTCCTTGCGCTCGGCGAGACGCTCCAGATAGCGCGCGCGCAGGTCGCCGGCCTTGAGCGTCTCATGCGCGACGCTGCCGCCGACGCTCTGAAAGATGGTGCGGCCCTTGAACGGGAAGCTCTCCTCGGTCGGGTCGAGCACCTGCAGCAGCACCCCGCGGACACCGCGATCGGCGGCCTTGGTCAGCGCGGCCTCGACGGGATCGAGATCGCCGAGGAAATCCGACACGAACATCGCCCGGGCGTGCGGGATCATGCCGCGCGCCTCGGGCTGGGAATAGTCGTCCTCGCCATCGTCCGAGAGCGCCTCGGCCAGCCGCAGCACCTGCACGTCGCCGTTGCACGGCGGCAACTGCCAGCCGGTGAAGCCCACCCGCTCGCCACCGCGGATCAGCAGGATCGCGGTCGCCAGCGCCACGAGCCGGGCGCGGTCGCCCTTTTGCGGCAGGTTCTGGTCCGAGGTGAAGCGCATCGAGGCGCCGCCGTCGACCCAGAGCTGTACGCTCTGGGCGATCTGCCATTCGCGCTCGCGCACGAATTGCTCGTCGCCGCGGCCGGAGCGGCGCCAGTCGATGTTGCGATAGCTGTCGCCCGAGCGCAGCGGGCGGTACTGCCAGAAATCGTCGCCCATCCCCGAGCGCCGCCGACCGTGTTCGCCCAGCAGAACGGTGCCGGCGAGATGCTCGGCGCGCGCCAGAAGCGCCGGGAAGCGGCTGGCTTCGAGCTGCGCGTCGCGACGGAGATAGGTGACGGTGTCGGTCAAGCCGCCGCCTCGGTGCGGGTCAGCCCGCCCGCGATGTCATCGATGATGGCGCCGAGATCCTCGCCCCGAGCGCGCGCCGAGAAGGTCAGCGCCATGCGGTGCACCAGCACCGGGCGGGCCATGTCGATCACGTCGGCAGGCGAGGGGGCGAGCCGGCCCTGCAGCAGGGCGCGGGCCCGCACGGTCATCATCAGCGCCTGAGCCGCGCGCGGGCCGGGGCCCCAGGCTACGGTCTCGCGCACCCGGTCGGAGGCGGCGGGATCATCGGGGCGGAAGGCGCGCACCAGATCGAGGATCATCTCGACCACCGCGTCGCCCACCGGCATCCGCCGCAACAGCGTCTGCGCCGCCATCAGCGTCTCGGGATCGAAGACCCGATGCGCCTGCGCGTCCTCGGTGCCGGTGGTGGCGAGCAGGATGTCCTTCTCGGTCTTGCGGTCCGGGTAGGCCACGTCGATCTGCACGAGGAAGCGGTCAAGCTGGGCCTCGGGCAGCGGGTAGGTGCCCTCCTGCTCGATCGGGTTCTGCGTGGCCAGCACGTGGAAGGGCAGCTCGAGCGGGCGGGTTTCGCCGGCGACGGTCACCTCCTTCTCCTGCATCGCCTGCAGCAGCGCCGACTGGATGCGCGGCGAGGCGCGGTTGATCTCGTCGGCCATCAGGAGCTGGCAGAAGATCGGACCGGGGATGAACTTGAAGGCCCGCGAACCGTCGCTGCCGGTCTCGAGCACCTCCGAGCCGAGGATGTCGGCGGGCATCAGGTCGGGGGTGAACTGGATGCGGTTGCCATCGAGGCCCATCACCGTCGACAGCGTCTCGACCAGCCGGGTCTTGCCGAGGCCGGGCAGGCCGATGAGCAGCGCGTGGCCGCCGCAGAGGAGCGAGGCCAGCGTCAGCTCGACCACCCGTTCCTGTCCGATGAAGCGGCTGTTTATGGCGCGCTTGGCTTCGGCAAGCTTCTCTTCGAGCGCTTCGATCTCGGCGACCAGATCTTCGGCCATGCGCAGACTCCCTTGAAATCCCGTGTTTACGATTCAACTCTATCCCGGGGTTGGAAAATGGCAAAAGCAATGACGGCACAAAATTCCGTGACACCATCTGCAGACGGGCTGGCTGCCTCCGCGCGCGCCATCAAGGAGCGCGGTTTGCCCCCCGTGCACAAATGGAACCCGCCGTTTCTGGGCGATATCGACATGCGCATCGCCCGGGATGGCACGTGGTATTACCTCGGCTCGCCGATCGAACGGCCCGCGATGGTCAAGCTGTTCTCGTCGATCCTGCGCAAGGATGGCGACGATTACGTGCTCGTCACCCCGGTCGAGAAGGTGGGAATCACCGTCGAGGATGCGCCCTTCGTCGCCACCGATTTCGAGGTGTCCGGCGAGGGCGAGGCGCAGGTGCTTCGCTTCCAGACCCATGTCGGAGACGAGGCCGTCGCCGGGCCGGATCACCCGATCCGTGTCGCCATCGACCCCGACAGCGGCGAGCCGTCGCCCTACGTTCTCGTGCGGGCCAATCTCGAGGCGCTGATCGACCGCAAGAGTTTCTACCGGCTGGTCGAACTGGGCTCCGAGCGCGAGATCGACGGCGAAGGCTGGTTCGGCGTGTGGTCGTCGGGAGCGTTCTTTCCCATCGCTCCGGCAGAGGCGCTGGGCTGAGCGCGCCTAGTCGCCGAGCTTGGCGTGCACTTCGTCGAGGTCGATCTCACCGATGGGCATCTTGTTGGCCGGGTTGTCGAAATCGTATTTGAAGAGCTCGAAGTCGCGTTTGTAGATCTCGTAGATCAGGTGCATCGACAGGTCGTCGAAATAATCCTCGACCGGGTGCAGCCGCTTGGGTCCGTGTCCCTCGGACTCGTTGAAGCGGGGGATGCCGGCAAGATCCACCGCATGCGGCGTCTGGATATGGTCGAGCACGTCCTGCATGCCGTCGTTGAACTGCTCGGTCCAGAAGATCTTGTTGTAGCGCCCGCCATTGACGATGAAGGTCGAGACATGCCCCGAGATCGCCGACCAGTGGATGTCGGGCTCCATCGGGCGGCGCCAGCGGATGGTGTCGCGCACGAAGAGCAGGAAGCGGCGGAAGCTGCGGATCTGGTCGAACTCCTCCTTGCCGTCGTCGCCACCGACCTCGATGCCGTATTTCTGGATCAGCAGCGGCACGAGGTTGCCGCGGTAGCGCTTGCCGTTGCGCTGGATGCCGCAGATCTTGTCGAAGAAGCTCGACAGCACGCGGGTGTAGGGGTTGCGCACGCAGGTGAAGGCATAGGAGGCGCGGGTCTTCACATTGGCCTTGATGATCGGCTGGCTGTCCTCGCGGGCCCATTTGTGCAGGCCCTGCTTCGCATCATGGATGTCGCCGTCGTAGAACACGCCATGATCGGAGTAGTACATGATCTGGCCAATCGTCGAGCAGGCGCATTTCGGCACCACGCGATACACCACGCTTTCGCTCTCGGTCATCCATGTGCCCGGAAACCCCATCTGCCCTGCCTCCCGAAAATGCGCCCGCTTGGCGCCTCTGGTCCTGACGGCGCCTGATCGATCGGTCCGCGCCTGATGGTTCAAAAAATCAGACAAACCCGGTTTCTTCAACGTCCGTTCGTCTCTATCAACAGACGGGAGCGGGCAAAAACGAGGGCAGACGGTTTCCTGAATGGCAAAGATTGCCTTCATCCTCCTGTGTCACAAGGATCCTGACGCCGTCATCAAGCAGGCGCAGAGCCTGACTGCCGTGGGCGATTACATGGCCATCCATTTCGACGCCCGCGCCCCGAAAGCCGACTATGACAGGATCCGCAAGGCGCTGGCCGACAACCCGAACGTGGCCTTCGCGAAGCGCCGGGTGAAATGCGGCTGGGGCGAGTGGAGCCTCGTTCAGGCGACATTGAACGCGGTCGAGACGGCGGTCGAGACGTTCCCGCGTGCCTCGCATTTCTACATGCTCTCGGGCGATTGCATGGCGATCAAATCGGCGGAATACGCCCATGCCTTTCTCGACCAGCGCGATGTCGATTACATCGAGAGCTTCGATTACTTCCGTTCCGACTGGATCAAGACCGGCTGGAAGGAAGAGCGGCTGATCTATCGCCACTGGTTCAACGAACGGACCCAGAAGAAACGCTTCTACGCGATGTTCAACCTGCAAAAGCGGCTCGGGATGACGCGCGAGATCCCGGCGGACATCGAGGTGATGATCGGCTCGCAATGGTGGTGCCTGCGGCGCCGCACGGTGGAGTGGATCCTCGGCTTCTGCCGCAAGCGGCCAGACGTGCTGCGCTTCTTCCGCACCACGTGGATCCCGGATGAGACCTTCTTCCAGACGCTGGTGCGCCACCTCGTGCCCGAGCACGAGATCGAGAGCCGCGCGCTGACCTTCCTGATGTTCACCGATTACGGCATGCCGGTGGTGTTCTACAACGATCACTACGATCTGCTGCTGGCGCAGGATTTCCTCTTCGCCCGCAAGATCAGCCCCGAGGCGCGCGAGCTGAAGCGGCGGCTGGGCGTGCTCTACGCCTCGAAAGGGGCGCGGTTCCAGATCTCCAACGAGGGTCAGGCGCTGTTCCGCTTCCTGACTGGCAAGGGCCGCATCGGGCGGCGCTTCGCGCCGCGGTTCTGGGAGGCCGAAAGCTCGCTCGGGCGCGAGCGCGAGCTGCTCATCGTGTTGTGCAAGAAATGGCACGTGGCCAAGCGCCTGACCGCCCGGATCCGCGCTCTGACCGACATTCCCTGCATCGAGTACCTGTTCAACGAAGCGGGCTGCGCGTTGCCCGATCTTGGCGGCATCCAGTCGAGCATGAGCAAGCGCCACCGCCACCGGCGGGCGCTGATGCGGATGCTGTTCGAGTATTACGACACCGAGCGGCTGGTGATTTGCCTCGATCCGCAGAGCCTCGACTTGCTGGAGGATTTCTGCCGTGACCGCTCGGTGTCACGGCTGCTCGAGATCGAGTGCCAATTCAGCGACGCCTATCTCGTGGGGCATGCGATGCGGGTGGGGCTGGCCGGCGCGCACACGCCGAAGGACACGCTGACCCGCTTGCTGCCGACGATCCGCAACGACATGCTGCACGAGAGCGACCGCATTCGCGATGCGCAGTTCGAAAACCACCTGCGGATTCGCGAGATCGATCCGCCAGATGTCAACGCGCGCGCGCTCGCGGCCTTTCTGAGCCTGCCCGAGGACACCGCCCGCGCGCTTGCCAACACCGATCAACTGTTCGCCGATTGAGGATAGAATGGCCTACACCTACGACACCGAAAACATCTTCGCCAAGATCCTGCGGGGCGAGATCCCCAACGACACCGTGCTCGAGACAGAGCACAGCCTGGCGTTCAACGACATCCGCCCGCAGGCCCCGATCCACGTGCTGGTGATCCCCAGGGGCGCCTATGTCAACTACGACGATTTCGCCTCCGACGCCTCGGATGCGGAGATCCTCGACTATACCCGCGCCATCGCCAGGGTCTGCGAAATGAAGGGGGTCGAGGCGGACGGGTTCCGGATGATCTCGAATGCCGGTGTGCACGGGGTGCAGGAGGTGCCGCACCTGCACGTGCACATCCTCGGCGGCCGCGGCCTTGGCCGGATGCTCGAGCGCGGCTGACCCCCTGTTGCAAGGCGGCGCGGCCCATCGGGCCGCACAGGCTGTCTCACCACCGCCTCCGGGCGGTGGCTCGGGGCCGTGGCTGCCCTGACGCCCTTGCCGGGATGTGCGCCCGTGTTGCGGTCCGGCCTGCCTCCGGCGGGGATATTTGACGCCAGAAGAAGACAGGGGGCGGCGCCTCGTCTTCTCTGGTTCGAAAATACCTCGGGGGAGTCGCGGCGCAGCCGCGGCGGGGGCAGCGCCCCCTTTGCCCGTCGTGTCGCGCGGCGCGCCTTATGGCCGGGCGGCCCGAGCCGGTCCGGCTCAGGCGGCGGGGCGCGCGCGGGTCAGCTCGAGGAACACGTCTTCGAGGTCGGCCTGCTCGGTACGGACGTCCTGGATCCGGATGCCCGCCTCGCGCACAAGCGCGAGCACGTCCTCGGCGCTGGTGTCGGTGGCGCGGTAGCTCAGCGCGATGAGCCCGCCCTCGCGGCGCTCGGCGGTGATGCCGGGGGCTTCGGGCAGTGTCGCCGGCAGGCTGTCGGGCTCGATCACCATGGTCTTGGCATCGATCTGGCCGAGCAGGTTGGCGGTGCTGTCACGCGCCACGACCGCGCCCTGGTTGATGATGGCGATCTCGTCGCACATCTCCTCGGCCTCCTCGAGGTAGTGGGTGGTGAGGATGATCGTCATGCCAAGCTCGCGGTTCAGCCGGCGCACGTTCTGCCACAGCATCTGGCGCAGCTCGATATCGACGCCGGCGGTGGGCTCGTCGAGCACCAGGATGCGCGGGTGGTGCACCAGCGCCTTGCCCAGCAGCAGCCTCCGGCGCATGCCGCCAGAGAGCGTGCGGGCATAGGCCTCGGCCTTGTCCGTGAGGCCCACCATCTCGAGGATCTCGTCGCTGCGGCGGTCGCGCTTGGCCACGCCGTAGAGCCCGGCCTGCACCTCGAGCGCGTCGCGCGGGGTGAAGAACGGGTCGAGGTTGAGCTCCTGCGGCATCACCCCGATCGAGGCGCGGCTCTGGCGCGGGTTGCGGTCCTGGTCCCAGCCCCAGATCGAGACCTTGCCGGAGCTCTTCAGAACCAGCCCGGCGAGGATGTTGATCAGGGTCGACTTGCCCGCCCCGTTGGGGCCGAGCAGGCCGAAGATCGAGCCCGTGGGCACGGTGAGATCGACGCCCTTGAGGGCCTCCTTGCCGCCTGCATATGTCTTGCGCAGCGCCTCGATGCGGATCGCGTCTCCACTCATGCCGAGCCTTGCTCCTGTTCTGGTCTTCGCCCATAACGCAGTTAGTGCAGGTGTGACGAAAAGGAAACCGCAGCGATGGCGACCGAAGCCCCGGAAATCAAGATCGTCGACAGCCACCGCATCGCCTGTGACGGCGGTGAGGGGGCGCTGGGCCACCCGCGTGTCTGGCTGATGATCCCGCCCGAGCAGGGCTTTGTGGAATGCCCCTATTGCGATGCGAAATACGTGCATCGCGATTTCGAAGGCAAGGTCTGAGCCAAGCCAACCGGGCGGCAGACACCCGCCGAATTTGACGGGGTGACATGCTCGCCATCTTTCTCAAGACCGTTCCGTTCTTTGCCCTGATCGGGCTGGGCTATTGTGCCGCGCGCATCCGCGTCTTCCCCGAGGCGGCGACGGCGGCGCTGACCAAGTTCGTGTTCTACTTCGCCCTTTCGGCGATGCTGTTCCGCTTCTCGGCCTCGCTGTCGATCGCGTCCATCTTCGACGCGCGACTTGCGGCGGCCTATCTCGCGGGCACGCTGGCGGTCTACCTGGTGGCCACCGGCGCGGCCGTCCTGCGGCGGCAGGACCTGCAGACCGCCGCCATCGAGGCGCAGACGGCGAGCATCGGCAATACCGGCTTTCTCGGCCTGCCCATGCTGGCCCTGCTGCTTGGCGAGGCGGCGGTGGCGCCGATCATCCTCATGCTGAGCATCGACCTGATCGTCTTCGCCTCGCTGCTGGTGATCCTGGTGACCGTGGCGCGCGAGGGCAGGATGTCGCTGGGGATCTTCGCCACCATCGGCGCGGGGCTGGTGAAGAACCCGATGATCGTGTCGATCGTGGCCGGGCTTGCGGTGTCGTCCTCGGGGCAGTCGCTGCCCACGGTGGTGGACGAGTTCGTCACCCTGCTCGGCAATGCCGCGACGCCCTGCGCGCTGTTTGCCATCGGCGCCTCGCTGGCGTCGAAATCCGCCGAGCGGCTGGCGGTCTCGGGCTGGCTGAGCTTTGCCAAGCTGGTGCTGCATCCGCTCTTCGTGGCGGGCGGGGTCTACCTGCTGTTCCCGGTGCCGCCGTTCCAGGCGGCGGTGGCGGTGGCCACGGCCTCGCTGCCGGTGGCGGGCAATGTCTACATGCTGGCGCAGCATTACGGCATCGCGCCGCAGCGGGTCTCGGCGGCGATCCTGATCTCGACCGCGTTCAGCATCCTCACCGTGAGCACGGTGATCGCGCTGGTGAACCCATGAGCGCGCTCTATATCGACGCCGACGCCTGCCCGGTGAAGGCCGAGGCCGAGCGCGTCGCCACCCGTCACAGGGTTCGCATGTTCGTGGTCTCGAATGGCGGTCTCAGGCCGTCGCAGAACCCGCTGGTCGAGACGGTGATCGTGCCGGAGGGGCCGGACGTGGCCGACATGTGGATCGCCGAGCGCTGCGGGCCGGGCGACGTGGTGGTGACCGGGGACATCCCGCTGGCCTCGAAATGCATCGCCGCCGGCGCGGCGGTGCTGCGCCACAATGGCGAGCGCTTCACCGAGGCCAATATCGGCCAGCAACTGGCGATGCGCGATCTGATGGCCGATCTGCGCGCCGCCAATCCACTGAACCAGGGCGGCGGCGGCAAGGGCTTTACCAAGGCCGACCGCTCGCGTTTTCTCAACGCGCTGGAGCGCGAGCTCCGGCAGGCGAAAGGCTAGGCGCATGGCGATCCGGGCGGTGATCTTCGATATCGGCAACGTGCTGCTGCGCTGGCAGCCCGAGCTTTATTACGACGCCCTGATCGGCGCGGCGCGGCGGCGCGAGATGTTCGCCGAGGTCGACCTGCATGGCATGAACGAACGCATCGACGCGGGCGAGGACTTCCGCGGCGTGGTCTACGAGACCGCTCAGGCCCATCCCCGCTGGGCCGAGCAGATCCGCCACTGGCACGACAACTGGCCGGAGCTTGCCGCGCCGGAGATCCCCGAAAGCGGCAAGACGCTTCTGGCGTTGCGGCGCAAGGGCGTTCCGGTGTTCGCGCTGAGCAATATCGGCGAGGCCACCATGGCACTGGCCGAGGCCGCCTACCCGGTGCTGCGGCAGTTCGACCGGCGCTATGTCTCGGGTCTCATGGGGGTGACGAAGCCAGACCCGCGGATCTACGAGATGGTCGAGGCGGATTGCGGGCTCGCCCCCGAGACGCTGCTCTTCACCGACGACCGCGCCGAGAACATCGCCGCCGCCGCCGCGCGCGGCTGGCAGACGCATCTTTTCGAGGGGCCCGAGGGCTGGGCCGCGTGCCTGCGCGCCCATGGGCTGCTGAGCGAAGGAGACGACAGATGACCACCCCCGCATTCATCCCCTACGAGGCCGAGGCCAAGCTCGACTGGCTTGGCCTGACCGAGGCTTTCAGGGAGGGCCACGCGCGCCCCAAGGCCGAGATCGCCGATAGCTTCCTTTATCGCGGTGACGACACGCTGCTGAACCGGGCGGCCTGGATCGACGGGCTGGGGCTGGCGGTGAAATCTGCCACGATCTTTCCCGGAAACCAGAAGCGCGGCCTTGGTGCGGTCAATGGCGGCGTGTCGCTTTATGCCGACGACACCGGGCTGCTCGAGGCGGTGGTGGATTTCCACCTGATCACCAAGTGGAAGACCGCCGGCGACAGCCTGTTGGGGGCGCTGCGGCTGGCGCGGCCTGCGTCGAAGGAGATCCTGATCGTCGGCGCCGGCTATGTCGGGCACGCGCTCTTCGAGGCCTACAGCGCCGGCTTCCCGGGGGCGCGGTTCAAGGTCTGGAACCGGACGGTCGCCAAGGCCGAGGCGATGGCCGAAGAGCTTGGCATCGGGCTGGCGCGCGATCTCGAGGCGGCGGTGGGCGAGGCCGACATCGTCACCTGTGCCACCATGTCGACCGAGCCGGTGATCCGGGGCGACTGGCTTCAGCCGGGCCAGCATCTCGACCTGATCGGGGCCTATCGCCCGGACATGCGCGAGGCCGACGACGCGGCGCTGCAGCGCGCGCGGGTCTTCGTCGACAGCCGCGACACCACGCTCGGCCATATCGGTGAGCTGAAGATCCCGCTCGAGAGCGGGGCGATCCGCCGCGAGCAGGTATTGGCGGATTATTACGCGATGGACGCGATGCGGCGCGAGAGCGACGACGAGATCACGCTGTTCAAGAATGGCGGCGGGGCGCATCTCGATCTGATGACAAGCCGCTACGTGCACGCACGCTGGCTCGCGGCATAGCGGCTGGCGCTTTCGGGGTCTGGGACGCGCGCCCCGGCCCCACGCACGCGGCCGGGGGATCAGCTGGTTTCCTTGAACACCGCCGAGACGGGGCGGAACCAGAGGCTGGCAAAGCGTGCACCGTAGATCTTGGCGATGGTCTCGTAGGTGAAGCGGGTCACGGGCATGGCGGTTCTCCTTGGTCTGGTTGCGGGCTCTCCCGGGGTTTGGCGCCGAAGCCCTCGCATCGAGCTGAACGTCGCTGTCAGTAAGTGCGCAACGAAATGAAAAAAGGTTCGGCGCTTAGGGTAATAATATGTCTCAAACTCGCCAATCGCGCCGTCGGTTCCATGTGACGGCGAAACCCGGTAGGGCTGGCCTTTCCCGTTTTAGAATCGCGGTGTGCCTGCTAGGTTTGGTAGAATGAACACGTTCAGCCCCAATATGCGCCCGATCATCCGTCAGCTTGACGATTCCGCCATCAACCGGATCGCGGCTGGCGAGGTCGTCGAACGGCCCGCCTCGGCGGTCAAGGAACTGGTCGAGAATGCCATCGACGCGGGCGCGCGCCGCGTCACCATCGAGCTGGCCGACGGCGGCAAGACGCTGATCCGGGTCACCGATGATGGCTGCGGCATGAGCGCCGACGAGCTGCCGCTGGCGCTGTCGCGCCATGCCACCTCGAAGATCGACGGCTCGGACCTGCTCAACATCCACAGCTTCGGCTTCCGCGGCGAGGCGCTGCCCTCTCTGGGCGCGGTCGGGCGGTTGACCATCCAGAGCCGCGCCAGCGGCGAGGAGGCGGCCGAGATCGGCGTCGCCGGCGGCCAGATGGCGGCGGTGAAGCCCTGTGCGCTCAACGGCGGCACCGTCGTGACCCTGCGCGACCTGTTCTACGCCACGCCGGCGCGGCTCAAGTTCCTGCGCTCGGACCGGGCCGAGATGCAGGCGATCTCGGAGGTCATCAAGCGCCTCGCCATGGCCGAGCCTTCGGTGGGCTTCACCCTGCGCGACGTGAGCGAGGGCAAGGACCGCACCACCTTCCGCGCCGATCCCTGCTCGGGCGATCTGTTCGATGCGCTGCGCGGGCGGCTGGCGCAGGTCATGGGCGGAGAGTTCACCGACAACGCGCTCAACATCGATGCCGAGCGCGAGGGCTTCCGCCTCACCGGGCTGGCGGCGCTGCCGACCTATTCGCGCGGCTCCTCGGTGGCGCAGCATCTCTTCGTCAATGGCCGCCCGGTGCAGGACCGGCTGCTGCTCGGCGCCCTGCGCGGCGCCTATGCTGACTATCTCAGTCGCGAGCGGCACCCGGCGGTGGCGTTGTTTGTCGATTGCGATCCGCACAAGGTCGACGTGAACGTGCACCCGGCGAAATCCGAGGTCCGCTTCCGCGAGCCGGGGCTGGTGCGCGGGCTGATCGTCTCGGCGCTGCGCCACGCGCTGGCCGAGGCCGGGCACCGCGCCTCGACCACCGTGGCCGGGGCGACGCTCGGCGCGATGCGGCCCGAGCCGTCGGGCCCGCCGCGGGTCTACCAGATGGACCGCCCCTCGCAGGGCGCGCTGAGCTCGGCCTACCGGGCGCAGGCGCCGATGACGCCGGCGGAGCCCTACCCGCCTTTTGAGGCCCAAGCGCCGCGCCCGGCCGAGGCGGGCTTTGCCGAGTTTGCCGGGAGCTACTCGGGCCGGGTCGATCCGGTGGAGGACAGCCCGAAAGGCGCCGACGAAGCCCTGCCGCTCGGGGCGGCGCGCGGGCAGGTGCACGAGAATTACATCATCGCCCAGACCGGCGACGGCATCGTCATCGTCGACCAGCACGCCGCGCATGAGCGGCTGGTCTATGAAAAGCTCAAGCACCAGATGGCCGAGCGTGGCGTCGCCGCGCAGGCGCTGCTGATCCCCGAGATCGTCGAGCTTTCCGCCGACGATCTCTCGCGTCTCCTCTCCATCGCCGATGATCTGTCGCGCATGGGGCTGACCATCGAGGCCTTCGGCGGGAGCGCCGTCGCGGTGCGCGAAACGCCGGCGATCCTCGGCGAGGTCAACGCCAAGGCGCTGCTCACCGACATCCTCGACGAGATCGCCGATTTCGGCTCCAGCCAGCTGGTGCAGGAAAAGATCGAGGCCATTCTCAGCCGCGTGGCCTGCCACGGCTCGATCCGTTCGGGCCGCCGGATGCGCGCCAAGGAGATGAACGCGCTCTTGCGCGAGATGGAGGCGACGCCGCATTCGGGCCAGTGCAACCATGGTCGGCCCACCTATGTGGAGCTGAAGCTCACGGATATCGAGCGGCTCTTCGGGCGCACATGACCGACCCGCTTTCCCTGATGCTCGAGGATCCGCGCCTCTGGGCCGCCGCCGCGGTGGCGCTGCTGTTTCTGGTGATGATCGTCGTGGTGATCCGCGCCGCCAATCGCGCCGCCCGGCTGGCGCATCCGCTGTCCCAGCTTGGCCAGCGGGTGCAGGCGCTTGGCGAGGGGCAGGAGCGGCTGGCCGGCGGGCTGCACCATGTCACCGAGGCGCAGCTGCAGAGCCAGACCGCGATGCTCGAGCTGGTCGAGCGCCGGCTCGCGGAGGTGCAGGGCCACATGTCCGAGAGCCTGCATGGCACGGCAAGGCGCACGGCCCACAGCCTTGGCGAGTTGCAGGAGCGGCTCAAGGTGATCGACCGGGCGCAGGAGAACATCACCCGGCTGTCCGGCGACGTGCTGTCGCTGCAGGACATCCTGTCGAACAAGCAGACCCGCGGCGCCTTTGGCGAGATCCAGCTCAACGACATTGTCTCGAAGGCGCTGCCGACCGACAGCTACACGCTGCAGGCCACGCTCTCGAACGGGCGCCGGGCGGATTGCCTGATCCACATGCCCGAGCCGCCGGGGCCGATCGTCATCGACGCCAAGTTCCCGCTCGAATCCTACGAGCAGTTGCAGCGCGCCGAGAAGGGCGACAGCCGCACCCGCGCCGCGCAGGCCTTCCGGCTTTCGGTGCGCAAGCATCTGCGCGACATCGCCGGACGCTACATCATCGAGGGCGAGACGGCGGATTCGGCGCTGATGTTCCTGCCCTCCGAGGCGGTCTATGCCGAGCTGCACGCGCATTTCCCCGAGGTGGTGCGCGAGGGCTTCAACCTGCGGGTCTGGATCGTTTCGCCGACGACCTGCATGGCGACGCTCAACACCCTGCGGGCGGTGCTCAAGGATGCCCGGATGCGCGAGCAGGCCGGCGCGATCCGGCGCGAGCTCGCGCTGCTCAACGCCGACGTGGAGCGGCTGGGCACGCGGGTCGAGAATCTCGACCGGCATTTCTCGCAGGCGGCCCGCGACGTGGCCGAGATCCGCATCAGCGCCGACAAGGCCGGTCAGCGGGCGCGGCGGCTTGACAATTTCGATTTCGAGGACGGGCGCGGCGAAAAGGTCGTGCCGGCGCCGCAGGACTCCTGACGCGTCTGTCGTCCCCATCGCCGTCGTCAGGGTCGGACACCTTGCGCAGGATCAAGGACGGGCGCGCGGCCATGCCCCAGTCTGATTGCCAGAGAAAGGAGACGGGGACATGGAAGAGATCAGTGTCAGGAAAGTCGCTCATGTCATCCTGCTCGCGCGCGAGATGGAGCGCGGCGAGGGCGAGATGCGTGGCGTCATCGAGCGCATGACCGAGGAAGAGCAGGCCGCGCTGGTCGCGATCATGTGGATCGGTCGCGATGCGTTCGACGCCAGTGAATGGGACGAGGCCTATGCAACGGCGATAGCCGAGGCCAGCACGCCGACCGCCGATTACCTGATCGGCACGCCGCATGTGGCCGACCACCTTGAGGCCGGGCTCGAAGCACTGGGCTTTGACGCCCAGGACGAGGAAGACGAGCTGATGCGCCGCGGCTCCTGACCGCGCGTCGGTCAGCGCAGCGCGCGGCCCTTCACGATCGCCTCGTTGCCAAAGCGCGCGCGGATCGCATCCGTCGCGCGCTCTGCGCTGGCGCGTTTCTCGGCCTGCGGGTCAAGCAGGTCGCCCAGCCGGTCGGCCTGCTCCGCCGGCACCAGTTCTGAAATGCCGGTGCCGAGCAGGCGATAGGACACGCCCGCGCCAAGCTGGTCGAACATGGCGCGCGCGGTGCGGTAGATGCGGTCGGCCATCTGCGTGGCATCGCCGAGCGCGTGGCGCCGGGTGATCAGCTTGAAATCCGAGCGCTTCACCTTCAGCACCACAACGCGGCCCGCCAGACCCTTGGCCTTGGCGCGGTCGGCGACCTTTTCGCTAATGCGCCAGAGGTGGCCATCGAGGATGTCGGGGTCCTTGGTGTTTTCGTGAAACGTCGTTTCGTTCGAGATCGACTTCACCGGCGCGTTGCGAGTGACGCGGCGATGATCCTCGCCGCGGGCCAAATGCCAGAGCCGCTCGCCCATGCTGCCAAAGCGCACCATCAGCCCCTCGCGATCCCAGCGCAGCAGGTCTTCGAAGGTGCGGATGCCCGAGCGCTCCAGCGCGTCCTGACCGGCCTGTCCGACGCCCCAGATCATCCGCACCGGCCGTGGCCGGAGAAACTCCTGCGTCTCGGCCTTGCCGATCACCGAGAAGCCATGCGGCTTGTCGAGATCCGAGGCGATCTTGGCGAGGAACTTGTTGTGGCTGAGGCCGACCGAGCCGGTCACGCCCAGCTCGTCCTTCATCCGCTTCACGAGCCGCGCCAGCATCACCGCCGGTGGCGCACCGTGCAGGCGCTCGGTTCCGGTCAGGTCGAGAAATGCCTCGTCGAGCGACAGCGGCTCGATGGCCGGGGTCAGTTCTTCCATGAAGTCGCGGATCTGTTTCGACACCTCGGCATAGAGCGCCATGCGCGGCTTCAGCACCACCGCGTCGGGGCAGAGGTCGAGCGCCTTGAACATCGGCATGGCCGACCGCACGCCGCGGATGCGGGCGACGTAGCAGGCGGTCGACACGACGCCACGCCTGCCGCCACCGATGATCACCGGCTTGTCGGCAAGCTCGGGGTTCTCGCGTTTTTCGACGCTGGCATAGAAGGCGTCGCAATCCATGTGGGCGATCGAGAGGCTGCGCAGCTCGTCATGGCGCACGATCCTTGGCCGCCCGCAGGCGGGGCAGCGGGGGCCGCTCTCGAATTCGGTGAGACAGTCACGACAAAGCGCAGGCATGGGTGGTCAATCGCAGCTGAATGGTTATCTGGGGACTATAAGACGTAACCATCGCGGGGGCCATCGCGTGAGCTTTGCAGGTGCGAAACTGATGCTGTTTCTCGGCGAGGAGCTGCTGGTGATCCGGCGCGATGAAAAGCCCGAGATCCCGTGGCCGGGCTATCTCGACTTTCCGGGTGGCGGGCGCGAGGGCGACGAGACGCCGGAAGAGTGCGCCCTGCGTGAGACCTTCGAGGAGGTGGGGCTCGATGTGGCCGAAGACCAGATTGTCTGGTCACGGCAGCACGGCCCGAGCTGGTTCTTCGTGGCACATCTGCCGGGCACGCTGGTGTCGGAAGTGCGCTTTGGCGACGAGGGCCACGGGTGGTGGATGATGCCGCCCGAGGAATACGTGGCGCGCGAAGACGGCATCCCGCACTTTCGGGAGTTGCTGAACGCCTATCTTACCGAGCGGGGCTGACCCGCTCAGGCCGCACGGCCACCGATCCGGCGCAACCAGTCGACAGCCCCGTGCAGCGGGGTTCTGGGCTCGGGCGCGGGGCTCGGACGGTCCGAAAGGCGCGGCTTGAGCCGGGCGCGCAAGCGGTTGGGCTGGTCCTGCCCGGTCAGGGCGTCGGAAATCAGCGCGCGCTCGACCTCGTCAGGGTCGGCATCCAGCGGTGCGTTATGGGTACATGCGACGCGAATGCGGCCTTCCTCGGTATGGAAGGTCACGAGCGCCTGATAGCATTCATCGGCGGCATTGTAGGTCAGATTGCCGATCTGAGCTTGGCTCTGTGTCATCGGAGTGTCTCCTGCCTGTTACAGCAAAGAAACGCCAAGACCCACGCACGGTTCCGGAAAGGCCTTCCACACCCGGGGCCTGCGCGCCATATTGCGCGAACATTTCGTGAGGTCGGAACCTATGTACGTCGAAGATATCCTTCTTGATTTCCTGCGCGGTGGCAACCTCGTGGTGCTGCTGCTCGCAGGTTTCATCATCTTGTGTGTCTTTTTGGGCGTGCGCATCGTGCCGCAGTCGGAAAAACATGTGGTTGAGCGCTTCGGGCGCCTGCGCGCGGTGCTCGGACCGGGCATCAATCTAATCGTTCCGTTCCTCGATCGGGTGCGCCACAAGGTGTCGATCCTCGAGCGTCAGCTGCCCAACGCGAGCCAGGATGCAATCACGGCCGATAACGTTCTCGTGGAGGTCGAAACGTCGGTGTTCTATCGCATCCTCGAGCCGGAAAAGACGGTTTACCGCATTCGCGACATCGACGCGGCCATCGCCACCACCGTGGCGGGGATCGTGCGGGCCGAGATCGGCAAGATGGAACTCGACGAGGTCCAGTCGAACCGAGCCGCTCTGATCTCGACCATCAAGGGCAATGTCGAGGATGCGGTCGACAACTGGGGCATCGAGGTGACCCGGGCCGAGATCCTCGACGTCAATCTCGATCAGGCCACCCGCGATGCCATGCTGCAGCAGCTCAACGCCGAGCGCGCCCGCCGGGCGCAGGTCACCGAGGCCGAGGGCAAGAAGCGCGCCGTCGAGCTGTCGGCGGATGCCGAGCTCTACGCCGCCGAGCAGGTCGCCAAGGCGCGCCGCATCGCCGCCGATGCCGAGGCCTATGCCACGCAGGTGGTCGCGCAGGCGATCGCCGAGCACGGGCTGTCGGCGGCGCAGTACCAGGTGGCGCTGAAACAGGTCGAGGCGCTGACCGCGCTTGGGCAGGGCGAGGGCAAGCAGACCATCGTGCTGCCGGCGGATGCGGTCGACGTGTTCCGCGATGCCTTCGGCCTGCTCAAGGGCGCGCGGTCATGATCTATCTCTGGTGGGTCTGGATGGCAGCGGCGGTGCTG
>Ga0208181_1000261_pt1 | contig 31919 bp, 37 predicted proteins | sample MalvirDeepMed_s6_FD_184244 | JGI IMG/M metagenome (GOLD analysis project Ga0208181, IMG submission 184244) | Marine viral communities from the Global Malaspina Expedition - Malaspina viral metaG DeepMed_s6 (SPAdes) (version 2) | ecosystem: Environmental > Aquatic > Marine > Oceanic | place... | reverse complement strand
GGCCGATAATATCACCATCAGTAACCCAGCCCAGATCCAGATAAACGAGCTGTCAGCCCATTTTCGGCGCATCTTATTAGATTTCTTTTCCTTCTTAGCCATCTCAACCCTTTTAATGAATCCGCCGGACCATTCGGGACCGTCCCTGTACAATCCGCTGAACCCCTTCTTAGCCTTCATTTTCCAGAATCATCCACACCTCGCGGGCTGATGTCACGATTTGATAGCGGTGACCTAACCGCTCGACTCGTTGTTGGAACTCCTTCTGTCGATCAGTTTGGCGACCCTTTGGTGTTTTCACTTCCAAGAACACGTTATCCCCACCTTTGAGAAACAGAAGGAAATCCGACGACCCAGGTTTGCCGTAGCGGACGAAGGCACCATGATCAGTCTTATAGGCTCCGCTGTTATTCTTGATGTACATACACGACCCAGACCGTTCATAGATGCGTAGCACCTTCTCGATAGCCGTCTGAATCTCGGATTCCTTCAAATCTCAAAATGGTCCAAAAATTACGATTAAATCAAAAGGGTAGTTCGTCTGAAGTTTCCACCCTGGCCGAAGGTGGGGGTGTAGCAACCTCATCGCTCTCGATCAATTCGGCTGTATCGGTGTCGAACATTAGGTTATATTCCGGTTGATTACTACCTTCCTCATAATACTTATTTTTGAAGACGAACAGTTTAGCCTCCACTTCCATCACCAGCCTAGTTTTCTCTTTGGACTTGGCTGAACTGAAATACTTTTCGCCCTCTTTAGTTTCATTAATCCATAGTCCAGTCAGTTTCTTAAGTGACATTTCTCCTCCGACGGGATTTTATTTCATCCCGGTATAAGCGTTCTATCTCTTGATGTAGTTTAGGGTCGAATATGGCCAGCACTCTGTATAGTGATTTACCTTCATCGACCCAAGTTTTAATCCATTTCCGTCGATCAGCCGTGACTCGTCTCATCGAATCACCGCCTTTGAAACAGCTATGAGTTCCAGCCAACTTGGTTGGTGGTTGTTCAATGGGTCGGTGTATCAATCGGGGTCGGGAGACTCGGGGTGAATTTTTGTTCACTTTCCTCAGTGATTTAACATTGATCAGCCAGCCTTTACCATTTTCCTTCTCCGAATGTTTGATCAGCAAGGCTGGCGAAGCTTTACCGCGACGAGTCCGTTCGATCCAGTTATATACTGTATGATGACTCCGCCCCACGATCTCAGCCGCTTTCTTAACCGTAACCCACTTATCAGCCATTCACGCGACGACTATCGATTGAGACTGGCACAACCGAATCAGATGATTGATAATTAGCACCCGGAAACTCGTCCAGAGACTCCCAATGAAGCATGAACTTATCCATCAGCCAACCATAATCGCTAGCGCTGGTGATCTCGACCATGCACTCTTTATTGATAGTATGGCCGAAGTTGGCCGAACCGATCAGGATCTTATTAGCCGCGTAGAGTGTGATTTTACGGTGGTTATATTTATCCAGCCGGATTAAGACTTCACCTTTGGTGGCGTTATGTAGAAAATAGGCGGCTGAATCACCAACGCGGGAATCGACAATAATCCATACTTGCCCCCAGAACTTGTCAGGAATGGAGCCATGAAGCTTTTTAACATCAGCTAGGGTGTAAGTCCAACCCAGCAGCGGATAGGTATGGTGATCGTTAAAATCGATGGATGAGGTGAAATCGAAGCCATCGAAGATGATACGATAGCTGCCGGGATCATCTTGAATCTCTTTCTTGAAAGAACTGCCTTGACGGGCAGTCTCGATAATCTCTCGATAGGTATCAGCCTTAAAATCTTTAATCAACTGGTCAGCTTGAGTCAGATCAGTGCGGGGGAAATGTCTCATAGCCAGATAGGAGGTAGAGGTTCCGTTTTTGTTGAGCAGTTTATTCAGAATAGCTCGTTTGATTCCCAGGTACTGGGCTAACTCGGTTTGGGTGCGGAACGAGTTCATCATCAGTGTGAGTCGATTCTGATACCAAGCCAGCTTCTTGATATTCTCCGGGCTCAACTCTGGTCGAGCCGTATTATCCACCGGTTTCGATTTCCTAAACAATCCGAACATGGTCTTCGCTCCTTCTATCTTCCGACCTGTTTATAGTTTGAGGGTTATTGTCAGCTAGTATGTAGTAGTGTCCATTGATCCAAGCGCCCATAGGCTGGTCGTGATCCTGATGCCAGACCAGAGCAAGGCGAGTGATGGAGTGTTGGTCACCATTACCCTTAGCTTGAATGTAGTTATCATCCATAATAATAGTCTCCTTATTTATTTCTCTTTATTTCACATTTGTTTCACATTTATTTCACCATCGCAAACCCAAGCCCCGTATAGTAAATATATATATTTCATTTAATATATATAGTCCCTTATATGGTCTATTCACGTTAGGGTTATATTAGGGGGCCTGTGAAATAAATCAAAAACCCCCTTAAACCCAATGGTGGCATAGGTTTGAGGTGTGTGAAATAAATAGGAATTAAATGTGAAATAAGTGTGAAACAAATCACTCTGTTAATCAACCTTTAACCATAAAATACTGAGTTACGGGAGCCCCTTTACTGGTAGGAACTGATTTTTTGGCGTGGACTTGATAGGCTTGAACCAATGTATCGAGTCCATCATTCATCCGTTTGACACTCAATCGGGACTTTCGCAACAGACGTGATCGAGAGATACCGGGTTCAGCTCGGATCAGTTCAATCAGTTTCTGTCGTTCGGCCATATCGGGACTGTAGGTAATACGATCCATCACCAGGTCGATATTCTGGCGTAAGTATTGACACAACCTGACAGAATATTGCATAGCTTCCAGACTGATCTCGGTCTGAGTATGGTCCATCATGGCTTGGTAGATCAGTCCGAACTTGAGTAGATAGTTACTCAGTCTACTATAGAAAGCGCCGACGATCCCTTCATGTTCCGATCCCATCGAAGCCTGTTCCAATTCTTTAGCTTGATCAGAATAGAGGTCGATAGATTTGGGATCAACCTGGATGGGTCCGTTAAAAGATTGAGCCATCAAAGTCAGCTTATCCAGCAACTTGTGTTTAAGTCCCTGATCAGGTGCTTGAGGAAAGCCGACGAACCGATCTTTACTAGAAGCTTGAATATAGATAAATCTGGGTAGAAACCCACCTTTCAAGTTACCCTCACTTAAACAGTCGTTAAGCCACTTCTGAGTTGAGGCGCATAGGATATTGATAAACGGATTATCGATCTCCACCAATCCATCAGCTTTAGTCATTCGGGTAAACTGATGGGGGCAATCGTAGAGTTCGGTCAACAGTGACTTATACTCAGCCATGTAAGACTTCTCGAACGACAGTAACTGACTAGCCATTTCGGACCAATGAAATAGACCGAACCCATTTTCTTCAGCTAGATAACTGATGAAAGCTTCGGGAGACATCTGATCCGGCAGGACGACACCGGGTTCCAACTCGTTCAGGAACTGTCGAGCGATACGGATACTGGTACTCTTGCGATAAATCGATGATGGAGCTACGATAGCGATCCATAGATTAGGTCTAATCCTGAAGGTGCCAAACGGTATATGAGAATCGCGGATAGCCATCGACAGAACAGACAAACCACAAGCTAGGGTGAATTGACTCGGAGAATCAACAGTGGGATAGACATACTCGATATATTTCTCTAGCCAGGAGTTAGGAGGGATCAGTGTACTGAGTTCGCTCATATCCCAATCTTTGAGACTACCGTCATCGGCTTCGGTCTCCACCTGATTATCAGTAACCGGTGGAACCTCAGCCTGAACCACGGACATATCGGAACGAGGAGCAGGTGTCACCGCTGCTAACGACCTGGCAGCGGCTGCAAAATCACCCCCATGCTCCAGAAACGATAGAACAGCAAAGGGGTTGTAACCCTGATCTGGCTCGAAGGGGGTTGCATCGGAGCTGAAGCAGTAGAATATTTTATGTTCCTTACTATAATTAGCTGACCACTTATTAGTTGAACCGGGGCGTTTCCAGAATATCCGGTCGCCCCGTTCAGTTACCATCGTCCACCCATTTTTGATCAATAGATCTGTCGTCTGAGATTCTATATCGGGAGACTGATTATAGACATCTCCAGGTCGCTCACCCGTTATCGAATCGGGTTGAATGGGTTTAGGTTCAGGTGGTGTGCCAAAAGATCGGCACAGGTCAATCAGTAATTTATGTTGCCATGGTTGGAGTAGTGGTATCTCTGAGACTGAGCCTTGGTGCTTGGAGTAACCGATTGAAGGTGGACAAAGAGCGTAACCACCTTGACCACGGGTTTCGATCAGCGTGTCATCTCCCACCACGGCTAGTTTCCGATTACCCTTGATGATCACATCCGGGCAACGGTATCTGACATGAAATCCAGCGGATGGGGTGGAAGTCACATACAATCGGGCTGCCAGTTCGGCATCCATATCTTTCAGCGTCTCGAACCAATCTTCAAATACGCAATTATCGTTCTTGTTATCAAAGTCCAGTGTTTCCAGATTCCCAGAGACTTTCCCACAAACCACGGCAAAGCCGGTAGTTCCGTTACTGAAGTAATTCGACAGCTCTTTGGATGTAGGTTGACGTGTTTGGTGCTTAGCCCAACTAGAGATCCGCGGGGTTTTATCCTCACCCACTGGGATTACACTCAACCCCAGTTGGGCTAACATGCTAGCCCATTCGTGAGCTGAATGTTTGATTTCGTTGCCTTGATCGTCGGTTATAGCAATCATGCTAATCCTCCGATCCCATTAAACAGGGGTGCATCATCATAGATTCTGTCTTGACCCAGTTGTGCATAATCGGGGTTGAGTTCCACCCCAATGGCGTGTCGTTGCAGTTGATTAGCTACCATCAGTGTGGTCCCAGCCCCAGCGAAGGGGTCGAGTACGGTCCCATCTTCAGGACACCCAGCCAGAATACAGGTTCTCGGAAGTTCTGGCGGGAAAGTGGCGAAGTGGGCAGCCGAGTAGGGTTTCAAGCTGATATTCCATACTGAGCGCTTATTCCTATCGTTACGCTCAAGATCGGGATGGGCTGAATTACCTTGGTTGAGGTTGCCGAACCCTTTACCGATGTCACGTTGAACCCGTTTCTCAGTCACAAACTGGGTGCTGTTCCATTGAGTTTCAGATTTCTCTCGAATAGCATCAGCATCATAATAATACTTGCCTTTACTCTCAGCATGAGCTAACAGAAATATCGACTCATGGGCTTTAGTACACCGATCCTTGACACTCTCCGGCATGGGGTTGGGTTTACTCCAGATAATTTCTTGACGGAGATACCACCCATCAGCCTGGAGAGCGAAAGCCACTCTCCAGGGAATCCCGCACAGATCTTTTGGTTTTAGGCCGTTGGGTACTTCTGGCCGTACCATCCCCTTCTGTTGGGCTGGATGCAGGACTGAGACACCAGGGTCACAGGTTTTCCGCCCTCCACTGGTATAACTGTCACCCAAGTTGAGCCACAATGTCCCGCTAGGTTTCAACACCCGTGATACTTCGATGAACACTTTAACCATCGTATCGACGTATTCGTCGATGGTGGATTCTAGTCCGATCTGACCATCAACACCGTAATTTCTCAACCCGTAGTATGGCGGACTAGTCACCACACAATCTATAGAAGCATCTTCCAGCGTGCCCAGTGAGGTACGGACATCACCTTGTATGATCTGACTCTTATAGATCATTTGGCACCTCCAACACTGAGAACCATCTGGCGGACAGCGTTACGATAAGCGAATCCACGAGCCACCATAGAATCGGTGTGGGAACCAGCCCCACCGCGACTACTCGATCCATTTAGAACAGTGACCACAGCTCTGAAAGTACCATTATTACTCTGCTTAAGAACCACTTTAGATTGATCGAAGGAGGTCATCTTAGATTCTTGGGCTAACAATACTGCCCCAGCAAATGTTGGAACCCCTGGCGCGTGCCAGAGGTAAATCGGGTTCCATGATTTAGGATCGTTGACATAAGCTTGGATCGATTTAGCATCCATCTGGTCGGCTTGTTGAAACTTGTCACCACCACCGGTGCGATGTCTTATTGTCATTTTGACACCCCCTTGATAGCACCAGATTCTTGAGCTGCATATTGAGCTGCATACTTTACTTTAGTGATAGCTTGTGACACTAGGTTCCGAGCTACGCTGTATTCATGTTGGGCTTTGTTCCCAAATTCCTGTTGATCAGATCTCATCTCTAAGATCTTGACAAATCCAGCTAACTGCTCAGCTAAGGTTTTATCGTTCATTTTTCACCTCAGACAGAAACTTATCCGACTCGATGGACACCAGAAACTTATCAGCTTCAGTGGTCAGTCGCTTGAGTAGTGCCATCTTGCAATATTTCTCGGTTCGTAAAGCAGCCGGTACATCCGCTTGATGACGTTGGGCGAACAACCTGTTGAATCTATTTTGACCAAGCTGTTTGGCCAAAATATCTTGATGGGTTTTATTTCCCATGATATAATATCTCCGTCGTGCAAATATGATTTAACATTGTTTTTCTGATGAAAGCCCCCTGATCGGGGCTTTTTTCATGCCGACCAATTCGACATGACGCTTGTCTCGTAAACTTTCCGAACTGTTATTCAGAACTGAATAATGTCCGATAACTTTTCTTGATATACTTTTAAGAACTGAACTCAAGTTATTTTTTAGAACCGGTCTGTCTATGGGAACTGTAGATATGGATGGAAATAACGTCCGATAATTATAGTTATCGGACGTTATCGCCACTAATTCCATACCTGGATATAACAAGTGTTGAAACGGATGGTGCAGGTCTGATACAATAGCCTCGATTCCATCAGCTGGTTTCACCTTTTCGCCTCGGTTCCCGCCGGGGCTTTTTTTATATCTAATATCCATTGACTTACTTTATCATAACCCCGTCTAGGATGTCAAGTTGTCAGTTTAGTTCCGACCAGAAGTGGGATTCATCCTTCCAATCGTCATCGGTATCACCAAAAAGCTGATCACCCACGGTGTTCAGGTAGTGGAATATCAGGGTCGACAGCTCGTCATTCACGTAACCGGGCATTCCCTGGACCAACCCTTGTCGATACCATTTCTTGATCTCCTTGACCGGCTCCGTCAATTCTATATCGACGATTTGTTCCGTCATCTGACGGCGAACGTCTATCACCTGACCCAAGGTCATCTTATTCAAGTCCTTCTCGATTTTCTTGGCTAATTTGAAATAATCCATTATTCTGTACCATCTCCGCCTAAAAACCGATTGTAAAAACCCCGACTTATAAACTGATAATCCTTGAAAGGGTCGTTGCTGTTGATGCGAAGTCGTACCCCACCATAATGGCCACAAACTCTACCTTCGCTCAGAGCCTTATCGAACTCCCGTCGGCTTGGGTATTCGTTAGCTGTAAAGTTACCCATCGATACCATGCCTCGGATTGATTGATACTTCTGCTTTCGATCCATTATTCTATCTCCTTATCGGTTGTAGTATTCTAAAGAGGATACTTCATTCTTCAGTTGTCGACTGGTGCTCTCCAGTTGCTGAATCTCTCGGTGCTGACGGATGACGATTTTGTTGAGCCGTTCGATCTCATCCCTTAGACGTTGTTCAGTTTCCAGTGCTAGTTGATGCTTAGTCATTATTCTGTCTCCTTCACGATAAAAACTTTAGTCGGGTGATACCAGTTACCTTCTCTGGCTGATTCGTAGGTGATAACCTGAATAAAATCAGAATACATCACTGTCTCTATCTGACCGTAAATCGTTCTAACTTTGGTTCCGCGTTTCATCTATATCTCCTTAGTTCCAAGAATTTATACTGTCGTTGATTGCGTTCTTAACATCGTTCATATTGGATAAACTATGAGCGACTAGCCAGCCTCGGTTTTCATCATATGTGTCACTGAACGGACCTCTCAAGAGAGTGTCAACGTAGTATTTACCCAAAACATTGGATACTCTATAAACTACCTTTTTTCTCATAATACCATGTTCTATCGGATCTAAATCAAAACTATTACCCACCGGGATAGTCAATACTATTCTTTCTAGTGGGGTTGTGGTTACGTTGTTCATGTCTGTGTGTCTCCTGGTCTTTGCTCGATGTGACACTATTGTAACATCTGGAGTTACACTGATGCAAGGTTATTTGATCTTTTTACGGCGTCTGCGTCCACTTTTTTTCAGGAACGTCATGGCCTCCAGATCCAGTATGTCGGCTAGCTGGTTCAAGTGGGCTATGGTTGGTGGTATTGGTGTTTTATGGTTGTGGGGCTTGGCGATGCGGTACAAGGTCTGGCGGCTGATACCCATCTTCTCAGCTACCTCAGTATAACCACCAGCATTGAGGATCAAGTGATCCATCAACCTGAAATCGACTTCCATTATTATCCTCCTGCTTGCCTATATTGTAACGTATAGGGGTACAATCAAACAAGCGAAAAGGGTTAGGGTATACGGTCATCCCCTCGTTTTTGGTACCGGCTGAGCCAGGATGAGAAGTGGAAGTAATTACGACCGGCACTAACAGATATTGAGGAGCTGCCAGGAACTCGGTGGTGGAGATAACTATCGTCACTGAAGAAATTGCACAAGAACCACTTTTTCTTAAAGTCCAGCTTTTCTGGATCGGTATAGTCGAAGATATTTAGATTTCTCAGCACGCTGCGGGTTATTCTGCCGTATTTGGGACCGGGGTCAAAACCTTCCATCTCAGGCGGGAGGGTTAGTTTCTTCTTTATCCTAGCAATCAGCATCTGTTTGCGCTGCTTAAAATTGTGCCGATTCCAGGCTGTAGCGGATGAGATCGAAGGTAGATAATAAGTCTTGGTCGTATCGTCGTAAGTGTGCGTTACTCGATAAACTTTCATAATAGTCTCCTTAAAGACGCCAGGCTTGCGCCTTCCCGCCAAGGTTGCGCAAGCCCGACACTTAATACACCGGCACTATTATATACCATAAAAAAAACCCTGCCAACGTTGCTGGCGCTGACAGGGTTTCTTCAGGAGAGTTTTGCAAGATCAAGGTTTAACTTTGGTGCGATAATTCAGTTACTGTCTGAATCGTCACCTCTCCTAAAGTCCTAAAGGTCTGGCAAGAAATCTGAGTCTTTACGTCGTTGTCGTCGGTGTCGGTGTTCTTCAGTTCTTTGTTTCGATAGTTGGGTGGCTTGAGTTTGATGGGCTGATTCTCGCTGATCATCTTTATCGGCTGAGTTCCAGTGTGATACTAATCCCAGCACCCCAGCCCCGCAAACACAAATCACTGCTCCCCACTCAAATATCTCTGATCCTGATAAGTTGAACCAATCCAGGATGGGGAGGTCTCCTGCCACCATAGCTAACAGAATTACTTTAACCCAGATGGTAACATGGGCGGCTGATTTCACCCCTGGAGAGGTTTTTACACCAGCTTCAGTGTCAAAACTCTCTGACTCAGCCTTGATCGTCTCCTGGGTCGATTTCAGTGTTCCAACCAGCTCCATTACTGATCTGATCAGAAATAACGGATTCATTCATAATCAAGCTATCAGAAGTTTGGCTAATATGCCAGCCACCATCGTAGCCGCTACCCCACCGATCACAGCTAGTGTTTTGTGAGATTGGGCTTGATGGGTCTCCAGTCGGGCAATGGCTACCTGTAGATCAGTTAGTGTCGATTCTATAGCATGTAATCGAGCTCTGATGTTATCCATATCACTCATCATTATTACCTAGCAGTCTGTGCCACCACTGGGTGGGTCGAGTTTTTGGCATTCGTAGGGCTCTCCTCTTAGCTGATTTGATTTCTGAGGGGCAAAATAATAAGGGGTGGTCTAACCCATCCTGATCAATTTCGGTATACCAATAGTCTGTCGCTTGACCAAATCGGTGATTTTTGTTGCGCAGTTTTTGCAGTCGCATTAATTACGAATCCTTATGATTGCGATTATCGCCGAATCCGGCTACCACACTGGATAGAATGCCGGTCAGTACCAACAATATCCGTTCCGCTAGAGCGATTACCTTCTCAGTCGATAGGTTAGCCTGAGGTGTATACCAACTAGCCACGGCGGTAATTAAGGTGGCCATCAACAACCCACATATTCCAGCGAATACCAGCCGAACGATGGAAACCTGACCCTGAAGCATTATCAGGTTGGATCGGTCCTTCTCACTTTCACCTAACCGGTCTTGCAAGTCGTTGACTTGAGACTCGAGCAGGACGATAACTTCATGATCAGATCGCCCATCGAAATCGTTGCCATTTTCCTTGTCAGCCATGTTGGGCTAATTCTATTTGAGCCATCAGGTCTTGGCGCTTAAATGGTTTGGCGATGTAAGCATCCATCACCGCCGTTTGACACTGTTCCTCCACCTGATCCACCAGGCTGGCCGTGAGTGCTACAATTCGGGTCCGGGGAAATCCGGTTATCTTCTCCAAGTTATCATATCATTTGTTATTAGTGCTGTAGCTGGTAGATTCCTTAATAATGGATTGATCGTCAGCCGAATCAGAGAAATAAAAGTCGCTCAGCTTGGCTTGCGTGGTGGCACTAGCAGTCAAAATTATCAGCAGCAGGTTCTCCACTGAATCCGACATCTCCACTGCTTTAGCTGCCATTAACATCAACCCTATCACCGCACTAATCATCACCGCTAGTAACCCCATGCTTAGAATAAACTTACGCTGCTGACGATATAGTACGATTTGAAGCAAACGTAAGTTTATTTCATGTGGCAGGTCGTGGTCAATCTGGGTCTGAGTTTCGTGCGGTAGATCTTCCATTAGTCTCTAGGCTGATTTCTCAACAGTAATTTATCCATCGCTCTCTGACCCTCCTCCGGTGATGAGTATGGGAGACCCAGTAGAACATCCATCGCTCGGCTCCGTTTCCTTTGCTGGACTTCAGGTTGTGTCGATACCCTGGCCACGAATCCCGCGGCCGGTGAAACCCCTGACATGATCCGACCAGTTTTCTGGATCGTTTCTGGGAAGGTGTAACCTTGTAGTTGCCATCTCTTGGAGAACTTGGATTGACGAAAAGCATCATAAACCGGTTGACCTACTAACCCTATGATGGCTCCAGCTACCCACTCCGGTCCGGGTAAGTCACCGAATAGATAACTCCCAGATTGACCAGCAGCCGCCCCAATTCCAAACCGTAGTAGCGCCGCCATCTTAGCAATCTGATTTATAGCGTGTTGGTTGTAAGCTGTTTGAGACCCACCTATAGTGCTTCTTAAACCACCGGAACTGTTGAGCAACATCTGTAAATCATCCATCAGCTCCACAATATCGTCACCTAAAACATCAGTCATCACCTTACGGTCAACCTTGCTGACTGATCTTCTCAAGGCGCTAGCTGTCAGGTCACCTTCAGAAGTGGCTAATATCCCTATCTCTCGACCCCTTCCAGGTTGAGCCCTCTCGAAGATCTGAACCAACAATTCACCCTTGATAGCCTGTTGCGCGTCTTCACCTACGGTGGCTAGTATGGCTGGCATGTCCACCTCGTTGAAAAACCCGCTACCACTGGGGTTGAGGATATATTTCTCTACCAGTTCTTTGTATCGACCGCCTGCCCGTTTCGATGTCCCTTCCACCAGTGCTTTGATCCGTTTACCCCAAATACTGTTAAACTTCTGAGTTCCTTTGTAATATTCCAACTTACCCTGACGTAATTTAGCCGCGTCTTCAGGTGAAGCCGCCATAGCCGCCTCATACATATCATCAGTCATAGCATCATAGATCTGCATGCCCCAAGCTTTATTGAGAGGTATCTGGACCTCAGCCACATCTCCGGTATAGATTTCTTTTTGCTGACGACGGAAACTGGATCGTTCTTTATCCAGATCCGATATGGTTAGAGTGCCTGTTGGGGTTGTAGGTGTAGTGGGGGCTGTGTCCACTGAGTCCAGGTCTTTAACAATTATGGCCGGGAAAGACTTTTTACCCATATTATGTAATGCAACATACCGATGTGCCCCCTCTAAAATATAGGGGCCGTCGCTATCTACAGCAATAATCAGCGGGCTGATCTCTCCACTCTGCTCTATTTTCTCAGCCAAAGTTTTGCTGCGATTGAAATCATCAGCCGCGTAGAATACAGATTGTGGCCCGCCAAACTCATCCATCGACACTTCTCGGACACCATCTAATACCTCATACTCGTCAAAAGTAGCTCCGATAGAGTCAGTGTTAGGGATCTCACCTCTGACAGTTAAACCATCAACAGTATCACCGGCTAACTGGTATGCTCCCGTCGGTGTTGTAGGTGTGGTGGGGGTTGTGGTGGCGGGAACCGCTGGTTGTCGGGATTCTTCCCATAACTGAGCCAAACGTTGATCATAATCATCAGACACTTGACCTCTGATAAACGTTTCTCTCGTTGTGAAATCCTTGCTTTGACCCTTATTTTCAACAAAACCGAATGATTTATAGAAATCCTTCAGACGTTTGACATTTCCTCCAAAATCTCCTGTCGGTGTCAATACGATTCTCTGTCCAGTTTTGTCAGCATAATCAATCAGGTCATCCATCAAGGTGGTGCCGATCCCTTCCCCCCTTTGGGATTCAGGAACGATAACCCTTGATAGAGTTATGGTGCCGTTCTTTTCCGAAATATCAACAGTAACACCAGAATACTTCTGGCTTAAAATTGTTTCGATCTTATAAGGTGCTTTAATAAACGCATCCGCTGTCGGATACTTGTACGCCTCAACTGATAACGGACCACCCTCACCGGACGGGGCTTGTTGTAGTCGAGGATATTCGGCCATCACTTCAGGAGGTATCGACTCTCCTTCTTCCATTGCTTGCTTGATCATAGACTCATGGGCACCGAGACTCTCTTGACTACGTAAATCTCTGGGTGAATATATCCATTCATTTTGATCCGTACCAGCCCAGGTAACATCAGCCGCCCGAACTTCCAGTTCGACCACCTTACTCCCCACATCACCATATCCATCAGCCCCGTGTTCATCCGCGTACCAACGTTCGAGTGCTACCCAATCACCAGGAAGAATACCATCGGAAGGATCATCAGACGAAATGGCCCGATAAATCGTAACTGTGTCGTCTGGTTCAATATCAATGAACTTCTCAACGAACCCTGGCCCTCCTTCTTCATATCCGAAATCTTCAGAATGATTCCTGATAGCGGTGGGGAGTTCGTTACTAGGGTCAGCCGATAAGGCTCTTGACATCCGATCCGCCCGGACCTCGTTCTTATAACTTAGATGCTTCCAGGAATTGAACTGTTCCCGCGTCATCTGATGGGGTTCTGTGGATTCCAAGAAGTTCCGCTGGGCGTTCATGGTCCACTTCTTCCACGGCTTCTGAGGTTCGACCGGAGCCGTACCACCCGTCGGGGATGTGCCTCTTGTTCTAAGATCAACGATCTCTGAAGTCTCGATCCCCCCCTGAAAGGGGCGAGTCGTAACAATCCCATCATACCCAGCAGCCGCAATAGCGTCACTTAACTCAGCCCCAGTTTTACCGTCGAAACGTTGGGTCAACACTTTTTTCCAGTTTCCTGGTTGGCTATAACCTTCACCCCATTCGATTACCAAAGGATTCTCGAACCGAACACGACTCGACACCCAATTGGGCATACCTTGAATACTTTGGGGTGTACCCTTGGTCATATAAACACCAGCCGGTTCAATATCTTGACCGTATTGGGTTCCCATATTCGGCGCCTGTTCTGTGTTACGAACAGAATCAAACTCGTAAGGCTGACCCTCTATGGGTTGACCTGATACCGCCGTGGGTGTAGTTTCAGCTTGACCCATATATGCCGCCAAGTTGTCGCGCATAGTTTGAACTCGACGAATATCAACCTCGTTCTCCGAGATGGCACCGACAGAATATTCCTCTAATATCTCGTCTAGTTTAGCGATAGTATGGTTATAGTTGGCTGGATGGTGACCGATCTGGTTCTTAACAGCTTCCAGGACCGCACCTGACTCAGCCTTCCATTTCTTGTAATGTTTATCGAAACCAATGGCTATTTGACGACCCACATCAGCCGTGTCGATATTGGTTCCACCAGCCATACTGATCGTCTTATCGACCAGCTTGTTGATACCCTTCGTGAAATTATCCCATCGGGTTCGAGCTGATTTATTGAATCCAGTCATAATATCAGCCGCTTCACGCTTGATCACTGGTTCGGCACTAGTCTCCAGCCCGATGGGTGTATCCGGTTTCTCTCCTGGTTTACCACCAAACTCCTCCGAATATTTCCGTAAAACAGGGTCGACCTCCGGTTTGTAAGCGTCGGAATAAGGGGTAGTGAAATCACCTCTAGCGAATTTCTCTAAGAACTTCCCACCCACATTAGGAACCACAGCATAGGGATCAACCGCATCAACTACATCGGCCGTAATACCAGCCACTCTAGCCAATCGGGGCAATTTAGCCGCTCGAGCACCCATCCCACCCACTCGGGCTATTGGACCCAGTAACTCAGCCCCCATCGATAGAACTTCTTCCGGTCGTTCGACTAATCGTTCCTGTAGACCACCTTCACTCAGCAGGTCTTGAGTATCTTTCCCCATCGCTGTAGCCGTCGGCATCCGTTCAGCGATCTGTTCCCATTCCTGTTCAGTAATATCCTCACCGGTGGCTCCTCTCCACATCAAGCCGTAATAGGATGGGAACTCTTTAATTATTTCCCGCAAGACTTTATAGACACCGCCAGCTTTGGGTCCGCCGATAGTAGCTGGAGTAAAGGCTTGAATACCGGACCAAACTGCACCCGGTAATCTTCCTGGTAACGATGGTGCCCCTTTGACGGCAGCTTCACCCACACCCATGTCAGCGTAATGTTGACGACGACTACGGTTAATCTCATTCATAGCCTGCTGAAACTCTGGTTGTTGGTTGACGAAAGATCGAACACCTTCCGGGTCTCGGGCTTCAAGACCTGGGTTTTCAGCTCGGAACCGTCGCAACTTGTCCAATAATGGGCCGAACGGTCCACCTAGTGGTTCGACAATGGGTATGCCAGCATGAGGGTCGGCCGGCAATCCGGGACTGGTTGGAGCCGGACCATAGACACCAGTTACGATTCTCTGAAAATCGTCTTCATTCAGATGTTCGTAATTTTGTTGTCGTAATGTTTCCAGTGCTTGTTCTCTGGTCATTATTTACCCCCCGTAATACGACTCTTAGCGTCCTGTTCCTCAGCCGCTTTAGCCGGACCTATAGGGTTGTCCCACCCTTGTTGCATTTCCTTTACCTGTTCTGGAGTGAGAGGAACCCTCGACACCTGAGAGACATCGTAACGATAGATTTGGCCTATCAGCTTCTCTACAGTTTCAATATCCGGCACACCCGCCGCACTCATATATTGATAAGCCACCTTCAAACTGTCTCGTTCCAGCATACTATTGATCCGGCCTTCATTAACCGATTGAGCCAACTCGGCTTGTGGCCACAGACTGTAATAATCTTTAGTCTCCTGATCTGAGAACGCTGCTCCTGAGACAGCTTGTCGAAACTTGAAAAACTCATCCTTTATACTTAATGTCACTCTCTGTAAAGCTGGGATCTGTTGAGCAGCTATTTTCTCGAATGCCTGAGAGGCCGCGCCTTCGCTTAACGTCTGTTTCATAGCGTCAAATATGCCGGTCGATCCACCTAAGCGGTAATACTCATCTAACTCATCTTTAATCCGGCTGGTAGATTCCACCGCGATTTCCATCCGCTGCATTTTGTCTCGACCAGTGGCCGACATTGATCCCTTGGTAGCTGTTCGGAACATCGCCTGTGCTGTATTTATTTGACCGTCAGATAACTCCTCCCTGATAGAGTTTTTATAAACAGCGATCTGGTCATGTTTATCAGCTATTAAAGCGGTGGCTAGTGGGAAGTATTGGTCGAAGACGGGATCACCTAAAGGCTCAGCCGATTTCGTTAGCGCATAATTCTTATATTGAACGTTGGCCATTCGCTGATTGATCAGTCCTTCACTAGCCTTACTCGTTGCCACCTGTTGGGTGATATATTTGGTGCGCTCCTCAGCCTGTGTCTTCATAGCCCCAACACGATCTATCTCAGTTTGTAGTTTTGTTCCCGCCAGTGTCCCACTCATCTCCTGGATCTCTGGACCTGTCAGAGATCGACCCTGGATGGCACTCAGACGCATCATCTCATCTATCGCCCTCGGTTTTTCTGGCAACTTAGTTAGGCCCACCCGTTGGCTCATTAAATTAGCCTCATCGGATGCTATAGATGAAAGACCCTCAGCCTCAGTTAATTGATAGGGGAATATTTGCGCCGACTGCTGCTTCTTCTGAGTTAAAATACCCCCCTGTGTCCTGGCGTTATTCAGGTCTTCCAACCCTTTCAGGTACTTGATCTGTTCCATAGACTGGGCTTGAGCGTTGAGATCTCGTAACTTTCGAGCTTTGAAGAAACTGTCGACTGCTTTAGCCAACCCGGAAGCGATTACTAATCCTGTATTAGCCATCTTATCTATCATACCTCGATTGTGATGCCCATGTTGACCAGTCACTCCCGGCCGGTAGAGGTGCCCCACCCCCCTGAGATGGTAACGCTCCTGATGGTGGGGTTAATTGACCGGTAGGAGTACCCTGGTAGCCCAGGTAACTCCCAGTGGCGGTACTGAATAGACCGATGAAATCAGACAACATCTGCATCTCCATCTGATACTCCATCATTTTCTGTTGCCATCCCCGCTCGGAGATTTCACCTTCCATCTGCGACCTCATCCGGTTGAGTTCACCAATGGCACGTTGGATAGCTTGGTTCTGTGTGCCGGCTGTGATTCCAGCCCCTAACGGACTGTCACCCAACCCGCGTCGATTCATACCCTGACCAGTTAGCTGACCGATAGCGCTAGCACCCTGCATAGCTTCACCGGTATACTGGCCGGCCATATCCTCGAAGGCTTTGCGACGATTGAAGGCGTATTCACCCATATCAGGTTTATTAGGTGCTAAACCGAAAGACACGATCTCTCCTAACGAGGCTTTACCTTGGTTATCGGACCACCATTTCTTCTTGCTCTTATATTCGCCCGAATAATCTGCCATTATTTCCCCCTAAACTGTATTTCTAAGAATCTTACTGTTTGGACACCACTTAACTCGAACTTAACTTTGAATCTGTTTCCACGAGCGAAGGGGCGAATAGTGTAGTTGTTGGATTTGGATAGAGTATAGACTGTAGGACCAACCGACGAAGCTGGATTGGGAATCACTACCGATTCAGACTCTCCATCGACATCGATTTTCAGAGAGACATTAGCCGCAGTCCCATCGATACCCACTCGAACAGTGTCGATTGTGGTGGGTCGGGCGAAGACAAACTCCTCGGAAGTGTAGCTGACAGCCACGCTAGAGTTATCGTCAGTCTCAGCCTCATCATCAAACAACCGATACAACACCGTGATACCCGACTTCTCACCCATTGCATACAAGGCGGGGCTACCACTGGCATAAGTGGTCGATGATGGAGAGGAGAAATGGTTGTTCCCACGGCTGACATAAGTATTCTCTAAGGTATTAACAGCCAGGTTCGACAGATTCTTATCACCCACATCGAACCGAGTCCAGGTGTTACGAAACTCCTCATAAACATATAGATCTGACTGGCCACTACTGGCCACAATCAAGACATAAACCAGACCATCATCAGCCACGATATTCTTGATCTTAGATTCACCGTGATCGTTCAAAGCTCCTTGTATGGGGGCCGAAATCCAAGTGATTTGACCATTCACATCCAAGCGGTAGATACGGGTATCAGCCGGAGACAGGAAATATAGGTTACCATTCATCTCACCCACACACCTATCTTTACCACCGATGGAATCGATGAACTCCGAGAAGTCTAAGTCGGTGTTAGGTAATCTGATATTATATAAACCCTCAATAATCCCGTGACCTTTACCTAACTGAATGGAAGCATCGCCGAAGATGGCAATATAGTTACGACTGTGACCAATAGCTCGGATAACGTCGCGTGTTTTGATCTGATGAGGAATAGCTGGTGATTCTGCACCATCGGTCAGCCAACCACCCTGGTCCTTACTTTTAACCAAAGGCCAAATATCGTATAATGGAGCCGCTGTCTCATCGATAGCTGAGAAACACAGCATATCTCCGTTATCAGGTAGATTAGCCCTGGCTGTAGTTGTCTCGTCTAAATGGCTGGCATCTTCCACCATGCTACCCCATATCCGACCAGCATATAACACGATATGGTTCAGACTGGAGGGGGGTTTACTGGCAAATTCGGTGCTAGACAACATCGAAACCCCATAGGATCGAGTAGCGTCGGTGTCTTGATGGTTGATGGATGGATAAGTTGAAGGATCTCCAATAGGTACAGAAATATCGTGCTGACGAATCAGTTTCAGTGGCGCGTTCTGGGCTAAGGTTCCTTCTATCTCACTAGCATCGGCCGGGATGGGGGCTTGTTTGTCCGTTCGGTACAGGTTGATGTATTTTATCTGTGTATCAGTCGGGATGGGGTTGGTGCCAGTGTTCAACAGGGTGATGATAGCTTTATTCTTGTGTCCGTCTTCACCATCCTTCTCCTGTTCCACTACCACCCGATCTGACAACGGACTCAGCCCGCCGAAAGCGTTTTGAAAGCAGATAGCATAAGCATAGAACCCGGCTTCGATGGTTCCACCGGTTTGGGTTGCGGCTGTGTTGACTTCAATATTACTGGCCGCGAAGGGTGGCGCATCCATCCCCCAGCGGTAGATTTTGGGATAGTTTTCACTGGTCCTGGCATCGATCCAGAACTGCCATTTACCGTTGGCTAAGAAAGCTCGATCCTGATTAGCTACCACTACATGATATTTCTCAGCCCAATAGTCTGTGGTCCATAAGTTAGCGTCAGTGATGTCACCGGTCTGGTTACTGACTAGCCAGGAGGTTGAAATGCCGCTATACCATAACCCGGTGGTAGTTTGGATGTAACGACGACCCTGGATAAAGAAAACCTGAACCACATTGGTCATGGTTCCGGTACCGGTCGGCCCCTCTCCTGGTGGGTTGCCATAATAGGCTAAGGAATCACCCCCATTACCACCGAAATCGATACCGGGTCGAGTAACCAAAGCCCCATCGATACGAACGTTAAAGTTCTTGATGTCGTCGGCCGCTTCGCTCAAGTTCTCGTTGATACCCCGACTGAAGTTGTCTAGCTTATAGATCTTCTTCATTTTAGGTGACTGCCGTTATTAACTGGGTCAAGGTGAACTCAAAGGGAACGATTACTGTATCCCCATCACTAAAGGTTTCTAAGTCAGTATCGTTACCCAGACCAGTTAATAGATCCTTATTCATTATACGAATACTATCAGATGTCAGTATCTCCAGGTTGACCGGAGTATCTGGCACTTTTGCTGTGATAACTGTGCCCAGAATGGTATAAGCGTTAGTACCGTCATCCGTGGTCAACCCAGCTACTGAGAGTTCACCCGTTTTCAACTGATCTCCATCGTCATCGGTTAAGCGATAGATGCTCATAGTAATATTCTGAGCCGTACCTTGAATGGTCCGTAACAGTCGATGCACATACTCTTGACTACTGTCGGTGTAACCCTGAAACTGGATTCGATAGGTACAGGATACAGTGTCATTATCATCGATTACATCATCAGTGGCGATCCCGGTACTGGTGGGAGTAAAAGTGTTGTTCGACGTATCAGCCGTCGCCACTATTGTGGTCCCGTTCTCAGCCATCAGGTCAACACGCGAAACGTAACCATCTATCGGACCTCCGCCAGTATCAAAAGTAGCCCCCGTCGGAGCAGTTAGTATGGAATACTCCGCATAAACATTTGTACCCAGGCTGATACCACCGTCGCTAACATTGGAAGACGGTGCCAAATAAACGGCCCCAGTGTTGAGCGTAATCTTGATCCGAGTCGGTATCAGCCCCCCACTTATATAATCATCGCCACTACTAACGATCTGACCCCTCAACTCATTATAAACATTGTCTACTATATTATTCTTAATCACCTGCTTAATCTGTCGACCATCCGGTTTAGTGATCGTGATTTCTGCTTGGCCTGATAATCCTGACATCGAAAATCTCCTTATGCCGTCAAACTAATTGAAAATGGTACGATCACATTATCACCGCTACCCCAACCATCGACAGTGATAGCTTCACTATAAACCTTGGTCGTTATGCCCGACCCCTCATAGATATAAAAAGTGGCTATATCTGGTAAACTGGTGATGGTGTTAAATCTGATATTAGCTGAGCTACTGGTTCCACCCCACTGTAACGTAAAGGCGGTTTGTTGTAAGTGAGTGGCACCGTTATACAGGCTGGCCCTACTGATGGTTACATTCTGATCCACGCCACGTAAGATGTCACCTAACCGAACCATTAAATCATCACTAACATCCGGTGAGCGGCTTAGTATTATCTTATAAGTCACGTCAATGGTGTCGTTATCATCGATCTGCACATTAGGGTCGATCTCATCCCCAGTAGCTGACCCAATTTGGGACGAATTAGATAACAGGTAAACAGTGGAGATTGAAGCCGAACCGTCAAAGGTGCCGAGAGGTTTTGACCCACTGATACTGAACTCAGTTGTGACCTGATTATTAACAACACCACTGGTAGAGTGATTAGTCCCGACCATCTCCATTGAAGTCCAATACATATTGCTCAACAAACAGATAATTCGTACCGGAACCAATATCTCAGGGTAGGCATCTCCGTCTGTGATCTTCTTCATCAAATTAACCCGGACCTCATCTGTCAGGCTGTTGTTGATGGTCTGCTGTCCTTTAACTCGACCCCGATGGTCACGAACTGTAACCACGGCCTCACCCCTAAGGCCCAGACCCTGACCCTGACCCTTGGGATTGGCTATAGGCTGCAACGCTGTCGTCAACCCGGATGTAGAAATCGACTTTACTAGAGGCTCTGTCACTTGGGTTATTTTGTTCCTCAGAGTCTACGCTATCACGAACACTAATTTTGAAATAAACACCGTCGGTAACGCGGTCGTTAGGTTGGTTATGTTCGTCGACCGAAGAATGGTCACCCAATACGACCGAAGATTCCATCTTGTAGAGAGTTGTGGTATTAGCAACATCGTTCTCATCTAATTGACTATGATCGCCCAGGCTGACCGATGACTCCATCTTATACAGGGTAGTGATGTTAGCCACATCCGTTTCATCCACCTGACTATGGTCGCCCAACCCCATCGATGTTCCCATCTTATACAGGGTGATAGTCCTAACAACATTGTTTTCATCCAATTGAGCGTGATCACCCAGACCGACGGAAGACACCATCTTATACAAAGTGATGATACTAACCACGTTATTTTCATCAACATCACTGTGATCGCCCAAGCCAACAGAAGATTCCATCTTATACAAGGTGATAACGTTAGCATAATTGGTCTCATCCATCGAGACGTGATCGCCCAACCTGACTGACGACTCCATCTTATAGAGTGTGATAATCCCAGTGACATTATCTTCATAAACATGGCTATGGTCGCCCAACCCGACAGACCCCTCCATTTTATAGAGAGTGATGGTGCTAGCCACATTGTTTTCGTCCACCTGGGTATTATCGCCCAAGCCGATAGACGACTCCATCTTGTAGAGTTCAACACCGGCCGTAATATTAGTCTCAGCCACCCCCGCATTATCACCCAACTCGATGGAGCTCTCCATCTTGTAGAGTGTGATAGTGGAGGATAAGTCGTTCTCAGCAATGCTAGCATGGTCGCCTAAACCGATGGATGAAACCATCTTGTAGAGACCGATAACTCGGCTGACATCCACCCCTTGAGCCGCGGAACGGTCGGTCAGATTGATAAATGCCGACAATTTTGGTAGGTTGAAGGTAGCTGTAACCGGATTCTCTATACTGTGAGTGTGGTCGCCAAGGCCAACAGAAACCCCTACCGCAGCAGTCAGAGTAATGGTCTGGGGTACAACCTCTTTCAGAAACCGATCTGGAGTGGGAACAGGTCGCCATTTCATTCATCTAGTAAGCCGAGTACATCACATTCTTGACCTGACGTGATCCTCTGATGTTACGCGTCCTCTGGAATCGGACCAACTTATTGACTTCCATCTCATACATAGCTAATGCCTGAGCCGATTCGTTGTTAATACCACCCTCAGCTTTATAACTAGCCATCGAGACAGCTTGATTGATCAGAGCCTCCAAACAGGTCTCTGGAAGTTCCAGTCGATCACTCAAACGGGTAGCACTATAGGTCGAGGTTCCCATCTTCATCGGGTATCGAGCATAGTAGATGTTGAGACGTTCGTTACCATTAAACCCCAAGATGTCGTAACTGCTGACAACATTACCAGTATCGTGAGAACCGCCGACGAAAAGCGTGTAGGTATTGTCTGTATCCAAGATCTTGTTGTTAGGAAACACCACTTCATGCGTAGCCACAGAACGACTATCGATAGATGTGACATCTACCGTATTGGTCCCATCCTCAAGATAAACTTTCAAGGGGTGTGTATCTGTGCCTACGGATGATAGTGACACCTTAGCCCCATAGAGATAGTAGGGAGTAGTAGGTGTAAAGGCAGTGGTAACACCGTCGGCAATGGTGGTGTAACTGGAGTCGGATACCAATGGGTTTATATGGAACAAAGACAAGGTTTTCTCAGCTCTCTCGATTTGTATGCGGTCGTTTGGTCTGAAAGTGTTGGTTTTACCACCAGTTAAGCCGGCTGAAGCTGTCATCGATGTGAGAGCTGTTGTGGTGATGGTCCCACTGCTACCGTCACTCAGATTAAAGATCTTATCGCGTCCAGTGACCACGCTACCGGTATCGAAGTTGGCCTGATAATCACCGGCACTAGCTACATCGATAGTGGCCACGGTGGTGGAATCGTTTGTATTGTTACAAATTCTAGCGTTAATTATCTCGGCTGTCTGACCAAAAACATCGAAATATCTGGGCTGGATGTCGGTACTGTCCAAATCTCTGAAGGATTGCAACGGACGTTGTTTAATCTCGTAGCGGGTCGTTGAATCCTCCCAGAAGCATTCTTGGACACCTAACAGGTCTTCTGGTAAGGCGTATTCTCGTTTATTGGGTTCGATGGCCAGTTTCTTTCGCCCGGTCAACATCGAAACACCGTTCCGATACAGATCGGCTGTTAGTTTCCGAGCTGAATCGTTGATCACCTTGGCTTCTTCATCAGTGGCCGAACCACCGGAATAGACCACATCTTTACTGATAAAGTTACCACTAGGGTCACCCAGTCTAAATCTTAACCGGTCTCGTAGTTCTTCTAATGTTAAAGCCATTGTGTTTTAGAATAGTGAGAGTGAGGCGAATTAACACCCCACTCATCAGTAAAGGTTAGACGGACGTACCACCCACTTGAGGAGTAGCACCTAAATAGATCCAGAAGTTTTTGGCTCTGTCATCACAAACTAGTTGGGATTTGGTCTTGAGTTGACCTTCAATCACCGCTCGATCAGGATGAGTTTTGAACCCACTAAACTGGGAGTTTAGTGCTTCATGGTTCACTAAATAGGTGTGGTTGGTATTAATACCGATCACTGAACCGGTCGGAATGAACGGGTCAGCCATAATGGTAGTGCCGAAGGAGTTCCAGGTCATGTTCTGCAAGAACCCAATATTCGACATGGTGTCGTCACGTTGGACTTGACCTTCCAGTAACATTTCCAAGGCTACATAAATACGAGGATTACAGAAAACGTAATCTACCGCATCGATACCACCCTGAGCGCAATCGTGTAGAGCCAACCCTAACAGTTCTTTGGTTAGGTTATGTTGAGCTCCACCAGCATCCTCAACCGTTTCGACATTGACGGTCTTGGCTTGCCATTTATTACTAGTGGTGAAGTCGGCTGGATCGGACCCTGAAGTGTTATGGGTGTTAAAGTAACCTGACAACAAGCCCAGGTCTTCAGCTCCGGCTTGATCTTGGAAAGTACCCAAAGCTGTACGAGAGAACCCGCCCAGATCGTTACTATCCAACACACTAAAGATACTGTGAATACCTCCAGTTGCGTCGTGATCGTTACCACCGTTAGTCAAACCACCAGACCCACCAGTTTCCTGGTTGGCTAAAGCGTAGGCTTGAGCATTAGACATATCATCAGCCATCAACTCGGTTTCACGAGCGAAGATGTTGAAGATTGTCTTACGGTCTCTCTCCGGTATAGAATCGATCGATTCTATGTTAAGAAGGTCGTTGATGTTGAGCGCACTATTCTCCACCAACATATCTTCTGTGATACGAACATTAACAGCTAGGTTTTTCCATTGATACTCAACCTGAGCGAACTGACCACCGGCTCCGGTAGTCGCACCGGCACCACCAACATCGTCAGTAGCGTCAGTGGTCGCATCGGTTCTCCAAGCTGTTAATTGCTCGGACCCGTAGTACCATTGGTGTTTATTCCTGTTATATCGGACTTGGGCCCGAATCGAGTTGCCAGTATCTTCCTTGGCATTCTCTTGTAGTACCCGTAATAACGGGCTGGTTTTAGAAAGTAGAGCTGTGTTCAGCCCCTGTTGAGATGGCAAAGTTGCCATCTCGATCTGTTCGAGAATAGTAGTTGATGCGCCACCGACTGCGGCCATTGTAAAATCCCCCAATGGCGTAGGGTATTATTGACCCTATCGCCCGAGATACTGCAATAGGTCCGGATTAGCAGCCACAGCAGAAGCTCTCTCGGTGGGACTCATCTTCTCTAGCCTTTCTACCATATCACCTTCACTCACTTGCGGTGGTGACGATGTATTGGATCTGGCTTGAGGTAATGGTTCACCGGCTGAGGCTCTCTGTTGGGCTTGATTCTGTTTTTTCTGATTACGCTGCGAGTTCAGATTAGCCACCTTATAAGCGCTTTCAAAATCGCCTTGGATGTTGTAATCGTGAATTAACTGAGCGTCTTCAACACTAACCCCAAACTGTTGTTGCAGTTTTGTGATTCTGGAATCAACGGCTTGTGCTTCGTCGCGTTGAGCTTGTTGAGTTTTTAGGTCAACAATTTCGTGCGCCATTTCCCGCACTGCCCGCTGATATACATCTTCTTCTTGGGGTTGATTGTCCGCGTAACCGCCTCGTCTCAAGTTATCGATCTCAGCTTGTTGGGATTCCAACTGGGCTTTTAGATCGGCTCGATCCTGACCCATTTCGGTGATCTTCTGTTTAGCTGTTAATCTTTCGCTATCCATTTTCTCACGTAGGGTCGAGAGTTCGGCTTCAATCGGGTCAACGGGTTCAGACGAGTCCTCGGTAACAGTGGTTCCCTCTTGGGGAGTTGTTTCGATGGGCTGCTCGTTCATAGCTTCTTATACTCCTAACTGATTAGCTACATTGGGTTCGGCCAGTCCAGGTTGTGCAGGATTATTGTCTGCCGACAGTCCTAACTCTGGGTTGTTGGCCAATTGTTGTTGAAGAACTTGAGCCTGATCCATGACATCAAAGATCTCAGCTCGCCGTTCTTCAGAAAGTTCGACACCGGTGTATCTGATAAATTCTTTAACATCAAAGACACCAGATTGGACCATAGCAAAAGCGTAATTGATACGGTCGGTCATATTCAAAGGCGCATCGGCCTTAGATTCGATTTCCACGCTATATAACAGTTCTCGCATGGCTTCATTGAATAACAGGTTTTCACCCTGATCATAAGTTCGCGTCTCTCTGGGATCATCAAACTCTTTATACTGTTGTAACAGGCTGACTTCCACTCTAGCTTGGCGACGATAGGATACGTCCAGACTCTGGATCTTGGGTACTTGACGGTTGTAAGCGTTACCGGTCAGGAGACTGACCATCTTACCCGAAACGTTGGAGCCGGGTGCTTGACCTTGTAAAACAGGACTGACACCGGCCACCTGTTCCTGAGCTGTCTGTTCCAACTCTTTGACTAATCCCAAGACATCCCCTGGAATGGGTGCTGGTGGGATTCGTTGCACTTTACCTATATCTTCCACCGGTACAATCAGACCGGGTTGGTTAGTTAAGTCACCATAATCGACTGATCCGTCCTCGATTAACCATTGTGAATTGGACATCAGTAAAGCGTTAGCGATAACAGTGTTATAGAGAATGTTGGTCCCGTCTTGTATCGATAACAGTGGTTCTACTTCAGATCGGCCGTGAAATACGTGAGGTAACGGTGATGAGGTATAACCGATAATAGGGAACTCGTTATGCCAATATGGGTTGGGTTGATCGTAGACTATCTTTTGTTCATTGATACATACCACTACTCTGGATCGGTTAGCTTGTTGGCGTTCCTCATCGTAACGATAATCAAACGCTTCCGAAATCCCGTGATCAGCGTCGAAATAGACCTCTAGGACCGGATACCTGTTACGCTCATATCGGGTTTCAGTGGTAAGTTCTCCGCGTGGTGCTTTGAAATAGTTCCGTACCCGTCGCAAGAATCCACGACCGCTCTTAACACTATGATCAGCCGATTGATCGGCATCAGACCCATCAGCGTAATCGGATTCCTTGACTCCGTACAGGTGTTCGATGTCAGCCGCATCCAGATAGGTCCGTACAATCACATACTTGGAGTCTTGGAAGTCCAATCTAGTACCCATCGGGTCGACCAGTACATCTTCCATCGGGATAATAGGTAGCTTGATCTCTTGCATATAGGGGCAATAATGGACTTTACGAAACCCGGTCCCGTTGACCAACACATCCATTAACAGCTTACTGATCTCTAAACCTTCACCTCGTCGTTGGTGCGTAGCATCTAGGATGGTCTCCAACTTCTCAGCTAACTCTTTATCAGTCATCCCCGTCGGGATCGGCATCCCTATATCGTTATCTGAGATAACAGCTTCCATATCAGGGAAATCAGCTCGAATAAAGTATTTAGGTCGAGCTTGGGATAGAATGGGGGCTAATGTATCCACCACCGGTGCCACGATGTTACGGGTCAACCTGAACTTCCAGCTCGGCACTTCAGCATCGACCAGTGCTTCACCTTCTTCGATCAGGTATTGACTACCCAACAGATACAGCCAGGATTTCCGAGCCACCTTAATACGTTGACTGATAGCGTCTTCAGCTTCAGCCCGCATAGCTTTGATAGATTGGAGTAAGTCGTCTTCGTCGTTGATCAGTTCAAAACTTTCTATTTTATCAGACATAATCCCATACCGATTTCGGTTTACGATCCTCCTCCCACCTACGTTCTTCTATCAATCGTTCTTTTTTCTCGACCCATCTGCTAGGTTTGGGTGCTGGCAACCCTTCGTGAGCTAACAGAGCTGAGATACAAGCGAAGACCCCATCATCAAACCAACCCTGATCATCCTCACCCGGTTTTCTCCGTTGACCCTTCTTAACAGCTTGAGGTTTGCCATTGACGGTAACAAAGTTGTTCAGTTCTTGCAATATCTGGTCATCATAGACCAGGAACTCACCCTTATTAAAGTAGGTCTGTAACAAGGCCACCCCTAACCGACGGGTGGATGAGGTGTTACGCCAACCAAATCGAGACGAATCACTGATCTGGATGTCTCGTTCTCGTAACAAATTACCTGCTCCACGTTCCGATAGTAGGAGGTTGACCGCACTACCATCAGCATTACTCTCCACACAGATGGAAGCGTTATCATAATATTTAGCTGCCCACTTAATCTGATCAGCGAAATAATCGAGAGATAGTTGTTCACCCTTACCGGCTCGGATAACACAGACCACTTCCATCGGTAACCGTTTCATTACCACGGCACAACTATAATCGCCAGTATCTAACCCCTCAGCCACATCAGCCCCGATAATGTAACCCGATTTGTAGGCTTCGTCTGGGAAGCGATAAACTTTAGAGACAGCTACACCCATCGGTCGGAACTCTACACCACGCGGTGTCTCATTAAAGTGACCCTTCTTAACTCTTGGGGCTTTACTTTTCAGTTGACCTATCCGGTTGAGATCGAATATCGATGCTACTTGAGTCCTGAAGGCTACTTCCCAACTAACTGGATACTGTCGATCAAACTCATGTATCGAGCCAGCGCATCGGTTGCGAATAGCGTGCCGTCTCCAGTTGATTTTCTCTAAGGTCAACTCTGGATGGGCTTCGACCAACTGTTGTTCGTTGCCATATTCGTCACCCTCGGCGTTACCCAAACTGTTACCTAGTTGTTCTTTAGTTAGATCGGAATCGAAGTCTCGTTGATATTCTTCGTGGGTGAACCAGGGAATAAATAAGGGGAAAAAGTCCGATTTTCCATTAACAGCTCTGATCCATTCTTGATAGAAATCGTCACCATGTCGGTTAGCTGTGGATTCCAAGAAGATAGCACTATCAGTGTCAGGAACCGTCTGGTACAACATGCTGATAGTTTCTCGTAGGTTACGGAAGAAAGCGGCTTCTGATAAGTGGACCACCTGGAATGTAAAGCTAGTGATAGTTCCACCCTCAACCCGTATCTGACTGTTGAGCGGGGTGGCGAACTTCATAAAGGTGTTCTCTCTTGTAAACTCACGCTTTACGCCCATGTCGGGTAAGTTATCAGCAAATGTCTTGTACATCTGGAAGATATTCTTAGCCGATCCACCCTTCTCCTCAGTGATTATCAGAGCGTTAGTGTTAGCTTCACATAAAGCCCGTAAGAAACAGTAAGCGCCGATACCGGTGCTGGACCCCTGTTGTCGACCTTTTAGAGCTATGATCCTGATCGGTTTCCCTTCCGACTCCATCTTAAAGACCGTTTCCAAGATCTTTAACTGGGTGTTATTGGGGATCAGCGGCCGTAACTGACGGAACTTATCGTGAATCTTCAGCAACCCGGCCATGCTGTTGATCATTTCCGTCAACCCCGCTATTAAGAGCTTGGGGTTGCTCTGATACAACACTTGGGAGGTCTGTTGAAGCCAATCGAGTTCCGAAGGTTCTAAACTGGTCAATAAGGATGTTAATATCGATTTGTTGTCCATTGTGCGCCGATGAGCTGGGTGTGAACCCAGGTTCTGTCTTAATTCCTAGTAACGACATCTCTAACTGTATGCCGTCTTTCAAAGCTGTTACCGCTGTCTTGAGGTGTTTACGGGCTTCGTCACTATCCATCTCCTCGATGTCGGATTTATGGATAACTTGAACGGCGAACTCCTGCAGGGTCTGAGCACTGCGAATCATCTTCTGTCGAGATTTCATGTTAGTATCGATCAATCGTTTCTGAAAGATACTATCCTGATAAGCATCGAAAGCTTCAGACCTATCATCCCATCGATAATTTTTACGCCACTCTTTCCAGCGTGGGTTCATCGATTTGGTCTGTTTACCATCCGCCCGCTGTAACATTTCCCAGGCTTGGCGTTGGGTCCGATCCAATCCCATGTCACGATAAGCACAGAAGGCTCGAAAAGCTGTAGCTGTCTCACCTTCCAACTGATCCCAAAATGCCATATCTACCAACCGAACTTCTGGGTTTTTAACCAGAATTTCTTCTGACTGAAAGCTCGAATCTGTTGTTTCTCACGTTTAACCAGATCAGCATCCTCGTTGACGTGAGGCTTGGTCAGTTCCCGACTCACTTTAGGTTGATCCGGTTTCTTTTTACCGAACAGTTTCATCTATTCCGGGATTAAAGCTAATAGTTCCAATTTAGTGTTACCACTACTGTAGCTAATACTCTCCTGATCCAGATAGGCTTTAATCTCATCCACTGTGTTGTCATCTGTAGGTTTCTCTAGTGGTACTGGGAAGTTAGCCCAATGAGCGGTTGCCACATTAGCACTATCACCCAGCAGTTCAGCAGCCCTGGCCTCATCACGTAGACCGATCACACCACGCCAGTTACCGACATGACTCTTGGTAGTAACAGGTGGGATCTCCACCTCGTTACCGTCCTCGTCTAGTCCAGTCTCGCCACTGATGGTCTTTTCATAATAGGTGCCTTTTTTAACCTGAATGGCACCCGATTCAAGGCACTCGATTGCATCGATTTGTTCTATTTCAGTTATTGTTGTTGCCATAATTTATGCCCCTTGTTAAGCCTGGTAGGTATGAGAAAGTTGAATATACGGAGTACCTACAATCTGACTAACGAGTATTTTATTAGAAGCCACTCCCGATCCCGCTTCTTGGAAGACCAGATAACTAATCTCATCACCTTCAATGCGTGTTGCAATCCAAGTAAACCCAGAATCAAACGAGATGCCGCTAAAGTACCCAACGATGCCGTGTGAGCGGTAGTCGTCATCACCCGCCCTACTAGGGAAAGGCAATCCTTGAATATAGAGTGGATCACCCGTAGTCATACCAGAAACACTTGTTATCTGAAACGCAGTTTCGACTGTGACTAACCTGCCGATTTTCGTATAACTGGCCTCTGCCACAGTTACCCCTGCCAGGTTGCCAGCACTTGAAGCGTCAGACAAGACGGGTGTCCAATTCCCCGTCTCATAATCAGAGAGCACCTCTGCCACACTACTTGCACCCGTCCCATCAGCCGTAGCACTGAAATCGATACCCTTACCATCAGCCATGACGATGTTATCCACCATCGTCAACGCACCCGTGGTGTGATTGACCGCTGTGGCTGTGGATGTCGTGCCGTGTAAGTTATTCCCTGACGTATCGACCCATGACGGGTTGGTTCCATCGGTGTTACCATTGATGCCGCTGGGCAGATATTCGGCTACGCAGCCTATTTGGGTGACTGAGACATCATCAACGTACCAAGTTGCAATGCCATTAACAGCAAAATTTAGATTATCTCTACCACTAGCACCTATTACATGGGTCGTAAATTCGTAGTCAACTTTAATCCAAGCCAAAGAGCCTACACTGGGGGTAACACTAGACTGGCTAACTGTAGGGGTTTTAATCCAAAGGGCAGCATCTGCTATGTTGTTAATTTGAGTTGCAGTTGCCCCATTTACCTGACATGCCCCCCAGTACCCATTACCGACCTCAAGCACCCCTGTACCTGATGCCCTGGCACAAGAAAAAGTAACCTTATACCTCTTGCCATCATTTAAGAAAACCGAATCATCGCCGAACCAGTTGTTTGATGATCCTGCCAGACTTTCACCCGCAGCTAATTGGGCAAACTCAACCGAAGCCGAACCCGTAGCAGCATTTGTGGTAACTCTTGCAGCAGGAATCTCAGAACCTTCTGTCCAATCTGACAGATCCGTTTCAAACGTCCCATTAGTAACCAACTCATCCTGCTTCGCACCAACGTACTCATACGGCACAGCCTGACCATTGTAGCTGGCTCGTACTTCGGCTGCTGATAAGGCACGGTTGTGGGCTTTGAACCTTGAGATGGAACCGTCAAAGAAACTTGCAATAGCGGTCTGATTGCTATCCCCATTCCCTGTATACCGCCCACCCAACTGAATATCGAACTGGGCAACACTTGTGCCTGATAGGGTCGGGTAACTACCAGTTGCCACTGTTGTTACGAGTTCCACCCCATCCCCATATATCTTGATAGCAGTACCATCATCGACATACACAATATGCCTATCACGACTAAAATAGTCAGCGGGTACGGTGGTGCTAAAGTTTGCCCCTGAACCACTAACTGTCTTATAACTACGTATGCCACCATAGGTACCAGTCTTCTCTAACCAAATAAACCGTCTAGCATCATTACTAGCATCTTGCCCATGATTGAAAACTGCACCAGCTGTAGAAGAAAGGTCAGAATCTTTCTTAATCACCATCTCATACGACATCTGGTCATTCAACTTCATCGTCGTATCGAGCTTGACCCAATCAGTCGTGCCATTAAGATGGAAACTAGCCCCACCCTGTGCATCAGCCACAGCCGGGTTATCGATCAACCTATCTCCACTTACCTTGGAGCGGATACCTTCGCCTGATCTATAGAACGGACTAAAATCGTGAAATTTCATTGTGTCCTCCTATGTCAGGATGTAACTGACGGTCTGAGTGGCAGTGCCGGTGAT
>Ga0208181_1000250_pt1 | contig 32905 bp, 32 predicted proteins | sample MalvirDeepMed_s6_FD_184244 | JGI IMG/M metagenome (GOLD analysis project Ga0208181, IMG submission 184244) | Marine viral communities from the Global Malaspina Expedition - Malaspina viral metaG DeepMed_s6 (SPAdes) (version 2) | ecosystem: Environmental > Aquatic > Marine > Oceanic | place... | reverse complement strand
AAAAAGGATAAGCCCGCCTAATTTTCCACCATTTTTTTCGAGGGCGAGGTACGAAGTAACTTCGTACCTGATGCGCAATTACTTCGTATAAATGCGCAATTACTTCGTATAAATGCGCAATTACTACACAAAAAAGGGTAGAAACTACACAAAAAAGGGTAGAAACTACACATGACCGAGTTTTACACCATCCCAGAAATTGCCGGAATATTGCGCATATCGCGCCCAACCGCGTATAAATTGCTTGCAAGCGGTGAATTGCCGTGCGTACATTTCGGAAAGATTAGACGCATACCCAAAGACGATTTCGATCTATGGGTCAAGACCAAAATAGACGATCAACAAGGCGAAGTGCAAAACCGGAAGGCCATACCCCTTGCGCGGCTCAATTGTTAAACGCAAAGCAAAAACCGGCACCTATCTATATTATATCGTCGTACCCTACGAGGGCCGGCAGAAATGGCTGAAATTACCCGGCGACCAGACCAAGAAGAACGCCGAGGCGTACCGCGCCCAGGTCGTGGCCGAGATTTCCCGGGGGGAGTTTTTCGAGCTGCCGCAGATCACCCTGGCCGAATTTGCCCAGAACTGGCTGGAAACCATGCGCCCCGGGCTGGCGGCCAATAGCCATATTAAATACGGAAAAAACCTGCAACTTCATATTTTGCCTAGATTCGGCCGGCGACAATTAACAAAAATAAGCCGCGAAAACATCGAGCGCTGGAAAGCGGATCTTTTAAAGGATTATAGCGGTAATTACGTTTCGGCCTTGTTGATACAAATAAAGCAAATTTTCAAACAAGGCATTGAATGGAACTATTTGATAAAAAATCCAGCCGCAAATGTACCGTTGCCGAAAGTGCCGAAAAGGGAAAAAAGCTATTTAAACCACGCACAAATCCGGCAGCTATTAGAGGCGACGGAAAACACCCAATGGCGCGCTTTTGTTTTGACGGCCGTGATAACCGGCCTGCGCGTCGGTGAGCTGGTTGCGATGAAATGGGAACATGTAGATTGGGACCAGGGCCGATATACCGTGGTCGAAGCGTATCAATACCACGGTCCCCAAAAAGGATTTAAAGCGCCCAAATCGGACCAATCGGCCGGCACGGTGCAATTATCGCCGGCGTGCCTGGATCTATTGAAAACGCACAAAATAGAACAGGCCAGGCACCGCTTACAAGAACCTAAATATACCGATTTAGGTTTAATATTTCCGCGAAAACGAGGGACCGTATATAATCCCGTTAATCTTTGGGCCGTGATCTGGAAGCCCTTGCTCGAAAAAGCCGGCTTGCCCCCCATCCGGCTGCACGATCTGCGCCACACCTGTGCGGCGTTATTGATCGACCAGGGCGAAAGTCCCAAATATATCCAGCAGCAAATGCGGCACGCCAGCATACAAACCACGTTTGACGTATACGGCCACCTGTTCCCCGAACACGGCCAGGAGGCAGCCAAACGGCTCGATGCCGCCCTTTTTGGCGCGGCGCGTTAGATATTCATTAGATATTGCCCGAACAAGGCAATAATAAAAACACCGTAAATTTCTGTATATATTTCGCTTATATCATTTTTTAAATATTTCACGTGAAACATCAGGGAGATCTTTCCCCCCTGATTTACCACATTATTAAAATACGCACAATTACGTACAATTACGTACAATTTTATTAAAAAAAATACCCGGATTTCATAGGTAAACCCGGGTGCATATTGCAGTATTGTACAATTTCGCCCTATTTCATTATTAGATATACATTAGACGGCGGAATATTAGATGCCGTTAGATGCGCATTAGATCGGCTTATCTCTTCCGCTTACCGCCGGCGCTTTTCTTGCGACCCGTGCCCGTTATTTTTTTCTTGTACGCCGCTGCGGCTTTGCGCCCGGCGCGCGAATATGAAAAATGCTTGCTCCCTACTTTCGGCATAGCGACCCCTTGCTTTTAATACCTACTTTTGAAACAGCAAACGAATTACACGAATCAGGCGCTTAATCTTTTCAACCACCAGCAATCGCTTCAATGCTCTCTTCACGCTCGACCTCGCCGTTGCCCTCTGGTTCGCCGCTAAATGCGTCACCTATACACATTTCCATGCCTTTTTTTAAGCCCAGCAATTCGCACGCTACTGGATCAGCGGCCAATAGCTGATTAGCCCTTTCGTTAAGCTGCGTGGCAATAACTTCAAGGCGCTCTTTGATCTGTTCGACTGTCATATTATGCGTCACCTTACCTTTCTGGGGGTAATAGATCCAATTTATCGAGAGGTCTTTCAATTCTCAGCCCCTTGACTTCCGAATTTGGCACTGTCAGCAGGGTGCCGCCTGTAATCGTCATTTTTCCGTCCCGGTCGGTCACGTCGTAGCAATAAAAACTCGTCCTCGCCAGGCCAAACCGCGCAATCCTCGCCGGTCGCCTGTCGCCGTTCAGATGCAGCCAAACGACTTCGTCCTGCTCGTACTCGTTGCCCCACTGAATTGAAATTCCCTCGACCACATTTTGCAGAAAATTGCGAAAGAGCAGCAACAAAAACAGCGCCACAGCAACCCACAACCAGGCGCCGACAAATGCCTCCGCTGCGGCCTGTGTGCCTGCGTCTATATGCGGTAGTTGCGAGGTGTCCAAACATTAAGCCCACACTGCTTGGCCATCACTCGGCGCAGTTTTTTGTCCTTCTATTTGCGATGCAAGATTTGCCTTTCGGTCATCGCTGGCCCAGGCATTACCCGCTGCGGTGATCCAGGCGGGACGAGATGTGAGATCGGCGTAGGTGTCATAACTGCCTTCATGTTCGGATGGGGCAGTCAGCGGCACCCAGCCGTCCGTACTAGCTGTATACGTTTTATCGCCTACCGTTTCGCTGCCCGCGAGATAGCAAACTACTGCCGATACGTAATCCACGACATCGGTACCGTTTTTAAGCGTTGCGGTTTGCAGTACCCGCACCCTATCCGTAATAGTTAGCGTATATGCGACTGCCATTATATTGCCTCCTTATATATCGCTTAACGCGGCATACTTCCATGCGCCATTGACGTGATCATATAGATATATACGGTGATTACTCGTGTCGTGTACGATAGCGGATAATGCAGTATAATCTGTCGGTGTCCCCGAAGGACCGCCTGCCATAGAAGGAATGTAAAGAAAACCGGCTGTTGCGCTAGTTGCTAAAGCCGCACCAGCGCCTATCGTCACGTTCGAATTTGCGCCATCCACAAAAAATGCCTTTGTAGATACATCGCTTTCAACTCTGAAATCCGTATCATCCCCCGCCTCATTCATTACTATTTCATGAGTAGATCCAGCGTTTTCTATACGCATGGCAATCCTTGAACTCCCACCTCGGAAAACATTAATATCAATGAGGCCGTCCTCTGAGCCACTATCTGATGCAGGATCACTCTGATTTTGGGCTACTATACTAGCAAATTCATGTTGACCCGCTTGCGAATTTTGCTGCCATATTATTCGACCCAGTATGTCATATTGGTTAGGATGACCCCCATTTTTGTATAACGTCAACGCAGCGCCAGCGCCAGCAGTCCCTGAGTTTTCCAACAACAACCCGCCATCATCGTCGCCATGTTCTATATGAAGAGCCTTAGCAGGTGCCGCCGTGCCTATGCCGATGCGCCCGGTGTCCCCTTCAACCACTAGCTTGTCGGTATCTACCGTAAAATCGTCTCCGGCATCACTGCCCAGGACCACATTTATCGACGTTCCTGCATCCGACGAAATCGAATCGAGCGCAATATCGCCCACGTTCGTGATATTGCCATCGCTCACGTTTAAGCTAGTGCCGACTATAGCCGCAAACGTCCCCGCCGCTGCACTGGCCGCGCCGATGATTGTGCCGTCGATCGCGCCGCCATTTATATCAAAGCCGCTGCCCTCGATTTCTACCGACCCGGCTTCCAGCTTTTTGCCCAGCGTGATTTTTTCGCCGCTGTTCGTCGTGACAAAAGTCAAATAGGCCGCATCCGCTTCCTCGATGATCAGCGCACTGGCCTGATTATCAGGTATCTTTATGCTATTTTCCCCGGCATTTGCAAACGTCAAAGCCCCATCGGCGCCCGCCGACAAGGTGAGATCGCCCGATATATCGGCTGCGCCGTTAATATCCAAGCTGGTGCCAACCAACGCCGCAAAGCTCCCCGCCGCTGCACTGGCCGCGCCGATGATTGTGCCGTCGATCGCGCCGCTGTTTACGTCGATATTGGTCATTTCGTGATTATTAAAATCAATCTCGACCGCGCCGTCGCCACCAAAGGTCAGCTTGCCGGCCGAATGGGTCAGGGTAATATCGCCGGCCACCCAGTTGACCACCGACCCGGAGGCCAGGAAAAGGTCCGCCCAGGCCGTCCCCGAAACACCCAGGGCGCTGCCGTCGTTGCTGGCCGGCGTCAGGTTCGAGGCCGTGACCTGGATGTCAGCCGTACCGGCCGACAGGCCCAGAATGGCGTTCCCGGAGGTATCAATCGAGGCCGCGCCGTCGAAGGAAAGCGTCGAGCTGTTCAGTTCCACCGTGCCGTTTTGCAAGATCCGCACGCGCTCGGTTACTGCATTGCCCGCGTCGGCCGTAACGGCCAGCACCAGCTCGCCCGGCATATCGTTTGCGCCTGGCGTGCCGTTTACCCGGGAGAATATCGACGCCGCCGGCGTGGCAAAATCAGACCCGTCGTCGGCCATGAATTCGATCGTTCCCAGCACATCGTTGTTTACCACAATCGTAGACGACCCGATCGTCGCGTTTCTCGATTTCACGAACGACAACGTGCCACCCGTCGCGGCTGCCGCCCATTGGCCTATAATGGCCGTAGAATCGGCGGCTGCCGTTCCCAATACCTGCAACTCGCCCGTCGCGGAGGTCGTCACCTGGGCCGTATTGCCGACGATGAGGCCAGCGCCGTTTAATATTTTGGCATCGACTGACCAGGTATGGGTGCCGGTCCAGGCGTAGCCATCGGTCAGGTCGATATTGGCCGACGATACCGACCCGGAGGTTACATTATTAATAATATTGTCAAATTCGGCGTTTAGGTCGGCGGGCTGTAGCGTTTCTGCCGACCAGGTTTTTACCCGTCCAAAATTAGCCATGATTTGCCTCGGTTAAGCGTCCACGGGTCGCGGCTTGCCCTGCCGGCCCAAAGGTTTAAAGCGTGCAACTATTTTCCGGTACGAAAACGATTGATTGACCGCATTTAAGGAAATTTTCAAGCTGCTACTCGGCCCATACCCCACAAGCGGCACGTCCTGGCTCAACTGCCGCACCGGCTGCATCCGCACCGTTGACCCCAGACTATCCGTTCCCAACAAAAACCCGGCGCCGCGCATCGGTACGCTTTCAGTCGCGCCGATTAAATCCGCGCTTTGTTGCAGCGATTGCACCGACCAATTCCCTTTGCCGTCGTAAAAATGCCGCGCTTGCAGCCATCGTACATCCACATCCGGCCCATAAGGCGCCGGCGCGCCGGTTTCAAAAAAAGAATCTATGGCCGTGGTCACGTTGTCGTCGTCGCCGGTGTCGTGGTCCCATAAATAGCCGTCGAAATCGCCCAGGTGCGGCTTTTGGCCTATTAGGCCAAAGCAATTCCGCTCCCAGCCCGACAGCGGCCCATACCAGCCGCGCCGGCGATGATTCCAAACCATGATATGGTTCATATTGGTTTGACTGGCGCCATAGGGCAGGGTAAACCAGACCTCATTTTCCCTCGGAAATCGGCCGGCGAAGGCTTGCGATAAGCGCGCCGTGTTGATATTGTCCCAATAACCGTCGTCCAGCGCACCGCTTATTTTCAATATCGCATTGCCGCCGTCCCATTCGTATATTCCGTCTTCCAGAATCATCAACTGCACATCATCCGGCACGGCCACAATCGAGCGCCCGTCTATGGCCGCCAGTGGCGCCGCCTGGTTGCTCCCTGTGCGCTGCGTGGGAATATAGGGATTGACCGCGTTGCCGGTCCTCTGGAGCGTATAGATACCGTCTGTGGTGTGCACCACCAGCGACGATTGCGTCGGCACCAGGCCGCGAATAATGCCGCCAAAATTAAAAAATGAGGTCGCGCCCCAGGTTTCGATATCGGCAATATCCGAATACCAAAGCTGCCCGGTCGCCCCGTCTACGTTGCCGATCCACAGCCGATTATCGTACCAAGCGATATGCTTGCCCTTCGTGAATCGCGCGTCGTCGTCCAGGGTCGCCGCGTTGCCCGAGCCGGTCCATTTGATCGCGTCCGTATCGACGCCATTGGTTACGACAAGGGTGCCGTTGGCGTCGGCCCATTCAAAGGTGTTATCATCGCCGGCGGTTATCGTCGTGCTGCCGGTGATATCCGTCCAGCCCGAATTGTAGCGATAGAGTTTATTGCCGGCGGCAATGACAACGTGCGTAGTCGATGCCGTTGGTTTGAACTCTACGGCCAGGTTGACCGTTGGGCCGCCCGATAGGGCGCTGGCGCTTTGATACGATAGTGTCCCGGGCCGCGAGGTCGCTTGACCGGCCGCGCCGATTCGTACGTTTTGCATGTCGCTTAATTCGTCCGGCGCGCACTCTTCTGGCGGGATATCATAGCGCACCGTGCGCCACGGTCCCAGCTGGAGCGGTTCGGCGGCCAGTGCCATTATCGCGCCCCCGTGGTGTCCTGTTCTGTCGCCGCACGATAGCCCAATTGTCCCGGAATCTGCGATTTATAACTTCCGATTTTTTTCATAAGAGAACTTCTAACGTCTGGCGTCATACCACGACTTAAAAATTCTCGCCTCATTGGCGTTTTCCAAGGTTGGCGAGCGAGGATATTTTTACCCCAACTTAAAAGAAAGGTCACAGGATTCTTTAAAGATTCGCTCATCTCATTGCGGATGCCCGTATTTGAGTAGTTCTTGAAAAACTGCTCCGACACATTGCCGTCAATTAAAAGCCTGGACATTTTCTTTAATTCGGCTGTTACCCTCGGCCCATAAATACCCGCAACAACATCCTCGCCTAATCCACTCGGGCCAAAGAGTTTATTATAAAAAGTCTTGCCCGCTATATTTAATTTATCGGGATGTTCTGTCGCCTCTGCTATTATTTTGTCCAGGTGTAATTGCTGCATTTGACGCCAGACCAATTCTCCCATATTGTTCGGCTCTAGCCCCTCTTCGGTGCCAACCGCCCCTATCCGCTCTTTAAATCGCTGGATGGCCACCTTGCTTTTAGTTCGGAAAACCTTATTTGCTACGTCATCAATTTTCTCCAGGTCTACCGTGGCAGGATTACGGCCAAATATTTTCCGCACGGCAGAACTTTCGTTTAAATTGATATTTTTCTCTGCCAAACTTAAATAACGCTTAAATTCCGTGGCCGCCTCGCCGCCCCTACTTTGCAAATCAAAATTATGTTCTAAATCTTGCATCAAGTTGCGATATACAACTTTCCCCTGGTTGCCAAAGGCATCTTGACTATATCGCAACTGAATCAAGCGCTTTAATTCTTTAAGGTCGCCAAAATTATGCACTTCATCGACCGCAGCGCGGAGCGCATTTAATGGTTCATCAGCTCCCCCACGCAATAATTCAAATTTACCCTCTTCCCCCAAGCGCCGCGTGATGCCGATTTCATCCAAATAGGCCGGCAAATTTACCATTTGCACCCTGCGGTTGTCCGGCACTAACTTGGTTGCCGTATTAAATGCTTTATCCATAAATTTGCCGGCTTGTTTTCTGCTTTGCTCTACAGACTGCACTAATCCCTTTTCAAAATCTCCTATATCTATTTCCGACCGCACGGCCGTGGCGGCGTCTGCACCCCCGATTCTTTGCCGTGTTCGCCCCATTGCTTTGGTAATACCCGACACAAAGGGTTGCGTGACTTCTTGCTCCATAAAATCAGCGGAATAAGGCGATTCCTTTAAAAATTGCTCGACGCCCTGCACTAATTTTGATTCTGAGCGCACGGACGGCGGCAAATCTGCGGGCGCAATACCCAACTCCCGAGAAATTTGTTCGGCTTCGGGTCGGCGCCTTGCCGCAGTTTCAGACCCCCAACCACGATCAAACCAACGAGCACCGGCCGGCTTAGGTCGCAATAACGCACCTACGGGTCGCAACGCTGCTTGCGCAGCAACCGGCGGCGCGCCACCAGCAGCGCCCCCGGCAGCAGATCGACCGCCCGCTGCCGTAATTTCTTCGCCACTAATAGGTCTTTCTCGACCGAAATATTGAGCTGCGACTTGCCGTGCAGCGTCGCCGGTTGCCCCTCCTGCGGCCGCCCCCACTGCGGCCCCCGCCATGCTTGTAGTAGCCATGCCTAACGGGGTTAATGGGACGCCCATAGCCAACCCGGCCAAAAACCCCTTGGTGCCGCCCACGGTTGCGCCTACGATTTCGGGCAACTCGCCCACCCAATCGGCCAAATCACCCCAATTTATTTGGTCGGGATCATCTAAGCGGCGCCAAGTGCCTGCCAGATCTCGAATGGCAACATCTCCACCTTTTTCTTTGGGCAATCGTGCGACCTCATACCCGGAAGGTAATTGTTTTTTTAAAATGGCAATCTGGTCTTCTGGCGTGCTACCCGTAGACGCCTTGGCACGATCCCACCAACTTATATCGGCCTCCCCCGACAAGCCAATCCGTTTCCAGATTTTCTCTCTCTCGTTTTCCGTTAATTCCTCCGCTAATTCCTCCGCGCCCGTATAATCGCGCACGGGCAAACCCTCAGAGGTGCCGGCGCTAAAAACCGGCGCCGGTTCTGGCAATTCTAATTGACCCGTATAATCACGCACGGGCAATTCTAAAGGTTGCGCCAGGGTCGAATCTGAAACACCCAAAACAGTGCCACCCGAAAGCTGGAGCAACCGATCGAGTTTATCGCGTTCCTGTTGCGTTAATGTTAAATCGGCCATTTTTTTGCCTGTTTAATCTAAATAGGGGCTTAATTGTTTGAAGATCCGCAGCGCTTCTTGATCGCCTGCGGCGACTTTCTCGAAAAAGGATAACATGCCAACATTTGCGCCCGTTGCCTGGTCGGCGCCCCCACCTTCTGTTTTTTGCAGATGCGAATAGGGATTTAATCCGATGTTCTCAAAATCGACCCCTGTCCTGCTTGCTACGCCCTGGTAGAGTTCACTTAATTGTAAAAAAGGGAGTTCGGCGGCTTTATAAACTGATTCTGCCACGAATAACATTTCTTCCCGCACACTTTCGGCCAGCCTTTGGCCTTCTATTAGCCGATTGTAAGTATTGCGCCATTTATCAGGCACCCCCCCGGCGTTTTCTGCTGATGCTGCCTCCCCTTCGCGCACGGTTGAAGGCGGGTCTAATAATTTCATAAAACTGAAAACTAACCCAATGTCTCGCGCACCTTGTGATTTGAACTTTAAACCTGTGCGTGGATTTACTGCATCCCTGTTCGTCGCTAAAATTTTAATCTGTTCATAAGCAGGCGCTCTACCGAAATAATTTTTTGCGGCTTTGTGATTATTAAAGTCTTTCCTCATTGCTGACTCAATCGAGGCTTTTTCTTTTGAACTAAGAACGCCCCCCGACTTTGCCATTGCATTGGCATAGGCAATTATGCCTGCTAAGTTTTCGCGCTCTTCTTTGGCCATACCTATAGCCTGATATGGCGTTGGCCCGATTCTGGGCGCTTCAACCGTTGCCACTTCGCCGCCGCCGACCACATAATCGCCTTCGCCCGGTCCCGTGTCTTGCGCTTCTGCCTGCTGTTGCATTGCAGCCATTCCGCGCCCTTGCAACATTTCTTGCTGCGCCCGTTGCGCTTCCAGCGATCCCTGCGCCGCCTGAATCTGCAACTCGCGCAACCGGTTCTGCTCGGCCTGCGCGCGCTGCTGCTGCCCCATTTGCAATGCCTGGCCGCCGATGTTCGCCAGCTTTTCCCAGCCGCTAACCTTCGAGGGCGTAAATTGGGGCGTTGCTACATTTCGTCCCGCAATAACATTGACCCAATCAGAAAATTTTTGTGCATCGGCCATTCGCTCCCGGTCTTTTTCTTCGCGGCCATATTGCAGATATGAACCGGCCCCTTGCGCCAAAATGGGGAGCAATGACATAATGGTCCCGCCCCAATCGCGGCCTTGATTTTCCTGGCCTCGTTGCCCCTGGCCCACGGTTAACGATGGGCCGCCTTGTGCCCGGTTAAGCCCGGCCTGCGCTTGAAACCCCTCGTCGCCGTAGGCCACGCCCACCGATGGACTAGTGGCCAATACGGCCCCCCCTACGCGGCTTTTTTCAATGTCTGAACCCTTATCTTTTAGCCAATCGGTCCAACCTCGATCCTTCGTAGCCCACGACGCCCCTTTTTCAATCGGACTTGTGATATCTTCCACTAGATCAAACGGGCCGTACCAACCTCTAGCTTTTGTTTTTGGCCATAATCGCATGCTTTATTCCCTTTCACTTCCACGACGTTTTAAAAGCCCCTACCGCCACCTCCAACCTCTCGATTGATTAGTTCAATTTGTGCTGGTGTTAATTGGCCTGGGTCCCAGCCCGCATCTCTAATATAGCTTAAAGCTGCTATTCGATTTCGGCCCTCCCAGACTTCGTCAAGGCTTCTAGTTGGTGCGGAATCGTCCACTCTGTCGGCTTGCGACTTTAGCGGTGTGGAAAAGTCTTTGTACATCGACGGCGTGCCTCCATCAGCACCGTTAAGAACAGCCTCTACTGTATCCGCATCTGTTACCGGCGCCTGTGGCGTGCCCTCACCAACCAAATCTCCCATTAAATGAAAATCGTCAAAGTTTACCGTACCATCAGCGTTAAGGTCGTATGCTGGATTCCAGTTTTCCATTCCCTCGCTAGTGTTGAAATAATCGTTAAATTTCGCAGGGTCGAAACCTTCAAGGCCGCCATTGCCATTAGTGCCATTAGTCCCTGTGTCGTCGCCTAGCAGCGGCTTTTTCACTGGCTGAATTCCGTCGCCCTGGTTTGCCTCATATTCTGCGATTTGCGCCCTCAAATCGTCAATAAGGGCGGTCTGATCTTCATTAAGGGCGCTCTGATCTTCATTTCCCCCTCTCAGGCCTAATCTTTCCATTATGCCCGAAATGTTGGCTTGCATATCCCCTGTACCCTCAAGCAACGTTTTCATTTCTGCCTCACCTAAAGCAGCCGATAACTCGGCTAAAGCTAACCTATTGCGCTCAAATTCTAAATTCTCGCTTAATAGCTGCTCCTGTTCCCCTGCGGCGCGCTCTTGCTCGGTCGCCGTGCGCCCAAACTGGCCGGCCTGCTGCTGCATCCGTTCGCGCTCTAAATCTTGCGCCAGGCCAAATTGCCCCTCTTGCTGCAACCGTGCCGCCTCTTGCTCGCCTAACGATAGCCCGAATTGCTCCCCCTGCTGCCCTATACGCAACCGCTCAATCTTTTCCTGCGCCTGGCGTGCGCCTATTTGCTCAGCCAATGACTGCCCAAATTGCCCCTCTTGCTGCAACCGTGCCGCCTGTTGCTCAGCCAATGACTGCCCAAATTGCCCCTCTTGCTGCAACCGTGCCGCCTGTTGCTCAGCCAACGATAGCCCGAATTGCTCCCCCTGCTGCCCTATACGCAACCGCTCAATCTTTTCCTGCGCCTGGCGTGCGCCTATTTGCTCAGCCAATGACTGCCCAAATTGATCCTCTTGCTGCAACCGTGCCGCCTGTTGCTCGCCTAACGACTGCCCAAATTGCCCGGCTTGCTGCTCCAGGCGTTCGCGCTCTAAGGTTTCCTGCTCCTGCCGTGCGGCCGTTTGCTCGGCTAATGACTGTCCAAATCGCGAGGTTATATCGCCCAATTCTCGGCTACGCAGGCGCTCCTGTTCCGCTGCGGCGCGTTCCTGCTCGGTCGCAGAGCGGCCAAACTGGCCAGCCTGCTGCGCCAGGCGTTCGCGCTCTAAGGTTTCCTGCTCCTGCCGTGCGGCCGTTTGCTCGGCTAACGATTGCCCGAATCGCGAGGTTATATCGCCCAATTCTCGACTGCGCAGCCGCTCCTGCTCTGCTGCCGCGCGCTCTTGCTCGGTCGCAGAGCGGCCAAACTGCCCGGCTTGCTGCGCCAGGCGTTCGCGCTCTAAGGTTTCCTGCTCTGCTGCGGCGCGCTCTTGCTCGGTCGCCGTGCGCCCGAATCGCGAGGTTATATCGCTCAATTCTCGACTGCGCAACCGCTCCTGCTCCGCTGCCGCGCGCTCTTGCTCGGTCGCAGAGCGGCCAAACTGGCCGGCCTGCTGCTCCAGGCGCTCGCGCTCTAAGGTTTCCTGCTCCTGCCGTGCGGCCGTTTGCTCGGCTAACGATTGCCCGAATCGCGAGGTTATATCGCCCAATTCACGGCTACGCAGGCGCTCCTGCTCCGCTGCGGCGCGTTCCTGCTCGGTCGCCGTGCGCCCAAACTGGCCAGCCTGCTGCTCCATCCGTTCGCGCTCTAACTCTTGCGCCAGGCCGAATTGCCCTTCTTGCGCCTGCCGTGCGGCCGTCTGCTCGGCTAACGACTGTCCAAATCGCGAGGTTATATCGCCCAATTCTCGGCTACGCAGGCGCTCCTGTTCCGCTGCCGCGCGTTCCTGCTCGGTCGCCGTGCGCCCAAATTGGCCCGCCTGCTGCGCCATCCGTTGTTGCTCTAGGCCTTCTTGCGCTTGGCGTGCGGCCGTTTGCTCTGCTAACGACTGTCCAAATCGCGCGGTTATATCACCCAATTCACGGCTACGCAAACGCTCCTGCTCTGCTGCTGTACGTTCCTGCTCGGTCGCCGTGCGGCCAAATTGGCCAGCCTGCTGCGCCATCCGTTCGCGCTCTAAGGCCGCCTCTTGTTCTCGGGCCGCCGTTGCCTCACCTAATTGTGCCGATAGCTGCGCTCTATCCAGCGCCGCCTCGCTGGCGATCTGCTGCCGTGCGGCCTGCTGTTCGCCCAGGGTGCCCCCAAACTGGCCGGCTTGCTGCGCCAGGCGTTCGCGCTCTAATAGCCGCTCCTCCGCTGCCCTATTTGTTATATCCGACAATTCGCGCGATTGCAAGCGCTGCGCCTCTACCCGTTGCGCCTCCTGCTCGGCCAATGAGAGGCCGAATTGCCCAGCTTGCTGCTCCAGGCGCTCGCGCTCTAAGGCCGCCGCTTGCTCTCTCGCGGCCTCCTGTTCGCCCAGGGTGCCGCCAAACTGGCCGGCCTGCTGCGCCAGGCGTTCGCGCTCTAATAGCCGCTCCTCCGCTGCCCTCCGTGTTATATCGGTCAATTCGCGCGATTGCAAGCGCTGCGCCTCTACCCGCTGCGCCTCCTGCTCGGTCGCCGTGCGCCCAAACTGGCCGGCTTGCTGCGCCATCTGCTCGCGCTCTAAGGCCGCCTGCTGCAAGCGCGCTGCCTCTTGTTCGGCCAACGTCCCACCAAACTGGCCGGCCTGCTGCGCCAGGCGCTCGCGCTCCAAATCCTGACCCATACCGAACTGCCCCGCCTGCTGCGTCAGGCGTGCAATCTCCATGCGCCCCTCTTGCTCGCGTGCCGCCTGCTGCTCGCCTAACGTCCCACCAAACTGGCCGGCCTGCTGCGCCATCTGCTCGCGCTCTAAGGCCGCCTGCTGCAAGCGCGCTGCCTGCTGCTCGGCCAAACTTTGACCGAACTGGCCGGCCTGCTGTGTGAGGCGCCCTATTTCCATACGCCCCTCTTGCTCACGCCCGGCCCGCTGCTCTGCTAAACGCTCACGCTCCAATGCCGCCTGCTGCAACCGCGCCGCCTCCTGCTCGGTCGCAGAGCGCCCAAACTGGCCGGCTTGCTGCCCCAGACGCTCGCGCTCCAAATCCTGACCCATACCGAACTGCCCCGCCTGCTGCGTCAGGCGTGCAATCTCCATGCGCCCCTCTTGCTCGCGTGCCGCCTGCTGCTCGCCTAACGTCCCACCAAACTGGCCGGCCTGCTGCGCCAATCGCTCGCGCTCTAAGGCCGCCGCTTGTTCGCGCGCCGCCGTTGCCTCGCCTAATGTGCCGCCAAATTGTGCCGCTTGCTGCGCTCTATCCAGCGCCGCCTCACTGGCGATCTGCTGCCGGCCGGCCTGCGTTTCGCCTAATGTGGCCGTAAACTCGCCGCCACGTTGCGCCATCCGCTCGCGCTCTAAAGCGGCCTCCTGTTCGCGCCCCAGGCGTTTCTCGGCTAAGGTTTCCCCAAATTGAACACCTGCCTGTTCCAATTTGGCGCGCTCGATCCCTTCGGTGCCCATATAACGTTGCTGTTCTACTGCTTGGGGCAATATCGTCCCTAATATGCGATTTAGCCCAGCGGCCCGGACTGCTTGGCGGCCACGCAGCGTATCCGCGTCAAAGCGGCCCAGGATATCCGCCACTCGGCCCGAGGATACCCCGCCCCCGCCGATTATACCGAAACGGTTTAAATCCTCAATTTGCTGTTCCCGCGCCCGGCGCGTCTGCTCGTCGAAATCGACCAGCTGGCTTTGTGTGATTTGGTCCGGCTGCCCTTGCGTCGCCTGGAATAATTGCGACCCCAAAAAACCACTTAAATCTTCGGCCAAGGGACGACCACCGACCGGCGCCTGCTTCGGCGCGCCTAATACTGGACCCGTGACAACCTTTTGTGGCGGTTGCGGCTTTTTTTTCTTTGGCGGCCGCACTGATGTCGGTTGACTTTGTCCGAAAATTGCCATTTCCTTATGCCCCTGTCACCGTATCGGTGCCAATTCGCAAGACCAGCTCATCGTCGCCGGCGCGATTTCTTAGCGGTGGATATCGTCGATTTCCTTGCTGCCGGCTATTTTGCCGTAATGCCAGACTTAACGCTTGACTATATCGCGCGTCTTCTTTTGCCGCTGAACCTTCGTCCCCCTCTTCGTCCATATATAGAGAAGAGGCGCCGTAGATGAGCACATTTTCCATAATGCGCGGCAGACCCAAGGCCAGTAATTCGCTGCTGTCGTTGCTCGCTGTCCAGGCGCCAATGTCCTGCCGATAACGCACCCGGATGGTCGCCGCAGCGGAGGGTGTGCGCCACAATTCTATTGTCGGGTACCCCGTAGACGCATCAAGACCACCGAGAAAAACGGCCTCCACGGTGCCGGAATCGTCCCGGTCAATGTCCAGCATGTCGTATTCATCCGGCCCGACAATATCGAGGGTGCGGTTGTTGGACTGATCCACGAAGCTGAACCAGGCAGCCACGTTGCCCTCGATCGGCGTATAGGTGCGCGTACTGGCCACCGTCGCAAACGTGGTCGTGCGATCCAGCCACCACCAATTAGCCAACGGCGAAACCTCGGCCACGACCATACCCAAATACAAGCGCGCTTGATCTTGCAGCTCGCCGGCGGCCGTCGATAGGCCCACCCGCTTTAATACGGTCGTGATCGCCTGGGAAAGCGTCATGATTTACCCCTCGGAAGTTGGCCCCATGCCCGGGTCGTCGGCCTGGAAGCGCGGCGTACCATCGGCGGCAAAAACGCCGGCGGCCATATCTGAACGCACGTTGCCGTCCAGGCGCTCGCCCTTTACCTGCTGATCGAGATAAAAGCGGTACATTTCGGTTTTGATCGGCCGGCCGGCGTCGTCTAACAGCGGTTCTAAGGCGTCCATTCTCACCGCCACCGCTTCGCCCGGCTCATAATCGGTCTGCTGCCCGTTTTTGGCTTCGTATTTCGTGACATACGAGGGCGGCAGAGGCACGAAACCCCTTTCATGCTCCACTTCGACGCCGCCGTGCACGCGCAAATGCTCCTCGCCTTTATAATTGCGCTGATATTCGCCCACCGGCGCGCCCACGCCCAGCGGCACGTTGAGCGCCTTGCGCCCCTCTGCCGTCCCCAGGGCGGTCTGCACGGCCTGGTTGGCTATATCGGGATCTTGCAGCAGGCGCAGGAGTTCGTCCTTTACGGCGGCGTCTGGGGCCGCCTGGGGCGCCTCTTCGGGGTCGGTGTCTTCGACGACCACCTTTTGCGTTTCAAGCGCTTCATCTAATAGGTCGCGGTCGTGCATTGCTGGCTGTTCTGCGCGTTTCCGTGGCATAAAATTCCTTTGATGGGTTAATAGGTGGACCGACCCGTGCCGGCCCACCTGGTAAAATTGTTAATCGAGGCCGTAAAGTTTGACCCCTACGTGGCCCGTATCATCCGATGCAAAACAGGCGTACCCGACCAGCGGCTCAGTTTCGGCATCTTTGAGTTGCACCGCGCCGGCTACGCCGTCCGAAAGCGTCAGGTTGACCCCAATGGCCACGGCGCCGTCCGAGAGAACGGTCGCAATTCCCCGGGTCTGAACCCAGGCGTAATAGTTAGCCGTGACGCTCATCACCGTAACGCCGGACACGATATAATCCGTTCCGGCGGTAGCGCCGCGCACATTGTTATACGGGTACCCGGTGATGGCCACATCGCTGGCCGTGGTGAGCGCCACCCGCAGCCCGTCGTACAGGGTAAAATCGACGGCATTAGATGATGCGGCCGTATTGCCCCGAATGCGGTACTGATGCCCCTCGCCGGCGTCGTCGGTGATGTGCAGATAAGCGCCGGCGTACTGGTCGGCGGTTGCACTGCCCAACGTGGTCGAATCCGTGATTGTCACCTCGGTAGCTGCGGCCGAGGCAGCCGTGCATTTGCCATCAATCTCGACTACGGACGTAGCTGAGACATCGGTCGAAACCAAAAGGCCGCAATTGGTTGCGGCGGCAAAATAGGCGTAGCGGAAAGAGCGCCCATCTTCGAGCCGGCGCTCGGCGCCGACGTTGCCCTGCTGTGTGGAGCTTTCTTCAAAAAGCCCCTGCTTGACACCGTCAGATGGTGCGTTGACGTTGCCATTCTGAATAATATTTGCCATGATTTCCTGCCCTTCTTTGCTCGGTCCTGGCACATTGGCTTGTGCCCTGGAAATCGAGAATTAAAAAAGGGGCGCGTCCCTGCGGCGGGATGGCGCCCCTTCGTTGAACTGCTGTGATGCCGGCATAAACCGGCGCGTGATTAGCTGCCGGTGATGGCGGTAGCTACGCCATTACGGCGGCGGTTATCAGTGTAAAGCTGCACACCGGCCACGACATAGGCCAACTGCGCCAGCTGGCCGTTCGACTGCAAACTGGTGAACGGCGTCTTGCGAAAATTGGCCTGGGACAACACGTCGAGCTTCGTGTGCCTGGTGTCCGGGAAATAGCTATGCAGGGACGGGCAATCGTTGTCAGCGATCACCTCGGCCGCGTAAAATGGCGGCAACATATTCCCCCCCGGACCTTTAGCGTTGTCAAGCTCAGTGCGCGCGTACCCCTGCGAACTGATCGCCTCGCGATAAGCGCGGCCGATCGAGTACGTGGTCACAATCTGCTTGATTACGCCGCCCTGGATGCGGCAATTATCCAGCACCTCGTTCCAGGCCGCAATACCGTCAAAGATATTGGTGACGGTCTGCGTCGTGAACGTGGTAGACGTAGTGTAGCGCTGCGATTCCCACGCCGTGGTCGTGCTGGAATTGATGCCGCCCACGGTTGCGCCGGCGGCGTCTGCTATAATATCCTGGTAGCCGAGCATGTTCTTCCCCGCCTGCGCGCTGAGAATATCCTCGTTGATGGCTTTGAGGATCGAGTTCATCGCGTTATTACCCAGGTGCTCCAACTCGTCGAAAATGCGTTCCGGGCCGCTATTTTCCCAGTGCTCGGTGTCGGAAAGGATCACCGGCGCGGCGTAATAGCGGCGCTTATAGAATGCGCTCTCGAACGGATCGACCGGCGACTTGTTGAGAACGTCGTACTTGTCGAAGCTCTCAGCGGTCCCGCCACTGGTCTGGAGTTTGACCTCGATCTCTTTCCCCCCCTTGCTGGACATGCGCAGCCCTTTGCGGCGGTGCATTTCCAAGGTGGGATAATCCTCGAAGAAGTTGTCAACAACTTCGGGTCGAACAGTCCGGCGCGTTGCGCTCCAATGACTGTCCCATACTTCGCTGGTGGTCTGTGCCATGATTTAATTTCCCGTCAAGGAATATCTACGCCATATTTGATTCGATTTCACGCAGCGCTTCCTCTTTTGAAAGAGAACCACCCGCCGGCGTGGTCGCCGGATGCGCGGCGCCGTTGTTGTTGGCGCCCTGCTTCGAGCGCTGCCGCACGGCTTTGTTGCCCTGCCGTGCCGCCTGCGCGTCGTCCACCGAGCGCCCCGACTCCAACGCCACCAACTCGGCCACGGTGTACGGCTGGCCGGTTTTGCGGTTTGGGGTCGATATGTTCTTTTTAATGAACTCGGCCGCCGCTTGCGTCGTTTCCTGGCCGAACAGATCATACGATTCTTGGACCTGCCCTTCCATGCGTTTGACGTTATTCGCCTGCTGCTCCTGGGACAACTGCGTGACGACCTGGTTGGTCGTTTGCATCTGCGGTTCCCATTGTTCCAATCGCGCCCGCAGATCGGCAATAACGCCGGCCTGCTCCTCCTGCTGCTGGCTCATTGTCAAAATGACATTGAGGCCGGCCCGATCCTCAGAAGAGAGGGACGGGTCGGACATTACCTGCTGGAGTTGTTGAGGTAAGCCCGGTGGAGGCGGCCCCTGCTGCTGCTGGAGCAACATTTGCCTTTGCGTTTCCTGGAATTGCTGCTGCTGCTGGCGAAAATCCGCGCGCTCATTATCTAACTGCCGGCGATGATCGGCGATTTCTTGCGTTTTGCGCGTATAATCGGCTTGACGTAGGCCGGCCGCCTGGTCTTCCTCGGAGGCCGGCGCGTTGTTGGTTGTGGCGCCATCTGACGCCGCTTCTTGCGCACTGCCGCCCGGTTGTTCGCTGGCCGCGCCCGAGGCGTCTAGCTCCGTATCCTCGCCGAGCATTCCCGCGCCCAATTCGGCGCCAGGTTCGGGAGGGGGAGCCTCTGCTTGTTCGGTGGTCGTGGTCGTCGAGTCCGTTGGGAATGCTTCGCTCATAAAAAACCCATCCTATTGGTTGCTGCCGCCGGCAGGATGGGGTACCGGCAACAAAATGAAAAAGGGCGCCTCCCTGCGGCGGGATGGCGCCCTTTTATGGTTCGTGCTGCTGTTCTCGGCGAAATTTCGCCGGACATTCAGAAAAATCTTCAGGAAAATAAGGCTCACCCGAATGTTAAACGTAAATGGCTGTCCTGCTTACACTTACAAATTCGGGTCGCTATTTGCTAAATTTCAGGTTTTGTTTTTCTCGGCGAAATTTCGGCTTGTCGGCGAAATTTCGCCGCGATTGATACAAATTACCACTTTCTACACCACCTCTTGATAAGGCTTCAAAATTTAATCCAACTCTCTTGATCGGGCCGGCCGCCGCCCGTGGCTCGATGGTCTACGCGATCGGTCGGGATCTTTGCCCTGATTTCGTCAAGCGAATCCGCTATAATGACGTTCGGGTCGCGCTCGGCCGTGCTGCCGGCGTGCAGCGGCGCCTCGCGCGCCTCTTCGAGCGTTTCCGGCGGCAGTTCGTGCATTCCGTGCTCTTTCAATAGCCGTTTTTTGTGCGCGTAATCTTCGACCACGACGCCGAACTGCGGGTCAAACTCGCCGTATTTCCGGCCCGAATGGGTCGAATGGATGAGATTGGGCCGTTGATTAGCCCAGGTCGCCGCTTCGCCGCATTCGCACGGGATCGACACCGGCCGGTGCCCCTCGTAAGGGTGCGACGGGTAGCGCTTGCCGCAGGCGGTGCAGGCGAAATCCCAGAGTTTAATCATTTTATAGCCCAGATCAGCGCCCGCAGATTAACAAGCTGGGAGCAACTTATTAGATAGGCCACGGTGCCATCACTGCGATTCACCGGGCTCGCTTCAATACTGGCCACTATATACTGTAATGCCTCGATATTTGAGGGAGAAAGCGCGCCAACATCGTCAACGGTTTTTATTGGCGCCTTCGCTTTTGCTTTCGCTTTTGCTTTTGCCTTCGCCATTGCTCGCCCCCTTATGCCGCGTCAATCGTTTCGGCCGTATCGGCGGCCACCTGGTTGGAAATATTCTGTGCGTTGCTCTGTACCTGCCCCTGGAGCGTGGTCTGAGCCGGCCCGGAAGGCGCCGCACTCGGTGCCCCTATATTTTCCTGCTCCTGCTGTAGCGCCTGCTGGTGTCCCTGGATATGGCCCTGCACCAGCTGGTCGATAAGCTGCACCTGCTGGACCGCCTGCGGATTCAGGTAATTGCCGGCCAAATCGCGCGCCTGCGCCGATACGAGCAGCTGCTGGTATTGCGGCAGCTCTTGATACATTTGATGGCCTTGCATATGCGCCTGGTGATCCTGGCCCTCGAAAACGCCCGGATCTTGCAGGCGCGTAAACATAAAATCGTGCTCAAGCTGAACGGCGCGGTTGGCCTCTTCGTTCATGTCGTCCACCAGCAATTTCTCGGGATCTGCGATTTCATAGGCCGAGGCCAGGAATTTATCCAATTCCATTGCGTCAAAATTGGGCGAATTGCGCGCCCGATCGTAAAAATCGACCGCCTGGCTGCGCTGCAACTGCTCAAAAAGCGGCCGCGTGCTGCCGGCCTGGACATTAATGCGATAATTCCATAGAAAATCAGCCGTTTGGAGCGCGCGCGTCAGGCGTTGCGCCCCGTCCGGCGCCACGTTGACGGTGAAATCCTCCGGCGTATAGCGCGGATCGCCCATAATCTGAAATGCGTTGCGTACGACCGTTTCATAAGCCGTTGCCACGGCCGATTCCATCCATTCCCTATTGATCGACGCCGCCGCCGCAATCAAGCCGGCCTCGGTCGCGGTGCGCGCATCTTCGGCGCCGCCCTGGCTTAAATCGTTGACCTGCGTCACCATATCGACGAGCTGCTGCGCCCGGTCCTGGAGCGCGTACTGCTCCCCGGGGACGCTGCCCCAGCCGATTTCTCTCATGGCCGAGTCTGGATCTTGTACGACGTGAAACTCGCCATCGTTGCCCTTGCGCAGCCGATCCACCAGCTCGGGGTTCGCCTGCGCTTCAGACTCGCGTACAAGCGCCTGCCTGGCCGAGCGCTTCAGCATGGCCGACTGCCGGCTCATGGACTCGACAATGGCGCCCTGGAGATCCTTGATAAGCTCCAGCTGCGGCACCGGGTAATAACTGTTGACAGACATGTCGAACTTGAGCGGGATAAACGGCAACCCGTGTTCGACTAACCAACCGGCGGCCGGCTGGCCGTTTTCCAAATCGAGCACCGGCGTTTCGCCGTCCTCGGCAAACATCGGCGCGCCCAAAATATCGACCCGTTGGTCAAAGTGCATCTTCGCGAATGGGTGCTCTATGTCCTGGATAGGCTCTTCGACGCCATCGGCAAACATGATTTGCCGGCGGTTCATCCTGTCATGGATGCGATCGACGAGGACGAAATCGCCATTATCGACCGACTCGCGCACCGCCTTCTGCTCGTCCGTTTCCGACCGCTCGCGCTGCGGCTCGCCGAATACGAGATCGTCTTTATCGTTGACGCTTGTCGCTTTTATCTCGCGCCGATGAGATATATTATCGTCGTCTTTTAGCTGCTTCAGCGGCACCCACATTCTTTCCCGGATATATCGAGCGTGGCCGATCATATGCGGCGGGCACTGCGGATCCACGTGGACGAACCCAGGCGGCACCCGGGAGACACAGACGAGATCCTCGGCCATTGAATCATTCGCCACATACGGCGGGATCAGATCGTCCCCCGGAGGATTATAATCGACCCTCAACCAGCCGATGCCGCAGGGTAGCGCGTCGAAAATGGCTTGATGTACGTGAGGTTTGACATTCGCGAGGCGCAGAAAGGCCGAACTGGCGCGCTCCAAAATGTCCGAAATCGGGAAGCCCTCGCCCTCGTCGTCCTCGACCGTCACGAACAACTTGGGATAGTTGAAGGCGATAGCCGCGATCAGCTGCCGGCAAACGGTGTAGAATACGGGAACCCGGATCATCTCGGACACGTCCAGGTCGCGGATCTGCTGATCAAATTCGAGATTGTGGAGATCGACCAGGTTTTGCCACTGTTTCATGCGCTCTTTATAGAGTCCGTCGAGCACTTCCATTTCTCGACGCCAGAACGTGACTTGCCGCTTCGATAAGGCCATATTTTTCTCTAGTGTGTGCCGGCCCCATCCGACCGGCACACACGCAAAAAGGGCGCTCTCCCGACCGGCGGGATGGCGCCCTTTTATTACCGAAATTTTAAATTACTCGATATGAACCTACGAATATCTCGATTTCTGCTTGCCCATTGATTCGAGCAGGTCGATAACCTGCGCGCCGGCGTTCGGCCGGCTGTCCGTCTTTTTCACGGGCCTGGGTTTGTACACGTGATTTATTATATAGCGCAGGCCATCGGCCGGATGGTCATCGCCGCCCTTTTGCACGTCCTCGGGATCGTGCGGGTCGCGCTGCACTGCCGCCAGCGATGAAGCCACCCGGTCGGTGCGGCCCCGGAAAAACTTAATGCGCTTCGAGTACATGAGATCCTTGAGATTGCGCCAGCCGTTGACCCTGTCCATGTTCGCCCGGGTCAGGTGGATACCCTGAGCGGCGAACGAATCGCGCGGCGCCAGCGCCTGGCTCGCTTCACCAGGTGCGCGGCTTGTCCACATATCGGACGGTGCCAGGTGTAGCTTGGGCCGGCTTTTTCGGATGAACGGGCAATTCTCGACCATCGCCTTGACGCCCCGCGCATGATCGGCACCGCCGGCTTCGGCTCGGACATATTCGTCGATGATCCACAGATCATCGTCATAATCAACGGCCGCGATGCCCCACCAGGTCGGATTGTGCTCGCCATAATCGCCGCCGCTGAAAACGCTCCAGCCTTCAGGAATTTCAAACGGTTCGACTTCGGCCTCGTTCCTCGAAAACATTGAGAAATAGCTGCCGACGATTGCATCCCAATCGCCTTCGAGCCAGGCGCGCACCAGCTCCGGGTCGCCCACGCCCTTAAGCCGGGATATATAACCCGGGTCGCCGGCCAGCCCGATCTCGTTGTCGCGCACCCGGCTGGGCACGAACATCCGCGCCAGGCCGCTTTCGTCGTCGTGGTGCAGATGATAGCCGTGCGGATGCCGCCCTATATTGAAATAAGCCTTAATCTCGGCATGACAGCGGCCGCCCGGGTTGCCCGTGGCCCTGATTCGCTTTTGCTTCGCCGGCCCGCGCAGCCTGGATTTCATCTGGTGGTACGGCTTCAGGCTCGGCCAGTTCGGCAGCTCGTCCCAGCCGATCCAGGCCAGCGACCAGCCCATATAGCGCTGGAAATGCTTTTCGCTCTCCATGTGCCGCAATCTCAGCAACGCCCCGCTTTTGAAGCGCCAGGTCGATTTGCCGACCAGATACTCACCGCCCAGATATGGAAATATCTCGTGGCTGCGCTCTATGATATCCTCCAACTCCGGCGACGTCTGGCGAAATAGCACGCCCGACCAGGCCGGCCCCTGGTGGATATCGCTGGCGAAATCGCCCAGGAGGAAATCGCTTTTGCCCCCGAAAACAGCGCCGCCGTAGAACAATTCTTGACATATATCGGCAGCCGCGCAGGCGTCCGACTGCGGCCCGTGCTGCGGCCGCCAGGCCACCGGCACTTGTTTGACCGCCAGGCTCATGTGGTGCCGTTTCCGTTGGCCTCGTGGCCGTTTGAGCCATTGCTGCCGGCCATTTCCCCGAACACCTGATCCAGCCGGTTGCCGGCCGTTTGTTCGAGCCAATCGCTATAGGTCGCCGGCCGAGGCGGTGCGTCGAGTTGCCGGTGTTCTATCGGGCCACCGTCCGGCCCCGAATGTTCCCAGGCCGCCTTGTCGGTTTGTCCCAGGACTTGCTTGCCCAGCCATATCAACATGACCACGTTGCCCTTTTCTACGCCTGCACGCCACTGCGCCCGCTTTAATGATATATCCCGCATATCTTTACCCCGGGCAAACGCTTCCGCAAAGGGTTTCTTTTTCAGGTACCGCTGTATGGTCTGCCGCGAAACTTTGAAATAGGCCGCGATCTCTTCGTTCGATGGGTGCATTACGGCCAGCGCCTCCAGTGCTTCCGGCGTCAATTCAACGGCTTGTTTTCCCTGAGCCATAAATTCCTTCTTTGAATCGTAACAAGTCAGGCTGCGACCAATACAGGCCCGCGCTCCTCGGCCACCTCGCCAAATGCGCGCCCGTCGCCGTCGAGTGTTGCCTCCTGGCCGGTGTAGTCCTGCCAGCGCTGCACAATTACATCACAATAATGCGGGTCAATCTCCAGGCCGTAGCACTGCCGGTCTGTTTTTTCGCAGGCGATCAACGTCGAGCCTGAGCCGAGGAATGGATCTAATACGCTTTTAGGTTTACCATATTTATCAAAGCACCATTCTGATAATGCGATAGGTTTTTGCGTTGGATGTGATCTTTTGCCTTTTTCGCCCTGCTTAATTAGCCCCATCCATAATTGTCTATATATGTTTGCTTTTGTGTTCGTGTTTGTCCATGCCATTTCAAAATCCGAAAAATTATCAGCCCAATCTTGTCCTTTTTTATCCCACACAATCCAACCCCGGGAAGGCGGCAAAAAATCTGCCATATAATTCCCCCCAAAAATTACAATACTTTCACAACCCTTTATTAATAAATAGGACGCTTTAGCCGTTTCTGTGGATTCGTCACCTTTTATTGAATCATATTTATTTACTTCAACCAACTTACTGCCGCCGACGGACTTACTGCCGCCGACGACTTCAATCCCATACGGCGGGTCCGTAAACACCATATCGGCCTGCTGCCCATCCATCAACCGCGCCACATCCTCGCCGCTGGTGCTATCGCCGCACAGGAGCCGGTGGTCGCCCAAGAGCCACAGGTCGCCCGTCTGACTGACCGGCACCTCTGGCACGTCCGGCACCTCATCAGCGGCGCCCTCGTCCCCCTCTTCCTCGTCGTAAAATTCGTCTTTAAAACTTTCCAGGTCGAAATCCGGCAGATCCGGCAGGTCGAACTCGGCCAGGGAAATATCATGCGTCTGCGTGAACTCGTACAACCCCTGCGGCTCAACCTTGCCGTAGGTCGAGGATAGAATCAGGAGCTTTTCGGCCGCTTCGGTTTCCGTTTCGGCCTCGATGTCTACCACCGGCACGCCGCCGGCCAGCTCCCAGCCCTCTTTTTCAATGACAAATAGCCGTTGATGCCCGTCTAATATTCTATTTTTCCAGACGAAAACCGGCACGAAAAAGCCATATTTTATAATGCTCGCCTTCAACTTGTCATATTCACCGACCGACAAAGTTTTGAGCATCCCCTGGAAACGGTGCAGATCGCCCAACGGCACCCGGCGCAAACGCCCGTCCTGGTCGCAGGTGATTTCTATTTGTTCCGTTTCCGCCACGCTACACCAGTTTAATAAATTTCGGTTAACCTTAAAAAAAGGCCGCGCCCCGCAAAACCCACACGTCAGCCAACGCTCGGGAAAAATCGAGGCGCGGCCGCCGGCCAAAATGGGAGGAGTAGCCCGGGCCGGCTCGTAAGGAGAATAAGCCCATCGGCCCGCCTGCAAGCCAGACCGAGGAGGCGGCCCACCGGATCGTTTGGCGACGGGTCCCGGTGGGCCAATTGAAATATCCCAACACTTCAACAGTGTGGATATATACCGAATATCCAAATCGGCGCGACCTTGTCAAGCGCACGCGCTTTTTCTGCTTTTTTTTTTAAAAAAGTGCATTTTTCTTTCAAAAAGGGGCATTCCCCCCTTGCGTATATAACCACAGTGGTTATATTATAGGTAGAGATTGAGAGAGAAAAAAACAAACCACCAACAGGAAAACGAAAATGAAACTTTACCACACAAGCCCAGAAAAAATTGAAAAGATCACAACAAACGGCCAGTTTGGAGACTGCTTGTTTTTCGCTTCTAAACCCTACAAAATGACGGCAGCTTCTACGGTTTTTATTTACACAATCAATATTGATGAAGCCGAGATAATAGACGTTTCGGATTTATACGACGATGAGATCATTTCCGAAATCGCCGAAAGGTTCGACGTTGACGAGGATGAGGCAGAGAGAATTTTAGACGGCCGCGCGTCGGCATGGGACCACGCCGACGACCTCGACGGCGAAGAGGCCGCCGAAAACGACTGGTGGATGCAGGCACAGCAAGGAAAATGCGCCGCAAAAATGGGAAAACAAGCGGTGGAGAGCACGGACGAGCAAGGAGCGGTTTGGATCGTCCCGATGAGCAATAGAGAAAAAGATTTAAAGGAGGTCATAAATTGAAAACCGCCTACACCCTAACTAGGTGACGGGGCCGCCTCCGGGCGGCATTAAACCACGGCTCCGGTCCGAAGTCCGGGGCAACACAAAAGGAGATGAGAAAATGACAATCGACGAAAAAATCGAACTGACCGCAGCAATCGCCGCCGCCATAAAACAATACGGCGATATCTTTATGGTCAGCCACGGCGACGGCGTCGCAATAGACGCCGTCAACCCGGAGGCAATGAGCAGCTTTATCTTCGACAAAATAAAGGGCCGGCCGGAGATCATAAATTGAAAACCGCCCTAATCGAAATCCTCGCCCAATGGGGTCGCCAGCGCTTGCCTGAGCTGGCGGCCCTATTGGGCGCAGCAGGCCACCAGGCCACCGAGGCCCAGATACGCGCGGCGCTCGACGAACTCACCCCAGGCGGCCAATACACGACCGCAGAGGCCGCCGAGAAAATCGGCCGATCGCAAATCTGGGTTAAAAAGAAATGCCTGGAGCACGTAATCGGCACCGTCGCCAGCACGCCCGGGCGCGGCGTGCGATATCTGAGCGAGGCCGATCTGGACACGCTGCGCGGCCTGGTCGTCGCAGGCACCCGGCGCGGCCGGCCACGGAAGGCGGCAGGTTAATTGTTTTCAATTAACCTTGCAAGGGTTTTATAAAATGTGTAATATTCAAGGTCAAGGGTCGGGTACGTACTCGACCAGATCATCCAAGCGCAATCTGGCAGAAGGCGACGACAATGCTTCGCAAATCTTGTCCACCGTCCCCAAGGTCACGCCGGCGATATCATCGCGCCGCAATATTTCGTTTAGCTGCTGCGGCGACATGCCAACCGCACGCGCCAAATCGCTCTGACGTTTTAAGCCCCGAAGTTCCAGCAGCCGGCGCATTTCATTATGTTTAAATCTGAGCAATTTTTGCATGTCCTTAAAAATAATCAAAAATTACAAACTTTCAAGAAAAAACTTTAAGAAAAGAGGATAAAATTTACTTATAAATAAAGAAAACTCTTGATATGATAAGCAAATTTTATTAAATTAAGTAGAAATAAAAGCGCCGGAACCGCGAATACTTGCGAGGTCTTCGCGGCCCGGCTTAAACGACCCACCAACAATAGGAGGCGTTTATGTTTGAAAACATAAAGAATAATGTTGTGGATCGCAACTTTAAACTGGCGCGCCCGCGCCAGCTGCCGACCTGCCCCAACGGGCACGGCACCCTCGTCCCGGCCCACGCCTTTTTCGGCTGCATCGACTGCGGCCACACGCAGCCGCGCACCCCTTCCAATCGCACCGCACCCCCAGCCGAGGCCACGGACTTGACGCACCATCTGCGCCAAGCCGACGCCCCCGAGGACCATCAAAATGAAAAAGACAATTCTGGATCCGCCGGTGATTCTGGCGGCCGTGGCCGTGCTGTACCTGGCGGCGAGGATAATACCAGCATTGACGAGATGATCGCCCAGGACGAGGCAGAGGCCCGTCTGGCCTATCGCAGCGGGCGCTGGAGCTAAAAATCACATCCTGCCGCCTGGATCGCGGCACGGTTGGTTTTTGGGGTGGTAGGGCCAACCGTTAAGCGTGATCTGGGCGGCACTCCCAGGAGATTAAAAAATGGCAATGCCAACAACTACAGAATGGCAGACGATGGTCGAGATGGCCGAGGTGCTCGTCGCTTCCAATATGCTGCCAAAAGCAATAACAAAAAAAGAACAGGCCGTCGCCGTAATCCTGAAAGGCCACGAACTCGGACTGCAACCGATGCAGAGTTTTGCCCTTATCCACGTTATCAGCGGCAAACCCACCGCGTCCTCTGAGTTTATGCTCGGCCTGCTGGCAAAGGGCGGCGTGACCTGGTCATGGATCGAAAAAGGCGATAATGGCCAGGCGATTATCGAATTCAGGCGCGCCAACTTCGAGCCGGTGCGCGGCACATTCACGAAGGAAGAAGCGCAACAGGCCAAATTGACCGGCAAAGATACCTGGAGAAATTACCCGGCCAATATGCTCCGAGCGCGCGCGGTCGCAAATGGCGCGCGGATGATCGGCCCCGATCTATTGATGGGAATGAGCTATACACCCGAAGAAATGGGCGCGGATGTGGACGAAAACGAAGCCCCAATAGCCCCGAGCAGCCAGCCAGAGGAGCGTACAATTGTTTCAGAAAATGCGTTCGAGAAACCGGCCAACGGAACGACAGAGCTAGCAAAGCGCGGCGAATTTATCCTAAAAGCCGGCAAAGTTATCGACGACATTGACGACCAGGACCAGGTCGCTTTTGTGTTTGATTCCTGGGCCAGTGACGGGTTTTCTCCCGGCTTTATAAGGAACCTGGAAGATGTGCCATCTGAAGCTCGCCGGGGCATCTACGCCAAACTGAAAGAAAAACTCACCGAAGTCCAGGCCAAACGTACAGAACTTGAGGAAAAGCGCGCGGCCACAAAATTGGCGGCGAATTAATCGGCGCGCCGGCGGTTAAAAACGAAAGGGTGACACGAGATAGGACCGGCGGCGCGGTTCATCGGTCCGGCCTGGCGCTATAAGGGGATACACGCGAGCGGCACGGGGAGGTCGTCGCGCGCTCCAGGCCGGACCACCAAAAGAGGAAATTATGGCAAACCGACATGGGCAACTTTCCGAGGAAATCGGAAGCCGAAAGGACATCTCAAAGGGCTGCAAGCTACTATGCTGGGCGCTGGACATGATACACAACCCGAAAACGGGACAATGTAATCCGAAGCTTGCTAAACTCACGGAAGAGATGGGAGACAGCAAATCAAGCATCCGCGCATATATCAAAGAAGCCGTAAAAAACGGCTTAATAGAGCGCAGAAAAGGAACAATAGACCAACAAGATTTTATCCTCTCCTGGCGGGACAAATCTTTGCCAACCATAACCAAACAAAAGGGTGCCCCAACCGCGCAGAATACTGCGCAGACCGCGCAGAATACTGCGCAGACCGCGCAGGAAATCGAGGCGACCGCGCAGAAAATCGAGGTGGTCCCTTATATAATGACTGAAAAAGAAAAAGAAAAAGAAAAAGAAAAGGAAAAGGAAAAGCCGCGCGCACGCGAGGAAGAAAAAGAAAAAGAAAACGACGACATAGGGGTCGAGCTTGAAGCCTATTGGTCAAACGGCTACGGCATAGGCGAAGGCCCATATCCGGCCGCAGAATTTTCCGGACTGCGCGAGCAATACGGCGACGTGCTGGTGCTGCGGTGGTGCAAGGAGATCCACCTGCGCCGCACAATCACCGGCGAGCCGGTGCGCTATATCCGCAAAGTTTTGGCCGAGGAATCCAGCCGGCCGCCGACACCAAAACCCGCCAATGGCGCCGCCGATCGCTTCGAGCGCGTACAAGAACTTTTGCGACAAAAACGACTCCGAAAAATAGAGCTGGAAAAATCATTTAGGGAGAACCCACAATGACGCAATTAATGGACAATCCAAGCGCTCAAGGGCGCATATCCGAAATTTTCAACGCCTACTGGGCGCACCTGGCCGGCGAAGGCGTCGAGGCCGAAATCCTCGATCGTTTCGACCATTTAGACAGCCAGGTCGTTATCGACGCGCTGAATGCGCACCTGGACGATACGACGCCCAGCAATGCCGGCGGCCGGCCTGTCGGCTCATATCCTCCGACCGTGGCCGATCTACAGCGCCATATCCAGGCGGCCGACACGCAGGCCTGGAAGGCGCGCAAAGACGCCAAAGAGGCCAAACTCAAGCGCGAATTATCACAAGAAAGCGACCGGGCCGCCGCCGCAACTTTAGAACGCTTGAACTGGCGCGCAGAATTAGGCACGCACCAGGACAAGCGCGACGCCGTTATTGCGCATTTGCGGCAAACTCAACGGCTGGATTTTACCCAGGGCATTGACCGCGAGGCGTTCAGGCCGGTGCAGGCTGCGCTTTTTGAAACAAATTCAGAGCTGGCGCTTGAAGATGCTGCCGAGATATTCCGGGCCAGCCGGCTGCCGGATGCTAGCTGGACCGAGGTCGAAGAAAAACGCGCAAAAGAATTTCTAAAAAGCCGCAAAGACCGCACAATCGAGGCGCCGTCAATTAGGTCTGGAATGCGTACCGCACATTAGGCCTGGAATGCGCGAAGGTTGAAATATATAATCCCCCACGAAAGGACCGCTTGATGGACAACGGACAACTGGATTTAAAAGAAATAGAAATTTTTTACCCGCAAATCAAACCCGAAGCAATCGAAACACTGTCCGAGGTTGCAAAAGGTTTGGGAAGAACTCCCGGTACGCTTAAAAAAATAGCTATGGAAAGCCCACAGTGGCGCGGTCGAATGATGCGCATTTGTAAAAAGAGAGGGGAAGGCAAAGCGGGACCAGAAGAATATTTTTTTCCCGTCGGCACAATAGAGGCGAACAAAGAGAAATTTGTCACCAAGACCAAGTCCATCAATCAAGAAATTGAAGCACTAAAAGCCGAAAACGAACACCTAAAAAAACTTACTTTGCGGCTCGAATCAATCGAAATGCGCATTAAAAACGGCGGCCTTTTGCCCGCCGAAGGCGAAGAGGGACCAGGATTTTGAGCGCGAGCACAGTCAACGGCTACAAATACAGCGCCGAATATAAGACGCACGTCGTGGATAACAGCGAGAAATGGCAGGCGATCAGCGCCCGGTGCAAAGAGCGCGCCGGCCACCGGTGCCAGGTTTGCAACAAAAAGCCCCCTTTTTTGCACGCGCACCATCGCACCTATGACCATATCGGCGACGAAAAAGACGGCGATCTTATCGCCCTATGTCAAGATTGCCACGAACTGTTCCACGGCGCCAAAAAATATGGGGGGCCGGCCGAAATATTAGCCGCATTCGGGGAAATCATCGAATGGCTGCAAGCCGATAAAATCAATCAGATCCAAATAACCCACAACCCGTTTCGCTTAGTAAAAATACAGACACGCGCCGGCACCTACGGCGCTATTACGGCGCCACACTTGGACGCCTGGATACTCCAGGCCATTAACCTGATCCGCGCGCTGGGACGTAATGGCGCGCCCTAAAAGCTGGCTCCAGACCATCGAGCAGGCGGCCGACTGGGTAGACCTGTCCCTGATTTTAACCGCCGCTCAAAAATCATTTGAGCGCGGCCGGTTGACGCAAAATCAAGCCGAGCGTTTAGCGATCCGGGCCGCTGTTCGAGCGCACCAGGTGCCGCGCGATGCCGAAGAGAAAGCGCTGCGCGAAATATGGGCCGAGAAAAAGCCAGGCGATGAAGAAAAACAATAAAAAGCCGGGTCGCTCAGATGTGCCGATTCCCTGGCCGGCCAGCACCGAACCCCTGGACCGAGCCGAGGAAATGGCCTTGTTGCGGCGCTGGAAAAATGCCGGCGATACGGCCGCCCGTGATCGCGTGATCCAGGCCAACATTCGCTTTACCGTTTCGGTTGCCGTGCAATATCAGGGGCGCGGCCTGCCCCTGTGCGATTTAGTAGCTGAGGGAATTTTAGGCATGCTAGTTGCCATTGACCGCTTCGAGCCAGAGCGCGGATTTAAATTTATCAGCTACGCCGTCTGGTGGATTCGGCAAAAAATCCTCGTGGCAGTCCACGGGGATCGCACCGTCAAAATGCCCGAGAATTTTATGCAGATTTTCCGGGCGTACCGCACCCTGGAACACGATCGGCTGCACCGGGGTCTTGATGCGGATTTTGACGAACTGGTCGCCGAATTAAATTTAAACGCTGACCAGATATCCGGCTTGCGCATGATGGTCCTGGGCAATTTTTCCTGGCAGAATTTGGTAGATCAATATACCCAGGACCGTACCGACAACGAATTTACCCCGGCCTTCCTGGCCGACGCTAACGCCCCGGACGCCATCGAGCGCGTCCCAGAGGATCAGGAGCGCACCGAAGCGGTCGCGGCGATCCTGGGCGATCTGGAGCCACGTGAGCGCTATATCCTCGATCGCTATTACGGCCTGGACGGCGAGCCGCCGCAAAATCTGGACGAGATCGGCCGCCAGCTCAATTTAACCCGGGAGCGCGTGCGCCAGATTCGCCTCAAGATTTTTGCGAAATTGGCAAAAATAGAACGCCTCAAAACCCTGCACGCCGAAATGTTGGAATCGTGAAACGCCAAAAATATAACGCGCGCAAAACGCGCCTAAACGGCCACACGTTCGACTCTGCCCGCGAGGCGCGCCGCTACCAGGATTTAACGCTGCTGGAGCGCGCCGGCCGTATCCACTCGCTCCGGCTCCAGGTGCCGTTTTCCCTGGAGGTCGCCGGCGAAACAATCGGCAAATACGTGGCCGATTTCACCTATAACGAGGACGACCAGGAGATCGTCGAGGATTCTAAGGGTTTTGCAACACCGCTGTACAAATGGAAAAAGAGGCACGTCGAAATTCAATATAAAATCAAAATAAAGGAGACATAAAAATATGGCCGGAGTCAATAAGGTGATCTTGGTCGGCAATCTGGGCGCCGACCCGGAGATAAAACAGGTCAACAGCACCCAGGCCGCAAACGTATCCCTGGCCACGTCCGAATCGTGGACCGACAAAACAACGAACCAGCGCCAGGAAAAGACCGAATGGCACCGGCTGGTTTTTTGGGACAAGCTGGCCGACATCGCCGCCCAATATCTCAAAAAAGGCAGCCAGATTTATGTGGAGGGCAAATTGCAGACGCGCAGCTGGGACGATCCCAACGGTCAAAAAAAATGGACGACGGAGATCCGCGTTTTCCAAATGCAGATGCTCGGCAAACGTGACGACGCGCCGGGCAGCGCCCCAGGCGATGCGCCAC
>Ga0208181_1000245_pt1 | contig 33431 bp, 51 predicted proteins | sample MalvirDeepMed_s6_FD_184244 | JGI IMG/M metagenome (GOLD analysis project Ga0208181, IMG submission 184244) | Marine viral communities from the Global Malaspina Expedition - Malaspina viral metaG DeepMed_s6 (SPAdes) (version 2) | ecosystem: Environmental > Aquatic > Marine > Oceanic | place... | reverse complement strand
CGTTACGTCCTCGGCCATCAACTGGGATGGAAGGCATGAATACCTCTGGCAGAGGCCGTCTATCAACTCGGCCTCCTCCAGTTCCCAAGGTTTGGTTATCATTCGCCCGTCGCGGTCGATGCCGCCGCCAACGTGCTTAAATCGCCGGATGGCGGTTCCAAAGGGACCGGCACCGCCGACACCGCCTCGATCCAATGTTGGACGATAAGCATGGCCAGACTGAGCGGGATCTGGAGCATCCCGTCCCCGGTCGCCGGGACCGGCGCCCCGGATGCGTCCTCCAGGTTCCACTCCATCAAGACTTCACTCCCGAATAGCTCGGCCATCTTGGCCTGGTCGTCACCCTCGGCGGCTTCCCGGAGGGCGATATAGTGGGCAAAGCTGACGTTGAGCTTGACCCATATCTCGGCCCCGTCGTAGTCCGTCCCGCTAAATGTTATGTGGGCGGTCTGGTCCGGGATGCGAAAGCCCTTCTTGGTCTGGGCCGTTGTCCCGTTAATAGCGACCATTTACGCCCACGTTGGGACAACGCCGCCGGCAAGGGCGCCCGGAGCCGACCAGGTCAACTCCCCGGATGCCGACCGGCTCAACGCATAGTCCGTATAGAACAACTCACCCGGCAAGGTCTGGCCGGAGACCGCCAGGGTGGTCGTCCGCGCCACGCTGGTCGATGAGACCGTCTTGAATACATCGTGGCTCATATTCGACGCATCGTTGAAGACGCCCGAGATTGCCACCGTGAAGTCCGCCAAAAGTAGCAGACGTTCCCTGGCCGACTTGTCCAGCCCGGTGATGTCTTGCTCCTCCCTCGGCGTGGCGATGTCGATCGAGGTTATGTCGTTTGAGATCGTCCGGGCCGACCCGCCCGAATCGTCGATGATCGCGCTCATTCCTAGTCCTGATTCTTTAGCCATTTACACTCCTCCGATATTGGTGGTCGTTCCAGTTGTCCATAAATTCCAGCGGCTCCATGACCCGGTTGTCCCTGGTCAATATCGGGTCTCGCTCGACCGCTACCCTATGCCCTCCACCCTGGCCGGTGAAGCACTCCTGTCCCGGCGTGAAGGTGAATATAATCAATCCATCCTCGCGCTCCTCCCTGAAGCCCATATTCGACCGGCGGACCATCTCTATATTTGCTATATCGTCCGCCGGCAAGATCGTCTTCCAGCCCACCGCGTAATTGACGCATCCGATCTCCAGACAGCTCACCTCCCGCCAGTGGTCCCTCGGGCGGTTGAGGACGTAATGGGTCAATAACCCTCGGCTAGTCATTCCTTGTCCTCGTCCGTCCCAGAGTCGATTATCCGGAGGCTAACGCCGCCCAAGAACCCAAACAGGCCGCCGATAAGAGCCGTTAAAATCTCGGTGGCTCCCATACGCCACCCGAAATAGCCGAAAACTATCGAACACACCGAAGCCGATATGATCGCGGCCAATATCTGGGGCCGGAGGGCGGTCATCCTCATAACCGTACCCAGTAAAGCCCGGTGTCCGATTGATACATGGCTTGCTCTCTAACTCGGCAGATGCGGCAGACCCGGACGGACCACTCCTCCGGAAGCTGCCGCCACCAGTGTCGGTTGAACCAGCACATCAATAAGCCTTCGCCAGGAAGCGCCGGCAGTCCCGGCAATATGGCTCCGAGTTCTGGTTGGCCGGGTTGACGCCCCAGGTCTCCCGACCGTGAAAGCCGATATAGCAAGCGGCGAGTCTTACCAGCCGCCGCGGCCCCTCGTATAACCACACCAGCATAGAGACAAAACCGATGATGGCTACCATACCGGCCAGAACGCTCAGGGCTAGGAATCGCATAAGACACCCACGCCGTAAGCCAGACCGACCAGGAAGATCAGCCCGGTAAACATGAGGATACCGATGGCCCAGAATACGGTGGACCAATCCAGGCTGAACCCATAACGGTTAATCCTGTTCCGCATCATCACTTGCCACCGTACCCGCCATAATCTCGCCGCTCCCCGGACGGCAGGGCGCCGATCTCTCCCAGTTCCCGCAACACATCCGCGAAGCCTTCATGGTCCCCCATGATGGTCGCCATCTGGTCGTTAGCCAGAACGAGGTCGGTCTCCATCCCGCTGATCCTGTCCGAGAGGCCGTTGGTGATGGTCACCAGGTCTCCCGCCTGGTCGGTGTGGAGGTCCGTCCTTAATGTCCGCTCGTTCTCCATCCGCACATTGATGGCGGCGATGTCCTCCTGGACGGCGGATATCTGCTTGACCGCGTCGGTAACGTCATTCCGGACGGTCAAGACCCAGCCAATTATTCCTACGGCTAATAATATTAGCGGGAGGATGGCGCCGATGAGTCCGAGGTGTTTCACTATTGCACCTTGATCGGGCGGTCCTGTATCGTGTTCGTTATATTTCGGGCCGACACGCTGTCCTCAATCCGACATGAACTTGAGTCCACGCCGCTCCCGTCCCCGACGAGGTTGGAATTATTGAATGTGGCCGTTCCGATTTTAAGCCTAGAAAAATAAGCTTCGCCGTTCCACGCATCCACATTGTCCAGTATGAGATTTTGAACGAAGGCGCCGGAGTTCCCGGTTATGTGAATCTGAATCCTGTCCACGATCGACCCGTTCACTTCGTACACAGAACTTAGGCGTTCTGACTCCAGCACCATATCCGGGACCGTGTTGGAGATGGTCGCCGCCATCGTATGGCCGTCGCATAAGAGGCCAGTTACCAAGTTGGCAACGTCGGACGTTTCCATTTGAAAAGTCGGAAAGGACGAGTTGGTAACCGTTAGATTCCCCACCCATAGATACGCCGTCGCACCGGTGACCGCGTTGGTCAACGGGCTGATGTCCAGCGCCCTTGAGATGCCGGTCCGTCCCAGGTCAACGTCTTTTATCCTCAAGGTCGAGATTCTACTGCCATTTCCGAGGCGAATCGATAAGGTCTGGCTTTCCGACCCGTCCGGGTAGTCCGGGTTCTTCTTGCCCATCGTTTGAAGCCCCGCCTCGGTCACCTGATATTCGGCTGGCTCCGGCCAGTTGTAGGTCGAGGACGCCACATCCTTGATGGCGAAATAAAGCCCAACCGCCACCGCTGCAGCACTGACCACGATGGCAAATACCACGACCGTGGTCACATGACGGTTGGCGAAGCCCACCCGAAACAGTCTGAACGCCGGCAATCTGGGAGACGGGATGCGCCGGTCTCCCACCATTCGGCATATCTTTTCAAATAAGGTCATTTACCATTCTGTCCTGGTGCGCTGAATAATGACTGGAGTATGCCGGTGACCGGGATGGTCAAGATGGAGAGGGTCATTACCAAAGGTTCGACGTTGGATAAAACATGCTGACTCGTAGTTGCGCTGATGATGATGCGGCTTCCCAGGAACAACCAGGTGAAAACCACCGGCGCCGCTATCACCAGCCGGACGATATCCCCGGAGGTCATCTGTATCTTTTCGGACTTGTCGTCGGTCGCCTTTAATCGTGCTAATTCCTCCCGCGCGAGGCGTAGTTCCTCCTGGACATCGTCCGGCGTTGTCATTAGAAGGCGACATCATCCTGGCTTGTCCCCCTCCTGGTCGAGACGCAGAAGTCCAGGTTGGAGAATGTCCCGGTGGTGGTGATCCGGAGATACCGCTCCACCGCCCCGCTGACCGTCACCCGTTCCGCCGTCGGGGCCGCCGCCGCGGCGACCGCCGTGAAGGACAGGACCGTGGCGAATGCATCGCTGGACCCATTATCGCTGGACTGCTGGATGGTCACGGTCGGCGTCCCGGAGTCGATGTCGGTTATCTCCAGGTATGCCACCATGCCGGCGCTACTCGCGGCGCCGTCGTCCCGGCTGGTCGAATTGCCAGCGCTGGAGTGAGTCTCCTTGCCGGTGGTCAAAGTGTCGCACCAGTCCAGGGAGACGCCGTCCGCCTGGGTGTCGATCGTGAAGGATAACGACCCATCGGCCCCGCGGCTCGGGTCATAGTTGATCTGTTTCCCTACTAAACAAGCGGCAACGTCCCCGCGGGTCGCACCGAATGCCCAGGTCACGATCCGGTCGGTGGTCACAAGTCCCTTGAAGGCCGCGTGTTCTTGCTCGGTGGCATCGTTGAACCAGGAGGAGACCCCGAGGTTGCCGTCCGACAATCCCATCACCCGCTCATGGGCCGAGGCGTTAAGCCCGGTTATATCCAACAATTCCCGAGGACTTCCGGCGTTATCTATCGTGGCAACGTCCCCCGACAAGTCGTAACCGTGAACGAATATCTGCTGACCGAGTCCTGATTTCTTTGCCATATCCTCTCCCTCACGGGCTAATAGTTACCTCTTCATAGAGTTGGATGTCGAAGGGAATTGTGGCCGTCCGGTACAAAGCCCCGCCCATGTCCAGCGTGGCGACCGTGGCCGACCCGACCGTGGAGTCGGTGCAGTTCCCGTCCAGGTTTGCGTCGGACCGGAGTTTGGTATCCACCTCCACCATCGAGTCCCAAAGTTCCAATTCGATGGACTCCCTAACGTCTGCCGACGCCTGGAGCCGGAAATAGGCCCGGACCATGATGGTCGTCGTCGAGCCGATATCCGACAATGTCTGCCAGCCGTTAGTCCGGGCCTGGACCCAGTACGCCAGGACCGGAGTCCCGGACAACGCCAGAGGCTCGGCCCGGATGACCGCGACGAATGCCGGGTCGGTGATGGTCGATAACAAGACATCGATCCTGTCCAATGCCCCGGAGCGGCTCAATCGAATGCCTCGATCAAAGCCCCGCCGATGTACTTGTGATATAGCGCGGCTTTGTCCCGGTTGATGGCGTTGGTGGCGTTCTCAAACATGTGATACATCGCCTCGACCTTCGGAGCGTAATGGACGCCGCCAGCGTCGAAGATTGCCAGATTGTCGGAGGGCTGACTGGCAGCGACCCGCCGCTTGAGGTCGCGGGTATGGGCGCCGTGTCGGTCAGCCGGTTTGGACTTCCAATACTGGGAAGCCGGTGGGCCCCAAAGTTGGTCTTTGACCTTGTTGGCCCCTTCCAAGACCGCGATATCGAATAGCCCCCGGTTGATGATGCCCTGCATAACCTTCAAGCCGGAGCCGTCAAAGACCGGGCCGGTAACCTCAAAGTGGACGCCGAATGGTTCAGCCATCAGAAGATCACTCCATTGCTAGTCCCGGTCACCCGGAAGTCCTCCAGGGTCATCAAGACCGACCGGACCTCGCCCTCGGCCACCGTCATCGACATCTCCCCGGCGCCGATGCTTCCAGCCGACCCCAGGTCTCTATTCCTGAAGGTCAGCTTGGCGATGTCCAGACAAGCCTGGACGACCAGCTCCGGGTAGTCGTACCGGGTCAGACCGGCGCCTCCGGAATGAGTGGCCGCGGTCGTGCCATTGACGCCACGCTGGACGGTCAAGGTATTCCCGCTGATGGCGGTTATGTAAAGTTGCTCGGAATCGACCAGGACGGTCTGGGCCGGCCCCAGGTCGGTCGCGCTGGTCACGCTGACGGAGGTCGCGGTCGTGGAGCCTATAGCGTCCGCCGTAGTGACGGACAACGTGTCCGCGGTATAGCCCCAACTCCCCAGGATGGACAAGGTCTGTTGGCCGGCGTCCAGGGTGTTGGAGGTGTCTTCGTTCAATTTGAAGATGGTCTTGGGCGCGGAGTTATAGGGCATCAGGAAGAAGTCGTTGGCGTAGCCCTCGGTTAAGACCGTACTGGCTCCACGGTCGGTGTCGTCATAAGCCGTCACCGTCGTCGTGGCGATAAGCCAGCCGTCCAGCGGGATGACATTTGCCAGGGAGACCGTGGTCGCGATGGCGTCCGTCCCGGCCAGGACGGCGTACTGGGGAGACTGGACCAATGACCCGGACCCGATGTCATAGAACCGGGTCTCGGTCAGCGGCCCAAACGTCCCGCCCTCGCAGTAAAGGTCGATACGCCGGGACGATGCCTCCAGGATTCGCCGGATACTCCCGGCGTCACTCGTCCACCCGGAGGAGAACGATGTCCCGGCCAGGTAGTCCCGGAGGTCGTCCGCGCTGGCGTATGTGTGGCGAGTCGCCACTATTCAGCTTCCTCGGTGACTTCCTCGGTGGCCTCATCCGCGGACTTGTCCTCGGCGGTGTCGGCCTGTTTATTCTCTGCCGTCCCGGACTGCTTGAAGTAGTCAGGATTGGCTTTGAGGATCGCGGCTGGTACGTCGTACTCCACGCCGGACTGGTAGGCGATCCCGCTCCCATCAGAAAAGCTCTGGATACAAGTGACATTGGGCATGTTTGTCCTCCTTGGTTGGGGAGCGGGACCGTAGCCCCGCCCCTGATTAGGTGTCCGCTGATTAGGCGGCTCTGGGAATCTTGAAGGCGGCGGCGAGGCCGACTTGACCATCGCCTCGGCGGCTGGCATAGAAACCAACCTGATCCGTAGCCATATTCTCAAAATCGTTCCTACGGATCGTGAAACCGGCCCGATCGAAAATGTAGTACTGCCGGAAATCGCCGAAGATGGCGATCTTCTCCGTGCTTGTTATGTTGCCACCCAGGCCGCTCACTACATCGGTATCGACTACGGGCCGACCCAGGATGAAGGCCGACGGCGCGGCGGTGATGTTCGCCACCCCCGGCACTCCAGCGGCTGTGAGTTGAATCTGGTTGATCAGACTGTTGATCGTGGACTTCATCACCCAGGTACTGTTGGCCCGATGCTGGGCTTCCAAAGCGTAGTAAGTGCCGATGAGGTCCGCCGCTATGACCGCGGTCGAGCCGGCCATTGTGTAAAACGCCACATCACCATTAGAAAGTACCCCGGCATACTGGGTCGTGTCGTTCCCAGATATCACCCCTACGTCTTCGAACCTTCCGGCGGACTCCTGGAATATCTGACTAAGCAAGGCCGGGAGGTTGATCTGGGAGTCGTCCAACAACTCGCGGGTTACCTTGACCAGACCGCCGGACTTCTCCAGAGAGAAGCTGACCTGTCCCACGGTCGGAGTTTGGTCGCTGTATGTGGCTTCCTCGGCAATCGCTGCCCAGGTCGCGCTCCCCATCGTCGGGACGTAACCGTCCTTGGACGAGACCCGGATGACGGTGCAAAGGGGCCGAAGCTGGGAGCCTGGGACTCCCGGGTCTCTCACGACCTGGTTGATAAATTGTTCCGGTACAAAGAAGCCACCTTCTGCCAATTTGTTACTCCTGGCTATTCCAGGGGACCACTCATTTCTGGTGGCCTCTCATGGTTTCCCATGAGGTCGGACTATCTCATCAACTCCTGGGAGTTGTCGGGCGCTTGTGAGGTTTATTGATTCGGTTCTCACCCTCTAGTCTCTGAACCTTCCGACCTACCCTTACCCGTTCGGTCGGCTTGGCTGCGGATCGGCTTGCCTTCCGGTTTAGCGTTCCCGCAATTCACCCGATTTTCATTTAACTATCGCTAGTTAACGGGACACAAAAGTTTATCCGTGTCTTCCTGCATGGCTTTGACTTCGTCCGGGCTGGCAGTCTTCCAAAACACATTGTCTGACGGGGACCGCATCCACTTCACGAAGGTGTCGGTCATAAACTGGGCCTGGTCCTTGATGTTGTCCCCGCACAAATCCAATACCCACTCAGGCTGTGCCATCGCTGGCAGACCTTTCATCCAGGACGCCGGTTTGTAGTCGCTCTTGATCCTGGCGGTGGTGTCCATCGCGTTGTATACCGCGACATCGGTGGAGGTCACCGGGATGGCGTTCAATGGTTGGTTGAACTCCCCACGGAGCTTCCGCACCTGGGAGGCGGCGGCGTCGATCTCGTCGGCCTTGGTCATGGTGACCTGGGCCTCGTCAACCAACCGCCGGAAGGTGTCCATCTCGCCCTGATCCATAGCCACCTGGGCCTGGTCAAGCAGAGCGCCGGCTTGGCTTCTCAGTTCTTTTGTATCCAATTCAGTGTCTCCTTATCTGTTTGTTTGCAATTCAAGGCGCATCCGGGCGAGGCGTAACCGATGGCTCGCCGTGTCCGAGGCGGTCATGGTGACCGTGTCAGAGGCGGCGCCAACTGGATCGTCCGACATGGACTCGCCGGTGGCTGGTTCAAACAAGATGCCGTCGTGGGCGCGGCAGAATGACCGGGCCTCGGTCTCTGACCAATCCTCGACTGGCATCCGGTAAGACGTTAGTGACCACTCCCCGGACTCCGCATGGCGTCCGAAAAGTATCTCCAGAGACTTGCCGTCAAAGTCCCCGTCCTCGATGGTCTCGGAGGATGTCCGGAAGCGGTCGAAGGCGTCCGGCTCCAGGATGCGGCAAGCGTGGTAATTGGGATAAGGTTTGACCTCCGGGTCCGGGGCCGCGTACCGGCTCCCCTCCGCGGCGGTCTCATATGCCGAATGGGTCCGGCAGGGCATCCAGACGGACTCCCCGTCCACCTCCATCCGGTGGGCGCCGGAGCATCCCAATGCGTCGGCCCTGGCCTCGGCCTCCTCCCTGGTGGAGTAGGTGTCCGGGGCTTTGACGGTCGCCGACTTGGCCGCGATGGTTGACGTTGAAGGCGAGGCGCCGCGGATGACTGCTGACACCTCGACCCAGTCCAGGTCAAGGATGCGCCGGGTAGTCTCTTTACCGGCCCGGTCATAGACGACCGCGTCACCGGCAGGGAGGTTGAAGCCCACCGACCACTCCCGGATGTACTCACCGGCGATATTGCTATAGGCTTCCTGACCGGCCTGAGTCTCCATATTGAGTTGCATCCGGGTATATAGGCGATGCTCGTCCGCGGCGCCGGTCGGCTCGGACTGGGCGAATAACACCTTGCCCACCAGTTTGCTCTGGTCGTGTCCGGCCAATACCGGGATGGGTAGGTTCGACTTGATGGAGGCGTTGAATGCTGCCGGGTCGATGATGTCCCCGTCCGCGTCCCGGATTCCCATCGTGTTGACGTAGGCTTCCACGATGCCCATGCGCTCATCGAGGACTTTGGCGTCCGAGATGTAAAACTTGTTGATCATACGGTCTCCTCCGGCTTGTAATTCCGGGGCATCGGTTGCCAGTTCAGCGTCCCGTTGGGATGGTCATCGATGTTCGCGGCGTCCTCCACGGTGTATATCTGGTTATGACGCTCGGCGCATGTCCGCCCGTATGGGTCGCCCGGGTCGATGTAGTTGTCGTCCGGGTCGCCGTCTATATCGTCGGCGCGGACGTAGCTAAAGCCCTGTTCTTTGAAGAAGCCCACCGAGGTCAGATTTTGCGTCCTCATTACTTCGGTCCGGGCGATGAGACGGGCGCGGTTCTCCGTCTCGGTCAGGATGGACCGGAGACCAGGGAATGGAGGGTCGGCGGTCGGGACGCCTCGCGCCAGTTGTGCGATGGAGTAGCCATTCTCCAGGGCGATGGTCACGCCCCGCTGGATGGCCCGGTTGGTCGTCCGGTGGATTATCGCCGCCCTGGCCGGCGCCTGGACGAGGACTGACTGCACGAAGGGCAGTTGTTCCGACCACTCAAGAGTTCCGGCGAGGCCGGTCGCGTTGATTTGGGCGACCGTTTTCTCGCTCATCCGGAGCATGGCTTGCTCGATGATGGCCTGGAGGTCGGGTATCCCGTCCGGCAAGTCCAACATGGAGGAATCAAAGCCCGGCGGGAAGTCCTTGGAGTCGGAGCTGGTCCGCTCCATCCACCGTCCCAGGATGCCGTCCACCCGGTTGCGGAGTCCGCGGAAGTGCCGCTGGACTTTCTTCGCCATCTGGTCGGTCTCCTCCTCCCGGTCCTCCAGGAGTTGGCGGCGTAATATACCGGCCCGTCTTGCCACCCGCGGCGCTTTCAATTCCGGGACGGCGTCCCATTCCTTGAGCGTTCCGATAGGTAATGACTCCTCGACCGGAGCGGCGCCAACCGCCACCGGGGCCGGTGTTCCTTCGGCCACTTCAAAGATGGCCGCGGGGATGCGCCGGATCGCGCCGTCGGTGACGGCCTGGAGGCCGAGTTGTTCCCTGGCCTCGTTCAAGGTCAGGATGCCGCCGGCGAATAAGCCGGTGACTCTGGAGGTCATCGCCTCGCGGTCGTCAAGGCCGGAGCGCATCTCGGCCCAGTCCACGGTCAAGGTCTCGTTGCCGGGGTAATCGTCAAACAGATTGCGGTTCAGATGCCGGAGGATGCGGGAGACCATCGGCTCCAGGGTCTCGGAGTGAAAGGCCATCCGGGCCTCGCGGTAATTGGAATAAGTCGAGCGTTGGAGTCCCACGTTGGCCCCGACCAGGATGGCCGGGACACCGAAGACCGCGCAGATGCGGGACTCGGTCAGGTCGTGGAGTTCCGTCAACGCCATGTCCTTCGGAGCGTTCGCCATCGGCTGATACTCGGCGTCCTCGTCCAGGATGGCGATGCGGTGAAAGTTGTTCCGTCCGCCAAACTGGGAGCGCCAACGGGACCGGATGACCGACGCTTCCTCCTGGGTGTTGAGGCGCCGCTTGAGTTTGAGGAGACCGGACGGGACTCCGGCGTTCTGGAAATACGTCTTGGCGAAGTCCGTCATGTTCAGATCGAGGTTGACGTTACGGGCCAGGACTTGGAGGGGAGACAATCCATACAAGTCGCCGCCGGGATTCGGGAGGGCGAGGTGGCAGATGTCCTCTCTGGGGATGGGATAATCTTTCCCGCCGACCGTGTAGATATAACCCTCGGCGCCGTGGTCTCCACCGATGATCCGGACCCGGTCGGGCCGGAGATGGTAGAGCGCGGACACCTTGCCGCTCCGGTTGCGTTCTTTGAGGGTGTAGGTATTCCCGGCGACCTGCAGAAAGGTCACAAGAGTCTCGACAAAACTGTACCAATCGGAGGTCGGGTTGGGCTTGGAGGTCAGGTCGTAAAGAAGACCGGAGGTTATCTCGACGGAGCCGCCACCTTGGGCGGGCGCCTGGACATAATATCTTGGACTGGCCGCTGAGACCGCAAGCTCTCTGATGCAAGCGTGGACGATCTCGGACTTGGCGTAACCCTCGGTCGCGAATGATTCGAAGCTGGCGTCCGGGTAGGTCGCCTGTCCAACGTCGTAATTGAGCGGGACGGCGACCGCTACGTCGCCCGGTTCTTGCTTGCGTAGGAAGTCCCAGAACGGCAAAAGTGACCTCCACCGGCTTCGGGCTTTCGCCTCGGACACTTGCCGGATGAGGTCACTAGTGGTAAATCTAGCACATGGGTTCTGATGCCGTCAACCATCTGGGATGGTAGGGCTTCACCCGCTTGCCGGTCCCGGTGCAATACATCAGGCCGTCCTCGTATCGGTAACTCAACTGCCGCCCGTCCCGGACGATGGTATAAGTCACACCGGGAGTGGCGATCGCGTTACGCCTTGCCCACCGCCGGCCAGATTCCCAGTCCTTGGTCTTGACCTTTAACGCCATTAGTCCGCCTCGTTCCGGGTCTTACATCGGGCGCAGATGATGACCGTCCCCCGCTCGGCCTTCTCGGCCAGGAGCTTCCCGCAAAGGTTGCACCGGAGTTCCTTGGTCAATCGTCCTCTTGCTCCTTGATGAACTGGGAGCATAAGGCCAGGAGGGCGGACGCTATCGCCAGCATCGCCAGGTTGGCCGATTTATCCTCGCGGGTATTTATGGTGTTGGATTTCCATTCCCTGGCATTTTGCTCGGCCTTGACCAGCCAATCCCGCCCTTCGGAGAAGTAGTCCTCCGGAGTTTTCATCACCATACTCCCACGCCCGGACCCGTAGCCGCCCAGCACATAGCCAGAGCGTCCGCGTCGTCGGGGCTTCCGCCCGTTGACCGTTTTTTGAAATCGTCCTTGGATTCCAGCTTGATGCGCCGGTCTCCCTGGACGGTGTACCGCCGCGCCGATAGCTGGGCGATGACGGACGGGTTGTCATCGATGTCTATCATGCCGTCCCGGAAGGCTTGACCCAACTCCAGCCATGCCTCGGCGATGGCGTTGACGTATCGGTCAGACCTCCGCGCCTTCTCCCCGCCGTTGAACGGGACGATCCTAACTCGTCCCCCAGCCACCCCTTCCTCGTTCAGCCGGTCGGTTACGCCACCACCGACGCCGGTGTCGTCCACGATTATCTGGCCCACCTCCGGGTCATCCTCGGCCATCATCTTGAGATGTCCGGCGACCTGTTGGGTGTCCCGGCCTTGGGACTTCCAGGCCAGCCGGCAGACGTTCCCCTGCCTCCTGTAGACCACGGTCTTGTCCGCGCCGAATCTGGCAACGTCACAAGCCAGCGTGGCTTCGCCCTCCGGCTCCAGTTGCCGCTCGACCGCCTCCATCAGGAGAGACCGCGGGACGATGGCGTCCTCCAGGTTGTCCGGGAACCGGCCCAGGACGGAGGCGATATACAGGGCCGACTCCTCTCCCCATTCCCGGCGCCGTTCCTCGATCTGCTCGGCGGTCACCATGCCGGGGATGACCTCCCGTCCCATCTGGATGTTGGGCGTGTCGGCGGCTGATATCGATATGGTGTGGTAAAGGTCGGCGCCGCCGTGGAAGGCATCGTAGAACTCGCCGGAGCTGGCGAAGGCGTTCCCGGTCAGGAGCATCCGGGCCGGGTTTAATCTCTTGACGGCGTCGATGTGGGACTGCTCGATATTGTGGGCCTCGGTCAGGATGACCAGGAGGTTCGGGCTATGAAAGCCCTGGATGTTGTATTCGTTATCGGTGGCGAAGCCGACCGCGTAGTGGCGGTCGTCCAACTCCCACCGGGCCGTCCGGTACATCTGACCGCCCAGTGGCGCCCTCGCCGTGAGGTATGCCGACCGGGCTTCCTTCCACACGATGTCGGAGACCTGGCGATGAGTCGGGCCGAGGACGACACAAATGGCGGGATAACGGGTCGCCATCCACCAGAGCATCACCCGCGCCGATTGCCAATCCTTCCCGGTCCCATTGGCGCCGACGACCGCGACCCGGTTATGGTCCCTGACCGCCCTCGCCATCTGGAGTTGCTTGTCGTAAACGCTGGAGCAACCGAGGACCGCGTCCCAGAACCAGGCCGGGTCAGTCCTGGAGTGGTCAACCAAGAATTGCTTCTCGGCCTGGGTTAGCGTTGTCACGTTTGATAGACCGCGATATGGACGGCCAAACGTGGTTTGGATTTAAGGCCGGTCACTCGTGTGCTGTGGTTACATTCGGGACACCGTGTCCACCGGGACTTCCGGCCATCCAGGGAGGTCTGGACTTCAATCGCCCCGGTGACAGGAAAGCCGCCATTGGCGCACAATATCCTTAGTCGCCCCCGCTTGTCGTAGCTCTCGACCGTCCGCCCTTTCTTAGTTTTCCACGGCCAGATCAGTCCCAGCATTCGCGACCTCACGTTCTCCCTCCACTATCTGGCCGGCGCCGTCCATCGCTTCCCGGAGGAGGTCCGCGAAGGTGACGCCGCCAACCATGACGTTCTGTTGTTGGAGTTGGATCAAAGGCTTCTCCGGTATCAGTCCGCCGATGGTGTCCAGGCGCCGGAGAATGTCCAATACCATCTGGGTCGCCTTGGCCGCTCTCTCATCATCGGGGCCGGTAGCCTGACTCCACCACCGGAGGAGGAGCCGTTCATACCTTGACCGCTGGAGGTTGTACTCTTGCTGGACGGCTTCCTTGTCGTCCCGGCGTACCTCGGACAGCCGGCGGTGGATGTCGTTGTGGACCTGGGTCTTGGACACGCCGACCTGTTCCGCGATGGCGGTCTCGGTCGCCCCGGCCATCTTCATCTGGAGGACTTGGGAGCGTCGATTCTCCGCCGCCAGGTTCTTGCCGTTATTCAAAGCCACGACTCAGTCACTCCAGCAATCGGGCCATACGGTCCCGTAATGGGAATAAGTTCTGGAGCGTCCGGGTCGGTGCTGCCCCGCCCTCTCCGGCATGGATAGCCGGTGGTTCGCTGGAATCCTTCGGACGCTTGGGATATGGTTTGGAAAGGGAAGCTATCTGCTCTTTCATGGAGTCATCAAGTGGGTACAGATAACGGTATTTCCCTTCCAACGGAATCGCTATACAGTCCCTGACCTTCGGGACATGGGTCATAACTCCAAACTGCCGAGCATATCCCGATGCAGTCACTTGCCTATCTCGATACCGCCGACCATCTGCGCTAATATAATCATTCTTGCTTGAGGTCTTTCCACAATACATCCAGCCCGCACCTTGATAAATGCCCCCATGATGCCCCTCGTTGGTGTCCGCAAAGGATACAATAAGCCGAAGCCCGGATTCCTTTCTTCGTAACATCGCAACAGCAATAGTCAGGATACGTGACACTGGGACTATATGAGCAGTTATAGCGACCCTAGTTAACTCTGCAACTTCCGTTTGCTGCAACCCATAAGCCGCCCCCAGATGCGGACTAGCCCCACGGGCAAAAACTACGCATCCAATAAATTGGTCACACTCCCACACCCCAATTCTAATTGTTGGCGGCATCGGCATGCTCTTGGAATAGTGCCAATGTTCCACCGCATACTTGGCAGCAGCGTGGGAACACCAATCGAGTTTAAGGTCTGCCTTGTTCACAGCGCAAACTCATGTCCACACTCTGGGCATTCAATCGGTTTCTTTTCATCCAACCGCCCTTGGTCATCAATACTGCCGGGTTCAAAGTCCGGCATAACGTCCCGTTCCCCGTTAGCCAATGCCTCCAGCATATCGTTGACCGCTTGGGACTCGAACTGGGTGTCGCGTAGTAGGTGGAGGAGTTGGTCCTGGTCGGCGTGGGCCATCATCGCCAGCGGGTCGTAAGTGAGGAGCATCTTGTCCGCTTCCTCCTCGGTTACGTCCACGATCAACACCGGGACGACTTGGTCGCCCATGACCTCTTGTCGGAGGTGGCCGTCGATAAGCTCCAGGCCGTCGTCGGTCTCCCTGGCGATGACCGCGTCCGCGAAGCCGATGTCCTCCAGGACTCCCCGGAGGGCGGCTTCCTGGGACGGTGGATGTCGGCGCCAGTTCTTGGGGTTGGCCCGGAGTTCGGACGCCGGTACGCGGCGGAGTTCCTTGACGCGGTCTTTCATCGTCATATCAATTTCATACCCGGACGCCTGACCAGATGTCGGATGGGCGACACCCAATAAGCCAAGCGCCCGGATCATTCCACCCTGTGACCGGTGAATGTCCACCCGTGGGTGGCGCCGTTATTCTACCACACCGCATATCGTGGACGGTCAGAACTACTGCCGGTGGTAGTAAAACGCCGCTATGGGCTTCTCTGAAGCGTCCAGGGCATATCCGCGGGAGGGTCAGACCTGGTCGATGGTATGCGCCCGACCTATCTTGAAGACCCGCTTGGACTTCTCCCGGACGCAGTCCTGGCACTTGCGGCGGGTCCCCTTGTCCAGGGGCCGGGTGGTGGTCCATCGTTGGAGGTGGCAGACGGGGCACTCGGCCCAGATGTACAGCCGTCCGCCCACCATCCCCAGGTCTCGCGCTCGGCAGATGTCACCGATGTCAGGCATGATTGACCCCTCGTCGTTCTTTGGTCGATTGTGATCGGGACCATGTACGTTTCCTGCAGGCCTCGTCGTGGTACTTTTGGCGTCCATGTGTAGGAGGAAAGTGTTCCCCGCATCCGACGCACTTCAATTTACCTTCCCGCTCCTCCCACAATGTCAGGAGACGCCGTAGGCATTCCAGGTTGCAGAATCGTAGTCTCTGATACCCGGCCCGACTATTGTCGATGGTAACCACGATGCGGTCCTCCCTTCGGCTTCGGCGCCGGCAGTATCCACATTCCCAACTTTTAGGAACCGATCCATTCAACCCTTGTAACCACGGCAACGGCATCATTCCCCTCCCAATACCCGCTCGATCTCCCCGTCCAGGCCGTCCGGTCTCCAGAGGAAATATTCCACGCCGGGGCATTCCGAGAGGACTTGTCCCCATTCGTCTTGTCCTGGGAGCCAGCGGTTGCCGGACTTGTTCCACCGGCCCTTGGTCAATCGGCCCTTTACCGTCTTGAGTTCCGCGAAGATAACCCGGTGCTGGGTTGGATGCACCATCCGGAGGTCTGGCTCCCCCGGCTCGGACTTCCGGGCGTCATAGGTGAATCCCACGATCCAGCCATAAGTCCGGGCCAGGGCGATGACGGTCGCCTGGAAGTCCTTCTCGGTGATGAGTTGCATCAGATATCCATAGAAAATGGCACATCCTCAACCCGCTCGATATGGAGTAGATTCTTTTGTGCCTGTCTAAAATAACTCGGCTTTAGTTCTACTCCGATGCCAAGACGCCCCAGTTGGACCGCTTCGTAAACTTCGGACCCGACTCCCATAAACGGCGTGAAGACCTTCTCACCTGGGTTTGACCAAAGCGTAACGCACCGATTGATTACGTCTAATTGCAGGGGATGTATATGCTTTTCGTCCTGTTGGTCTCTTGCTTCGCGATAGGGCAGCACCCGGTCAAGACGTATGTCATCCCAGAACGCCGAGGCGTACTGCCGCCATATCCAATGAGAATATCGGTTCTCTATTTGGTTTCCCTCCATCCCTCTCAGATGGTGCAATTCGGCGGGTACTTGTCTCTCACCAACGTATTCAGTCAATCCCACCGGGTGAACGATCGGGACCGGATTCTCTCCATGCCGCCGAAATACCAGGAGGTAATCTGCTGAGGCCACGCTGCACCGGGACGAATCCTCAATCAAACTCCGATGAGCCAAGTTTTTAGCCATTGTCCGATTACGAACGGTCAGCGGTTCCTTCCAAACGTGGTAACGAGCGATGTACTCAAATCCGATGTCTTTGTGCAGTCGGATAATATCGCCAGGAAAGTCCTTCAGAACGTCAACTCCGGTATTACCCGATGGGACGTCCATGCAATGCACCGCGGTCATTCGCCCCGGCATAGTTAGGCGGAATAATTCCTGCACCACAAATCGGTAATGCTCAAAAAATTCCTCATAATTACGGCAGTTCGATAGATCATTTTCAGAGGACGAATAGTGATAGAGTCCGGCAAAGGGAGGCGAATATACTGATAGGTGGATGGACTCACTAGGCAAGGTGGGCATCACCTCGCAACAGTCACCCAGATAAATAGCATATTGGTCTGTGATCTCTTGATTCATTACAACCATGACGGGATTGACACCTCCTCCTCATACTCTTGGCTACGCTTGACCGATAATGCGTCATTCATATACTGAACTAAATCTGAGAACATCTTGTCGGCAGCCTTGGATTTCCGGGCCAAGTTTTCTACGATACGTTCGTCCGCGTCAGTACTAACGAGGTTGACCATCACCGGACTTTCCTGGCCGAATCGCCAGCATCGGCGGATCGCTTGATAATATTGCTCATAAGAATGTGATGGGAAGTAGGTCATATGGGCGCAATGTTGCCAGTTCAACCCAAAGGCTCCGATCTTGGGCTTGGTGATCAAGACCCGGATATTACCCTCTTGAAAGTCTCGGAATTTGGATTCCTTCACATCGTCCGAGTCAGACCCAGCCACTTGAACCGAACCCGGCACCATCGCCTTTAACGTATTCCCCTCGTCGTTCAAATGGCACCACATAACGGCGGGACGGGTTGTCTCGTTCACGCTTGACGCAGCGGCTTCGCACCGCTCATTTATAGTCCTTCGCCGCGCTTCCCGCTCGTCTTGTAATCCCACCGCTGCAACATCAAATAACATACCCTGTTTGACCGTTTTGGCCGCTACCACCGTTTCCTGAATATCCAAAGGCGGCAATTCAAAACCCTGGTCATCGAAGCCTAAATCAGATGGTCGGCGGATTGCCCTTGCCCAGGAACTTACCCACCTCCAAAAGGATTGCTCGGCGTGGTGCTTGAATCGCCATCCTCCACCATCCCAGAATCGGTTGGGGGCCGTCGTGTTTTGGTCATTTATGAAAAACTGGTTGAGCATATCAACGTAACCTAATTCCCCCAGCGCCTCAGAACTCGTCCCAAGTTCTATGTAGTCGTTCGGAGCGGCGGTGGCCGTACAAAGCAATCGATACGGCACCTTACGCATGAAGTCGGTAATTAGCGCTTTACGCTGACCGTCAAAGGATTTTAAGATGCTGGATTCATCGCAGACGACTCCGTCAAAATCGGAGGGCGAGAAGTGATGCAACCGCTCATAATTCGTGACGGTTATCCCACATCCATGACTGCCATCTATAGATCGGGATACTTCGATGCCAAACTTCTCACCCTCAGATATTGTCTGATGCGATACGGCCAGCGGAGTTATCACCAATACCGGCTTATTGGTTTCCCGGATTATGTTTTCTGCCCATACCAACTGCATTGGCGTCTTCCCCAGTCCGCAATCTGCGAATATACCGGACCGGCCCTTTTTAAGAGACCATTCCAGCAAGGCTTTCTGGAAGTCAAACAAGAAGTCTGGGAGATACGACCCCGCGAATCCGTGTAGTATCCCCGCCTGCCGTTTTGTATCTAAAAACCGTTTGTACTCAATCGTATCTTCTGCAATCATTCCAGGCATATACTCCTTCATGCCAGGATCAGGTCCGCCGGTATCCGGGCGATCTCGGACTCGTCCAACTTGAGGGCTTTCGCCAACGCCGACCTTATCTTGTCCCGGAGCGGTTGGGTCACCGGGCCGTCCAGCGGCAGAGGGCCGACCAACTCGACCAGGTGACAATGCCAGCGTTGTCCCGTCCGGGCGCCGTAGACCCGCCAGGTGAAGCCGTTCACCTCCACCTGGACGCGGGTCGTCTTTTGGTCATGACCGGGCATCAGCGGCAGACCTCGTCGGGTCGGGCGCCCCGGACGAAGCCGTGGCGGTTCTCCAGGAGGAGTCCGCCATCCTGGAATACCCGGAGGACTCTCGTCGCGGCCCCATGCCAGCACCCGCCAAGTTCGGGCGCGGTGATGGCTGGGGCTTGGAGGCCCGATTCCTTGTCTGGATTGCAGACGCACCGGATGCCATCGGCGCCGCTCGGGAAGGGCTTCAAGTGGACATTTTGTCCAACCTCGTAGTCTGGGATTATCATGGTTTACCTCCTCAGAATCCCGGCATCCGGGGACGGTCCTCCAGGTCGGCCTCGATGTCCGGCGGTGCCGCTTCCCAATACCCGCATGGGCAGACCAAAAACAGGACCGGCGTGTCGTGCGGGTCCCGGCGTAACAGCTCGACGGTCATCTCGCCGCCGCATTCGGGACAGGTCCGGCGGATGGTAGTCATGCTCGATAGTCCTCCGCGGTGTTGATCACGACCGACACCTCCGGGAGTTCCGGGTTGCCGGCATATAACCGGGACGCCAGACGGTCGCCCATCCGGTCGGACATCGCCGCCTTGTTGAGATTGGTCGCCAAGACCATCCAGCCGCCGGAGTTATGCCGTTCCTGGACTAACGTCGTCAGTTGCTCTCGCGCCCAGTCGGTCGTGGACTCCATGCCGATGTCGTCCAGGAGAACGGTGTCCCGGCGTTGATACCACGCCATCAGGTCGTGGAGATCGTCCCCGGAGTCGGAATCGTAGGTGTGCCGAAGCCGGTTTAGAAATCTTGGACTCAGGTCGTAACGGACGGTCCGCCCGGATTCCAGGGCTTGGCGTCCGATGGATTCCAGGAGGTGGGATTTACCCGTCCCGGTCTGGCCCACCAGTACCAACATCCTCGGCCCCTGTCGGTCGGCGAACTTTCGGGCCGCGGCCAGCATGTCGTCGGTGCCCGGACGGGCCCGGAAGTTTTCAAACGTCCTCGTTGTCCCGCCGGTCGGGAGCGCGGCCTGGGCGTGGCGAAGTTCTTCGTCCCGGCGTTGTTGTTCCTCCCGGCCCCGACATTTGCACTGGGCTTGCTGGAATATTCTCTTTGTCGGGTCACGGTCGAGAAGGATGCGCCGGACATCGGGATGGGTGATGTCGAAATACCCGCACACCGGACACTGGGAATCGTTGGGGAGCGGTTCGCCGGCAGACCGGACCCGTTTGAAGATGTCTCTCAGCGGTTCCATCGCGCCCGAGACCTTGACCGGCTTGGGGTAGGCGTGGAAGTCGGTGTCTCCCGGTTGGAGTACGTCGGGCGGTATCGTCATGGTTTATCCTCTCGCCTTCCGGGCGTCTTGCTCGGCCTTCATCGCCACGAAGTCCTGGGAGTTGACCGAGAAGACCTTGGATGGCGGACTCGACCGCGGAGATATGGCATCCCTTCGCGCCCAGTTCTGGAATGTCGCCCACGGATCGCGGCCCTTATTTTTGGGTTGGGCGATAAATGCCTTAACTCCGTAAGCGGTGACCTCGGCCAGGTCGGCGGTTATGCCTTTCTTGGATAACCACGCCTCGGCGTCGGCCAGAGAGGTTGTAAACCTTGGGAGTCCTGATAAGACATCGAACCAATCGGGCGATGGGTCCGACGGCAAGTCGGACATCTCCTCTGACGGTTCTTCTGATGATTCTTTGATGATTACTGATGGTTCGGGTGACATAGCTATGTCACCCTTTAGCGTCTCCGGTGTCACCCTTTGTGTCTCAGATGTCACCCTTTCCGCGTCCTGGGTGACACCCTTTATATCCGCCTCGCCGTCAATGGGTGTCATATTGTCACCCTTTATATCCGCCAATATCTGGCGTTCTGTTCTCGGTCGGAAGGGCGGTTTCTGCTTGCCGGCGGATGGGTCGAGTCTATAGACGACGGTGTTATGCCGACCGCCAGCCACCGACCCGGTGGGGATCGCCAGCTTTTGGTCCCGGAGGTCTTTGAGGGTCCGCTGGACCTGGCGGACTCCGTACCCCGTCTTCCACGCCAACCGGCCAACGCTTGGATAGCAATAACCGTCGTCGTCGGCGTGGTCTGCCAATGCCAGGAATATCGATTGGGCGTTATGCGGTAAATCCAGTTCCCAGACCTGGGACATTATCTTGACGCTCATCCCGTCGTCCTCCCCTCCCGTTAGATAACTCTCGGAGTGGGCCGATAAGCTCGGCCCAGACCGGCAATCGTCTAGCGTTCCGGCTTCTCGTCCCTCCGTCGCGCCCAGTCCTTGAGATATGCCTGGAAGTCGTCCACCACATCCTCGGAGCGGTCATAGTCCACAGCGGCCTGGTCGAGGATGTCGAACAACGCCAGCATCAGGTCGATGTGGTCGTCGAAGACGTAACCGGGCCGCGTGGACGTTCTAGCGTTGGCTTGCATCGAATACCCTCCAGCCTTCCCGATTCTCGACGCAGTACGAATCCTCCTCGTCGTCGCCCTGTTTCGGGAGTATGTGTCCCCAGTTGCCCGTCTTGCTTTGCCGCCGTTCCTGGTCGTGTTGGTAGCAGTAATGGAGCGGGGCCACCGGAGCCTGGTTGACGTTGCGATAAATCCAGTCCCGGCATTCTAGGAGCCAGGACGTATAATCACGGCCCTCCGGGACCGGCCAAATCTCGTACATAATCGCATCGTTGGCGTGATTCTGGCATTGGCCCAACGCCGCCGGGTTGGGAGGCGGTTCCATGTTGGGCGCCGGAGTCCGGGCCGGTGGCGCCGGGGCCGGGTTGGGTTTCGGCGGGGCTTGGACTGGCGGCGCCTCGTCGGACGCTACCCTCTCCCCATCCCCGGCGATCCATGTCGGCTCGATGGACACCATGTCCCAGAAGTAGTCGGTCGAATATCTGCCGTCTTTGTTGGCTTTGAGGTTGCCTTGATTGATGGTGATGATGGCGGTCTCGCCCACCTCAAAGCCCTGGACGGTCTCCCAGTCCTGACCGTATAGGGTCAAGTCGAACTTGGAGCCGGGGAGCTTCCAGTCCACCACCATCGCCCAGCCGTCCCGGTTCTGCTGTTTGCCCTTGGACTTCACCTCGGCGGTGAAGTGATATTGACTCTCGATGGCGGTGGTCATCTGACCTCCCTCCGGGCGAACTTCAGCCGACCTCGACTCTCCATCCGGGCGTTCTCAACTATGCGGAGAGCTTCGGCACCGTACTTGACCGCCAGACTCTTGACGGTCGCGGTCGTCCATTTGTCCTCGATCTTGACCTCGTCGGTGTGGGCCGGAGTCAGGCATTTCTTGAGGTCAACTTCGTTGAAGATTTCCTTCAGCGGCCCGAAGGATGGCTGGTCGTATTTGAAGCCGGTCTCCATCTCGCAGATGTAAGTCTCGGACGGGATGGAGGTCGCTTTCTTCTCCTCCATCCGGCGATAGGCTTCTTGCTCCAGACGACCGAGGACGCCTTTAATGACCTCCAACTCCTCGCTGACCTTCTCCATCTCAGACAACAACGCATCATCCAAGAGGAAGTAATGGTCCGGTATAGCCTCGACCATTGCCCTTAATTCTTTGCCCATGCGGTCCTCTCCTTCTGGGCGATGTACGCCGCGAGGGCTATCGCCAGGTCTTTAACTTTGACGATCGGCATCGTCTGCATAGTTCCACCTCCTGATATATCTCCGCTTTCCGATGCGGTCATTCGGGCAGTTTCTCCAGGATGGTCAGCCTTCCGTCCGCGTTACGTCCGCAAGTCTTCCAACCGGCCACCTTGAAGCAATACCCTGGATTGACGCTCTCGACTTTAGAATCCCAAACATAAGTAAATAGGCGGATTCCCGGCCACCGTTGCCATGCCAGTTCCTCGGCCTCAAGTATCAACTCGCTGGACAGGACTGGGCCTTCGTTCCGGAATACTGAACACATCAGACCCAATTGGTTGCCAAAATATGTGGACGTTTTCTCTCCAACCGCCAGACCGCGTTTGGTGCGGCGTTTATCAGGCCGCGCTAATTGTGATATGCGTTCTTCCGGAGCGCGGATGATGCGCCATGCCCATAATGCCTTGCAATCAACCGTCAAGAGAATCATCCGTTCACTGGGGCCAACGATGCCATTCCTGGCGTGGTCATGATGCAATCGGTCTTGGGCTGAATAGTGGCGCCTGTATAGGGCCACAACTCTCGGGTCTGCCGCATGGCTTCCAATCCAATGCCCATTGATACCGAGGCCGGTCATAATAATGTCCCTTGCCGGTCGGTCGGCCACCATGTCACTTGAGGACGGCCCTGGAATTGACGGGCCATCCCGACGCCGACCTTCCCGGCGGCTTTGAGGTCTGATAATCTCCGCTGGGCCGGGACATGGCCGAGGCCGGTCAGTTCTCCGATCTCCCCAGCCGTCAGGCCGGGACGGGTCAGGACAACGTCGAGGCACCTCTCGGCCTGGGTCCGGCGCCGACCGGAGTCGGTGACCTCTCCCGCGCCGGCATGGGAAGTCCACGGGTCGGTCGTCCGGGCGATGGGCGTGGTCATGCGGTCGGCATCCACATCAGGGCCGCGGACCCGCATCTCCCGCAATAAAGCGGGATGTCGATGGGTATCAGCCGGATAACGACCTTGCCGCAGTCCAGGCACTCGACCCGATGCATCCGCAAGGTCATCTAAGACCGGACCAGCCGGTAGCTGGCGACATCGATCTCCAGATCACGACACCAATTCTTGAATGTTCCGATGCTGACTCCCAGGTCCGCCGCGATCAAAACATCGGAGTTCCGGCGTCCCCGGTATTGCTCCAGAGACGAGATCAGGATGTCTTTGATCTCCCGGTGGCGCTGGAGTTCTAACAGCTCCATCGTCGGTGTTTTCATGGGTCTCCCTTACACTAGATAAAATATCGTGCCTGTATTGTATCAATATGCGGTCGGTATTGTCAATTGATACAAGACATGTATCAAGGATTATTCAGTCTTAAAAGAATAGCCCCCGGCTGGGCCGAGGGCTTGGTCGCGGTGGGCGGGGAGTCCTTTAGCTATACATAGTTTGCCAATCCCTTGGCTTCCTCCAGGTCGTGGTCCCAATCTAGCAAGAGGTTGACCGCCTCCTGCTCGGTCATGGTGTTGGTCGCCCGGTGGTCGTGGGCTACTCCGTTGCGAGGGCCGCAATTATTCCCACCGCATACCCGCGAGATCGTGATGCGCCAGGTGCCATTCTTTTGGCGGACTAGAGTTCCTTGTTCAAACTCCGAATACCTGTGGTCCCACCGGGTCCGCTCTCCGTAGGCTTGCTCAGTCATCATCTCCTCCTTCTCCTTTTGGGAATAGCTTTCCAGAGATTGGGTCTGCCACCACTGGCATCAACATGTATGTGTTCCCCGGATGCATGTCGATTAGTCGGGCGCGCATCTCTACCGCCTTGTCCCAGTCAAAGTAATTACCTTCGGGTATTTCGTGCGAAGATAACCAGACCTCGAAAGGGAACCAGACCGGGACAAACACATCAACCTTTGAGTATTTGACCACCAGCATATATCTCTCAGGTGCCATCTCTATACCTCCGCTGCCAGGGCGGCGTCAATGTTGGGATATATGCTGAATCCGGACGACCTGGTGACTATGACCTGTCCCCACTGCGGCGTCAGGTCGGTGACGAACCACCAGGTCGTCCCATCCGCCTCGGTGTATGCCGCGCCCGACTCCAGCCGCTTCCGGATATTGGTCGCCTTCCGTTTACGGCTCACCCAGAGCGCCGCCTTCTGGCGTGGCCTTCCCTTCGCTCCGGGGATGGTCGTGGCGAGTCCTAACTCCTTGAGTATCTGGTAGACCCTCCCACTCGTTACGCCGACCATCCGCGCTATCTGGACGGCGTGGGCGTTGGGTTGCTCGGTCCGTATCTGAAGCACCTTGTCGCGGGTTGTCATTACGCCTCCGGGCCGTCGTTGACGTATGCCAGAGTCAGCATCCCGTCCGCGAAGGCTTGGGCTATCTGCCGGGCCAGTTGGCCTTCCGAGCTTCCGGTATGTAGGCTCAGACCGACCATCGGAGCGCCCACGCTGTTGACGGAGTCCTCCACCTCGATCTTGTAGAAGGGCGCCGGCATCTCGATGACCCAGACCGTCGCCGGCTGGCCGTCCCCGCTGGTCTTGGGATAATGCTGGAGTTCTTGCCATTCTCGCCGTTGGAATAGTTCCGTTGCCATTATTCCGCCTCCTGTATCTCGGCCAGGATGCCGACCAGGTCCAGAGGGTCGATGCCCAACCGCTCGGCCATGTCCCGATGGTTCTGGCAGATGGTCAGGTTGTCGCAATCGCATTCCACCTCCAGCCATTCCCAGGACTCCAGCATCCGGTCTCGGATCGTGTTGTCCATCTCGTTTCCTCCTCCTTGTTGGCCGGACTTGCCACCGGCTCTTGTGGGTTACGGCCCCGAAGGGGCTGGCTCACCGTGGCTACTTGCTTTACATACTGCCGATCAGGTCGCCATCCTCGTCGCGGATTACTATGAAGCTCCAGCCGGTGCCCTTGGAGTCGTGGATGGCCTCGTAGGTCCAGTCGGAGTCGCCAGCCTGGAGAATCCGGGCCTGGGCTTCAGCGTCCTCGGGGCTGTACAGGGTGGCGGGGCGGTTGTTGATCATCATCTCGTTTCCTCCTCCTATATTTGGCCGGACTTGCCACCGGCCTTGCGGGTTACGGCCCCGAAGGGCTGGCTCACCGGGTTAATTTTGGCCTATACGGTAGAAGCACCAGATACAGAGGCAGGGGACCGGCATATGATTCGGGATAGGGCCGGTGCAACGTGGGCAGGTCCTCGTGGTTTCCTTGGTGGTCCGCTTGCTGTTATTCATCTCGTTTCCTCCTCTCTTGCTTGACTATGTATATTATAAGCGACGCCGCTATAAACTGTCAAGCGTTTATTATACCGATTCGCAAAACTCGTTGATATTGGATGACGCCAAATAGCAACGACCCCGGCAGGTGTCGAGTCCGCCGGGGCCGCTACGAGGAGGTGGAGGTGAGATGAAATTCTAGTTAGGCGTTGGCGTGGTCTTCCAGGTGCCGGACCAGGTTGCCGCGGAGGTCGCGGACATCGGTCTTGATCTCCCCGATGTCGTCCCGAAGGCCGTCCAGCTTGGCGACCACGACCTGGTAACGACCGTTGCTTCCGTTCCCATGCCGGCGAGAGATTATGGCCCAGGCCACGACGACGACCAGGACTCCGATGGGGCCGACTATCTCGGCCAAGCCAGCCAGGTCTTCCATCTAGGACTCCGGCTCCGCGAATGTGATGGCGGCGTCCCTGGTCTCCAGGAGTTGTTCGCAACAATCGTCGCACGTTTTGCAAAGGGCTTCCAGGTCGGCCTGGGCCTGGACGATGGTTTCATGGTCGGAGACCCGGCCAGCATCGTCCCGACTGTGCATCTCCTGGAACTTCAAGACATGCCGGAAAGCCTCCGTCGTCGCGTATTCGCTCCCGAATAACTTGATGCCCTTCTCAAATACGAAGTCAGTCTCGGCCTGTTTGGCCGTCCGGTGGTTATCGACGGCGGTCCCACATGCGGCGACTTTTGTGAGGTCGATCCGTAGCGGTTTGCTGGCTCCGATAGGGTTGTAAAACTCCTCGACGCACCCAATCCGGTCTGGGGCCGTTTGGTCATTAAATGTGGCGATTATTAGGTCATTCCCGATTAATAACTCTAATGCCCCGCCCCCTGTTGTTACCCCTAACACTGTGCCAGCTAGAACCTGGTCATCCGGTCTTGGCTCGTCAGTCTCTACATCTGTCGGTATCGCCCAGTCGGTCTTGGCGTAGAATAACCGGCGGCATTTGCCTTGCATCTCTATTTGTCGGTTGTGTGCCATTTAAGCATCATCCTCCACTCCATGCACTTGAAAAAGGAAATCTGTAGGGAGTGCCTCCGCGACATGGATTTGGACAGTATCTCCGGTGGCTAGATAATAATCGTGCGGTAATGGGGTTATCCACCACATTTGTGGTTGATTCGTATTGGTCGTGAGATAGACCTGGTCAGCTTCTATTTGCACTCCTATATTGTCACTGGTAAAACTGAGCGCAGGGTCCGGAGTGGCTTGGGCGTTAATCCCGGTCCACATATCCTGAGTGGCCGCCGCTGGGATGTGAATTGTATTCTCGGTGCCAGGGCTGCCTATTTTGACGTTGAACTGGTATTTCGTGCTAGAATGAGCCTCCACGACCCACAGGACTCGTATTCTGGATGCCTTGTCAGCCGGAACTGTATAAACCGTTGTGGTGACCCCTACAGTACCCACCGTTGATTCCCCGAGTATTCCAATTTTAGCCGCCATGATTTCTCCTGTTTAATCGGGTCCGCTTTGATATGCGATGACTTTAGCCGGCGAAGCCCCGCCTCCAGCGGCGGCGATCGAGATCGTCCCATCGCCGTTTGTGATAGTTATGTTATCCCCGCCGGTCAGAGTTGCGACGGCTGGGCCACTGGAGCCACCTATCAATACCTGGCCGCTGCTCGTCATCGCCGCCGCCGCCACGGTATCCGTCCCGCTATCCTGGGTTATCAAGACGGCTTTGTCGGTCAGGGAGGTCACGTTGGTGCCACCGTTGGCGACCGGCAATGTCCCGCTGACTCCGGTGGCTAAGGCGACCTCGTTCCAGGCTGGGATATTGCTCGTTCCAGTATTTGCAAGGTATTGGGTCGAAGTCGTGGACTTGGCTAACCTTGCCGGCGTGTTGGCTCCGCTGGCATAGATTATGTCACCCGCCGTTGTCATCACCGCCGGAGCGGTCACGTTGAGGTTATCTCTCAGATGCGTGTTGAGATCAGCCGCCAAAACGACGTAGCCAGATGCCCAAGTTTTCGGAGTCGTCCAGGCCATTCTAAGCTCCTATATCGTGGTCGGTATTTTCCTGTTTCAGCATCACCACGGTCTCCCCTGGTTCCCAGTTCCGGTTGACCGCCTCGGCTGGGTTGCGCCCGTTTATGGGCCGCTTGAGTAGTTCAGCCTCGATGGCCTTACGGTTGGACGGGATGGTCACCGCGAACCACTTCCCCTCGTTGGCGGCGTTCCCACATTCCACGCACATGAAGACCGGCTGGGAGAGGTCAACGACGAGGGCGCTATTACAGCCGCCGCAATCGACCAGCCACCGGCCATGATTTATCCGGGCCGCAACCTCTCCGGAGGAGTTGTCCTCGGTCGGGTCCGGTAGTGGGCCGAAGCCCATCCTCATATACATCCCCCGGACCATAACCAGATACTCCTCCGGTTGGAGGTCTTGGTGCTGGACTATATAGTCGTCTGCCATCAGTACGCCAGCCTGGTTTGAGTTCCGAGGGCCGAGGTATTCAAGACCCAAAAATCACTGAATTGGAGGGCGTCCGACAGGAGGTATGTGACCTTGTGGAGCCGGTTCGCGTCGATCTGGTGACTGACCGCCTCGATGAAGAAATCCCGGTTGATGCTCAGGTCGGCGGTATTATCGGCGACCACGGTCACCCGCTCCGATATATCCCGGTCGAGCATCTCATTCACGGAATTATTGTCACGGTTTGCGAAAAATGAAAGCTGGAGGACGGCGGTCGGGTCTTTGTAGATCGAGAGGTTATAATCGGCCCAGTCCAATGCCTCGCCGCTGTCCGGGATAAATTTTGTCTTGCTAGGCCAAGTTCTTTTGCCGAAGGCGGTCTGGGAAGTGGCGTCTTCCTGTTTGATGGAGGCCGGGTCGTCTGCCGTGATGGCCGTTCCTCTGGCCTGGAGTTTGGTGATGTAAGCGGTGGCCGAGGTATTATTGGTCAGGGTTATGTCCATCGTCTCTGAGGACTTGGAGACCGAGATGCCGATGGATGCCGTCACGTTAGTCCCGGAGCCGTCCGCCGCCGTATTCCCCAGCATATCGGTGGTTGCCGCCGTAGTCGTCCACAATGCGACGCCCCTGGCGTTGTTGGCCGACGCCGAGGTCGGATACCGGGCGATATACGTCCGGGCCACGCCGGGAGCGATGGATGGGGAGCTGGCGCCGGTCTCCGAAAGCGTCCAGAGTACCGCCACGCTGGCGGTCGTGTAGGTCTGGACATCACTCTCAAATATATTGAATATATGGGGGAGCGGGTCGTCCATGATGAGGCCGGAATATACTCTGGCGGCCCCGGAGGCGTCCGAGTAGGTCGCCTGAGAGGTCAGACCCACGCCGGCCAATCTATGGTGGCGGTTGTCGAATACGATTTGCCCCGATTTTGACTCCCTGACGAACCCTCCCTCGGTTGACTCAATTTCCTGAAGGGCCGGGACGGTATAGGTGGCCGACTTCCAATAACGAGTAATGGTCGTCTTGCCGGTGTCCAGGGTCCGGTAACTACTCCCGGCGCCCCAGCCGGCGGCGTCCAGGATGTCGTCCACGACCTGGTCCGTCCTCTGGGAGGTGACCATGGCGACTTCGATTTGGTCTAGATTTACCTGGCCGAGCGGCCCGGTGCATTCAAGGATCGCAATCGCATCCCCGCCCAGGAATACCTGGGGAGTTATCCGGACGAGGTATCCCTGCCATATCGCCTGGTCGGACTGGGTGGTCGATGTCCCCAAAAGCCGGACGGGACGGCCTGGGAGGATATTCCCATAGATGGGCGAGTCGGCATTAAACTGGTTGTAATCCCCGGACCGGTTGTCCAACGTGGCCCGGAGCGTCCCGGCCTTGGACTTGCCCGTCAGTTGGGACGCCCGGTCCCGACCGAATGAACAAGTGATACCGCGGACCCGGCCCATGTCTATGGTGGCCCCTGTCCCAGTCCAGGAGCCATCATTTGCCCAGTCCACCTGGAGCTTATAACTAGCCACGACCATTATGCCCTCGCCAGTACGCCGGAGAATCCACCGCCCAGGACGGCATCCCTGATGACGCTGGTCACCTTTTGCTGGAAGTCATCGAAGCCGTTTACGTCCCCATTTATCACCAGATTGATCGTCATGCCGGCGCCGCCGCCTTTCAATGGCGCAACCGAAGCCCCTCTCGGCAGGGAGAGCAATTCCGGGCCGCGTTCTCCCACGATCGCCGAACCGCTTTGGGTTATCACCCCGCCAGCCGCTAACCCCGGAATGGGGTCTATTTTCGGGATTCCGAACCGTCCGGGAAGTTTATCTACTATGGCGTTGATCCTCCGAATCCAGACATTGAGGCCATCAACCATGGAATTCAAAATGCCTTTAATTACGGGCATGATGGCCTTGCCTTTGATAAAGTCCACTATGGCATTCCAGATGCCCATGATACGAGTCTTGAAGTTCTCGAATGTCCCGACCAGGGCATCGGTCACTGTCGTGAAAGTGGACTTGATGCCGCCCCATATCTCGTCCCAGTTATCTTTCAAAAACAAGATAGCTTTGACCAACGGACCCGCCGGGAGAAGCCATCCCAGCTTTGAGTTGTAGAGGCTCGTGATCTTGGTAAAGACCGTCTGGATCGTCTCCTGGATAAAAGCGAATATCTCGCCCCAGTTCTTCTTCAGAAACAGGATGCCCTTGACGAGCGGCCCCGCCGGGAGGAGCCAGCCAAGCTTGGAGTTGTACAATTCGGTAATCTTGCCGATGACTTTCTTCACGATCTCAGAGATGAAGTTAAATACCTTCTCAAAAGTCACCCGGAGGGCGTTGACGATGGTGTCCCAGTTCTGCCAAATCAGAATCCCGGCAGTGATGGCCGCGGCGATCCCCACGACCGCAAGGGTCACCGGGAGCATGGATAAACTGAGCGAACCGAAGGCCACGCTGAGTATCCCGATTGCCGCCGCCATCGTTGGCAGTAGTAACAGAAGCGGTCCGACTACCAGGGCCACCGCTCCCAAGGCCGCGACCACTATCATCAAGACCTTGGTCAACTGGGGATGCTCGGTGGAGAAGGCGATCAGCTTGGTCGTGACTTTCTCCAGGATGACCGCCATCGAGGTTAACGCTGGCATCAATGCCTTGCCGAACTCTTGCTGGAGGTCACCCACCCGGTTCTTGAGTTGGACCATCGGGTCCGCCGCCGCCTCGGCTTGTCCCCCGAATTTAGCCATGATGGCCGCGATAACCTCGGTGGCCCCGGCACCCTTCTCCACCTCGATGCCGTAACGCTTGAGCGCGGAGGTCTCGCCGCCGATGGCCCTCGCCACCAGGGTCGAGGCCGCGCCCAGGTCCATCCCCTTCCCAGCCGCCAGGTCGAGGACCGCCGGAAGCGCCGCCATCGCGGACTCGTAGTCCCCGGAGACACTGATCAAGCCCATCAAGGCGTCCCGCTGGGCCTCGTCCCCGAAGTTGGTCTTATTCTGTTGGGCGGCGATGACCCGCTCGATGGCCGCGGCCTGGGCATCGTAGGATGTCCCCACGTTCTTGAGGGCTACATCCAACTGGGCGATGCCGATGGCCTCCTCCTGGGCGGACTTGACCGCAGAGACGCCAAGCGCGGTTATCCCGGCGCCGATCGCCGAGAGGCCGATGCCGATGGCCTTGCGGTGTTTCTTGATGCCGTCCGCCATCTTCCCAAAGGCCGACTGAGTCTTCTTGAATCCCGCCTCGGCGTTCTTCGGGTCCGCGGTTATCTGTATCTCGACCTGGTTAGCCATCGCCCTCTGGTTGTCCTTCCTGTACTATCGCCACCATGCGGAGGATCGTTACGTCCTCGGCCATCAACTGGGATGGAAGGCATGAATACCTCTGGCAGAGGCCGTCTATCAACTCGGCCTCCTCCAGTTCCCAAGGTTTGGTTATCATTCGCCCGTCGCGGTCGATGCCGCCGCCAACGTGCTTAAATCGCCGGATGGCGGTTCCAAAGGGACCGGCACCGCCGACACCGCCTCGATCCAATGTTGGACGATAAGCATGGCCAGACTGAGCGGGATCTGGAGCATCCCGTCCCCGGTCGCCGGGACCGGCGCCCCGGATGCGTCCTCCAGGTTCCACTCCATCAAGACTTCACTCCCGAATAGCTCGGCCATCTTGGCCTGGTCGTCACCCTCGGCGGCTTCCCGGAGGGCGATATAGTGGGCAAAGCTGACGTTGAGCTTGACCCATATCTCGGCCCCGTCGTAGTCCGTCCCGCTAAATGTTATGTGGGCGGTCTGGTCCGGGATGCGAAAGCCCTTCTTGGTCTGGGCCGTTGTCCCGTTAATAGCGACCATTTACGCCCACGTTGGGACAACGCCGCCGGCAAGGGCGCCCGGAGCCGACCAGGTCAACTCCCCGGATGCCGACCGGCTCAACGCATAGTCCGTATAGAACAACTCACCCGGCAAGGTCTGGCCGGAGACCGCCAGGGTGGTCGTCCGCGCCACGCTGGTCGATGAGACCGTCTTGAATACATCGTGGCTCATATTCGACGCATCGTTGAAGACGCCCGAGATTGCCACCGTGAAGTCCGCCAAAAGTAGCAGACGTTCCCTGGCCGACTTGTCCAGCCCGGTGATGTCTTGCTCCTCCCTCGGCGTGGCGATGTCGATCGAGGTTATGTCGTTTGAGATCGTCCGGGCCGACCCGCCCGAATCGTCGATGATCGCGCTCATTCCTAGTCCTGATTCTTTAGCCATTTACACTCCTCCGATATTGGTGGTCGTTCCAGTTGTCCATAAATTCCAGCGGCTCCATGACCCGGTTGTCCCTGGTCAATATCGGGTCTCGCTCGACCGCTACCCTATGCCCTCCACCTTGGCCGGTGAAGCACTCCTGACCCGGTGAAAATACAAAGACGACCAGGCCGTCTTCCCGCTCCTCCCTGAAGCCCATATTCGACCGGCGGATCATCTCTATATTTGCTATATCATTTGCCGGAAGGATGGTCTTCCATCCATTCGCATAATTGACGCATCCGATCTCCAGACAGCTCACCTCCCGCCAGTGGTCCCGTGGGCGGTTGAGGACGAAATGGGTCAATAGCCCTCGCCCCATCATTCCTTATCCTCGTCCGTCCCGGAGTCGATTATCCGGAGGGAGATTCCGCCCAGGAATCCTATAAATGCCCCGGTCAATCCCGTAATGACTTCGACGGCCTCCAATTTCCACCCGATCCAAGCCGTGAACGTGCAGAATATTGTCGCGGCCACGATACTCGCCAGAATCTGAGGCCGAAATGCGGTCATCTTCAAAGTCGTATCCAGTAAAGGCCGGTGGCCGAGTGGTACATCGCCTGCTCCTTAATACGGCAGATGCGGCAGACCCGGACGGCCCATTCCTCGGGATGTGGTCTCCACCAATGTCGGTTAAACCAGCACATCAGCACGCCTTGACAGTGGCGAGTCTTACCAGGCGCCGTGGCCCCTCATATAGCCAGCCCAACATCAGGATGGCGCCGATGATGGCTATCATGCCGACAAGGACTGCCAGGGTGATCAATCGCATAAGACGCCCACGCCGTAGGCCAGCCCGACCAGGAAGATCAGCCCGGTAAACATGAGGATACCGATGGCCCAGAATACGGTGGACCAATCCAGGCTAAACCCATAACGGTTAATCCTATTCCGCATCATCACTTGCCGTACCCGCCATAATCCCGGCGCTCCCCGGACGGCAAGACCCCGATCTCCCCCAGCTCCCGAAGAACGTCCGCGAAGCCTTCATGATCCCCCATAATGGTGGCCATCTGGTCGTTAGCCAGGACGAGGTCGGTCTCCAGACCGGACAGCCTGTCCGAGAGTCCGTTGGTGATGTCCGCCAGGTCTCGCGACTGGTCGGCGTGGAGTTCCGTCCGTATGGTCCGCTCGTTCTCCATCCGCTCGTTGATGGAGGCGATGTCCTCTTGGACGGCGGTTATCTGCTTGACCGCGTCGGTAACGTCATTCCGGACGGTCAGCACCCAGCCGATCATGCCGATGGCTAGTA